>Ga0255126_1001224_pt1 | contig 10394 bp, 9 predicted proteins | sample Law_Miss_RepA_8d_FD_188556 | JGI IMG/M metagenome (GOLD analysis project Ga0255126, IMG submission 188556) | Freshwater microbial communities from St. Lawrence River, New York, United States - Law_Miss_RepA_8d | ecosystem: Environmental > Aquatic > Freshwater > River | place: USA: New York... | reverse complement strand
ATCCACATCCAGGTTGGTGTTTCTTGTGCCATCCAAAAAAATCCGCGCATTGGTTTTGGGGCGGCTCAAAATGGGCTGTTTGGTGATGATGTTGATGATACCACCCATGGCATCGGAGCCAAACAATACGCTCATCGGGCCTTCGATGATTTCTATCTGTTCGATTTGGTTTGTGGGAATTTGCGAGATATCGATATTGCCATTCAATCGCCCGGCCACCGGGGCACCGTTGACCAATATTTTGACCGACTGTCCGCTCAGGCCTTGCAAAGAGATGCCGGTGCCGAGTTGGGCATCCTGACTAATTAAAATGCCGCTTTGGTTCTGAAGAACCTCCGCGGCATTTTGGGCACCCATCTCTTTGATGGTTTGGGCGCCAATGACTTTGACTTGCTCTGTGGCACCACTTACGGCAACGCCTTTGATGGAGCAGGAAACACTTGCAGGGTCAAGCACCTGCAAATCATGCAAGGTGTCTTTGCTTTGTGAAAAAAGCACTGCGGGTATGATCCCTATGATCCAAAGAAGCGTTTTCCGCATGCGGAATTAGTGTTTTACGAATGGCAATTGGACGCGGTCTGTTGCGCTACTGATTTGCACAAAATAGGTTCCGGGGGTTAATGCAGTTACATCCAAGTTTATTGCGGTTTCGTTGCTGAAATCGATGGTTTGCTTAGAAACGATTCTGCCATCGGCGGCCAATATGCTTACACTTGATACGGATTTTTGTTCGGGTGCCCAGATCATCAAACTGTTTTGAACGGGGTTGGGGAACAATTTTACCAAGGCCTGTTTCTTTTCGCTGCGCACGGAGGCGGTGGGCGTAAGGGCCAATTTGCGGAACTGACTTTCGCCACGCGATGAGCCGGTGAAGCCGGTGAACGACATCATGTAATAGGCGGTGTCTGCACTACCAGAAAGGTTACGAACGCTTTCTACTACATAGTTCCATTCGGTTTGGATGGTCCATCTGCCGGTGCTGTTATTAAACGATTTCCAATCTCCGCCGATGCGGGTCATGTCTTTGCTCAATTCAGCCGGTGTGCCTGGCATCTTTACGCCGGCAATGGCTTGTTTTGGGTTTGAGGCGAGCATATCCCATCCGTAGGTGGTTACTTTGGCTACGCGGTTTCCACGTTTGCTTTCAACGCCCATGGTTGGGTACATCACGGGTGTTCCGCCGCCAGGAGGGGTTGTGAGTGCATAGTAACGGGTGAACAATAAATCCCAATTGTCGCGGGAAGGCTCTGGGAATACATCGCCCACACCCAATGTGTAATATTTATAGCTCTTGCCAGTGGCGCTGCTCTGCAACATCGTGTCTGTTTTGTCTGAAGTGCCATCCACCATCGCTGTGCGGAAAATGAAATCGCCATTGGCCAATTGTTTGATGGGCATGAACTTCACAAAAGACTTGCCGGTACCTATTCCAGGGTGGGTGATTACAAATAGGTAGAGCGAATCGCCAGCAACCTCTTTGGTGGTTGGGTCATAAACGCCCCAGCTGAAATCCCACATATTGCCTGGGTTGGTGGCTTGGTTCAAGGCGCCTTTTTCATGCACATTGATATCGTTGTAAAATTTCTTCCATGAGGCCCAACCTGAAGTATCGAACTGAGAAAACTGTGTGTTGTCACCTTTTGGGTAAGCATACACCTCAACACCGCCCATGTGGTTCACGCGGATACAGTTGTCGCGCGACACGGTGGTGTGTGAAAAATGCCATTGGTCTATTGGGGCCGATGCTTCAGCGCCCGTTCTGATGTTGTAATAAACCGCTTTGCCATATCCAGCGCCCATCGCCACAGAGTCAGAAACAACGGTTTGCGCCTGGATGGGGTTGCTGCACAGTGTTGCAATCACGGTGCCTAGAATTAAGTGTGCTTTTTTCATGTTTTTCGGTGCCACAAAATTATCTCAAGCCCATGGGCTCAGGTCTATCCGAATTGTAAGGATTTGGTCATAAGAATGTCACGAAGTCATGAAATTCCCTTTTTCAAGTCACCTGTTTCCGCCCTAACTTTGTTGCTTGTTAGCGAGCGTTAGATGGCCAAGATTAAAATAGATTTATCGGGAAAAGTTGCCAAGCCCCAAGTGGTGGTGGGTATCGATTTGGGTACGACCAACAGTTTGGTGGCCTGGGTGAATCCATCCACGGGTAATGCGGAAGTAGTGAAAGATGATTTGGGCGCGTTGGTGCCCTCCGTGATTGGTTTGATGCAAGGCGGACATGCCCAAGTAGGGGTGTTGGCCAAAGGCGGATTGGTTACTGCACCCGAGCGCACAATTTTTAGTGTGAAGCGATTGCTGGGACGCAGTTACAAAGACATCGCTAATTTTCAACAATATTTAGGATACCGGATCATTGACGAAGACAATGAATCCATGGTGAAAATTGAAGTAGATGGGAAATTTTATAATCCCATTGAACTCAGTGCCATCATCCTAAAGGCCCTCAAAGAGAAAGCAGAGAAAGCGTTGAATGTAGAGGTAATGCAAGCGGTGGTAACCGTTCCGGCGTATTTCAATGATGCGCAACGACAGGCAACCCGAGATGCAGGTAAGTTGGCAGGATTGGAAATTTTACGCATTGTGAACGAGCCCACGGCGGCCAGTTTGAGCTACGGCATAGGATTGAATAGAGAGGAAGTACAGACCGTGATGGTTTACGATTTGGGTGGAGGAACTTTTGATGTGTCGATCCTCCAAATTGAAGACGGTGTTTTCGATGTACTTGCCACCAAGGGCGATACGGCTTTAGGCGGTGACGATATTGATCGTTCGATCATGGCCCATTGGCAGCAGGCGTTTCCGGCGTTGGAAGGAATGGCTACTTTGGGCGATATCCAGCGATTGCGTTTGGTGGCTGAAGAAGCCAAAATTGCGTTGAGTCAACAGCCAGATTTAGCGTTTGAGCAACCGTTTGCCTTGGGCGATGGCTCCGTTGTGGATTTGCGGTTGGATTATACCGGTTTGCAGGCGGCCGCAAAAGAACTCCTGCTCAAAACCGAAGATTGCATTGCGGCCGCCCTCCGCGATGCCTCCCTGAAACCTGATCAAATACAAGCCGTTGTCATGGTCGGTGGCTCAACCCGCTACCCCCAAGTCAAAGCCATGCTGGATGCAAAATTCCCCCATGTGGCCGTCAATAATACCCTGAATCCTGATGAAGTCGTGGCCCTGGGTGCCGCCATCGAAGCCGATGTGCTTGCCGGTAACCGCAAAGACATCCTCCTGCTCGATGTAACCCCGCTCAGTCTTGGTATTGAAACGGCGGGTGGACTGATGGACGTCCTCATCCCCAGAAACAACAAAATTCCCTGTAGGGTGGGTAGAGAGTATACGACCTCGATAGACGGACAAATAAACCTCAAGATTAGCGTGTATCAAGGCGAGCGTGAACTCGTGGCCCAAAACCGCAAACTCGGAGAGTTTATCCTCAAAGACATCCCCGCCATGCCGGCCGGCTTTCCCAAAATAGAAGTGGCCTTTGCCCTAGATGCCGATGGACTACTGAAAGTGTCCGCCAAAGAATTGCGCAGCGGCGTAACCCAGCAAATCGATATCAAACCCCAATACGGACTTACCGATGACCAAGTAGAAGCCATGCTTCTGGCCGGATTCCAACATGCCCAAGAAGACGTAACCGCGCGCTTGCATCAAGAGGCGATCAACGAAGGACAGCAACTTGTCTACCTCGCGCAGCGCTTCATCGAAAAGAATGCAAACTTGCTCAACGAAGAAGAAATGGCCGGAACAAAACAACGAATTTCGTCATTGGAGTGTCTATTGGCTGAACGCGGCGAAAAAGATGCCATCCTAAAAGCGGTTACGGAACTGAACGATTATACCCGTCCTTTTGCCGAACGCCTCATGGATGTCGCTGTCTCCGCAGCGCTCAAAGGCAAAGAAATTTAAACCATGCAATTCAAACAGTACCCGCTCATCGCCCTTATCCTAATCGCTGCAAATACCGCAAATGCGCAGGCCGTATCACAGTTGGATTATGAGGGCCGACAGAATTACGGTTTGAAAATGGGCATGGGTATCAATTCGATGTACGGCGGGAAATTGCAGAATCCCCGTCCTACCATAGGCTTCATGGCCGGATTGTACATACACTCCAATCCCGAGAAAAAGCGGTCGCCATTCGGACTTCAATCGGGTATCGACCTAAGAATGCGTGGAAGCAACTTTGCCAATGGAAAAACTGGCGATACCGCCATCAATCGCGCCTACACCAAAATTAGCATCATGAGTTTGGATGTGCCCCTGCTGGTGAACTACCGGTTATCGAAGCAGCGCGACAAACAAATCAAACAACTGCAATTTGGTCTTCAAATGGGCTATAATTTTAATTCGGTGTTGTATGTGGGACCGCAAAAACGTCCGCTTCCCACTGCCTTCAATACCTATAATTCCATCAAGGAATGGGATCGATTGCCCATTAAATTGTATGATTTACAAGCGGTTGCGGGCTATCAATATCGCGGCGAAACCCTGGGTTATTCCGTGTCGATGAAAATGGGACTACTGAACCTGAACGACAATTTTGTGATTCGCGGTATGGTGGATACCGACAACGACGGGATAGAGGACAAAGAAATTGAATTGATATCGCCCACCACCGACCCCCTCAAAGAAAAGCCAGGAACACGCCAAATGATTGGGACCTGGAGTCTAGAATTCGCCCTCGTTTTTTAAGCCAACAAGGTTTTCGTACCTTTGCAGTACCAATTCTCTTATGTCAACCGTGGCCTTTTATACCCTGGGGTGCAAACTCAACTTTGCCGAAAGCAGTGCCATCGGACAGCAGCTCACGAAAGCGGGTTTTGAGAAACGGGAATTTCAAGATGCTGCCGATTTGTATGTGATCAATACTTGCAGTGTTACAGACCATGCCGATCGCAAATGCAAAAAGGTGGTTCGTGAGGCGCTCAAGCAAAATCCAGCCGCCTACGTGGTGGTGATTGGGTGTTATGCCCAGCTGAAACCCCAAGAAATCGCCCAAATTCCGGGCGTAGATATGGTGCTGGGGGCGGCGGAAAAATTTCAACTCATCGATCATCTACACACCTTGGTCAAGGAGCCCAAAGCACTCGTGCACAACGCGCCCATCAAAGAGGTGAATACATTTGTACCCGGCTATAGCGTGGGCGATCGTACCCGCATCTTTTTGAAAGTGCAGGATGGCTGTGATTATTTCTGCAGTTTCTGTACAATTCCACTGGCACGCGGCAAAAGCAGAAGTGCGAACGTATCCGATACCCTAAAATTGGTGGAAGAAGCTGCCCAACAGGGAGCGAAAGAAATCGTGCTTACCGGCGTGAATCTCGGCGATTTTGGCGTTGAGCATAATCAAGACTTCTATGATTTGGTGCAGGCCATTGATGAAGTGGAAGGGGTGGATCGCTATCGAATTAGTAGTATCGAGCCGAATTTGCTGACCGATGAAATCATCGAATTTGTGTCGCGCAGCAAGCGATTTGTGCCACATTTTCACATTCCGTTACAAAGTGGGAGCGATGAAATTCTCACGCGCATGCGCCGCAAATACCTGAGTGATTTGTACCGTTCGCGGATCGCCAAAATCAAAACGCTGATGCCCCATTGCGGTATCGGGGTGGATGTGATTGTGGGATTTCCAGGCGAAACCGAAGAGCATTTCCTCGAAACCTATCGCTTTTTGAACGAATTGGACATTTCCTACCTTCATGTGTTTCCTTATTCTGAGCGCGCCAATACCACCGCCAAAAAAATGAAGGATGTGGTGCCGGTGAAAGTGCGCATGGAGCGCGGAGAAATGTTGCGTGGCTTGAGTGAAAAAAAGCGCATGGCCTTTTACCGCGAGCATCTGGGAACCAGCAGGCCGGTTTTGTTTGAAGAGGAAGAACGCAGGGGCGTGATGTTTGGATTTACCGATAATTACATCAAAGTGGCCACGGATTATGATCCGCTGTTGGTAAATACCGTGGTGGATGTGCAGCTTGCCTCGCTCAATCCCGAAGGATGGGTGCAAGCGGAATTTGATTACGCGACCGTTGGGCATTAACTTGCACCTGTGTTTCCAACCCTCTACCATTTTCTCTACGATTTAACCGGGATTTCCCTTCCGTTTTTGAAAGTCGTTAACACGTTTGGCTTCTTCGTTGCCATGAGCATCGGTGCGGCTTTCTGGGCGATGTCGGCCGAGTTCGATCGCAAAACCCTTCAAGGCATTTTCGCCAAGGTGAAAGTGAAACAAGTGACCGGTGTGGGGGTTGAATGGAGCGAATACGCAGTGAGTGGATTGATGGCCTTTGTGTTTGGTTATAAAATTTTGTATTTGATGGTGGAAACGGGCGATGGGTTCTCTCCGCAGGATCACGTGTTTTCTACTGAAGGCAGTTGGTTGTTTGGGATAGGGGCGATGGCGTTTTCGCTTTGGCGCACTTGGGTAACCGATAAAAAACAACGCGGCGAAACCCCTTCTGAATCCATCGTTGAAATGAATGCCTCGGCTCGGATGTCGAACATCACCACCATTGCCCTTCTCAGCGGGTTTTTGGGTGCCAAAGTTTTTCATTTGTTGGAAACGCCCAGTGAAATTCATTGGGAAACCATTTTGGTTGATTTGTTGACCAGCGGTGGGTGGACCTTTTACGGCGGACTTATTTGCGGTGCGGCCGGGGTATTGTGGTACACCAACAAACACGGGATGCATTGGCGCGATGTGTTTGATGCGGGCGGACCGGCCATGATGTTGAGTTACGGATTGGGTAGGTTTGGTTGTCACTTTTCCGGCGATGGCGATTGGGGCATTGCGAATTTGAAACCGAATCCGGGCCTGCCCGATTGGGCTTGGGCCTATAAATATCCCCACAACGTGTTGGGCAAAGACTACGCCTCTACCGGGATGGAGATGATTCCGGGCTGTTCTGGTGAATATTGTTATCAGCTTGCAGTACCTGTTTATCCAACCCCGCTGTACGAGGCCTTGATGGCATTGGGTTTGTTTGCAGTAATGTGGTTTGTTTTGCGCAAACGAAATTTGGCTCCTTTCCAAATGTTCTCTGCCTACATGATGATGGCGGGACTAGAGCGTATGCTCATCGAATCGATTCGTGAGCATGGCGTGAGTTTGTACAATGTGGCAGGGATGTCGTTCAGCCAAGCCCAAATGATTTCTTTGGCATTGATGCTGTTTGGGGTATTGGGTTGGATTTGGGCTGGGAAATCGCCCAGGACGTTGGAAGTGCAACAAAAAGTTGATTAGACGGATAGAATCATGAAAGGTTTAAAAGGGTTGATTGTTTTTATTGCGATGTGTGGTTCGGTGGGACTGCGTGCTCAAATTTGGGGTTCTTCTGAGCCACCGCAGAAGGTGGATACCATCGAAACAAGCGATTTTAGGCGGATGGATCCGGTATTGATATCGGGCAGTATGGATGAGGAGCGGAAGAAGGAGTATCAGATCTTAAAGCGTCGGGTCATCAAAACAATGCCTTATGCGAAGATGGCGGCGATGAAGATGCGGGCGATGGAGGATAAATTAAACACGATTGAAAACCGCAAGGAGCGAAAAAAATACATCAAGCAGTGTGAGGCAAGCATCAAACAGATGTACATGGAGCAGCTGAAGAACATGACGATTGGGGAGGGGCAAGTGTTGATGAAGTTGTTGCACCGCGAAACGGGGAAGACGAGCTGGGAGATTATGCGAAATTACCGCGGCACCACGGAGGCTTTGTTTTGGCAGGCGTTTGGCAGCTTTTACGGACACAATTTGAAGCAGGAATACGATCCGGTGTTGGATTATCAGATCGATCACATCATCAAGCAGGAGCGCTTGGAGTGATTTGTGTTTTGGGTACCATATGACGAACCAGGTGTATGATAAATTGGTGATGGAGATTTCAACTATTGGGAATCCCTCTGTTGAAGACATTGATTTGATAAAAAATAGCTTTACGCCAATTGTGGCGGCAAGAAATGCTATTTTGGAGGAGCAAGATAAAGTGCCTCAGGGCTTGTATTTTATTAATTCGGGATTTATGCGACTTTTTTACAATGACGCAAATGCAGAAGATCAGACAACATTTTTGTGCGCTCAAAATGGCTTTATTACCTCATTTTCATCTTTTGTTAATCAAATCAAAACAATAGAAAATGTTGAGTGTATTACTGACTGTGAATTGCTGAGGATTTCTCACAGCGATGCGAAATTGCTTGTAGGTAAAAGTGATTTTTTAAAGAATCTATTTCTATCAATTTTCGAAAAATCTATTTCCTTAGCCACGTTGAGAGCAAATGATTTGGCATTGTTGAATGCGGAGCAGCGATATCAGAAAATGATTGATCAACAAGCGCATTTCATTCAAAATGTTCCGCTTCAATACATCGCATCATACTTGGGCATAAAACCACAAAGTTTGAGCAGGATAAGGAAGCGCATCATTAAGTAACATTTGTGAAGTAGAATTGGTATTTCTTTTTTGACTTTTGCATTTCATTTTTAATAAAAGCAAAATGGAATCAATGTCGGAAATCTTTAAACAAGTACCAGTAGCCTTAGGGCAATTTATTTTGAACTATGGGATTATCGCCCTGGTTTATTTGGTGGTGTGGGTGATTTTTAAAAAGCGATTTAAAAATTGGAGAATTCAGTTGAAGGAAAGAGTGGATGCCAAACAAATCAAGTCGGAATTGATCAATAGCCTTTTTACATTGATGATAAGTACCCTAACGGTGGTTTTGATTTATTTTATGAAAGGGTTGGGATTGACGAAGATCTACACAGATGTTAACGAGTATCCTAAGTTTTTTGCCATTGGTGGTTTTTTTATCTTTTTGTTTATGGATGATGCTTGGTTTTATTGGGTACACCGACTTTTGCATCACCCCAAAATTTTTAAATACATTCACAGGGTCCATCATGAAAGTGTAGATGTAAATCCGTTTACTTCGCTGTCGTTTCATTGGGTAGAATCTTTGCTTCTTACCATCTGGATTTTGCCGGTGAGTTTATTTTTTCCGATGTATGTGCCGGCGTTTGGACTTTTGCAAATTTGGGGACTCTTCGATAATATCAAATCACATCTTGGTTATGAGTTCTTTCCGAGTTGGTGGAATAAGAGTATTGGTAAGTTACTGACTTCAAGTACTCATCACAATATGCATCACAGTAAATTCAAAGGGAATTACGGCGTTCATTTTCGTATTTGGGACAGACTTTTTGGAACGGAATTTAAAGATTACGAAGAAACATTTGACCAAATACAAGTGAGGAAAAAGGGTGACATGATGCCAAATTGATCACATCATCAAGCAGGAGCGGTTGGAGTGATTGTTAGTGCTTGCGAGCCAGCATGAAAATGACCAGTGGGGCGCCAATGATTGACAGGATGGCGTTCACCGGTAGGGTGCTGTTGGGAATGGCGTTGTGGGCGATGATGTCGGCCGCGACTGTGAGCGATGCACCTGTGATGGCGGTGGTGAAAATGTTTTTTTGATGGGATTCTGAACCGTTGATCTTTCGGGAGATGTGCGGTGCGATGAGCCCCACGAAGGAGATGGGTCCACAAAAGGCCGTTACAACTGCGGCCATGCTTGCGCTGCCGACAATGAGCCAGGTGCGAATGGATTTCGCTGATTTTCCAGCGCTTTCTACATGGATATCGCCCAGTAAATAGGTGTTGAATGTGTGTTTGTGGTAGATGAGGATGAGTCCGCCCATGAGGGTTGTTAGGCCCAAGGGGATGAGTTCGAACAACAATACCCGGTCGAAGCTACCCATGCCCCACATCACAAATTGCTTGACTTGCTGTGCTTGGGCGGTTTGGGTGATGATGTCTACGGCGGCGCCAAAGAAATATCCGAGTACCAATCCAACCAGTAGCAGAGAGTGCATTTGGGTGAGTTTTTTATGCAGGGCGAGTTGGATACCCAATACCAGAAAAGCGCCCCCGAGCGCAGCGAGGGGTTGGATGGCCATGTGGCTGAGGGTTTCGTTGAGGCCAAGGCTACTTCCCAGGTAGGTGGTTAAGGCGACACCGAAGGTGGCGCCGGGTGTGATTCCAATTAAAAACGGACCGGCCAGTGGGTTTCGGAACAAGGTCTGCATCATCAATCCGCTCCAACCCAATGCGATTCCCCCGATCATGGCGCTAAAAACACGCGGAAGTCGCAATTCTACGAAGATTTCGCTGCCCCAAAAAGCCATCAGCGAGAGGTCGTTGGGCCATGAATCGATCAGTAGCAATGCAGCCAAAGCCAATGTGGCCAGTAATATGTAGTATTTGCGCTGCATTATGGGCAAAGGTCGTAAAAGTAGAGCGAATCACGGGTGTTGTGTACGATGTTGTAAATATCGCGAAGGATTAGGTTGGGGTAAATGCATCCCATATCCCAATACG
>Ga0255126_1001220_pt1 | contig 10414 bp, 12 predicted proteins | sample Law_Miss_RepA_8d_FD_188556 | JGI IMG/M metagenome (GOLD analysis project Ga0255126, IMG submission 188556) | Freshwater microbial communities from St. Lawrence River, New York, United States - Law_Miss_RepA_8d | ecosystem: Environmental > Aquatic > Freshwater > River | place: USA: New York... | reverse complement strand
CGGCGTTACGCGGCCGACCCGGAGGCCAACGACCGCAACGGGCAGGACCCGGTTTGTCTCGCCGCGAGTGCCGCCGGGGATTGCGATACCGCGCTGCCCTGGCTAAGCCCCTGGGCGCCGCCGGCCACCAGCCCGTTTGCTGGGGTGGTCGGCACCCGCATCGGGCAACTGCCGCTCCGGCGGGTGGGCGAGAGCTTCGCCGCGCCCTATCTCGCCCGCTGGACCTTGGCCAGCGGCACGCTCACCAGCACCGGCGTATCGCCGCCGTCCGCCGCCTGCCTGCGCGATACCACGCAGCCCTGCGTGGTGCAGCCGCCGGGCTTTCTGGCCGGCACCGTGCTGCGGCGTGACGCGGCCGCGGAAGGCGCGTCGCGCTGTCGCTGGCCGGGCGGCAGCGCGCTGGTGTGCGAACGCAGCGTGGCGGTGGCCGATGCGGGCGGCTCGGGGAATACCCTGGTTCGGCACGAAACCATCGCCTTCAGCGGCTTACCCCGCCAGATCCAGCGGCCCGACGCCACGCACCTGCGCCGCGAGGCCACCAGTCTCAAGGCCGAAATCCTGCCGGCAGGCGCAGGTCTGGACATCAGCATGGAAGACGCCGTCCGCAATCCCGCCGGACAGGTGCAGGCCATGGGCGCCTCGCGGCTAAGGCTTGAGGCCGGGGCGCCGGTCAACGAGTTTGTGGTGGAGGACGTCCCGCTCGATCTGGAGGTAGACGATGACGGCCAGCTTGAGCCTGTGAACCGGGCGTCGCCGGGCGAACTGCCGGCGTGGTTTGTCGCCAATCGCTGGCAGGACTATGTGCTGGTGGCCTACAGCCCGGCTTTGGCGCCGGGTAGCGGCGGGCGGGCCTGTACGGCGGGCGCCGACTGTCTGGTGCTCGCCCGGCGGTCGCCGGACGGCAATGCGCAAACGATTGATGACGTGACCGGACTGGTGGTGCTGGCGGGCGCGGCGCTGCCCTCCCAGCGGCGTAGCGCAGGTGATCCGGCCCAATGGTTTGAAGGGGACAACGCGCGCTTGGACGGGCAGTTCACCGAGCAAGCGCCGGATGCGCGCTTTAACGACCGTCTGCGCCGGCTGGAGAGCCATGATTAGGCGCGCTGCGGGCTTCACTTTGCTCGAGCTAGCCATGGTGCTGATGGTGCTCGGCCTGGTGCTGGCCGGTGGGATCGGTCCGTTGGAAACACAGCTGGAGCAGCGCGACCGGGCGGCCACGCAGGTCTCGCTCGAGCGCGTGCGCGATGCCTTGCTGGGCTATGCCGGCACCTATGGCCGCTTGCCTTGCCCCGATGCGGATGGCGATGGCTTGCCGGATCCGGTTTTCGATCCCGCCCGCAAAGCGAGCGCCAGTTGTGCCCGCAGCACGGGCTTTTTGCCCGGTGCCGAGTTGGGCGTGCTCGCCACCGATGCCTGGGGCAACCGCTTGGTCTATCGGGTGACCGCGCCGCGCTTCACCTGGCCCGACGCGGATGGCCTGTGCAATGGCAATGCAAGCGGCGAGCTCGATCTCTGCGCGCAGGGCGAGATCACTGTGCGTAGCCGGGGCGACAACCCGCAGACCAATGGCCAGAGCGAGGGCAAATTCGACCTTGTGCTGGCAGACAAGGTGCCGGCGCTGGTGGTGTCCCCGGGGCGCAACCGGGCGGGCGCGACCGGCGCTAACGGACTGACGCACGCCGCGCCCTCCGGCGAGGACGAGCAAGACAACGCCAACGGTGACGCGCGGTACCTGTTGCGCAACCCGACGCGGGGAGCGCCGAGCTGTAGCGACAGCGGCAACGAAGCGACCCCGCTGTGTGAGTTCGACGACTTGGGCGTGTGGCTGTCACCGGTGGTGCTGCAGGAGCGGCTGGTGGCCAGCGGGCGTCTCCCTTAAATCCCTGTTCCCGAAATCTTTCCCTAACTCAAAGGAGTGAGTAGTGATGGCAAACGCCAAACGTCAGCGTGGTTTTACCCTGGTCGAAATCGCCATCGTGCTGGTGATCGTGGGGCTCTTGTTGGGCGGCGTGCTCAAAGGGCAGGAGCTGATTACCAGCGCAAGGGTGCGCAATCTGGCCGATCAGGCGACCAGCATTCAGGCGGCCTATCACGGCTTTATCGACCGCTATCGTCAGGTCCCGGGCGACTGGCCGGCGGCGCTGGCCACTCAGGCCGTGCCCGGCGTCGGCACCGGCGGCAACGGTAACGGCCGCATCGACACCGCTAACGGTAGCGAATGGAGCGAGCCGCTGGCCGCCTGGGAACAACTCGCCCGGAGCGGTTTTCTGCAAGGCAACTACGTTGGGGGCAGTGCGGCGCCGACCGCCGCCCAGAACGACCGGGCGCCCCGCAACGCCTTCAACGGCTTCATGTTCATTACGCGGTCCGACGCCTATCTCGATTTGGCGACGCCCGCCGAGCGGCAGCTGCTGGTGCTGGGGCGCGGGATTCCCGTCAACGTGCTGCGCGAACTGGACGTGAAGCTGGATGATGGCTTGCCACAAACCGGCGCCTTGCGTCAGGCAAGCACGAGCGGCGCCGCACTCGGGGAGCTTGCGCAGTCCGCCGCAAACTGTGTGGACACCACCACGCAGCCAGCCATCTGGAACATTGCGGGCAACGTCCAGGACTGCAACGGCGTGCTGCTCTACTGATCGGCGCCAAGTCCTTGTGGCGGCGATGCTTTGGTTCCGGGCGGCCGGCTAAAGTTTGCGCTGGACATCGCCGCTACGCGAGTTCGGTTAGAAGAGAGCCCGCCATGATCGAACTGCCTCCCAAGCTTGCTGATTTGTTGCTGGACAGTGTGTCGGAAGGGCTCGCCTTGCTCGACGAGAACGGGCTGATTGCCTGGGCCAATGCGGCGTTTTGTGGCCGGATTGGCGCTTCGCGCGACACCTGCTACGGCCGCTCGGTCGCCGAGCTCGATCCGCAGGGCAGAGGCACCGACGGCATGACGGTCAGGGATTTACGCCCGCTTGGGGTCGAGGCCGATTTCCTCCGTCTCCCCATGCTGGATTCCCGGCTCGATACCTCGCAAATCGGCATTCTGCCCAAGGCGACCGCCGAACAGCGGATGGACCTCGAGATTTCCAGGAGCAGGCGCTACGGCAATCCTTTGTCCTGCATGCTGGTCTCGGTGCCGGAAGATACGATCCCCGAAACCTTGCGCGCCCTGGCGCGATTCCTCCGCGAACAGCTGCGTTGGGTAGACACCACCGCTTGGTGGGATAACGCGACCATTCTGGTGCTGCTGCCTGAAACCACCGCGCTGGCCGCCCAGGAGCTCGGGCGAAAACTGGAAGAACACGCAGAGGGCGCGCTGCCCGGTCTGCCCTTCCAGTGGAGCGCCGGCACCTGGCAGCGGGGTGACGATAGTCTGGGGCTGGTGGTGCGAGCGCGGCGCGGTGAAGGCGTCGCCGACTTGCCCCTCAGGGCGCAGTCGACTCGATAATTTCGAAATCATGGGTAATGACAGCCGTCTTGCCCAACATGATGGAGGCCGAACAATATTTTTCGGCCGACAGCTTTACCGCCCGCTCGACCTGTGCGGGCTTGAGTCCGGTGCCGCTGACCTCAAAGTGCACATGGATTTTCGTAAAGACCTTCGGGATCTCATCCGCGCGTTCTGCGCTGAGTTCCACGCGGCAGTCGCTCACCGCCTGACGCGCTTTCTGCAGGATGGTCACCACGTCGAAAGCACTGCATCCGCCCATCCCGACCAATACCATCTCCATCGGGCGCATGCCGATATTGCGACCGCCGGCGTCCGGGGGACCGTCCATCACGACGGCATGTCCACTTTCGGACTCGCCCACAAAGGACACGCCATCCACCCATTTAATCGTTGCTTTCATGCGTTGACTGCCTTGGCTTCCGAGGCCGTACACTTTAACCGCCTGTGCGCTTCAGCGGGAAATGCTGAAGCGCGCTTTGCCATTGGATCGCGACTCATTGCCAAGGAGAAACCGTGATGGCCTTAGCACCGAAACCGCAGCCGCTTGCCAGCCTCCCCATTCAGAATTTTCTCGGCCACTGCCAACGCAAGCAGTTTGCTGCCAAAAGCGTGATCATCCGGCAGGGCGACCCCTCGAAAGATCTCTATTTCGTCGTGAAAGGCTCGGTCACCGTATTGCTGGAAGAGGAAGACGGCCGCGATTTGGTGCTGGCTTACCTCAACCCGGGTGATTTCTTTGGCGAGATCGGGCTGTTCAACGAATCCCTCAGTCGCAGTGCCATGGTGCGGGCCAAAACGGCCTGCGAAATCGCCTATATCAGCTACGACAAGGTTAAGAGTCTGCCTAGCGTGTTCCCGGATTTGCTCTTCGCGATCGCAAGTCAGCTCGCCAGCCGCCTGCGCCGCATGAACAGTAAGGTGGGCAATCTGGCGTTCATGGATGTGTCGGGCCGGGTCGCGAGAAGTTTGCTGGATTTATGCAAAGAGCCCGATGCGATGACCCACCCGGATGGCATGCAAATCAAGGTGACGCGTCAGGAACTGGGCCGCATCGTCGGGTGTTCACGGGAGATGGTGGGACGCGTGCTGAAGACGCTGGAAGAACAGCATCTGATTGCCGTGAGCGGCAAATCGATCGTGGTGTTCAACGTTTATCCGGAGCAGGGCTGATTTTGTTCCTTGACAGTCCGGGAGGCACCCCGGACAATCCCGCGCCTCAAATTCACAGGCAGGTGAACACGCTTCCGGCAATTCGGAAGCACCGTCTGGATGCACATTCCGACGGCACCAATCACTACCTGAGTCGGCCAGTTCACCTCAATCCCCAGAGGCCTGACGACGCTACTTTCGACAGGATGGCTACGTAGCTCAGCTGGTTAGAGCGCGGCACTCATAATGCTGAGGTCGGTGGTTCGAGTCCACCCGTAGCCACCATTTCTCTCATCCACAATTCGATTGCGCCATGGCTGCTTAATAGAAGTTCGCCACGCGTGCTCGTAACATCGGCTGCTCCCCGGACAATCACCTCGCGAGGAAGTACTACTGTTGTCCCTGCGCAAACCCTCAGACATGGTTTTGCCGATGCTGGGTACCTGCAGTACATGAAAGGACGGCATCCTCAGCTCCGTGAGCGAGAAGAGCGCTGTCTACCTGAGCTTCCCCATCGACAAGCGGGTCCTTCTTTTCCCTCGCTTGTTCGCGGGAGCTTGATGGTGAGGGCACCGGTTACGTATCTGTAGAAGCGAGACCGCTACTCATTCACGTGCAATCAGGCGGTCGGGACGAAGCAGCTGCTCCGCCCGCATCACATAGAGCACAAAAACCCTCTCGCCATCGAACCGGTAGAAAACCCGGCACGGGGGCTCAACGATTTGGCGGTAGCGGGAGCGACCGAGCTCCGGTGGCTTGCTGCCACTTTCCGGATGGGCCTCAAGCTGCTCGACGTGCGCAAAAACCCGCCGGACCAGTTCGGCGGCGGCGGTGGGGTTTTCAAGTGCGATGTAGTCGGCGATGGCGTCCAGATCGTTGAGCGCTGGCTCGGTCCAGACTATTTGAGCCATCGTGCCATGCGGGTTCTGGCCTCGGCATGCGGCACGACCCTGCCTTCGGCGACGGCCATTTCCCCGCGGGCAATCCCTTCGAGCACCGACATGCGCTGCTGGAGCAACTCGTAGGTTTCGACATCGACGAGGTAGGCACTGGGCAGGCCGTGCTGGGTAATGAGGATTGGCTCCTTGTTCCGTTCGAGATCCGCCAGAAGCTCGGTGGCCTGTCGCTTGAGGGTGGTGACGAGTTCGGTACGCATTTGAAGTGACACTATAGTGGCACTCGGTGTTTTGCAATCTGCTCGAATCACGGAAGCGGAATCGGGCGAAGCAGCTTCGAAGTTCAGTTCAGCCCGCGCCCAGCTTGCGGAATTTTTGCGGCGCGCCGTCCCGCATCCTCCAGCCAGTCACCCAATTTTTGTAGCACCCGCGGTCTGAATCATCGGCGCGACGTCCGGCGGGGGGGAAGCAGGCGGAAATCGGGGCGGTAAGGCGGTTTAACGTCAACGCGGCCGACACGCAGGCGCTATCATCGAGCGTCGTCACGCCCCGTCCCAGACGCCGCAACCGCCAACCCATCAAGGACTCCTCATGACCCTCTCCATGTACAGCGCTTCCATTCCGGTTTTCCAGCAAATGCTCAATGCCCTGAAAGAGGTTTTGACCAAGGCTGAAGCCCACGCCGCCGCCAAGCATTTCGAACCCCAGGCGTTGCTGCAGGCACGCCTGTTTCCCGACATGTTTCCGCTGCTGCGACAGGTGCAGATCGCGGCCGATTTTGCCAAGAGCGTGCCGGCCCGGCTGGCAGGCGTCGAAGTGCCCGCTTATGAGGATAGCGAGCAATCCTTTGCCGACCTGCAAGCCCGCATCGATAAGACCCTGAGCTTCCTTGCCGGCCTGAGCCCCGCACAGATCGACGGTAGTGAAGCGCTGGAAGTTGTGCTGCGTCCAGGTACGCCGAAAGAGAAAAAGCTGTCCGGCCAGACCTACCTGATCGGCTATGGCCTGCCGCAATTCTTTTTCCACGTCACCACCGCCTACGACATCCTGCGGCACAACGGCGTGGAAATCGGCAAGCGAGATTTCATGGGCGTGTATTGATTCGCGATGCCGGCAGACGCCGTGGAAAATGCGGCCGCGGTGGTTTAAGCGCCTCGCGCCCGCAATCACGAACCGTGTGGCGCGCTTGGTGTCGCCCATGCAGATTCAGGCGTCCGGTGCGAGGGGTGTGGCCGGCGTCGATGCTAAGCCGCTGCAGATCATGGCGGCCCGACGCCTTTGGCGGAACTGTGGCTGCCGGGTTGAAGTGCGATGTGCATTGAAAGCGCTACGCCGGATTGAGATCGCGCGCGGGCTGGCGGATTCGATTCTGAATCTGGTATCTAGATGCAGCTGGCCTTGCCCTGCGTGCCCAGAGGCTGAAGGGCGGCGGGCCTGATTCCTGCTAGTGCGGCTTCACTGGAATGGCGATGAGATACCGGCGGTTTTCGTGACCGCCGTGAGCTTAAGCCCGGCGACCTACACACGACTCAAGGGATTGCATGCGCTCCACGATGGACAAAAATCGCCCTTCGGCGGCGTGGCTCGATAGTCTGCGCCAGCGCTTTCCCTGCGAGCCGGGCGTCGATGATTTTCTCACCCGAAAACTCATGGCACGGGCCGGCGCTCCCTATTCCCCGGTGAGCCTTAGCACGCTGGTAGCAGCGGTGGAATCCTTGCTGGGCGCGCAGCTGTCGACGGCCTTCGCGGTGCGCGCGCCCCGCTGGTTGACCGGCGGCGCATCGAAGCTCCAGATGGCCTTCGAACTCGACTGGCAGCCTGAGGCCGGGGCGCAGGTCACCAGTCCCATGGTGCTGCGCATGCAGCCGGCAGAATCGATCGTTGAAAGCAGCCGGCTGCGGGAGTTCCAGCTGATCCGCGCGCTCACCGGTCGGGTCCCGCTGCCGCCCGTCTACTGGGTGGATGCCGACGCGACGCACCTGCCGTACCCCGCGCTGATCTACGGGCTGGTGCCCGGCGTGACCAAGCCCACGCGCAGCCAGGGGGGTGAAGTCTCGGGGATGGGCACTCATTACGGACCCGCGCTCCGTGGCTTGCTGGCGCCGCAGTTCGTGCGCCATCTGGCAAGCATCCACACCCATGACTGGCAGGGTCAGGACCTGAGCGCCTTCGAGGTTCCCCCTACGGGTCACCACGCCGTGCTGCGACAGCTCAACTGGTGGAGCCGCGTGTGGGAAGAGGATGCGCCCGGCGAACTGCCGATCCTCACGCTGGCCGCACAGTGGTTGCGGGCCAATATGCCGCCCGTAGATCGGGTCTCGCTGCTGCATGGTGACTATCGCTGCGGGAATTTCCTGTTCGACGAAGCGCAGGGCGAAATTACCGCCTGGCTGGATTGGGAACTCGGCCACTTCGGGGATCGCCATGAAGATCTCGCGTGGTGCACCACCCGCGTCTGGGGCCATGCAGAAGCGGGCACCGGCCGCGAACTGGTCTGCGGTCTGCTGTACGAAGAAGATTTTCTGGCGCGTTACGAGGCCGCCTCGGGGCTAGTGGTGAATCCCGCAACCCTGCACTACTACAAGGTGCTGAATACCTGGAAAACGGCGGTTATGTCGCTGTCCACCTCCTACCGCATCGCGCACAACAGCAAGACCCATCAAGACGTGCTGGTGGCCTGGTGTCTGGGCGTGGGCGCCAAATTTACCGAGCAACTCGCTGAAACCCTGGCGGAGGTGATCTGATGGACCTGCGCGCGCCCTTGCAGCTTAAAAGCATGATCAAGTCGATGAGCGATGTGGTGTTGCCCGCGATCGATCCCGGCAACCGCATGGCGCAGGAACAGGCGCAGCTCATTCTCGGCATGATGCACCTGATGGCGCTGCGGCTGCCGCTGCAGTTTCACTACGATCTGGATGAATTGAAGCGTTACCTTGGGCTCGCGCAAGAGTTGCTAAGGCAGCGCGCAGGCGGCGAGCAAAGCGACGCCTGCCAGCGTGCGCTGGGCCAGAGTAGTGCCCACGCCGCAGACGTGCTCGCGCGCGCGCAAGCCGCGCCACGAGATTTGGAATCGGCGGTCATGGACCTCCGCGCCGATATCTCCGCGCTGGTCGAAGCCCTGTGGCAGGACGGCGCGCCGGAAGCCCGCGCACCCGCCGCGCGTGCGGTGCTGGCCGCCGCCACCGCGCAGATCGAGCGCGAACGCGCCTGGTTTGCGCCGCAGGGCTGGGACGCTGACACCAGTACCTGGCGGTCCATTGAAAGCCTCATTGATTATCCCGCGAACCCTTCGGAGCCCACGCCATGATTTATCCCGATCAAGCCGATTTCCAGATGCCCGCCGATGCACACTGGCGCTGGACCGAAACCAACTTCTGGCCGTTCTGTATTCCCGAGGCGCGGATCAGCGGCAGCCTGTATCTCTTCTCCAAGCCCAAGCTCGGCGTGTGCATGAGCGATATCACGATTCAGGATCGGATCACCTCGGCCTGGGAGGACCAGATTTACGTCGACAACCAGCAGCATCTGCCCTGTCCGGCGTCGCTCTTGCATTACGAGCTGCCGAACGGCCTCACGGTGCGCGCGGTCGAGCCGCTCAAGCGCTACCTCATCGACTACGTGGGCATCGACGACACCGAGATCCATCTCGAATTCAAATCGCTGATGGACCCTTGGGACGTTAACGATCCGGAGACCGATCCACTGGCCCACAAGCGCATCGGCGCGGGCTGGGATAAAGCGTTTTCCGGGCACTACGAACTCACGGGGAGAATTACCGGCGAAGCGCGTATTCGCGGCAAGACCTACGCGGTGGACTGCATCGACACCGCCGACCGCAGCTGGGGCCTGCGCGACGACCGCAGCGTGACCAATATCACCTGGCTGCACGGCAGCTTTGGCGAGCAGCTCACACTGCACGCGATGGCGCTGATCGACCCGGCCAAACAAGAACAGTTCGGCGGTCTCATCAGTGGTTATGTGCTGGAAGATGGCCGGGCCTACGGGCTGGTTGAACTGACCGGGCGCTCCGAGCGCCGTGGCATGTACGCCATGAGCACCTTGCTGGAAGCGACCGACGTCCGCGGCAAGCGCTATCAAATTAGCGGATCAACCATGAACTGTGGACCGCTGGGGCCCTGGCCGGCGGTGCTGTATGTGCAGCACTTCATGCGCTGGAACTGTAACGGTCAGATTGGCTATGGCGTGCAGACCGATGGCATCACGCGGGCCTACGCCACCCGCCACCGCGACGCCTTGCAGAGCGGTACCGGACAAGCCTGAGCCCGGCGGCAAGCAGGTCATCCACTCAGGGGGACCGCTGCGGGAGTCGCTGGCGGGACAGATTTTGTCCCGCGCGCAGCGGAACCTGCGCGGTGCCCTCTCCGCACCTTACTCGCTCGCCAGCCACGCCCCCAATATCGCCCGCAGCGCGCTCACAAAGGCCAGCGGCTGGTCCAGCGTGAGGTGGTGATGGGCCGCCGGGATTTCGACTACCGGGGACTGCGGCCCCATCAGTTCCGCCATGTAGTGGGCGGTGTCGCGACTCAGTAGCGCGCTGTGTTCACCGTAAATCAGCGCGCGGCGACAGGCGGCATGTTGCAGATAGTCATGAAACGGCTCGTCCCAGCGGCGGCCGTTCATGGTGTCGATATCGAATTTCCAGGTCCATCCCAGCTCGGTTTCGCGCAGCGAATGGCGGGCGATGAATTCCACCAGGTACGCGTTATCGCAGGGCTGCGTGGGCATCAGCCGAAAACGGTCGACGCCGGTTTCGACGTCCGGGTAATAGCGCGCCACGCTGGCCGGTCGCGACGGGGTGGGGCGATTGCCGTCGGGTTCGGGCCGGTTGACGGGGGTGTCGGCGATCACAATCCCGCCGGCTTCTGCGCCGAACAGCGCGCCGTAACGCATGGTCATGTAGCCACCAAAAGAA
>Ga0255126_1001217_pt1 | contig 10438 bp, 8 predicted proteins | sample Law_Miss_RepA_8d_FD_188556 | JGI IMG/M metagenome (GOLD analysis project Ga0255126, IMG submission 188556) | Freshwater microbial communities from St. Lawrence River, New York, United States - Law_Miss_RepA_8d | ecosystem: Environmental > Aquatic > Freshwater > River | place: USA: New York... | reverse complement strand
GTAACATCCATTTACTTTGACCTTCATTAATTTTAACAGATTCATCTTGTGCAAATGCTAATTCAACCAATCGAAAATCTAAAAAGGGCTCTCTCAATTCAGTGCTGTGCATCATGCTGTTTCTATCATTGAATCTGAGCGCTCTAGGAATTTTCGTATAAAAAATATCCCTGTATTGCAGATTTTTTAGTGTGTCTGCAAAAGGTTGCGGGTATATTTCCTTTTCTGCCATCTTCTTGAATTCCATGTCTAAAGCTTCAGGCCTAACAGGAGATGAACTTGTACCTTGAGTTAAAAAACCAGATTGTGTTCGATAATAATCGTATCCTGCCCAAGCTTCATCCATTCCTTGTCCATCCAAAAGTACTAAGATATTTTTCTTGCGGGCTTCTTTAAAAATTAAGCTATAAGCAATGGTTGGAAAACCACCATAAGGTTCATCTTGATAATAGGATACCTCTTTGATTAATTTTTCTATTTCATTAACATCTAGCGAACATCTATTCAATGGATTTCCGGTTAAAGAAATCATTTCCTCTACCCAAGGCAATTCATCGTATTCTATATTGTTTGAATAAAAGGTAAAAGCCTCAATCGTTTTGTTGTTTGGAAAATTTTTATTAACCAAGGCAAGCAAGGCAGATGAATCTAAACCACCACTGATATTAAACCCAACTTTCACGTCAGCTCTAAAACGCAATGCAATTGAATTATTTAATAAATCTAAGTATTGACTTTTGAGAGTCTGTTCACTCATTGGTTCAATTGCATTTACTCTTCCAACAAAATCATACCAACTGTATACCTTCATTTTACTTTCGATCAATGATTGATTTTGCTTGAGCTGTAATCTTGTTTGATGCCCAGCTGGAATCTGTTTAATTTGATCCCAAAATGTTTCATGAGGGAGTCCATAGGAACCATAGGTGAGATAATTGGCCCAAACTTTCCAATTCTCTTTTTTAGGAATACCGGCTGCAAAGAATGCTTTTATTTCACTTGCAAAATAAAATGCTCCTTGAAAAAAAGTATAATAAAAGGGCTTCACTCCAAAACGATCTCTACAAATAAACGCACTTTGTTCTTCTGCGTCCCAAATGAGAAAAGCAAACATTCCATTGAGGTAGTCAGCCACTTTATCACCCCATTTCAAATAAGCTGCAAGTAACACTTCTGTATCAGATTGTGTTTTAAAAACTGTTTCCGTTTGAAGTTGAGACTTAATTTCTAGGTAATTATATATTTCGCCATTAAAAACAATGGTATACCTACCACATGCGCTATGCATGGGTTGATTGGCAGATTCATTTAAATCGATTATGCTTAATCGATTATGACCCAAATAAGCAATAGCATTTTTCCATATGACAGATGCATCAGGACCTCTATGGCTTGTTGCAGCCAACATTTTAGATAACTGAAGTGCGTTTTCTGAACTTGGGTTTGGAGTTAATATACCTGCTATTCCACACATAATTATGGAAGTAATTGAGGGTTTAGTTGTATCATTTGTTCAGCTTTTTCCCAATCAGCTTGGGTATCTAAATTACAATAATAATTGGGATTAGACTCCTTGTAAGCGATTTTTCCACCAACTATTTTTTTCTCTTGAAGCAAATAATTTGTTTTAATAATGTATACACATCCATCTCTGAAAAAAGCTGGAGGTAATTCTTGTCGTCTTGGAATTAATTCTTTCTCGCCAGTTGCAATTCGCAATTCTCCAAGTTCATTTTTTTCGAAGGTCCAATGAGGATTGTATTCATGCGGGACTCTTAAAACTGAAATGAATGAATCAGCGTTTGAATCGATAAAGGTTTGAATACACTCAGCTACGTAATTTTTAGGTTTAAATGGGCTTGTTGCTTGTAGCAAACAAATAGCATCATACTCTTCACCTAAGTTTTTATAATGTTCAAGTGCATGAATCATCACATCAATGGAAGGAGTGGTATCTAAAGCAAGTTCGGCAGGTCTTATAAAGGGAACTTCAATTCCATATTTACTGGCAACAGCTGCAATTTCTTCCGAATCTGTGCTAATAATTAAGCGACTAATTTTAGGTGATTGTGCAGCTGAAAGAGCAGCATGAGCTATTAAGGGTTTACCACCAAGTAATTTAATATTTTTTCCAGGAATACCTTTGGAGCCTCCTCTTGCAGGAATGAGAGCAAGTATTTTCAATAGGTGATAGTTTTATGAAATACCAAGGGTGAACTAGCAAGTAAATCAGCAATTTTCTTGCCTGCATCTCCACCACCATATATGCTTGAACTTGCTGGTTTTGGATTTGTAAGCCAATGTTGAATCGCGGCACGTATTTCTTCATGATTATAAGTTACATCAATAATATTTTGACCACGATCTCTTCTATTTTGACGAGTTCCAATATTAATAACAGGCACACCTAAATAGGCGCACTCGCGAATGCCCACGCTAGAATTCCCAATCAATACTTTTGAATTTACGAGCAGCCTTAAAAAGTCTTCTCCTTCAATATTCTTAAAGAAATGAAGGTTTTCAGGTCTGTGTTTTTCTCTGAAAGCCCTTATTCCAGAAGAAGTGCCATCTGCACCTGCATCAACATTTGGCCAAAACCATAGAACAGGTAATTCTACATCTTTTATGGCTAATAACGTTTCTTCGATATGTATTCTGCTATCTGCATACTCTGTAGTAACAGGATGTTGCATAACCACAAGGTATCCTTTGCTTAAATCAGGTTTAGAACCAACTCCCCCATATTTTACATAAGGATCAAAATCAAGTTTAGGATTTGTTTTTACACGTAAGGCTAAATCAATGGATGGACAACCTGTATTGATTACAAAATCAGGCATTTCTCCTAAACGGATCACTCGCTCTTTAGCACCCTCTGAGGCTACAAAATGATAATCAGCCAACTTAGTAATACTATGTCTTACTTTCTCATCAATATTTCCAGTTACTTCTCCCCCTTGAATATGAGCCAATGGAATATTCATATAGGATGCAGAAATTGCAGTTGCCATGGTCTCAAATCTGTCCGCAATGGTCACCACTATATCAGGTTTTAAATTATCAAATACCGTTGATAATTCTAATATACCAATTCCGGTAGTTTTAGCGGCTGCAGTTAAATTTTCTCCTTCTAGTACATTAAATACTTTAGCTGAAATTTCAAAACCATCATTTTGAATATAATTTACAGCAGATCCATATCTATCTAGCAAAGCAGATGCAGCAATAACAAGTTGTAATTCTAAATCTGGATGATTTTTAATTGCTTCTAAAGCAGTTCTTATCCGGCTATATGAAGGCCTCGCAGTAATTACTACACAAATTTTTCGTTTACTCATTCGATATCATTGTTTGTTAAAAATTCCAATTTTCTTAAGGATTTGTTCAATTTCTTCCCAATCACACTTTGAAATTCTTTAGCACTAATTCCTTTTCCTGCTGGTTTCTTACTTTCTAAATCCTCAATTTTAATAATATGCCCGCTCTCTAAATCTTTATTTAAAGCCAAAGATTTTCCAAATAATATTTTATTTGATGCATACTTTAAATTGTCATTTTTATCAACCGGATTGTTTATTGATTTTTCAATATCCTTAACTCCATTAACTAATTGTGCAATTTGTTCCATATTTAATGAAGCTTTTGCATCTGGGCCAAAAATATCCTTGTGAAATACAGCATGAAATTCCAATAAATCTACTCCTAAAGTAACTGCAGCCAATGGGGCATAAATGTCAGAAGAATGGTCAGAAAAACCAATTGGCAATTGATACTTACTTTTCATTTCGGATATTATATCCGGAGTTGTGGGGTACTCTGTTGTGCATTGAAATAAAGAAATTTTATTTTTGAATGGTTTTAGAAAATTTAATGTTTCATCAATTTCACTAAAACTGCTCATCCCTGAAGAAAGCAAAATGTCTTTCCCGGTTTCTGCTATTTTTTGGAGCATCAAATAATTCATCGTTTCACCTGATCCAATTTTATATTTATTTACGCCAATTTTTTCTAATAAATCTACTGCAGCACAACTAAATGGTGAAGAAATAAATTCAATACCCAAATCATGACAATGATTTTTTAATCCATCCCACTGTTCAATAGTGAATTCCATACGCTTCCAATAATCAAATCTCGTAACGTCTTCATAAGAAAAATTAATTCTGAAATTTTCATATTCACTACTTTCGGCATCCGCTATATGCGTCTGAAACTTAACTGCATTCACTCCTGTCTTTGCCAATGCATCAATGTAAGAATGCGCAATTCCTAAGCTACCTTCATGGGCTTGGGCAATTTCAGCAATAATAAAAGTTTCTTTATTGTGCATAATAATCTTTATACCAACTTACAAAGTTTCCAATACCTTCTTGAATTGAAGTTTTTGGTTTATAATCAATATAGTCAATCAAACTTTGCACATCGGCATATGTTTTTTCAACATCTCCCGCTTGCATTGGCAATAACTCTTTTTGAGCAATCTTGCCCAATAAGGCCTCAAGGGCATCGATAAAATCTCCTAGTTTTTCCGGAGAATTATTTCCAATATTAAAAAGATTAACAGGAACATCAGTTGCAGATTTAGGTTTTGTCATTAAACGGAAAATGCTTTCAACAATGTCATCAATATAAGTAAAATCGCGACTCATATTACCCCTATTAAAGACTTTAATCGATTGGTTATTGATAATAGATTCAGTAAATAGGTGCATCGCCATATCTGGTCTGCCCCAAGGCCCATACACCGTGAAAAAACGTAAACCAGTTGTTGGGATCTTAAATAAATGGCTATAAGTATGCGCCATTAACTCATTCGATTTTTTACTCGCAGCATACAAACTTATAGGGCTATCCGTTCTATCTTCAGTTGAAAATGGAATTTTACTATTTAATCCATAAACCGAAGAACTGCTCGCAAAAACAAGATGTTTCACTGGATAATTTCTACAATATTTCTGTGGCGCATCTAATGAATAACGCACACCCGCTTGTGCTGCCAAATGAACAACATAGTCAAAACGTTCATCCTGAAATAATTTCAATAACACATCTTTCGCCATCAGATCTGCCTTAATGAATTTCAACTTGGAATTATTTGATATCCAATTACTCTCAAAATAAATTACCTCCAATTCTTTTAAACGATCAATTTTTAATTGAACATCATAGTAATCATTAAGGTTGTCAAAACCTACAACTTCATATCCTTCAAATAACAACCGCTTTGCTACATGAAAACCAATAAATCCCGCTATTCCTGTTACTAGAATTTTCAATTTATAATCTTGAATCTACAAATGCATCTGTAATACAACCTTTCACATCGTAAAAGACCGCATTCTCCTTTAATAAACCTTTCAATTCCATATTCAAAAACTCTTTGTGTGAAACTGCCAAAATTACAGCATCAAATTTTTCGTTGTGAATTTCGTTTTGCGACACTACTTTGTATTCACGCATCACTTCTTCAGGATTTGCCCAAGGATCAAAAATGGTTACATTCACATTATAAGTTTTCAACTCGTTTACAATGTCAATCACTTTGGTATTTCTAACATCAGGACAATCTTCCTTGAAGGTAAAACCAAGTAACAAAACATTTGAATTTTTTACTTTGATGTCTTTTTTTAACATCAATTTTATCACTTCAGTGGCTACATATTTGCCCATTTCGTCATTCAATCTGCGTCCAGCCAAAATAATTTCCGGATGGTAACCCAACTCCTGTGCTTTTTGTGCCAAATAATAAGGATCAACCCCTATACAATGACCACCAACCAAACCTGGCTTGAATTTAAGAAAATTCCATTTGGTACCGGCTGCTTCCAATACATCATGGGTATCTATACCTAACAAATTGAAGATCTTAGCCAATTCATTCACAAAGGCTATGTTAATATCGCGCTGACTATTTTCAATTACCTTGGCAGCCTCCGCAACTTTGATACTTGGTGCTTTGTGGGTTCCCGCTTTTATAACACTGTTGTAAACTGCATCAATTTCAGTCGCAATTTCAGGCGTACTACCACTTGTAACTTTTAAAATTTTTGTAACTGTATGCTCTTTATCCCCGGGATTAATTCTTTCTGGGGAATATCCCGCATAAAAATCTTGATTGAATTTTAAACTACTCACTTTTTCCAAAACAGGTACACACTCATCCTCGGTGACACCCGGATAAACTGTGCTTTCATAAACCACGATATCCCCTTGCTTCAGAACCTTACCTACCGTTTCACTTGCTTTTATTAAAGGAGTTAAAACGGGCCTATTATATTTATCAGTGGGTGTTGGGACGGTAACTATGAAAAAGTTGCTATTCGCCAAATCTGAGGCATCGATGGTTGTATACAACCCGTTCGAGAAATTATCATTAATATACGTTTCATCTGAAACTATCGCCCGATGTAATTGCTCATCTGGAATTTCTAAAGTGCGGTCATGACATTTTTTCAGCTCCTCAATACGATTCTGATTTATATCAAAACCAACCACTTTGTACTTTTCAGCAAAGGCAACAGCCAAAGGCAATCCTACGTATCCCAAACCAATAATTGCAATTTTATAATCTTTCACTTTATTTAACTTTTGATTTAATTCCCAAAATCGCAAAGAAGGGAACCACCAAGATTTTGTAGGCCTCATTCCATATACTTAACTTTGCCTTTTTCTCATTGCCGTAGTAACCATAGCCATAACCATAACCATAGCCATAACCATAGCCATAACCATAGCCATAACCATAGCCATAGCCGTAGCCAGAGCCGTAGCCGCTGATACCGCCTTTCAAACCATTCATCACAATCCCCATGCGATTAAATTTATTGTCGTTCCGCAAACGCTCAATCAAATTCACAACGGCTACCTTAGGGGTATATTGATGCCTTACTATGAATATACTCGCATCCACCCATTTTCCCAGCACCTCAGCATCGGTTACCAAGCCAATGGGTGGACAGTCAATCACCACATGATCATACTTTGCACCCAAGATTTGGATCAATGCCTCGTAACGGCCATTCATCATCAATTCCACAGGATTGGGAGGGATGGGTCCAGCAGGAATCACATACAAATTATCAATGTGGGTAGCCACCATAATATCTTCAAGTGGCGCGTTTCCGCTCAAATAAACACTCAAACCGGTTCGTTTGGAAATTTCGAAGTGTTTGGTAATATTGGGTTTACGCAAATCACTTTCCAACAAGATTGTTTTTCTACCTGCCAATGCATAACTGATGGCGATATTGGTACTCACAAAACTTTTGCCTTCTCCAGGGATACTCGAACTTACCAATAATTTCGACTTACCTGAAGTATCGCCCATATAGCCCAAACTGGTTCGTAATCCCCGAAATTGCTCTGCAATCAAACTCCGATTGCCGTCTTTCATCACAAGCGGACTCTCACTTTCTACTTCAATAATTTCCGCGAGTACAGGCACTTTGGTACGCTGCTCGATATCCTCTTTGGCCATCACCCTGTTGTTTAATGTCGATTTTCCAAACAGAATTGCCAAAACCAAGGCCATGAATCCAAAGGTAAATGCCGATTGCAATTGCCCTTCCTTTGGACTGATTTTTCCATTGGATTCTGCAGATTTAATGATTGTCACATCACTCAATGTACCTGCGGAAGAAATGGCAGCCTCTTCCCTGCGCTCAAGGAGATACGTATAAAGTGCATTCTTGATTTCTTGTTGTCGGGTGATGTTCAATAACTGCCTTTCTTTGGTCGGAATTGATCGCATCAATGCGTTGTATTCAGAATTATACTTTCCAAAATCCCTTTCGGCCTTATTCTTGAGCAACATTATACTATTTCTCGTATTCCTGATGGTTTCAAGAAACAGCACTTTGTTTGCTTCGATTTCTTTTTTCGCAGCTGATACGACATCGCTTTTGGGTCCGTTCGTTTCTGTTAGAATAGCAAACTCGAGCTCCAAGGCTATTAACTCCTTGAAGTTGGCATTCAAATCCACCTGATTCAAGCCCGCGCTGTAGGGAGCCATGCCCGGTTTTTTGATTTTACCCAAAACGTATTTTTCTAAATCATCAAGTACCATCAATTGCAATTCTAATTCTGATGATGTTTGATCCCCAGTCTGAACTTTGGCCAAAAAACGTTGTGCTTCCGCACTCACCAATTGAACATCATTTTTGGATTTGAACTCTTCGAGTCGCCTTTCTACACTGTCCAAATCTTGTCCCACATAGGAAAGACGAGAATCAATGAAGTCCATTGTGAATTGGGCTTTTTTGCGCTTGTCTGCTTGTGATTCCAATTGATACGCTTCAATAATCGCATTCAACCAATCACGTCCTCTCACTTCCATATCGGTATTTAAAGAAAGGGTTACTTGTGAATTCTTTTTATTCGTTTCAGCGCCAAAACTAGAGCCCAATCGCGCCGCAGCCTCCTCCTTGTTAAACACCGTCAAACTGATTTTCTCAAATGAATGATAACCCGCTTTCTTGAAATCTAATTCGGGATTGATTCGTTTAATAATCACCCGATTGCCTTTAAAATCAATAACCTTGCCAATGGGGTAACGCTCTTTGCCATTTAAAATGACTTCCGTACAACTCTCATTCACGTTGAATTTGGCAGTGAAACCTCTTATAGAATCGGCATTAAGGAACACAAAATCGATGGGTTGAAATTGTTTGTGGTCGTAATAGTAATTGAACTGCCCCTGCCATTTGATTTCATAGAAAGCATTGGCAATTTCAGCCGCTTTGGCCATTACTTTGCTTCCTTTCAGCACTTCTAATTGATCTTCTATTTTGGTGGACCCCTGACCCAATACGGCTTGTTTCACCAAATTATCTGTACTCTCAGCGTCATTTTTTAGCAAAACGGCAGCAGTCACGTTGTATACAGGGCGCTGATATCTTAGGTATACTTTGCTGCTCAAATACCCAATGATGGCAGCAGCCAAAATTACTGGCCAATAGGGCAGATAATCCCTGAGGATGATCTGCATGATATTCGGACCGGCTACATTTTGGTCTTCAAAATCTGAATTGAAATCGCTCATGCTTTATCGCAAACTGTTAACAAACAAAATAAAAATACTTACCGTGCTCGTGATACTCGTTACCAAGGAAATCAATTGCACGTTCGACTCAATGAATTTCCGTTGGTTGGGCTCAACATAAACAATGTCGTTTGGTTGGAGATAGTAAACGGGACTGTTAAATAGTTCCTTCTTGGTAAAATCCACTTGAAAAATCTGTCGCTGTCCATCAATTTGTCGTATCACCAAAACATTGTCTTTTCTATCCGTCCATGTGATACCACCCACCATACCCAAAAACTGGATGATATTGGTTTTGTTGTTCATGATCATCACTGTGGTTGCGCGATCTGTGGTGAGATAGGTTACACGAAAGTTAAGCAGTCTCACGTTCACAATTGGATCTTTCACCCATGGTGTCAGCCATTGTTGTAGACTATCGCGTAATTGTTCTTGATGGTATCCCAGCACTTTGATGGTGCCAAGTTTGGGAAACTCGATGGTGCCTTCTTCACTCACGAGGTAACCCATCAATCCGCCACCTTGTCCACCTTGCATCATTTGCATGTTGCCCCCTTGTCCACCACCCATGGGTGTATTAAAATAGGCCGTGGTTTTTTCGTCGAGGCCATACACCATGATGCTGAGTTGATCTCCAAGTTGAATGATAGGTTTGGGCTGCACCATACTCGCCGAGTAAGTTGTATCGCTGAGGCCTTGAAATAAAATCTGATTTTTATAACTATAGCAACCTGAAAAAAGAATGCTTGAAATTCCAATCCAAATGAGGGACTTAAGGGTTGAGAAAAATTTATTCACTGATATTGGGTTGATGTTCATCCGTTATTTGTTTTCTTGATTTGCTTCGGTTTTTTTTGGTTCTTCTCGAAGATTTGGTCGCATCTCTTGAAGCGCCTTTTCCGTAGCCTCCGTAACTATATCCGTAAGCGTTTGCTTGCAGATTGCGCTTGGGCAGCGCGAAAAGCAGTACACCTGCTAGTATTAAAAACAGTGGCCAATTTTCTGTGTTGAAAATTACACCGGGCATTACTGTTTCGGCCATGAAAGCGCCGCCAGTGAGCGAGAATATGAGGGCCGACATATTCTTGAATCCGCTGAATGCCCATGCCAAAAATCCTGCGGCCATCCAAGTAATCCAAAAGATGGGCCAAAAGGAAATTAATTTGCGAACAGCTCCTTCGGCAGAATCACCACCCAATTGGAATACTTTCCAAATGGTTCCTGCTACTATAAATGATATCGCCAAGAAAAACCGTTTATTGCCGGTTGATCTAATTTCGCGTTTAACTTTCTTTAAAATTTCTGAAGCCATGAATCCTCAAAATTAAGAAAAAATGGTGATTATCAATTATTTGGACCAAACACGGCTTCGCCCCTTCGGTCACAGAACCTAAATAC
>Ga0255126_1001216_pt1 | contig 10460 bp, 29 predicted proteins | sample Law_Miss_RepA_8d_FD_188556 | JGI IMG/M metagenome (GOLD analysis project Ga0255126, IMG submission 188556) | Freshwater microbial communities from St. Lawrence River, New York, United States - Law_Miss_RepA_8d | ecosystem: Environmental > Aquatic > Freshwater > River | place: USA: New York... | reverse complement strand
ATCCCCGCCCACCCCATGCGGCTTTGTAACGCGCAGGCTCAAGCAGCGGCGCGAAAACTTCCGCCGTCTTCAGATTCAGCTCTCTCATTCAGGCTTGACGATGGTTCGGGTGATCTTCCCGACCGCCAACTCGCCTTCAATCTTCTGCTCGGTCTTCTCGCGCCAGTCATTCGGGAACCTGGCGGCCATGGAGCGCGACCAAACGGACGAATTGAACGACCCGGATTGAGGCGGCATCAGCAGGTTGACGCGCCCCATCGACTCCCACCATGCCTGGCTGCACTCTCGCGCATGCGTCATGGCTTGCGAAAACTCAGGGTGAGCCGCAGGCCAATCGCGCTCAAGGGTGGTGCGACCGACGCCAATGTGAGCAGCCATCTCGACCACGGACATGCCGGACTTGCCGAGTTCAATGACTTGCTCGCAATAGGCGGGATCGTATGTGCTTGGCCTTGCCATGATGCGAATCCTCTTGGGTTGTTCGCTGGTTGTGCGCTTACTTACTTCGGATCATTCGGCAACCACGAAACCAACTAGGCTGCAACGATCTGGCCCTATCAAGCAGGACCGCAACTTCTGCCGCATCGACGCTTGGCGCGCCATTCCTGCACTCAGGGTTGAGGGCAAAGTGCTCTTCAATGTGGGCGCTAGCGACCGCCTCCGCCAACAACAACTTAGCCTCATCCTCTGCGCGCTCAGACCAGCCTCCCCGGTGATAAAGCTCGAAATCGCGCTTGTATCGGCGAAACCCAGCATCAAAGATCGCCATGAAGACAGTTTTGGTGCCGGTGTCAGCCAGCACTTCAAGCCTCTCAAGTTTTGGCAAAGTCATTGCGAATCCTTCAAGGTTGTTCGCCAATCACCCCGCCCGCCGCCGATCCTCGGAAGGAGCGACCGAGGGGCTTACCTGAGCGTCGGGGTGTGCTGCTGATGCACTCAGTCAGCGCGTGGTGTGGGGTGCGGGCTCGATCCCATGGGGTAGAGCTATGGGGTAGCAGTGGATCGGCCCGCGAACAAGTGCCGGTTACGCATCCGGCGGCATTTCACCCGAGTCATGGCCAGGCTATGACGCCCTAAGCCGATAGATCGCCTTGAGTCGGCCTTGACTGTCTCCCGCGTCCGGCTACGCGAGCACATCTCGGCCTGTCTTTGCCGGTGCAGCAGATCGATACTGGCCCATCACCGCTGCTCGCTTTGGGCTCAGAAACGAAGAAGCCCCGCGCATTGCTGCGAAGGGCTTGGAGTGACACGTGCTCAGCGTGCCTATAACTTCGCACTGTACGGAAACACAGTTTTTCCGTCAAGCGTTTTTCACGCCGCATGTGAAACTTTTTCGAGCTTCCTCGCCAACTCCTTGCCTGCCTCGTGCGCCCAATTCCCCCACGTCCGATCCGTCACCCCATACGCGGCGATGGCGTCGGCCATGCTGGGGATGCGCCAAACCTTGTAGGCCCGAGTGATGGCAAGGCGGTGCTTGTCGCTCAACTCGGCAATGGCAAGCGCCACCTCGTCCCGATCCTTGCGGGTCAACTCCCACGGCTCAACGCTTCGCGCCTGATTGGGGATGCGCTCGGCCAGGTAGGCGCATTTGGATGGGTAGCCTAAGCCGCCACCCTTGGGGAACGAGCTAAACGCCCAATCCATCAGGAGGTTGTGGAGCCAATTGGGCTCAATGACGAGGCGTTTGCTCATTGCTGACCCTCCAACGGCTTGGACATACGCGACACCAAAAACTCCGCTAACGCCTGCATTGATTCAAATGACCACGTTTTTTCGGGACTTACGCAAAAGCCTTGCGGCACTGCTTCCCGTGCGATGTAGCCATTTGCCGTGACGGAAATGTTTAGGTTGTCGATGGTCGTTGTGCTCATGCTGTCCTTTCAAGGCCACGAAAGCCACTTCTCACGGATTGCGGATGCCGCGTCGATCAGGGAGCCTTCTCGGTACTGACCATCGCGGGTGTGGATGAAGGCTTGCCATTGCTCGCGGTTGCGCCTGTAGAGCAACATGGGCTCTGCCCCTACTCGCTGGGCTTGCTCGACGGCTTGACGCCACCAAGCAGGGCGGGAGAGGCTTTCCTGACGCTTGACCTCGATGGCGAAGCCTTTGACCTCAAGGCAGTCAGCCCCGCCGCCGCGTGTTTGCTGGATGTTGCGCTGGAGCACCTGGCCGAGTTCTTCGCCCAGCAGCTTCAGTACCTCGCGTTCGGCGCGTGCGCCCTTGTCTCGGCTGGCTTTGCTCACATCAACCCCCACAGGTGATCGAGAGCCACCAGCAGGACGACAGCGCAGCAAATGCCAGCGGCCCATATGCAGGCGTTCAGTAGCGCGATTTCAAAGGCTTTCATAACCATGACCTCCCGAGGAACCCGGATGGCTCAACGATTGGTCGGTCGATTACGTAACTGCCGGGAAACGTCACCAAGTCGCCTCGCAGCGAACTTGTTTTGATTCGGTACTCCATCATCGAAAGCAGCGAGAACGCCTTTTGGGCCTCTTGGTAGAGCCGCTCGCGCTTTGCTTCTTCACGCGCCCTGACTCGGGCGATGATCTTTCCGTAACGCTCACTCATCGCCAATCCCCCCATTCGCCTCGGTTGCCTTTGTTGAGCTGGTCGAGGTAATCAGTCTTAAGCCGAGATACGGGGCGCTTTTTGCCAAGATCCTCAAGCCAGGCGTCAACCCAGGCTTGGCCTCGCTCAACGTGCCATCGGCAGATTTGACGAACCAGGCACGCATAGAAGAACTCCCGCGTGTATGTGGGCAGTTGCTCGCGCTGTGATTCCTGCCGCATAGGGTGCAGACCTTCATTTCATGAGCCTCGCAATCACAAGGTTTAGGGCGTCCAGCTCATCGAGCTTCATCACCTGCCACATGGCTTTGCGCCCGTGGATTCCGTTGTGGCTTCCACGATGGCAATCCGCGCACAGCGGCAGGGATGTCCACCAATGGCCCTGCTTGATTTCGTGCGCCTCAGAGGGGCCGGCCTTGTCGCAAACGACACAGGACATTTCCTTGATGCGCTGGATGTGGTCGGACTCGCGCTGAGTCGGCTTGGCTTTGTTGCGTGACTGCATTACTGCAACACCCCCGCTTCGGCTTCGAACTCTTGGACCATCGTCACCAGCGTTGGATACAGCCGGGACAAGGTGCGGGCTAGGGCGTCATCGCCCTCGATGGCATCGAACATCGCCAACAGGACAACAGCGTCAGCGTGATCGACTTGAAGGGGTTTGGTGGTCATGCGCGGCCCTTCGTCTGATCGGCGAAGGACTGCATGAGGGCTTGGCTGATGATTTGGATGGCGTAAGCCTCCTGCTCTTTGGCGGGCTCTCGCTCGCCGATCAGCTCGCAATGCGCCTGCCAGACGTGCACGGCCTCATGGACGATCATCCCGCACACCTCAACGCCCGTTTTCTTCTCCCACTCGCTGATGCAGATAATCACCGATAGGCCGTAATTGCTCTCGATCACATGCGCGGTCGCGTCAGCAGTCGGGGTAGCAATCCACGGCGGACTAGAGTCAATGCGAAGATCCTTGCAGGCCGCTTTGTATGCCTCTGGTGTGAGGCAAAGAATCAAGCGAGGCCCAGGGGCGGCGATGTTTCGATCAAGCCAAGTAGCTTTTTTCATGCGTGTTCCTCCATCCACTCAGGCGCAGACAGTCGGACGCCCTGCTCTGCCGCCCATGCCTGCACGTACTCGATCAACTCAGCGCACTCTTTGACCGTCAGGTTTGAGGTGCGGCGAAACACAACGTCAACCCCGTGGCCGTCAATCGCCGGGAGAATCTCGACCGATTCACCACGGGCGCGAAGCCATCCAGCGGTAAGCAGGCGCTTCCATGTGTCGGAGTCGCGCACCTTCCCCGCCCACTGCACTTGGTGGGCGATGTCGGAAAGCATCGCGTGCAACTTGGCGTTCTGGCTGCTGTTGCGCGTGGCCTGGCGGACAACCACCTCCATGCGATGCCCAGCGACTGACCACGGCTTGCACCACGATCCGGCTCGCTCCAACACCTTGGGAGTTCTTGCGGGTTGTGAACTGTTGCGGTGAAGGTCATGCGACACCTCAGAAGGGCACGTCATCGTCCATGTCATCGAACCCGGTCGCCGGGGCCTGCTTGGCTTGCTTGACCTGAGCAGGCGCGGGACGAGGTGCGGGCGCTTTGCCTTCCTCGCGTACACCGAGAAGCTGCATGGACTCGGCCACGATTTCGGTCGTGTAGTTGTCCTTGCCGTCCTTGTCTTGCCACTTGCGGGTTTTCAGACGGCCCTCGATGTAGACCTGTTTGCCCTTCTTGACGTACTCGCCCGCGATCTCGGCTAGGCGGTCATAGAACACGACGCGGTGCCACTCGGTTTCCTCGACCTTCTCGCCGCTGGTCTTGTCCTTCCAGTTGCGCGAAGTGGCGAGGGTCAGGTTGGCGACGGCTGCACCGTTGGGCGTGTAGCGAACTTCAATGTCCTTGCCTGCATTGCCCAAAAGGGTGACTTTGTTGACGGATGCCATGCGTGTGCTCCTTATGCAAATTCGTGGATGACGCCCAGGTCTCGGGCAACTCGGAAGCCGACTTGGAAGATGTCGGCGGCTTGGATGTATTCCGGGGGAAGCTCCGGCTCCCCTTGGCCCGGAGCGGTGAGGCGACCTTCTTGATGCATGTCCCTCAAATGCCGTGTGCGGCGAACCCCAAGGGTTTTGGGGTCTAACTTGATGCTCAAGCTCTTGACCCGGCTGAAAATGGCGATCCGCGTTCTTTGCGGGATCAGGCGCATCGCACCTTCAACACCTTCAGACGGGTAGACGCGGCGAAGAATTGCGTCTTCTTCGGGCGTCCATTTGGTTCCTTGCGTTTTGCTTGCGGCCATCTCTCAACCCTCCAAATCGCCAGTGATGCGAAGCGCCCAGGTGATCCGGTCTTCGCTGATTTCCAGTCCTGCGCGGGCGTCGTCCAAAATCCGGTGCGCCATCGCCCTCAGGTCTTCGTTGTGTGCTTCGCGGGGGAATAGGCTCATGCTTGGTTCCTTTCATACGCGGCCACCGCCTCATTTGCGCGGCGCTTCATCGCCTCCAACTGGCGGCGCTCTTGCTCGCAGTGGTCGACTGGGTCAGGGCGCATCAGCAGGGACTTCAAGGCGGCGATTCGCTCCTTGACCGTCTCGGGGTCTGCCGACTTGCTTGCGTTCTCGAGCAGCAAAGCGGCGGTCGTGTGCATGTCTGCCGTTGGCGGGGCGAGCCTCAGCGCCTCACCGGCTGAGAGCAGACCTCGAGCCTCGGCGGCCACCAGCGCTGCATGACGCTTGCGGACGTCATGCCCAAGCGTCACCGACCACGAAACCGCGTGACGTGCTCGGCGGGCGTCGTCGACCATGCGGCCATAAGCCTCCTTGAAGGCCATGCGGGCGCCGATCTGGTCACCGCCCTGCATCAGCGACTGAGCCACGGCATACGCCTGCGACATCTCACCCGTCCACACCAGCGTTTCGGACTCGTCAGCAGCGCGGCAGCACATCGCCCACGCCTCCTCAACCCCTGGGCGCCCATCGTCGGCAACCAGGCCCTCGATCTGCTCGATCACGTCGGCAGGCATCGGGGCAAAGCGGCCACGCTTGGGGTCTTTGACATGGGCGTCAAATCCGGCCCGAACGGCCTCCAGGCTATGCCCCCCTAGGGCACGGAAGAACAGCGCCTTGGCGGTCGCGCTAGGGGCCTTGTCGCGCCCCAGCAGGGCGTAGCAGCCGTCCAGCAATTCGCAAAAGGCCAGGAAGTCGGCGTCACGCATCGATCACCCCCGCGTCGGTCTTGAGGTTGAAGCCCAGCAGGCGGGCGGCTTCGGCGGTTGACTCGGATACCTGGCCAGGCTGAAGCGCGGGATGTGGTCCACGTTCGCTGGGCTTGAGCCAATCGGCTTGCAGACCTTGTGAGCCTCGAGCGCACCAGATCGTCAGGAATCGCTCGAGCGGCATCCCAGCCTTGGCAGCCTCGGCTCGAGCCTCCTTGAGCACAGTCTCGGAGACGGTCGCCTTCTTGGCCTTGCGGAGTTGGCACCAATCGGCCCAGACCTGAGCCGAGACGTCGTCAGGCTTCGGGAGGGTGGCGGAGCGCGGAGCGCGAGACTTCTCCCCTCCTTGGTCCACTTCCCTTCCTTGATCCTTTCCATTCCCTTCCATTCCTACAACGACACTTCGCGAGGGTTCGCGAGGGCTCGCGAGGGGTTGGCGAATTTCGGGCTTTTCGCCTGTTGGCTCGGGGATCTTTGACTGGGAAGGCTTGTCAATCTTCTGGTGCTCAGTCCAGGCGTTGATCTGGATGTATGTCGCACCCTCTGATTGATAGCGGCCAATGCAGCCCTCACCCTCGAGTTCCGTCAACCAACCGTCCATGAGGTCTTTGGCGTCGTCGTCGTATGGGTAGAGAAGGCTCGCGAGCATTCGCGAATTTCCGCGAAGCCTCCCGGCGTCGTCCGCAATCGTCCAAAGCTGAATGAAGCACAGGCGAGCATCGCGGCTCACGCGCCCCATGCTCTCGGACTGCGGGAACTCGGGCTTGATTGTGCGAATCCGGGCCATCAGTTCCCCCCGCCAAAAAGGCTCGGCTTCACTGCGCGGCCATCCCCAAGGCGGATGCGATGCTCTTGCACGATCCGGCGCAACTCAACTCGAGCGGGGCTCAGGCGCACATATGGGTGGCCGTCCTCATCCTCGCCTTCCTCGGTGTCCTGAACGCAGTCGTGGCCGGTGAAGCGATAGACAGTCCAACCCAGCTCGCGGAGGCGTGCATCTCGAGCGGCATCCTTCGCCTTGTCAAGATGAAAAGCGTAGCCATCGCACTCGAGGGCAACTTTCGCAACAGGGTTGCCAAAGTCAACAAAGAACTTGTCGACCGGGTGCTGCGGGTAGAACACAGCGCCCTCCATGCGAATGTCACTCCACATCGCTGACTCAATGGGCGTCATGCAAATCCCGCCCTCGTGCTCCCAAGCGTATGGATCAACACCCCACTCGCTGCGGGACGTCATGATTGAAGCCGCGTGGGCCTCATAGTGGGCGCGGATGCGCTGCCAGTTAGCTTGCACGCCTTACCCCTTCACCACGCGATAGACGATGTGACGGCCCTTGCGCTGGCTCTTGTCGAGCTTCCAGCCTTGGGGCAGGCACTCAGAGACGCGACGCCAGGGGCAAACGGAGATGCCGGTCTGGATGAGTTCAAGCGTGGTCATGCCCTTGCGCTTGAGCATGGAAACGAGCTTGTCGCCTTGGCGCTTGTTGGTCTGCATCTCTCGCTCCTTACATGGTTGAAGGCCGGAGGCTCATCGTTTTCTGAGTGACCGGCAGGGGTTGTGCGTTGCGCTTCATGCGCTCGGCGGGTGTTCCGTTGTCAAAGACGTTTGCAGGAGCTGGGCGCTTGTTTGCCTTGACTTCTGAGGTCTTGATGACGGGCTGATAGGACTTGCTGAAGGCGTTCATGCGGCCCTCTTCAGCTCGTTCAGTTCGCGCTCCAGCTCGGCAATGCGGGCCTTAGCGGGATCACGCAACACGAGGTCGCAGCCCATCTGATCGGCCAGCCATTGCAGCGGGGCGAGCGAGCCGGTCACCTTCATGAAGCGCACAAGGCGGGAGCCGTACAGGCCAGCCGTTCCCTTGAGCACCTTGCTCATGTAGCCGTGCGAGATGTGCAGGGCGTCAGCGACTTCGTAGTCATCCATGCCGGACAACTGAGCCGCGTAGCGGATAGAGCCCACATCGGATGCCTTGGCGATGAACTCAGCCGAAGCCTGATGGGGTGCGCGAACTTCAGCCAGGAAAGGCATTTCCCTCTGAATCTGTCCATTGCTGTCCATTGGTTTCCTCTGGTTTCCTATCGCTTGTGGTCAAAAAAAACGCCCAATGGAGTCACTGCGAACGAAACACAGGGAGGACTCAATGAACGATGGCGAGTGGGCCGACCAGGCGCTACATGCGCTGTTGGTGCGGTGCTTCAGCCGAGCCGCGGAGGTGCTGGCGTGGCTTGAGGATTTGGAGTCGTGGGAATGACCGGCGCCCGGACAATTCGCGCCCTCTACTGCAACGAGTTGGAGATGAGCGCCGGTCAAAACAAAGAAGCCGCCATGCACAGGCCCCACAACCGACAGATGCGGCAGGGAGAAACCGGAACGCGTGCGCAGCGGGGCCACTCGGGTGCATGGCGGCGAACATGGGTCAGGCCGCTTCGGTTTGAACTGCGGGGGCACCCTTGCGCCCAACGAGTTCAGGCCACATGACGTGCCAGTCGTTGGGGCGAGTGGCCCAGCGGTACACTTTGCGGTGTTGCCCGAACAGCTTTCCAGACTGGCGCTCAAGAAGCACAGCCAGGAGGTGGCCGCATGGGCGGTAGCCGTACCCAACGTTGCGTAGTTGCCCAACGCTGGTGGCGCAAGCCTGCGCCAGCTTTCTTTGCTGCTCCGGCGGCACCGAATTCAGTAGCTCGGTCAGCTCATTGATCGGGGTGTAGGTCATAGGTGTACAGCATACACTCTAACGTGTACTTTGTGAACACCTCGACGTGAATAATTTATGCGCTACTCAGCGCATGAGCGAGGACGCATTGATTCGACTAGACAACCTGCTTAGCTACGCCCGCAAAAAAGGCTGGCGCGACAAGGCGTTAGCCGAGAAAATCGGACGCTCTCCGCAGCAGTTGAGCGACATGAAGAACAACCGCCGCGGGTTTGGCGAGGACTTGGCGCGGGATATTGAGCAGCGGCTGGGATTGCCGCGCTACTGGCTTGACACAGCTCACGACCCCGATCCAGAAGACAGGGGGGCTCAGATGGAAGCCATAGTCGAGCAGGTGGAGCAAGGCTTTCAAGAAGCCGACCGCACCAAGTTCGGGCCGCTGGCTATGCACCTGGCGACTGCCATTCAGAACATTCAAGACCCTGAAACGCGGACAAAGGCATTTGCCGCCGCTGTTGTAGCGATACAGCAAGCCATCGACCAAACAGCCGATGTGGACAAGCGCGGGTAATGAAAGACGGTCAACGCGCCCCATGTGGACAATTTCGTCCAATCGGGCGTTTTTGCGACGTTGACAGTTAGGGGGCTGACGTGTGGAATCCTTGACAGGAGGAAAGCATGTCAGCAGTACTTGAGCTAGTAACTCGCCCCAACGAGAGTAAACCAGCCGCGCAGCCTGCGCACATCCATCCCACTGTGCCCTTGTTTGAAGGGTGGGCTCTGCTTGCACTGGCCGCGATGATCCTAGAAAGCGGCGAACACCAGCCGCGCCACACTAAAGGCCCGCGATGAGTCGCTTTCTTGATGTTGTCTTGGAGGTCGTTCTGTTCTGCCTTTGGCTCGGCGGCTTCATGGCCGGCCTGTTTGGCTCGGACACGGGCGACCGCGTCGTCGGCATGCTGCTTTGGATCGGCCTGGGCGTTGGCTACAGACTGAAGAAGATAGGTGAGCACACAGCCGCGACACGGGAGGCGTTGACCTCAAAGTAGCCGCCCCCGCCCCACCACAACCCGCCTTGCGCGGGTTTTTTTGCGCCCGCACAACTGCCTTGTGAAGAAATACTTCACCTGTGCGTGTATTTCCGCTTGCATTGCTGTTCACTGTGTGGTGTACTTATACACATCGCAGCAAACAAGCGAAGGGGCAAAGAATGGGACGCAACGACTTAGCTGATCTGGCGCTTCAAGAGCGCGAGAACCACTACCTGGCCGCAAAGGCGCGGATTCAGGCAACGCTCGACCTGAGCGACATCTACAGCGACATGGACACGTCCTTTGACGTGATGGCCATTGTTGACGCAGCCATCAAGACGATGGACGCCGCTTGCATTGGCGCGGTGTTCGCCGCTTACGTCAATCAGTACGTTGAGCGCATCGCCAGCCGCGACGCTTGCCTTCGCTACACCGGCCCGGATGAGTTTGAGGCCGTCAGCGAAGCCTATGCAAAGTGGGTCGCCAAGGGGGTGTCGAAATGATCCACACCTTCACCGCCTACACCTCCGACGACACGTCCTACCTCGTGCGCTTTGAGCACATCAAGGCGCTGCGTGACACCGAGTTTGAGCCGGGTCGCCCGGAGTCCATCGAAGTCACTCAAGTGAACTTCGGCAAGGGCTGGGACGACGTGAGCGATCACCCGAGCCTTGATCTTGAGCGCCTGACGCTGGCCGCTGGCTGGCATCTGGAGCGGATCGAGGAAGCGCAGCAAGCAGACGAGCGGGAGGCTGCATGAGCACCGCACAACACACGCCCGGTCCTTGGTTCATTGACAACACAGCGAAGAGGTTCGCAGAACCGGGACACGTTGCCATAAGTGCAGCAAACCACAGGGTACTTGCGCAGGTTGTTGTCCGCATGGATGACGAAGACGAAGACAGCGGCGGGCTTCTCGCCAACGCCCGCCTGATCGCCGCCGCGCCTGCGATGTTGGCGGCGCTGAAGGACTGCCGACGCGCACTTGAATTGGCT
>Ga0255126_1001214_pt1 | contig 10476 bp, 20 predicted proteins | sample Law_Miss_RepA_8d_FD_188556 | JGI IMG/M metagenome (GOLD analysis project Ga0255126, IMG submission 188556) | Freshwater microbial communities from St. Lawrence River, New York, United States - Law_Miss_RepA_8d | ecosystem: Environmental > Aquatic > Freshwater > River | place: USA: New York... | reverse complement strand
TTGGGCCGCTGCGCCTGCTCCTGCTCCTGCCCCTGGCCGGCAGTCGTAGCCTTGTATCGGTCCATGACCTCTTTGAGTTTTTCAAAGCCTCCCGGCTCATTGCACATGGCGCGAAGTTTGGCGTCCTGAACGCGGGCAACACGTTCCCAATCTGTTCTATCTACCTCACCCACTACGAGCTGGGTGATGGCGTCGACGCATCGCTGCCATTCGTCACAGGCACGAGGGTCGTAGTCACGGCCCTTTTGATGATCTTCGTAGCCTTTTCGGTACAGCGCGTCAGCGATTGCCTCGCGTGTCTGTTCGGTGTGGTTCGTGTTGCTCATTTCTCGACCTCAAAAGTTGTGCTAGACGCGACGGACTTCACCTCGAACTTCTGCGCGATGGTCGGCGGCGGGCGGCGCAGCAGCCAGTGCAACAGCCGACGCCACCAGCGGCGGTCGGGCTTGTAGATGAGCAGCATGTCGCCGATGTTGTGACCGTGAGCGCAGTCGGTCGTGATCGTTGCAACCCGGTTGTCATTACTGAGGCTGTAGGCGTCATCGCCGGATTGTGTGTAGCGGTAGTCGCTCATTTCTTGATCCTCTCTCCGATGTGAAAGACACTGGCCACCCGTTCGAACTCAGGTGGCACCTTGTCGATACCTGGCGTATCTCCGCGACTCGAATAGCAACGGTGCTCGGTGCGATCACCCTTTCGGCGCTTTTGAAGCTCGCCTCGCGCACTGCTTGTCATCTTCAGGCTAAGGCCACATGCCTTCGTGGCGATACTCGCTTTGGAGCGATGGGGTAGTGCGGCCACCGCTGCATCAACACCACCTGTCGGGTAGACGCGGCGCAGAGTGGCGATTTCTTCGGCAGTGTATTCGGATTGCTTTGCCATGATCGTGTTTTTCTAAATACGACGACACGAGTTTAGCGGGTGTTCTTAGACCACTGATCGCTGAGACGATACAGACCGCGATACCCCGGGGGTGAATACACGAAGCCGCCCGCGACCAGATCGTTCAAGATGCGATGGGTTGTCGAGTCGTTCAGACCCAGCGCTTGGCGAATTGACGTGAGCGTCTGCAGACCCGGGTTCGCAGCCAGGTGGTCGAGGATCTGCATGGTGCGATCCGTGACCTGGCTTTCGATGGCGGGTCGGCGGATCACGACTGTGTTCCGTTGATGAACTCGTCGGCGATCTTTTTGAGCCAGTTGCTCACGTTGACACCGAACCGGCCGACATCGCCAGGGGTGATGGGCTCGGGCTTCGGCATCCAGTCGTCACGCGCCAAGGTGTCGTAGTGTGATGCGTGCGGTAAGTGCTGCATCAGTACGGGGTCGTTGGCGTGGGCGGTGTTCGTGGCGGGTCGCGAACTGTGCATGCGATGGTGATGCGCCACGAAGGCTCGTCGAGCGGCTTCTTGCTCGGCAGCCGTGTGCTTTTCTTTCCAGGCTTTCCGCTCGGCGATGATGCGGTCGATCTTGGCCATGGTCTCCGCGTTCGGAGCGATGTAGCTGGCTCGCCACTCGCGACGCATCGTCACGATGTGCGACTGCCACGGGCGCCACGGCCAGGAGAACAGGCGTTCGACCCAGGTGCGCTTCAAGCGCGTTTCGATGTTGATGTAGGGCATGGTGTTCAGTCCTTCAATCCAAGGTGGTACGCGGCAACGTCGTCGGCCAAAGCCAGGTCAGCATTGAGGTGGTCGGTCAACGCTTTCACGTACGCCGGGTCTGTGCTGCCGAGACCGTATCTCGCATAAACGGGTTCGAGCGACTTGCCGTAGTTCGCAACGCGACGCGCACGAAGCCAGAAGCGCATCGGGTACTTGTCTTGCGGCAACCAGTTTTGACGGAGCAAGGTCTTGCGTACCTTCGCCTGCTGTTCGATGCTGAGTGGCCCGCTCGGCAGCCTGCCGTAGTGCGATTGCAGCAGCGGCAGGTAGAACATCGCGCACGTCAGCGCCGCATCGACTTGTCGGGTTGTGAGCATAGCTTCAGTTCTCCGGGTAGGCCCAGGTCACGAGCGGCACCTCCTGCGGCAGCGGGCGGCTGAGCAGATGGCGGATGTACACGTCACCCTTGTCGGTGACGTGGTAGCCGTTGTCGGTGTACTCCATGAGCCCCATGGGCACGAGCTTCTTGCGGACTGCTTCATGCGGCTGGCCTGCCGCACACGCTCCACGCGCGTCGAGCCAGAAGTTGAGCAGGACGATGAGTTGAGGTGCGGAAAGGATATGCGCCATGGTTCAGCCCTCCTTCACCACGTAAGGCAGGTTGTTGGTCAGGGCCCACCAGATGCGCTTCCACATCGGGGCCTCGTGGAACGCGTCTGCCATCAGGTCCATGCGGTTCGTGTACTCGGCGATGCCGGCCAGTGCCGCACGATCCACGTTGCCCACTTCAGCGAGTTGAGCCATGGCGATCGCAGCCTTGCCGCTGACCGTGTGGAAATCGAAGCGGTACTCCATGGGGCGACTTTGGCCCGCAACGGTGAGCACGTATTGTTTGGCGGCGTCGTCACGCTTGAAGGAGTGAAATTGCTTGAGGTTCATGTTTTGCTTTCGGAGGTTGGAAGGGTCAGGCCGAGATGCAAACCCATCGGGCCTTGGGGGACTTGCGATGCCACACGCTGATGTTCTTGCCGCATGAGGCGTGGCAATGGCGGGAGAGAAGCTCGATGACGTTGAGATGCGTCTGCCAGAAACTCACCCACGGACCTTCACCCATGGGCGAGACGACGGCGTATCGGTGGCTGGGGTCCAGGGTGTACATGGCCGGGCATTCGTTGTTGCTATGTCCTCATCATATGAGTGTTTAGCACGTAAAACATTAGTGCAAACCCTAGGTTTCGACTGACTCTACGTCTTGAAGATGGCCGGGATGTTGGCCTTCTTTGCGCTGCGACCCGTCAGCCCTGCCAGGGCGAATACGCTGTTGGCGAGGCCCTCTTTGCGAGAGCGATACCTACGCTGTTTCTCAGCGCCTGCGAGTGCGTTTGGCTTCTTCTTGTTGGGCTTGTCGCCAAGAGCCCATACGGGCCTCAGGTACGCACGTTGGCCTTCTACGGCATCGCGTTGCCAGTCAACGATGTAGACCTGTCGCGTGAATCTCGTCGTCTTCTTGTTCATTTGGCACAGCGTGTTGCGTGCTGTAGATTCAGCCAGGTTGAGCAGGGCACCCACCTCGGGTGAGGTGAGCGGCCCGTGCTCTTCCAGAATCGCGATGATGATTTCGCGAGCAGTCATGGAGCCGGATAGCTCTTGCCTGCAACGACGTAGTAGAGGATCTCGTACACGATGCGCAGGACGATGGTGAAGATGAGGATGTACATCAGCCCGATGAGGTGAAACACCGGGGTGCCGATTGCCCACGGGGCTGTGACATCAGTGAGCGGCCACGCGATGAGCGAAGCCAACAGCGCCAGGCAGAAGGTTTCAAGGAACCTGCGCATCGCTGCTCTCCTTGGCGGTCCACCACGGGTCAGACCACATGATGTCGTCGCGTTGCTCTTCCAGCGGCACGGGCTCGCCGAACAACTCGAAGTAGCTCGCGTCGGTGTCCGCGCCGAAGCCGGCCGACCACTTGCCGTCACCGAAGTAATAGCGCAGCGTGTTGGGGTCAGGCGGGAACTTGAAACTTGCCGGATACCAACCGGGCTGTTCCGGGAAGCTCGTGTACCAGTTGCACTCTTCGCTCCTGGGCGACTCGATGTAGTTGCTCATTTGACCTGTTCCTTTCGGCCGTCGCGGTAGGTGAGGGTGTTGTTGCTGCAGCTCGGCAGAGCACTGGCATCGAGGGCGCCGGGTCGGTAGACCATCGGCAGTCGATCAGTTGGCGTCATGTGTGCCCGAGGCTTGCTGGGTGCGACCACGTACGAGTTGCTGATCGCGTGGTTGTTGTGACTCATGCCTGCGTCCTTTCTTGGTGGCGTTGCTTGGCGATTTTCAAAGGGATGTCCGACTTGCCAGGGTCGAACAGATACTTGTGGATGCGAAAGCGACCCATCGCATCCTCGGCGTAGTCGGCGATGTACACGAGCTTCTGCTCGCGAAACGCCTTGATCCACTTGTCAACGGTGCTTTGCTGCATGCCGCTGAACAGGCGAAGCTCGTCTCGACTCATCGGCCGATGAACCATCAGCGCGATGAGCTTGGCGATTTGGTCTTGATGGCTTTCAGTCACGCTTGCTGACTTTCTGGATGACGAAGGTGAGCACGCCGGCCAGGGTGATCGTGTAGGCAGCCCACAGCAGCAGGTAGCCGTAGGGGTAGTGCTCGTCTTCTTTTTTCGCTTCGAGCACCGCGACCACCTGGCCTGGGGAGAAGATCAAAGACAGCATGGCCAGGGTCAGGTAGAGCCACAGCAGGGTGTAGAGGGTGTCGCTCATGGCCGATCCCCGTCGTAGACAGCGACTGTCTTGCCGCCCGCCGAGTGCAGGGTGCGAACCGTCACTTCGTTGCTCGTGTAGGCGTGCAGTCGTTTGATGCGTGTTTGCAACGACACGACCATGGCATCGGAATCTTCTTTGGACTTCTCCCACTCAAGCAACTCGCGACGCGCGTCTTCGAGTTCGCGCTTGGCCACGGCAATGGCAGAGGGCGGGTTGATGAAGTCGGCCACTCGGCGGGCCAGGATGTAGAGCATTTGCAGGTCTCCTTGCGGGTTGGGATGCGTATGCAGTTTAGCGGTGTTTAGCGTCGTTGCAAGAGGAAAATTTATCCCTAGCAAAGCGTAAGGGTTTTCTTTTCGCAAAACAGCGTGCTAAAGTGCCGTGGCGTTTCGCAAAACGACCTTTCCATCAACCAACTGAAGGACCAATCCATGTCTCTCGAACTCTCCATCAACGAACTGACCGCTGCCGTCAAGCTGCTGACCACCGTCATGAGCACCGTCGCCGAAGACGGTGAAGTCTCCCCTGGCAACACGACCGGCGAAGCAACCTCGGGAAAGCGCACCCGCCGCACCAAGGCTCAGATCGAAGCCGACAACGCCGCTGCTGCAGCCGCAGGCGCGACGACCGCATCCGCCTCGGCCACGTCTTCCGTGCAGACCAACAACACGGGTGTCGTGCAGTACGTCATCATTGACAAGCACAACACCGCCGCCGCCATTCAGCCCGGCGAGATCGTGCCCTCGATCGACGGCATGCGCGTCGTGACCCAGGCCGAGTACGAGGCGTACAAAGCTCAGAAGGCTGCCCCTGCGACGACCACCCAGGTTGCCGCTCAAGTCGCCGTGCCCACCTTCCAAGAACTGACCAACCGCCTGGTGGCCATCCACAGCAAGGGCGGCAATGAAGCCGTCATGGCCGTGTTGAGCGCATTCGGCGCGGCCAGCGTGCCGGCCCTGGCTCAAGCCGATCAAGCGGCCCTGTTTGCCAAGATCCAAGAGGTCGAAGTCAAGCTGGGCCTGGCGCAGCCGGCCGCAGCCCCTGCCGCCAACCTGTTCGGCTGATCGCTGAGCACTGATGGCTTACCACGCTGTTCGATCGCCTTCGTCAGCTAAGCGGGCGCTTAGCTGCACTGCGAGTGTCAATGCCTCAATGGGCAAACCCAATGAGAGCACCCCTGCTTCCATGCAGGGCACCGCTGAGCATGAGTGCGCCGCTGAGTGTTTGATTCACGGCTTTGACCCTGCGCAGTACCTGGGCCGAGTGTTCGTGTTCCTGCCCGACCGGGAAGAGATGTGGCTCGAAGCGCTACCCGCTGAGCGCCACTCTCAGATCAAGTACCGAGTCGTGCTGGATGACGATGCGATCGATCGCGTGGAAGCCTATGTGTTCTTTGTTCGCGACCTGGCAGCACGTCTTGGTGGCGTGCTGCTTGTCGAAAAGCGCGTCCCCATCGACCACCTGACCGGCGAAGAAGGTGCAGGCGGAACGACCGACGCAACCATCCTGACCGAATACGAGTTGATCGTCGTCGACTACAAGTCGGGTCAGGAGCGCGTTGACGCATACGAGGTGTTGCGCAAAGCAACCTTCAATGTCATCACGGGCGGCGAAGAGCCAGAGATTCGCGGCCCCAACTTGCAGCTTGCCCACTATGCGAGTGGAGCGCTGCGCGCTTTCGGCTGGATGGTCCCCAACGTCAAGTCTGTGCGACTCATCATCGTGCAGCCTCGTTTGCCGCACCCGATCAGCGAACACGCAATGCCCGTGGTGGAATTCCACCAGCATTGCGAACGCATCCGGCAAGAGTGGCGCAAGACATACGACGCCCCCGAGTTTGTTCCAAGCGAAAGCAACTGCCACTTCTGCGCAGCCCGTTTTGACTGCGAGGCTCGCCAAAAAGCTGTGCTCGACATTGCCCTTGAGGGCTTTGTGCCCGGCGACTGCCAGTCTCTGATTGAAGCCAAGCCCAAGCCCATCGACGGCAAGTGGCTCGGTGCGGTCTACAGCAAGATCGGCATGCTCAAACAGTTCATCAAGGACTACCACATCAAGGTCTTCACTGAGCTTGCAGCGGGCAGGCCAGTGATCGACGCAGATGGTGAGCCGCTCAAGTTGGTTGAAGGGCGTGGTGGCAACCGCTTCTTTGTCAACGAGGACATGGCAAAGGTCACGCTGCTGTCTTTTGGCTTGTCGCATGAAGAAGTCACAAAGACCGAACTGCGCTCGCCGAGCCAGCTTGAAGTGCTCACCAAAGGCAAGCGGCAAGGCAGGGGTCTGCCAATGATCCCGCCTCGCCTGAAGAAGGACCAGTGGGCCGCCGTGTCGATGCTGATCGACAAGCCACCAGGCAAACCCGCGATCGCCAAATCGAGCGACGAGCGGCCCGCGATTCGACCCGCACTCGACGGGTTCACCGATTTCTCAACCCTGGTCGAAGACGACCAAGACGACTGAAAGGAGCCCAAAAATGGGTAGCGTTGTCATTCTGAACGATGTGCGTCTTTCGCACCCTCACCTGTGGACCCCGGCCCAGCCCATGCAAGGCTCGACCTCCGGTCCCAAATACGATGCCACCGGCATTTTCGCGCCCACCAGCGAGGCCGGTGCCATCGCGCAACAAGCCTTCATGGCTGAAGCGCAGAAGACCTTCGGTGAGAACTGGCGCAACATCATCATGGCCCTCGACAAGGGCAAAAAGTGCCTGCGCGACGGCAACACGAAGCTGAGCAAGGAAGGCAAGCAGGTCGAGGGCTATCCCGGCAACCTGTTCCTCGTGGCCAAGAACAAGGCCAAGCCGGTCATCATCTCCGACCGCTTCTTCAACGGTGCGCCGATCGAGTTGGACGAGCAAGGTGGCGCCTGGCAAAACGGCACGCGCATCGAACCTGGCGTGCTGGGCTTCAAGCCTGAAGTGCCGTATGGCGGCTGCTACGTCAACTTGAAGGTCGAAATCTACGGCATGAACAAGCCGGGCCTGCAAGGCATGTACGCCACGCTGATGGCCGTGCAGTACCGCCGCAAGGGCGCTTCGTTTGGTGGTGGCGGCGCTCCGTCTGCCGATGGCTTCGAAGAAGGCGACTACGACGAAGGCGAAGTGCCCAGCGCGCTCTCTGGCTTCGGCGCAGCACCGCAAGCCGGCAACGTTTTCGGTGCCGCGCCCGCTCAGGCCACCAACGTGTTCGGCGCAGCCCCTGCCCAGCAGCCGCAAGCCCCGTGGGACGCTGCCCCGCCCCAGGGCGGCTCGCTGTTCGGCTGATCCCTTTTCATCAACGCTCAACCAAGAAAGCGAGCAACACCATGGCATCTGCCAAGAAAGCCCCGGCCAAGAAGGCCCCTGTCGCCGCCAAGAAGACCGAGGTCAAGGTCGTCAAGTTCAAGCCCGGCCAGGTTGTGATCGGCACCGCCGCTAACGGCAACGAGACCACCGGCCGCTTCGCAGGCTACCGCGAAGAGCGTGGCCCCTGGGTCGACATCAACATCGCCCCCAAGGGCAAGCCCGCGCAACTGAAGGGCTACCGCCCCAAGGCTGTCCGCGCGGCCTGATCGTGTGTCCAGGGGTTTGCCCCCTGGGCATTTTTGAGAGCCGCTTCGCTGGCGGTTTTCAAAAATGAGCACCACACCTCGTCCACCCGTCGCTTTCGACATCGAAATCTACCCGGACTATTTTGAGGTCGGGTTCAAGACCGTCGAAGGCCGCAAGCTGCGTCAGTTTGAGATGTTCGCCGGTCATCCGCTAGACATCGACTCGATCCTGAGCGTATGCGCCAACTACACGCTCATCTCGTTCAACGGTATCGACTTCGACGTGCCCGTCATGTTCTACGTGATCTGGCTGTTGAAGCACGGCGCGTCGATCGAAGAAGCGATCACCCGTGGCAAGTGGCTGTCCGACAAGATCATCGCGTCCAAGGGCAAGCTGCGCGCATGGCAGGTCTACAAGGAACTCGGCTTTGAGCCTCCCGCCTGGATCGACCACATCGACCTGAAAGAGCCCGTCCCTGGCGTACAGATCGGCCTCAAGCTCTATGCCGCACGCCTGCACAGCAAGCTGATCCAAGACCTGCCATACGCGCCGAACGAGAACGTGTTCGGCTGGGCTGAAGATCGACGCGCCAAGATCCTCTCGTATAACGACCGCACTGACTTGGACGCGACCATCGAGTTGTACCTCGATGCGACCAAGCCGGGCGACAACATCATCGAGACGCGCGTCAACATCTCCAAAGAGTTCGGCATCGATGTGCGCTCCAAGTCAGACGCGCAAATCGCTGAAGCGACCATCAAGCGCGAGGTCTGCAAGCTCAAGTGTGTGCCCAACATCTACAAGTCGGACATCCCGACAGGCACGGTGTTTCGCTACCAGCCGCCCGAGTTCATCCACTTCAAGACCGAGCAGATGCGCCAGGTCTACGAGACCGTCGTTAACGCGGCTTACGTGGTGAACGAGTCAGGCGGCATTGACATGCCACCGGAGATTAAGAACCTCAAGGTGGCCATTGGCAAGTCCGTCTACCGCATGGGCATTGGCGGGCTGCACAGCAGCGAGAAGCGCCAAGCGATCTGCTGTTTGCCAGATGAAGAACTCATCGACATCGACGGCACGTCGTTCTACCCGTATTGGATTCTCCTGTGCGCGCTGTTCCCGCCTAACATGGGCGAGGACTTCCAGAAGGTCTACAAGCGCTTCTACGACCTGCGGGTGGCAGCTAAGAAGGCAGGCAACAAGTCGTTCGCTCAGACCTACAAGATTATTCTCAACGGGGCGTACGGCAAGCTGGGCAGTTGGTTCTCAGTGCTCTACGCGCCCAACCTGATGATTCAGGTCACACTCACCGGCCAGCTTGCCTTGCTCATGATGATCGAGTCGATGGAGCTTGCAGGCATCTCCGTCGTGTCGGCCAACACAGATGGCATCGTGACGCATGTTCGCCCTGGTCAGAAGTTGCCTCTGGCTTTCGTCGTGCACGAGTGGGTTAACCGCATCGGCATGGACGTGGAGTACACGCACTACCGTGCTCTCTACTCGCGCGACGTGAACAGCTACGTGGCTGTCAAGCCTGACGGCAAGGTGAAGGTCAAGGGCGCAATGGCCAAGTCCGACACCCAGCACAACCCGGCCAACGAAATCGTCAAGCAAGCCGTGGTGGACTTTCTGTCCAAGGGCGTGCCGATCGCAGAGACGATCCTCAAGTGCCGCGACGTGCGCCAGTTCCTGACTGTGCAGCGCGTGACAGGTGGCGCGCAAATCCCGACCGAGCAGAAGTGGCTTGACGATTGGGTCGAGGTTCTTCCTCGCCATTGGGCCAAACAATCGGTTATCGACGCTGGTGGCGACTACTACAAGTCGCCTGTCAAGCGTGTCTCTCGGCCACCTGCGTATCTCGTCACAACACAGGCTCAGTACCTCGGCAAGGTGGTCCGCTGGATTCGCTCGACCAAGAGCAACACCGCGATTCACTACGTCAAGAACGGCAACAAGGTGGCCGGCAGCGACAACTCCCGGCCCTTGATGGAGTTGCCTGACGAGTTCCCCACCGACATCGATTACGCCTACTACATCAACGAAGCGCATCAGGCGCTGATCGACCTCGGAGTCTACAAATGAACATGCACCCCTGGACCCCCACCACCAACGCCTTGCATCTTCGCCGCTTTGGCAAGCTCGGTGAAGAACTTGGAGAACTGCAAGCCGTCGCTTCGCGCTGCGTGATCCAAGGCATTGACGAGATTGACCCGAGCAGTGGCAGGAGCAATCGCGAACGTCTTGTTGATGAACTCGCCGACGTGATGGCGCAATGCCTCGTGACGATGAAGGTGTTCGACCTCGAAAGTCCGTACATCCATTCGCGAGTCCAAAAGAAGATGGAGCAGATGGACGAGTGGGAGCGCGTTCTGTTGGAGCAAGGCAAATGAACGAACTCAGCAACCCCAACGCGCTGCGCGACCTCATGGTCGACACCGAGACCACCGGCACCGGGCCTGACGCGGCTGTCGTCTCCATCGGCGCCGTGTTCTTCAGCGAGCACACTGGCCAGATCGGCGCGACCTTTAAGCGCAACATCCACCTGGCCACTGCTGTCGCAAAGGGCTTCG
>Ga0255126_1001212_pt1 | contig 10487 bp, 10 predicted proteins | sample Law_Miss_RepA_8d_FD_188556 | JGI IMG/M metagenome (GOLD analysis project Ga0255126, IMG submission 188556) | Freshwater microbial communities from St. Lawrence River, New York, United States - Law_Miss_RepA_8d | ecosystem: Environmental > Aquatic > Freshwater > River | place: USA: New York... | reverse complement strand
TCGCATAAAAGTCGTCGCAGCCGCCGCATAGGGTTGCGCCGGCCAGTGCTCGTTGGCCGCTTCGGGCGCGTCGACGCCGTAGAAACGCACTCGCAAGATCTTTTGCCGGGTGGTTTCGATGACGGCGGTATCGCCGTCGGTGACCGACACCACTCGCCCGCTAACCCACTCCGCAGCCTGCACGCCGCCCGCAAGCAAGCCCAGCCAGAGGCCGCACGCGAAGACGAGTGCAGGGGCGCGAACGTTCACGCCGGCTTGCGCAGGAGATTCACGCGCAGGGGCTGCCGAAAATGCACGCCCTGGCCCTGCTGATGCGCATTGAAAAGCGCTTTGACCTCGGCGTGGGTTGCTGGTGAGAGCACGTGTCGGGTGTGAGTGACGCCAATGACCTGCCGCTCGAAGGCCTCGAAATCGGCGAAAAACATGGGCTGGTTGAAAAAAATCTCTTCAGCTGAAAGCAGCAGCCCCGAGTCCACCGCTGCGCTAATCGCCGCGAAGGCCGCCGCCCGCACTCGCTGCTCGTTGTGAAAAAGCTGCAGGATGTCGTTGAACGGGCCGGCGAACACAGGTTCCGAAACCCACGCATGACCACCGGGCTTCAGCACCCGCGCCACTTCCGTGAGCGCAACGGGCATGAGCTCAACCGGCACATGGTGCAGGGACTTGAACATGAAGACCGTATCGATGCTGGCATCCGCCGCCGGAATCGACTGCGCGCCGGCCAGCTTGAAAATCACGTTGGGCAAATCGAGCTTGAGATTCAGCGCGTGCTGGATTTCATCTACTTCGGTTGCCGTGACGCGGCGATTCACGCCGCCGTTGGCAATCTGGCGCGTGAGATCCGCGCGCCCGCAGCCGAGTTCCAGCATATCGCTGTGATCGAGCGCGAGCCGCGACTCGAACTCGCGCGACTCAGGTCCCGTGTGTTCAACGGACTCGACGGCAATACGCAGCATGGCGGACATTAAAGGCTCTCCCACAGCAGCGACAGGCTGCGCGCCGGAGAATACCGGAGCAGGCCCAAGCGCGGCCATCGGAAGCGCGCCGAAAAAAACCGGGCAGAGGCCCGGCTGACGCAAGTAAATGCAACGACAAAGGGAATGTGCGGACGGAGTGTGCGGCGCTGGCGCGGCGGCCGGCCTGCTTCCGATCAAATAATCCGCACCTGCGACGTGCGGTATGCCCTTTGGTCATAACACTGCGCCCGTCCGCCGCAACGGGCGGGCGCAGCTGCGTTTTACTTCGCGACCTTGAACGCCAGCAGCACGTTGCCCGGCTGCGCGCCCCACTGGGCATAGCCGGAGTTCATGTACACCCAGCCGTCCACCACCACCACGCCGGACTGATCGATAGCGCCGCCGCGGCCGGCCGCGCCGTTGACCGTCTTGTAGTCGCGCACGCTGTCGTAAGACCACAGTTCCTTGCCGGTATCGCTATCGAAGGCGCGCATCACGCCGCTCATCGAGCCCGAGAACACCACGCCTGGAATGGCCGTAACGGCAGCCGTTTGCGCCGGGCTGCAGCGTTCACGACCGGCACAGGACACGGCCGGCGCTGACCACAGCGCCTTGCCGGTCGCCAGATCCAGCGCAAAGAGACCGCCGCCCGCGGTGGGGTCGAGCTTCACCTTGTCGCCGAAGAACTCGCCCCCTTCCCACCGGGCGTCCGACACCGCGACGTAGACCGCTTTGCCGTCGCTGGCCGAGCCCCATTCGATCCCGCCCAGAATGCCGCCATCGCCGACGCGGGTTTTCCACACCAGCTTGCCGTTGTCATCCGGATCCACCGCGTGCATCACACCGGTTTTCTGGCCGCCCAGCAGCAGTCGCTTGCCACCCGCCAGCTCGACCAGAATGGGCGAGGAGCCCATGTCGTGGTCGGGGCCGGCTTCTTTCGGGCAGTTGGCCTTGCCCGGCAGGCTGCAGGCCACGTTCCAGGCGTCGCCGGGCAGCCCCTGATAGGTCCAGAACTTGCTGCCGTCCTTGAGTGACATCGCCATGATGGCGTCGCTGGTGTCGGTGGCCGGCTGGGTATAGTTGTCCCCGGTCGAGACATAGACGCGGCCCAGCTTGGAATCGATGGTGGGTGCCGACCACACCGCGCCGCCGCTCGGACCCACCGTGGTCCGACCGCTGTCGTCGTGGTGTTCGATGGTCGGTTCCTGCTCCACGATGCGCTTTTTCCAGCGCACCGCGCCGGTCGCCGGGTCGAGCGCCATCAACGCACCGCGAAACGTGCAGCACTTATAGCTGGGGTCTGCAGCCAGCCCTTCTTCCAGCGAGGACACCGGCACGTACAGCGTGCCATCGACCAGCTGGAAGCCGCCGGTCAGGCGGACGGCCGGGTGTTCATCCACCGCAGACACCCATTGTTGCTTGCCGGTTGCGGCATCGAGGGCGTAGGCGCGGCCACTGATATCGCCAAAGAAGACGAACGGCGAGGTTTTGCCCGCGAGACTGGCCACCAGCATCGGCCCTTTCACCGCGGCATTGGCGCGGAAGCTCCAGTGGGTACAACCGGTCTTGGCGTCGAGCGCATAGACGTCGCCGCTGCGGCTGCCTACAAACAGACGCCCGTCTACGACCGAAGAATGCGCTTCGGCGAGCGTTTCGCCGGGGAAGGCAAACGCCCACTGCAGTTCCAGTTTGCCAACCGTGGTCTTGTCCACGCCGGCCATCGCGGCCGGCTGGAAGCGCGTGTTCTGCTGATTCGCGCCCCAGGTGTTCCAGTGTGGCGCCGCCATCAGATCGCCGGTCGGCCAGGTGCCGGGCGCGCACTGGTTGACCACCTTGGGCTGCCAGGCGGCGTCATAGGTTTTGCCGGTCACATATTCCGCCACCGCGATGCGCTCTGGCCCGTTCAGGCTGAAATTGCCCACCATGCGCATCACGCCGGTTTCCAGCGCGCGCACAACGGCCACCGGTTCCATCTTCTTCAAGGTTTCTGGGGTCAGGGCACGCGGCACGCCGCCGCTATGGCAGCTCGCGCAAGCCCGATCGTAGACGGCCTTGCCGTCCGGTTTGCCGTCGGCGTTCGCATTGAGTGCAAACGCTGCCAGCGCGGCCATGGTGATAGTTCGCAAAATCACGTGTTTTCTCCCCTTGTTACGCTGGTAGCCCAGCTGTTGTTGCGCGATGCGAAAGCCGCTTTCGGCTTTACAGCGCATCGTATTTGGTCGCGCTGCCCCGGGCTTTCTCCGCCGGGTAGCGTTGTTCGTTGATGGCGAGTTTTTCGTGGAGCGCACTCGCCAGATCGATCTCCAGCACGCTCGCCAGCCGGAGCAAATAGCTGAACACGTCGGCCAACTCCAGCGCCACCGCCGCCCGCGCCTCCGGGCTTAAAGTCGCCGCCTCGGGCGCGGTCCACTGAAAATGTTCCATCACCTCGCCCGCTTCGATCGCGAGCGACATGGCCAGATTCTTGGGCGTATGAAACTGCCCCCAGTCACGGGCGTCCGCAAAGGCCTGTAAGTCCGCGGCGCAGGCGGCCAGCGCCGCCGACAATTCGTCCTTGCTCATACGCGGTTAATCAGCGCCACGCCCAGCGCGGTGATGGCGATGCCCGCCATCTGCAAAGGCTGTAGCGTTTCGCCAAACAGCAGAAAGCCTTCGATCGCGACCACCGGCGGCACCAGATAAAACAGGCTCGCGACGCGTGAGGCCGCACCTTGGCGAATCAGCAGCCACAGAATGCTGATGGCCCCTAGCGACAACACGATGCACAACCAGCCCAGCGCAAACATGAAGCGCGGATGCCATTCCACCACGCCGGTTTCGAAACTGCGGGACACCAGCACACACGCCACGGCGGTGGCCATGAACTGCACGAGCGCGCCTACCCGATTGTCGACGCCCGCCGTGCAGCGCTTCTGGTACAGCGTGCCAAACGTGATGGCGAGCAGCCCGATGGTGCAACTGACCAAGCCAAACACGGGCATCGCGCCGCCCGCCAGCGAGCGGTGCACCGTGAGCGCAAGCCCCGCGAAGCCCAGCACGAAGCCCGCCCACTGGCGCGGGCTCAGGCGTTCGCCGAGCAAAGGGCCGGACAACACCGCGGTGAGCAAAGGCTGCACGCCCACGATCAGCGCCGCAATGCCGGAGTTCATGCCGCGGGAGATCGCGATGAATACCCCGCCGATGTAGAACCCGTGCATCAGCAAACCGCTGAGCGCGAGGTGCCCGTACATCAGGGGCTGTCGCGGCCAGGGCGCCCGTACCGCGAGCACGTAAGCCCCCAGCAGCAGCGAGACGATGGTGTAGCGGTAGGCCATAAACGTGACCGGTTCGGCGTAGGGCAGACCGAACTTGGCGCCCACGAAACCGGTCGACCACAACAACACGAACAGCCCCGGTGCGAAGCGGGCAAAGGTCTCGGCGGAGACTTTCAAGCGTGAAACTCATGGGCGCGGCGGAAAGCAATCAGCATTCTTTTTCCTGCAGGACGCCGGCGGCCCGCAACCGCGCCACCTCGGCCGCATCCTTGCCGAGCAAGCCGGTGAGCACCTCGCTGTTGTGTTCGCCCAGTGTGGGCGCGACCAGCGGCAAGGGCTCGGGGAAATCGCTGAAGCGGAGCGGAAAACCGGGCGCTTCAAAACTGCCGGCGAGACGGTCTTCGATGGTGCGAATCGTGCCGCGCTCGCGCAGATGCGGTTCGTTGACGGTTTCGGCAATCGACAGCACCGGCGCGCAGGGCACGTTGTGCGCTTCCATCAGCGCGATAGCGTCGTTGGGATTTTCAAAACTCTGCAGCCAGGTTTCGATGGTTTGCACGATCTCGTCGCGGCGGGTGAGGCGCTTGGCATCGGAATCGAGCTCAGGATCGGCGGCCAGATCGGGACGATTCATCGCCGCGCAAAGGTCCTTCCAGTGATGCAGGAAGGCCATGATGGTGATGTCGCGGCCGTTGGCGCGAAACACACCGGCGGGGCACACGTAGGTGAGATGGCGACCGGTGCGTTGCGGCGTCATGCGCCCGCCGGTGCCGGTATGCATGATCACGTTCACTTCATGGCAGTGGTAGTACACATCGAGCAAACCAATATCCAGATGCTGGCCGCGTCCGGTGCGATCGCGATGCCGTAAGGCCGCCAGAATCGCGAGCGCGCCGTGCACGCCGGTGCTCGCGTCCCCCAAGCCCATCAGCGGGATATAGGGCGGCTCGTTCGGATCGCCAATCATGGAAGTCACGCCGGAATACGCCTGCGCGATGTAGTCGTAACCCGGCTTGGACGCCAGCGGGCCGCTTTGGCCCAGCGCCGAAATGGAACAGAGGATGATGCCCGGCTTCACCGCCTGCAGCGCCTCGAAGCCCATGCCCATTTCATTGATGACGCCGGGCTTGAAGTTCTCCACCACCACGTCCACGTGCTTCACCAAGTCGTGGACCAGCGCCAAGCCTTCGGGCTGGCGCAAGTCGATGCACACGCTTTTTTTGCCGCGATTCTGCTGGACGTAATAGAGGCTGCGCTCGTTGTCGCGAAACTTGGCGGTGTGGCGCGTCATGTCGCCGCCCGGCGCGCCTTCAATCTTGATGACCTCGGCGCCCATCTCTACCAGCATGCGGGTGCAGGTTGGCCCGGCCAGCGCGCGCGAGAGGTCCAGAATCCTGAGTCCTGCGAGCATCGGTTCCTGCATGGCGAAGCCTCGGTAGCACGGGGGTGGGGCCCGCAGTATAGGCACGCGATTGCGCATCCGCCCACCCTTCGTGACGTCGCGCCGTGACTCGGCATAATGCCGGCACATGCAATCACAAAGGGGGCAAAAAATGCGGCGGAACAGCAAACTTAATCGAAGCATCAAAGGGCGCGTCGCGCTGGTCACGGGCGCGGCAAGCGGCATGGGCCGCGCCACCGCACTGCTGTTCGCCGACGAAGGCGCGCATGTGGCGGTGACCGATCTTGACCCCGTCAAAGTGCAGGCGGTGGTGGATGAAATCACCAGCGCCGGCGGCAGCGCGGCCGGCTATCGTCTGGATGTGAGCAATGCCGAGGAACGCCGCGCGGTGGTGACCGATATGGTGACGCGCTGGGGCGGCGTCGACATCCTGGTGAACAACGCCGGCATTGTGTTCGAGACCGCGATCGACGCGCCCGAATTCGAAACGCACTGGGCGCGCACGTTCGAGGTGCTTGTTACCGCACAGGCGCTGCTCATTCGCGAATGCCTGCCGCATCTGCAAAAGAGCGATGCCGCGCGCATCGTCAACATTGCCTCCACCGAAGGGCTTGGCGCCACCAAAGGGATCAGCGCCTACACCTCGGCCAAGACCAGCGTGATTGGGCTCACGCGCGCGCTGGCGGTGGAACTCGGTTCGCGCGGGATTACCGTGAACTGCATTTGCCCGGGCCCCATCCTCACCGGCATGACGGCCGAGATTCCGGATGAGGCGAAGAAAGAATTTGCGCGCCGGCGCGTGGCGCTACGCCGCTACGGCGATCCGGAAGAAGTGGCGCAGATGACCTTGAGTCTGGTGCTACCGGCGGCGTCATACATCACCGGCACCGCGATCCCGGTCGACGGCGGGCTGACCATCCGTAACGCCTGAAGCTAATGCGCCTGCAGGGTTTCCACATACTTCACGAGGGCATCGATGCGCTCGTGAAGGTCCTTCTCGCCCAACGCGCCTAAAGCCCGCTTGTAGCGATCGCCCCAGATGGGCATCTCGCGGGTGCCGTGGGCCAGCGGCAAATCGCGGCCATCAATGGCGCGATAGACCCGCGAATACGGGAAGCTGCCGTCTTTGGCGAGGGTTGCGAGATCGGTGGGCGTTATCTTCAGCACGGCGGCCACCGGCCCGTCGCCGCGCCCATCAGGGCCGTGGCAGGTGGCGCAGTCGTTCGCGAAGCGCTCGGCAATTTCGCTGCCCGAGGCGAGCAGCGGCGCCATCAACAACAGCAGCGCAAATCCGCGGTAATCCATGAGCATTGCTTCCGGGCTTGGGTGAAGCCCGAGACTGCCGGTTCAAGGGCGACGACACACTGACCCGCGGCAAGCTTTTGCAGGATCGAACGCAGGCGGGCAGACTCGAGCCTGTCCTGGCGCGCTCACGCGCAGCGGGCCCCAGCAGGAATCATCGAGCATGCAGAGCGAAGCAGATCACCCTATAACCACTAGCGGCAGCGAGTTCAAAGTACGCGCCAAGGCTATCTTCACCGGGTCCATCGGCAATCTGGTGGAGTGGTACGACTTCTATTGCTACGCCGCGTTTTCGCTGTATTTCGCGCCGGCGTTTTTTCCCGGCAACGATCCGGTGGTGCAGCAACTGAACGCCGCCATCCTGTTCGCGTTTGGCTTTATCGTGCGGCCCGTCGGGGGGTGGTTGTTCGGGCATATTGGCGACCGCCACGGCCGGCGCAAGGCGCTGATGCTCTCGGTGCTGCTGATGTGCTTCGGCTCGTTGATGATCGCGCTACTGCCCACCTACGCCAGCATCGGCGTCGCCGCGCCCGCCCTGCTCGGCTTCGCCCGCGTGCTGCAAGGTTTAAGTCTGGGCGGCGAATACGGCGCGAGCGCCACCTACTTAAGCGAAATGGCCGAACCGCAGCGGCGCGGGCTGTACGCGAGCTTCCAGCCCATGACCTTAATCGGCGGCCAGCTCTGCGCGATTCTGGTGTTGCTGGTGCTGGAGCAGGTGTTTCTCACCGGCGACGAACTGCGCGCCTGGGGCTGGCGCATTCCGTTTGCGATTGGCGCGGTGCTGGCCGTTACGGCGCTCTTTATGCGGCGAAATCTGCATGAAACCCCGCAGTTCGAGGCCGCACGCAAAGACCTCACCGCCACGAGCTCGGTGCGCGCGCTGCTGCGCTATCCGCGCGAAGTGATGGTGGTGGTGGGACTCACCATGGGCGGCACCACGGCGTTCTATACCTACACCACCTACATGCAGAAATTTCTCAAGCTCTCGGTGGGCCTCACACCGGGACAAACCACGCTGGTCACCGCCGGCTCACTCATCTTCGCCTTGTGTCTGCAACCGCTGTACGGCGCGCTGTCGGATCGCATTGGCCGCAAGCCGCTGCTGATCTGGTTTGGGCTGGGCGGCACGCTGTTCACCATTCCCTTGCTCAACGCCCTGCAAGCCACGCATAGCGCGCTCACCGCCTTTCTGTTGCTGGCCTGCGCATGGCTAATCGTGAGCGGCTATACGGCCATCAATGCGGTGGTGAAGGCCGAACTCTTTCCCACCGCCGTGCGCGCCACCGGCGTCGGCCTGCCTTATGCGGTGACGGTGTCCGTGTTTGGCGGCACCGCCGAACCCATCGCGCTGTGGTTCAAAACCAGCGGCTTCGAGCGCGGGTTTTACTATTACCTGACCGGCGTTATCGCGGTCTCGCTGCTGGTGTACGTGAGCATGCGCGATACGCAACGGCATTCAGCGATGACGCGACAAGCCTAGGGTTTGAGCGCATCCGCGCGTGCTCGGCCAAAGTGCCTGCACCGCTGCATACCCCGCAATCGCCGTCAGCGTGTGGCCAGCGCGCTGCGCGTCGACCGCGCGATCGAAGGCCGGCGCCAGCGCCGTGGGCAAGCCTGAATCAATCGGTGTCATCGGCCTGCTTTCAGCCGTGTAAACGGCAGTGAGGTCCCGGTAAAACTCTGCCGCCAAACGCTGGGATTCACCCCCAGCGCCTTTTTGAAATGCTGGCGCAGGGATACCGCAGAACCGAAGCCCGCCAACTCGGCGATCCGCTCCACGGGTTGCGCTGTCGTCTCGAGCAAACGCTGCGCAAACGTCAGCCGCTCCGTTTGCAGCCAGCGCTGCACGGTCGTGCCGGTCAACTGGCGGAAATGCCGCGTAAAGCTGCGCCGACTCATCGCGGCCTCGCGCGCCAGACTGTCCACACTGTGGGCCGCGTGGAGGCGTAGCCGCACGGCGTCCAACAGCCCGCTCAAACGCGAATCGCGCAGATTCACCGGCACGGGCTGCTCAATGAACTGCGCTTGCCCGCCCTGGCGATGCGGCGCCACCACCAGGGCGCTGGTGGCGCTTACGGTCACGGTGCTCGGGCTCTCGGCGGTGAATGTTTCAGACGCCCTGCACAGCGTGCTCGAAGGCCGTTCGACCCTGATGTACTGGGCGCAAACCGGTATTTTTGGGACTTATCTTGGCTGGCTGCTGGTTTTCCATTTCCGCGCCGGCGATTACGCTTGAACGAACTCCCCCTACCGTAGAGGTTCCCGACATGGCCGCCCCCACCGCTTTCTTCCACGACGAACGCTGCCTGTGGCACGGCACGTCCGGACTTTTCTCGCTGTTTCTGCCCGTGGGTCGCTGGGTGCAACCGCCGGCCGGCGCAGGTCTGGCCGATTCACCGGAATCGAAACGCCGCATCCTCTCCTTGCTGCAGGTCTCCGACCTCGCCGACAAACTGCACTTCACCAGCGCGCCGATGGCGACCGAAGCGGAGTTACTGCGCGTGCATCCGCAAACTTATCTCGATCAGTTCAAAGCGCTGTCGGAGGCCAACGGCGGCGAACTTGGCATCGTGGCGCCCTTTGGGCCGGGCAGTTACGAGATTGCGAAACAGGCCGCCGGGCTCGCCCTGCATGCGGTTGACCGCGTGATCACCGGCGACTACCGCAACGCCTATGCGCTGTGTCGTCCCGGCGGGCACCACTGTTTGCCCGATACGCCCATGGGCTTCTGCCTGCTCGCCAACGTGGCGATTGCGGTGGAAGCGGCGATTGCCAAGCACGGCCTGAAGCGCGTGGCGGTGCTCGACTGGGACGTGCACCACGGCAACGGCACGCAGCACATTTTCTACGAGCGCGACGACGTGCTGGTCATTTCCCTGCATCAGGAAGGCTGCTTTCCGCCGGGCTATAGCGGCGCGGCCGATCGGGGCGCCGGGCGCGGCCTCGGCTACAACCTCAACATCCCGCTACTGCCCGGCAGCGGGCATGAGGCCTATCTCTACGCGATGGAGCGATTGGTCTTGCCGGCGCTGGAGCGCTTTGCGCCGGAGCTGATTGTGGTGTCGTCCGGCTTGGACGCGAACGGCGCAGATCCACTCGCCCGCATGCTGGCGCACGCCGGCACCTTCCGCGCCATGACCGAGCAGGTGATGGCGGTGGCCGATCGCCACTGCAAGGGTCGGCTGGCGCTGGTGCACGAAGGCGGCTACGCCGAAGCCATCGTGCCGTTCTGCGGGGTGGCGATCATGGAGACCCTGTCGGGCGAGGCCAGCGGCGTGGAAGACCCGACCGCCGCAATGTTCGAGGCCTGGCAGCCCAATGCGCGGCAGGTCGGGCTGCAGCGGGCGTTGATCGATGAGATGGCGGCGGCTGTGGGGTGAGCGGCGCGGTGGCGTGAATGCCGAACTAGCCTCCCAGCAAAGCCACGGCGATTTCCGCCTTGCGCACGATGACCGCTCGATAGCTTTCCAGATCGATGTCCCGTGCGCTGCCCATCGCGCCCACCAGATAACGCTTGTAGACCCCTTGGCGGATGGCCGCCAGACGCCATTGCTGGAAGGCGCGGTAGTAGTC
>Ga0255126_1001209_pt1 | contig 10501 bp, 7 predicted proteins | sample Law_Miss_RepA_8d_FD_188556 | JGI IMG/M metagenome (GOLD analysis project Ga0255126, IMG submission 188556) | Freshwater microbial communities from St. Lawrence River, New York, United States - Law_Miss_RepA_8d | ecosystem: Environmental > Aquatic > Freshwater > River | place: USA: New York... | reverse complement strand
GTTTCCTGAGCGGCGTCAAAGGCAATCAGGGGGATTTGCTAACCACGCTGCTGGCGTGTGCCGGTATCCCGCTGGACCGACCTGTTGGAATCGCTACGAAGCAGCTCCAAGAAATCAGGAACTCCATCGGCAAGGCATGAACCTCCAGGCCTTCGCCACGATCGCCACGATCGGCATGAGTTGGGCGCTGCTCGTGCACGCCGAATCCAAGCCAGGGGATGCCAAGCCAGTGCCCCAGGCGAAGTGAGTGGCTCTCAGGTGGTTTCAATCAGGCACCGCTTTACCGGCTGGTCGATTGCAGGAACTCTCGTCCAGAAATTCCCCACAAGACCATGACTGCGAAGAGACGTTTTCTGGACAGAGTTGCCCTGCGGGTTTGGATGATCGTGTTGACCGCGTTGGCCGGTTTTTCGTTGATCCAAGCTCTGGCCTCCGCTCCGCCCCGGCATGCCCTCTCGATGGAGACACCGGAGTGGCCTCGCAGCTACCGCTTGCATGTTGAGTTCAGCGACAAAACGGGAGGTGTGGTTCGATGGGGCAAGGAATGGAGTCTCCCTCTCCGGGGAGCGATTGCTCAAGACATCGCAGTGGAGCACCCCGCTGAGGGTCCAGCGATTCTACGTGTCTGGAGCGATGGCGCGCTCGTTCGAGGTCCCGAAGAAATTGCGGCACTCAGCACCGGCGGCGGCGTTGATTTTCCATCAGCGGGCATATCCTTCGGCAAGGATGTAACGGCTCGGGTGCAGTTTGCAGCCCAGGGACCAGGCACGCTCTTTGCCGTTTGTTCTCCCTATGGAAACTGGGAACCGGGTTCCAAGGCCCTGTTCATCCGGGATGGTCATTTGGTTTATGACATCGGTTGGTTGGGAGCCTTGAGCGGTGGCCCTCGGGTGGACGACGGGAAACCCCATGTGGCCATTCTCAGCGTGATCTCTGGCAGAACACGGATCTGGCTCGATGGCCGCAAGATCTCGGACCGGGCGGATTTTTCGAAGCCAGATCCTGCAGGGCAAATTCTCAAGGTCGGAAGAGCCACTCCCGACTTCGCTGGCAACTTGAGCCGCGGTCGGGTGGAAAGCGTGAGACTGTGGCGGCGCGGATTCTCGGAATCCGAAATCGGTGCGTTGCTTGATCCGGCCGGACCGACCGTTGGGACTGCCGATTTCGTTCACCAACCGGGCGATGCCTCCGATCGTCCTGTGATTGAACCCGCCAAAGGAGTGGCTGTGCGTCATGCTTGGGTGCAGCCATTGGAGAGCGCCGACCATGCTGCCGTGGTGGCCGGTTGGAATGATCGTACCCTGGCCGAAGGAAAGGCTATCTACGACGCGCTGTGCGTCGCCTGTCACGGAACTCGGGAGGCCCCGGGATCGCTTCCCACCGCGCTGCGCTTTGCTGAGGGCGTGTTCAAGAATGGTTCCGACCCAGACTCAATGTTCCACACCTTAACCCGTGGCTATGGGCAGATGGTGCCGCAGAACCAGTACACCACCGCCCAGAAGTACAGTGTGATTCAGTACATCCGGGAAACCTTCCTGCGGCCGCACAATCCCAGTCAGTTCGTTGCGGTGACGCCTGCGGTGTTGGCCGCGCTGCCCAAGGGACTCACACGGGCTCCGGTCGAAGTCGAAGATCGGACACCCGCACCGTATCTCCGGATGAACTTCGGTCCGGCGCTCTTTTGGACCTTTCAGGTGGCACCCGGAAATATCGCTCAGAAGGGCATCGCCATTCGTCTCGACGAAGGGCCCGGCGGCGTCAGCAAGGGGCGAGCTTGGATGGTCTACGATGAGGACACGCTGCGGGTGGCCGCGGCAACGACCGGCGAGTTTGTGGATTGGAAGGGCATCGCCTTCGATGGCAGCCATGGAACCCACACCGGCTTGATCGGCCAACGGCATTTCGTCAATCCGGTCGCTCCTGGAGTGGCCTCGCCCGAGGGTGACTGGACCGACCACCGTCTGCTCGGCAAAGACGGGCGTCGCTACGGACCCTTGCCTCGGGATTGGGCGCGGTATGACGGGCTCTATCTCCACGGAAACCAAGTGGTGATTGCTGCGACCATAGGCGGAACGCCGGTGCTCGAGTCACCCGGTTGGCTGGACTACGGCACCACACCGGTTTTTACCCGCACCCTGAATTTGGGGAAGTCGGGCAAGCCCATCCAACTGAGGGTGGCCCCAGAGACCGTGTCGGTCGCGTTGTCGGGTGATGGGGTTCTCAGAAAGATCGCCGGCTTTTGGGTCGCTGAATTGCCGCCGTTGGCCAAGACCCGGATCTACATTTCACGGGCCGACCCAGCGTCGCTCGCCGCGCTGATGCCGACCTTTCGTGGTTCGATGGATTTGGAGCCGCTCACCCATGGTGGCCCGAAGCGGTGGGATGAAGAAATCGAGACCCGGTCGCAGCCTGGAAAAACCGATGGCCCTTTTATTGCCGACGACTTTCCGCTGCCGGTGGAGAGCCCGTGGCAAAGTTGGATGCGCCCGGGGGGCTTTGATTTCACGCCCGACGGCCGTGCTGCCATGGTGGGCACTTGGAATGGGGATGTCTGGCGGGTGGAAGGCCTGATGGATCCGGCCCCGGCGACCTTGCGGTGGAGACGAATTGTGAGTGGTCTGTTTCAACCACTGGGAGTCAAATATCGGGGCCAGGATCTCTTCATCACCTGCCGCGATCAAATCGCGCGACTCCAGGATTTCAACGGAGACGGAGAGATAGATTTCATCGGCAATTTCAACAACGACCACCAGGTCACCGAGCACTTCCATGAATTTGCCATGGGTTTGCAAACCGATGGGGATGGCAATTTGTACTACGCTAAATCTGGCCGGCACGCCCTGGATTCAGTGGTGCCTCATCATGGCACCTTATTGCGGGTCCGGGCCGACGGCCGTCAGACGGACATTTTGGCCACGGGCTTCCGTGCAGCCAACGGGGTGTGCCTTAACCCGGATGGCAGTTTCTTCGTGACCGATCAGGAGGGTTTCTGGACTCCGAAAAACCGGATCAATCGGGTAAAGTTGGGGGGCTTTTACGGCAACATGTTCGGCTACACGAGTGTAACCAACACGGCCGACTCGGCGATGGAACCGCCCATGGTTTGGATCACCAACCAGAAGGATCGCAGTCCGGCTGAATTGGTGTGGGTACCGAAGGGAGCCTGGGGTTCTTTGGGCGGATCGCTATTGAATCTGAGTTACGGTACCGGCCGGGTGTTCATCGTGCCGCATTCCCAGCGAAACGCTCCCTCACAGGGAGCGGTGTGTGAATTACCCATGCCGGCCTTTGCCACGGGGATCATGCGCGGACGCTTTGGATCCGACGGGGCGTTGTACACGTGTGGGATGTTCGCGTGGGCAGGCAATGCAACGGGTCCCGGAGGCTTTCACCGCATTCGTCGTGCGAACACACCGGCTTACCTGCCGGTGGCCATCGAGCCGAGCAAAGGGACGCTGTCGGTGCGACTGAGCGATCCGCTGGATCCCGAAGCGATCCGGCCCGAGGCGTTTGCCCTCAAGGTCTGGTCCCTCAAGAGGACGGCGGGTTATGGCTCGGATCACCACGGTGAACACGCGTTGACCATCCGCGCGGCGCGTCTCGAGGCCGATCGGCGAACGCTGATTCTGGACGTCCCAGACCTGGCTCCGACCCATTGCTATGAGTTGAAGCTGCGTTTGGCTGTTCCGGGTGGGACTACGGTGGAGCGGGTGCTGCATGGCACGGTAAACCACCTCACTGGATCCTAACTAATCCAGAAGCGGGGTCGTGACTGCAGAAACCACTGATCCACAGTGGACCGCAGATGGATTGCATGTTTTGTATACGCCTATCCCTCCTATGAAAACGCAGTTGAGCCAATCCCGTCGTCAATTTCTCCAACGCACGGCCGCGGCCGGAGCAGGACTGCTCCTGACGCCACTGGCGATGTCGGCAGCCCGCTCGCGATCGGCCTCCGAGCGGATCACCGTCGGAATGATTGGCATTGGGGCGATGGGACGTGGCCATCTCGATCGGTTGTTGGGATATGAGGATATTCAAGTGGTGGCTGTTTGCGATGTGGAGAAGACCCGTCGGGAAACGGCGCAGGCTCAAGTAGAGAAGCGCTACGCAGCGCGCCAAAAAGACGGGGTGTTCAAAGGTTGCGATGCTTATATCGATTTCCGGCCTCTCATTGCCCGTAAGGACATCGATGCGGTTGTTGTGGCCACACCCGATCACATGCATGTCATCATCGCCTTGGCGGCGGCTCGTGCGGGTAAGGACATTTATTGCGAGAAACCCCTGACGCAAAACATCCACGAGGGACGCCTGTTGGTGGACGCGGTTAAGAAGTACCGCATCATCTTCCAGACCGGAAGCCAGCAGCGCAGCGAGTTCAACGACCGGTTCCGGAAAGCCGTGGAGTTTATTTGGAATGGCCGGATTGGCCGCCTTAAGACGATCCATGTGGGAGTGGGCGCTCCGCCGGTGGCGTGCGATTTACCCGATCAACCCACACCCGCCGATGTGGATTGGGAACTGTGGCTGGGCCCGGCCCCGTTGCGCGGTTACAACGAAATCCTGTGTCCCAAGGGCATGCACCGGCACTACCCGCTGTTCCGCAATTACCGAGAGTTTGCTGGAGGCTCCTTGGCCGATATGGGTGCGCACCATTTTGACATCGCGCAATGGGCTATGGGCATGGACGCCAGCGGCCCCACGTTGATCACGCCACCTGCGGGAGACGCCCTCACCGGACTCAAGTTCACTTATGCCAATGGCGTGGAACTCTTCCATGGTGGGAAGAGCGGATGCACCTTCGAGGGAACCGATGGAACCCTTTATGTGGACCGCGGTGTCCTGGAGAGCAGTCGGCCGGAGATCCTGAGCGCTCCATTGTCAGCCACCGACCAACGCGTCTACCCCTCTAACCAACACATGAGGAACTGGTTGGACTGCGTGCGTGAACGCAGGCAGGCGATTTGTCCGGCCGAAGTGGGCCATCGAACAGCATCCATCTGCCACTTGGCCAATATTGGTTACCAGTTGCGCCGTCCGCTGCATTGGGATCCGGTGAAGGAGCAGTTCCGCAAAGACCCCGAAGCCAATCGACTGGTGTCACGCAAGCCCAGGGCGCCATGGTCCTACTCCATGTCCTGAGCCCATTCTGTTGCCATCAAGAGCCACCCTAGGGCGTGGCCCGGTTCGGAGAGCTGGGTCTTCGAGCTCGGGGTTGAGTATGGATAGGAGGAGTAGACCAGCCGCCCATCCGTGCTGCCGGACTCAGGGAACTCGGCCTTCTTCCACATCCATGAGATCGAAGAACACCTGAATGTCGTCACGGTGGGCCAATCCGGCCTCAGCTTTTTGACGTTCCAGCCCCGCTGATGCCGAGTCCCTCCAACCGCGCTTGGCCATGAAGGTGTTCCAGATTTCGATTTGTTCGGAATTCGGGCGGTGTCCATTCAGGAAACACCATTCCAGCACTTCCTCATCGGAACCTCCTTCGAGAGTGCGTTGGGTCAGGGCATCAAAACTCACATCTAGGAAACGGCAGATCCGGTCATCAAAGGTTCGACCTCCTTCGATGGGTCCCAGGTGATAGCCGTCAGGTAGATGCCCCTTTTCGTGTTGATGACGGATCTTGTCCAGAATGCGTCCGAAGACGGCGATACCTCCCACCAGTTCGCGGGGGGACCGAAATGGAAATGTCATGAGAACTAAGATCTAGTGGAGTGCGTGGTAAACTGTCAAAGCCTTGCCTGCGATCGACGTCGATTCCGTCGATGCTGGGTCTTCGCGTTCCTCCCAACTCAGTCATCCCATCTCAGTTCAACGCGCAGATTGATGCCGGCGGCCGGCCAAGGTTTTTGGAGTCCTCGATGAGTCACTCGGTGCTGAGAAACAATCCTGAGGGGCGTGATGCGCCAAAGCACAAGGTCCGCAAGGCTTCTTGATGAAGGGTTGGGTCCAAATTGGGGCCAATGAGCACGGCGATGGCTGCGGGGTGCGGGAGGGCGGGGAACTCTTCGATGAAGTGATGGCCCCAGACTTGTTGGAACAGGAAGAGTTTCTCCGGAGCATGGGTAAACCTCACGAACCCCTTGGCTCGCACGACCTCGCGCGGATTGAGCCGGCTCAGATAGGTCTCAAAGGCCTTCCGCTCCACAGGTACCGGAAATCGCCACGTCACGCTGCGATAGCCGGTGTGCAAATGAGGGGTGACCGTAGACTCCCCATCGTTCATTGCGTCATTGGTTGCCTCAATACGCACCTCGGCGGGGGACCTGCGGAGGAGATCACCGATATCTGGCAGACCGAAGGGGAGCCGGATGCGTTGGGCGCTGGGATTTTGTTCGGCGATGAGTGTTTCCAGCGAATCCAATTGGCCTGGGTCGAGGCGATCGCATTTGGAGAGGCACAGGACGTTGGCGAACTCGATTTGCTTGCGGGCCAATACCCGCTCTCCGATGTCGCCCTCGGGTTGGGCATACCATGGGGCGTCCACCACGCTGACCACGGCGTGCAATTGGGCATGCTCTAACAAGTCGGTGTCCGTGAGGATATCGATGACACTGTCCGGGTCTGCCAATCCGCTGGTTTCCACGACGATGTAATCGCAGTCCCCCGACTTGGCCAATTGAGTCACGGCTCGGTCCAGCTCGTTCTCCGGTGCACAGCAAACACAACCGCCGCTCACCTGGGCCACCGGCAAACCGGGGCGATCGAGGATTTGGCTGTCGACGCTCTCGGCCCCGAACTCGTTCATCACCACGCCCATGCGCAAGCCCGTGGCCGGCGAATCCCGCAGCCATCGCAGTAGCAGCGTGGTCTTGCCCGATCCTAGAAATCCGGTGACCAGAATCACCGGCAAACGGTGTTTCGCGGCCGTGGGTTGTTTCGTGGCGTTCCCGGAATTCATGCGCAGGCGGCGGCCAATTCGGGCCACAGCTGCACGGCCATCCGCATGCCGGCGGCATAGGCATCGAGGCTAAACTTCTCGTTGGGCGAATGGGGATTGTCGTCGGGCAAGGACATACCAAGGAGCAGGGTATCGGCTCGCAAGTGCTTCTTGAAGGCGGCCACGATGGGAATGCTACCGCCTTCGCGCATGAGCAGCGCCTCGCGATTGAAGCCAGCAGACATGGCGCGCAAGGCGGCCTGGGCGAGGGGACCCTTGGGTGAAACAAGGTACGGTTCGCCACCGTGACCGTGCTTCACTGTGAGGCGCACGGTCGGCGGGCACAGCGATTGGAGGTGTTTTTTGACAGCCGCCAAAATCTTGGTGGGCGTCTGGTCGGGGACCAACCGGAGGGTGATCTTGGCGCAGGCCCAGGCAGGCACGATGGTTTTGCTGCCTTCACCTTGGTATCCGCTGGTCAGGCCATTGATCTCGAAGGTAGGGCGGCAGGTGCGGCGTTCGTTGGCAGTGAACCCGGTTTCGCCGGTGAGCTCAGGCACTCCGAGGAACTTGGCGTACCGCTTGTCATTCTGCGGAATCCGAGCCATTTGCTTGCGCTCGTAGGCGCTGAGCGGAGCCACCTCGTCGTAGAATCCCGGCACGGTAATTCGACCGCGCTTGTCCCGCATTTGCCCGAGCAACTGGCACAAGGCGAAGGCCGGGTTTTCCAAGCTTCCGCCGAAGAGGCCGGAATGAAGATCTCGCGAAGGGCCGTCGATCCGGACCTCGAGTGCGGCGATACCGCGCAGGCCGTACGTCAATGCAGGGTATTCTAACGAGGGAATGCCATTGTCCGAAATCACGACCGCGTCGCAGGCCAGTTCCTTTCGGTGCTTAGGCAGGAAACTGTAAAGCTGAGTGGAACCCACTTCTTCTTCGCCCTCGATGAGGAAGATCAGGTTGCACGGCAACGGAGTGCCACTGCGCACGTAGGCTTCGACCGCATTCAGGTGGGCCAAATGTTGCCCCTTGTTGTCGGCTGATCCACGGGCAAAGAGATTCCGGCCTTCGATGCGGGGTTCGAACGGTGGGGTTTTCCACAGGTCGAACGGCTCGGGCGGTTGGACATCATAATGGCCGTACACCAGAAACGTCGGTTTCTTGGGATCCGGCTTGGGAGTGCGAGCCACGACGATGGGGTTGCCGTCGGTTTCATGGACCGTGGTGTCCAATGTCAAACTCTGGGCGCGGTCAGCAATCCACTGCGCCGCCGCGCGGAGATCCGGGGCGTGCTTGGGTTGGGCGCTAACACTCGGAAAGCGCACATAGTCGCAGAGGGAGTCGATGAACTGGGTCTGGTGTTCCTCGAGGTACTGGAAAACAGGGTTCATGTTCGGTGCGGAAATCGTTGATCCGTCGATGGTCCTAGTTGGGCAAAGCCGGGTGGTTGAATCAATTCTTCGGTTTTCCAAATCCCCTGAGCAAACCTTCGATGGCCTTGGCCGCAGAGTTGGTCGGGATTAACGCGTTGACCGTGTTGGTGTTGAAGAGCGGGTTGCCGTTCGGTGCAGGCGCATTGACCGTAGCCGCTGGTGGCGGGTTAATCTTCAGCACAGGCGCATTGGTCGCAGTCGCGGGTGATGGGCTGCTCTTCGTAGCAGGAGCAGGCGCATTGGTCGCAGTCGCAGTGGCGGTCGCAGTCTGGGCCGCAGCAGGGGTGCCCAGCAAACTGCCCAGTACTCCGGCGGCCCCGGCCACTTTCCCACCCAGGTTACCGCCCAAACCAGCCGCGGCACGTGCGAGGGTCTTGGCACCCATGGCGGCCAGCGCAAGCTTGTCGATCGAGGGTGACGGATTTCCCAAAGTGCCCTTCACAGTGAGGAATTCGGGCAGCGGAGCATAGGCGGCATTGGCCGGTGTGGAGGCATCAAGCAACACGGCCTTCTCGGCAATTTTCCGGGATAAGGCGATGGTGACCGGGATGTTGATCGGAGAATTGGTGAGAACGGGCGCGAAGCGCAGGCCGCCCCGGGCGTCGATCCGCAGGGCAGCGCTTTGAACACGGGCCGTTTTGAGGGACACGGCGCCGTTGCCAATGTCTGCCGAGAGGTCAATGACATCGAGCGGTTCAGTCTCCAAATCATCCACCCACGAACCGGTCTTCGCCGGCGCGCCTCCGGTCAATTGTCCGATCCAGCCACCGACTTGAGCGGCTGGGTTCTGGATGAGTTTCGGCAGCGCGGTCACGACATTGATAACGGTCCGGATGAGGGGAGTCTTGGTATCGCCCAACTTGAGATTGAGATTGGTGGCGGTGAAGGCGAAGCCGCCGTTGAGGTTCGAGGACAAGGAAGCCCCAGTCACACCGGCACCACGGATGTTGGCGTTGACCAAAAGGGAGCCATGAATTTGTCCCTTCCGTTCCGGAGTGAAGCTGTTGACGAATGGTTCCAGCGAAAGCCGGTCGATGCGCAATTGGGTGTCATAGCGGTAGCCGGGCACGCCGACATTCGCGGTGACCTTGGCCGTGATCGGAGCTCCGTTGACTTTGAGAGAGAGCGGGTCGATGGCGATGACCGAGTCCTTGAGGCTGATACGTGCTTTCCAATCGGCGATCTCGATTTCTCGGAGGAGGAGTTTCGCGATGTTCACGTCTACTGACAGTTGGCGCAGAGGCAGCGTGATCGGGGCCGGTTCACTCGGTTCGGTCGTGGTGGCTGCCGGTTTGGAAACCACGGCGGCCGGTGCCGGAGTGGCATTGGTTTTTGTGGGACCCGCGAGCAGGTTGTAAAGCGGCGTTAGGTCCAAGCCGTCGCTTTGGATAGAAAGGGCGCTGGGAGCCGCGTTGGTGGCCAGATCCACAGTTCCCTTGAGGACCAGTTGGTTCGGTGCCAGGGCTGTTTTACCCAAATCGAGGCGAAGGTTCTTGAGGTCGATTGCCGAGCCTCGTTGAGCCACATCGAGAGTCAGACCCAATGCAAAGGGCGTATTGGGAACCGATCCGGAGGGGTCGTTGACCACGAGCCTGCTCACTCCCAAGTCGGTTTGAAGGGAGAAGTCACCGCCCTTGAGCAGGCTGACCTTGCCGTTCACATCGAGCGAGACCGAGACGAGGTTCTTCGGCGCTAGTGCGGCCGCGACAAAGGGGCCGATCGCGCGTTCATTGAAGTCGATGGTCTTGAAGGCGAAATCCCCAATTTTCTGAGCGAGGTCGTATCGGCCGCTGGCTTCAAGCATCCCCCCAAGGCCCGGGCCGCTCTGTGCGGTGAGTTGGAGTTTTTGGAGGTTGAGGGTGTTGCCAGAAAGGTCGGCTATCAGGCTGATGGCCGACTGATAGTCTTGGAGACGCAATTCGCCGAAGTGGCCGGTCAAGCCGGCCAGAACGACGTCGGTGGCCAAGTTGGTCACGCCGGGTTTCGCATCGATCTTCCCGTTGATTCGCAGGGTGCCTGCAGAGAATGAAGCAGTATCGATAGGGAATGTTTCCAGCAGCGCGGGAATCTGGAGTTCCCCATTAAACTCGGCGCGGGATTCTTGGCGCTCCGTATTGTGTCCGGCCGATGCTTTGAGGGTCACGAGATCGCGGCCCGAGCGCTGGAGATTCAAATCCAGGGCCTT
>Ga0255126_1001207_pt1 | contig 10508 bp, 13 predicted proteins | sample Law_Miss_RepA_8d_FD_188556 | JGI IMG/M metagenome (GOLD analysis project Ga0255126, IMG submission 188556) | Freshwater microbial communities from St. Lawrence River, New York, United States - Law_Miss_RepA_8d | ecosystem: Environmental > Aquatic > Freshwater > River | place: USA: New York... | reverse complement strand
CCACTGGTCGTTCCAAAAGTAACATCAACAACAGCCGTCGCAGCGTTCCTTGAGTTTGGAACATACCCCAAATTCTTTGCGAGTGATACTATAGAACGTCGAAGAACTGCCGAATCAATGAAAGACTCTGCTGCAAGCATGTTTGCATAGAGAGCCATGTAGTGTGTGTTGTAGGCAAGAAGATCTAAAAGGATATTTGTTCCCGAGCCTTCATAATCGAAGTCGCTGAACTCATTTGTACCCGAAAGAAACGTCTTCAGGTTTTCCTTGATTCCGTCAAAATCAAGATCTGTTACTGGTGTGGTTAATGCACGATTTGGCATTTTACCTTAGCCTTTCTATTGTTACAAAAACCTTTGAGTTTTCTCTCGTATTCAACAACATGAAAGATATCGTTACTTCGAATGTGTTTGTATCTTCGTTGAATATGACGACAACGTCATTTATTTTTGCTCTTGGTTCGTATCGATTCAAAATATCTATGATGTTTGATCGAACCATTACAGCGGTCATTGGAGTCGCTGGTTCAAACAACAATCTAGTAAGCCTTGCGTCTATTTGAGGCTTGAATGGCTTGTCGTATTTGTTCATCATGACAAGATTACGAATCGCTCGCTTAACTGCCTCTGCATCTGTCTTCTGTGGGACATCAGATGTCATTGGGTGTGGAGCAAAGTCTAGATCTAGATCTTTGAAAAGGTTTTTTCGTATCTTATTCATCTATAGTCTTTGGCTGAGTTCAGCAGGAATGAGATTTGGTCGCGGGTATATTCAAACTCTGTTTTGGTTGCAGTTTCATCTACATTATCCAGAGTTCCCAAATCACACCATTCAATTGTTATGTATCCATAAACCACCAAACTATCATTACAAAAAAGTGGGAGAATGGAGAAAGCGATGGTGTCGTGCAACTCGTAGAACTTTTTGGTGTTCGACTCAAACAAGCCGCTTGTCATTCTGATGTGCGAATCGTTGTCTCTGAGTTGTTGAATGATCTCAACGAACCGACTCACCAAAACATCCTGCCTAAACTGCATAGTGGATGGTGTTTTAGGATCGCATGATTGATGGGATATACTCATTCTTCGCATACAAGAGCCGTCAGCAAACTTACCACCATTATGAAATTGGGTAAGCGAGGTTCTTGATGCCTTGCTTTTCATACGCAGTTCACCTAACATATCGGATATCCGCATGTTGACGTGATTGAATGTCTCTTCTCTTCTTGCGGCTGTTCTTTTCTTAAAGTACCTAATAATAGGTTTTAATGCGATAATCGCTGTTATAAGAGCGGTCAATGATCCCAAAACAGCACCAAGAACCTCAACCCAACTAAGTATTGAATCTGTACCCATATCTTTCTCCAAAGTGTGAAATATTTATCAACTACAAAATGATAAGATAATCACCATCAATCATCAGACTGATCTATTCTTTAGACTTGGGATGAGACTCAAAAAGTCCACTGGGGATCCCTCAACTGTTACCCCATTTTCTGCTGCCAAAGATGACAACTGACTACTTGCACCTGGCTGCGTTATTAGATTTGTTATAAGTTGACCGCCATAGCAAGGATCTGTCAATATGCTTGAGATTAGACCATTCGCTAAAGCATAATCGGCTAGGATAATAGCAGCAGCAGCATAAGTTGCTCTATCCGCATCTTCAAAACCTTGCATGGTGGTTGTAAGTTCGCTTATGTTTGTGGATAGTTCTCCGAGTTGAGAAAACAATCTGCCAAGTTCTTGTGTGTTTTGACCTTGACTAAGACTGAGTTGATACCCAACCTCACCCAAAAGTCTTCCAATCTCATAAGTGTTTGCGGCGAAATTATCAAAGAACGGACCAACAATTCGTGGGTCTAAAGAAGAGAACCCCTGTGTGAAATTATCTTGTAGAGTCTCACCAGGATCTTTCAAAACTTCCTTCATGGAGTTGTAAGCAGACATCACACCAATGATTTGATCAAGTGTGTATGCAGGATCATCCCGTAATACGCCACTTAATCTATTTGTGTGTTGTTGAAATCTCTGAAGTTGGGTATTCATTGCATCTAAATTTTGATTCAATTCGCGAAGATCTTCGGTCGCTCCACTAAGCCCATCAATCTTTCCAATAAGATCATCAAGTTCAGGACCAAGGATGTCAAAAACCTGTGTGAGTGGATTCCTCAATAAGTTTCCTGCCATAAAGTCGTTTATGAACTTTTTGGCACCTGGTGGGATTAGACCAGCAACAACGCTGCAATTTGCAGCACTGAAAATACTCACACCCGTTTGAACCGAACTAAACGAACTCATTTAACCAACCTCCACATCGCTATGGGATAAAAGAATATGATTACAAGATGCAACATCACCGGTTCTACAAACACCAAAATCCTCAACAAGGACTGACGTAAATGACGTGACCATTTTTGCTTTTTCGTGTTCATCTTCGTCGTGGGATGAAACTAAACTGCCAAATCTTGCCACGGGCATGTCATTCACCAACACCGAGTATGTCCCCGTCAATACGACACCACCACCAACGTAACTTCTACCAACTAATCCGACGTTTGGCATTAGAACTCTCCCCCATCCAATTCAGTTATGTTGAATCCTGCAAGGAGTTCAAAACCGGATTCATAAAAATAAGGCGGTATACCCTGAGTTTGCTTTTTGCAAACATAAGTGAATCCATTATCAGTGTAATAAACCACATCACCTACGTTGTAGATTGTGGTTATATTGAATACGCCTTTCCACACTAAATGCATCTATCAAACTCCCCCAAATGGGTTTGGGTAAACGCCAGGAATAATAAATGCATCACTAGCAGACTCACCTTTTCTAGAAAGGCAATTCAATTTAATACTAGTGGTCTTACCAGAAAGTGCCAAATCACTACCAATTTTAGTTTTCAGAATCACATCACCAATAGCAGACGACACAACAAACCCACCAATTCCATAAACCTCATTGACACAGTTTCCCATGACCTTTGTGTATTTGTTGCCCATTATTGTTTCGCGGTAGTCACCAAGAACAGAAACATCCCATGTTCCATACACAATAGCCCTAACATCTTTTAAGGCTTGAAGATTTACATTACCATCAACTTGAAGATTTAGACTTCCACCAGGAATGCTACTACCAACATAAATGCTGGCATCACCATTCACGGTTATTTTTGCTGCTCCATTTATATGAACAAAATCACTTCCTGCTATGAGTTCATAGTTGTTTCCAACAATCTTTTGAACTCTTGTTCCCGATGGATTACCCGCAAATCCATTTGCAACTTCTTCAAATGATCCACCAGGATGATATGTGTGATGTCTTTCTTTACCCGACGTATCGTCCCATTCTTCCACCATACCCGACGATGTTGCAAAGACTTTATTGTTTGGGTATTGTGGATTGTATGGAGTTTCTGGTTCAGACCATCGTTGAGTATCAAGTGCATCCCATGCGACAGGAATTAACTTCGTAGTCCCGCTCTTTTTAGATTCAACGATAGTTTTGTCTGTGTGTTCACCCGTAGCAAGAAAATTGACATCGCTGTGTTTTGCATCAACGTATTCTTGTGTGGGGTATTTTCCCGATGGATCGTTGAACCCAACCTTCTTATCTGATATTTCTTGTGGTATGCCACCAACAGAAAACATCACAATCGGTTGTTGTGCGTTGATCCCATCTCTGAAAAATCCAAACACATGGGTTCCCGTCAAAAGTCCAGTTGGAGATTTTCCAACTCCACTTATCGACGCGCTAGTGATGTCTAGCAGTGGATGCGCCCAGGGCAGATCTTCGGTTGGAAGATTTTTCTTGTTTTCGGGGTGATATCCGAAGATGCGAACACGAACTCTACCGAGTTTTAATGGGTCATTTGTGTCTTCAACAACACCAAACCACCAAACAAATCCAGTCTGACCCATTATGTTCATCTATCATCGGTTCCTTTCAGAAGTTCCGAAGTTTTCGTTACCCCATCTTTCCCAATCAAGGAGTTCTTCCTTGGTGTAAGGCAACTTCCACAACTTTTCTTCCGTTTCTCTTGGCGTAATTACCTTCTTTTCGGTTTCTTCCATAATCTAACTCCATTCTCAATACTATTACTCAAAAGCGTCGGGGATTCCCTTAATCAACGAATCCTTAGCCAACTCCAACGTGGTGTTGTATCCGACTTCTCTATTTATCATGTGCTTCATAGAGACGATGATGTATTTGCCACTCAAAAACATGTCTTCCCAATCCTTTTCATTGGTGTCGAGGAATCCTATTTTCGGTATCTCAAAATCAATGACATCCAACAACCGAAGTGTGGAGTTTCCATTTACAAGCAACGACAACTTAATCGTGTTGAACTGCCGAAGTACACTTGCCCTCTCACGAAAGTAATCTTGTGGGGCATCGTTATCGAATATTGAGTTCACCCTGTTGGTTTGAACTGGTAAGTAATTAACGAAACCAAGTTTTGCATTGGTGAGTTCTGTGTCGGCAGAAGATATGAGTTTGTAATCGTTTAGGTGATATGACCTATCAAACGAGTTGTGATAATCATATTCATAGTAAGACATCTTTTTAGTTGTGATGTCGTGGGTCATCAGATATCCCGAATACATCCCCGTCTTATATTCCATCAATCTATCAAAATACGAAGACACATTGTAATCTTGTACCTTTTCGAGAAATCGATTTATGTTAGAAATATTTACAGGGTTGTTTGGTTCGTATCGGTATGTCATCACAGGCGGTTGAGTGGATCTCCCAACCATGTTGGCAAAATGAAATCCATCAACGTCCTCATAGAAGACAAAGCATGATGGACCTCTACCATTTGACGGACCTGGAGTAAAGGCTCTCTGTGCTAACCAGTTGATTGAGTAGATTGGTGACCAGTATGGGAATATAAACTGAAAAGGCTTGTTGTTGGTTTCATCGATGTTGATGCCAATAGAGCCTTTGAAGTTTTCATCGAATATTTCTTTGGCTATTTTACCTATCGATCCTTTTTTAGAACACGATATCTTCCTCTTACTGTTGTCATATTGAACCTCTGAAATAAACTGCATCTTATAGACTTCAGACTTTTCATTGGTGGTTCTTGATTTTCCGACAACAGCAAAAACTCTACCTGTTATGTTAACGGGTTCCTTTGCACCTTTTGTTCGGTATGATAGTTGGATTATTTCATTGCCTACAATCGGAACTACTTCGGAGTAGTTTAACGTATCAACTATCGTCAACTCACCAATCATCTTGGTGTCGAAGATGGTTTCATAAATGACAACTTCGATAAACTGCGGTATCAAATTTATAGGCTCACCACCCTTAGCCGAGGTGATTAGCAACTTGAGCAGTTCATAATCGTTTTGCTTTGTATAAGCCTTTTCTTCTTTTGCGATATTAGGCATTTCTCAAAAAGTTCTCCACGTCTCTGTTTACATCTCTGAGATATCTGCCATCAACAAGAACTATATTTCGCTTCTCATCATTTTGTGATATCTCGTAGTCTCTATTTGTAACGAGTTCATTGGTGTAGTCTTCTAAGACGTAACGTCCAAGCGGGGTTGCACCGAAAGTAAAACCAAAACTTGAAGCCGACAAAAACTCACCATGAAGAGATGATGGAACTCTTGGATCAAGTATTTCACCATCCGAGTTTTCAAAGTGGTGTGCTGCATATGGTGACTCTATCACTTTTCCTATTCTGGCAACGTAATAAGTTGTAACACCCAACGCATTGGTGTTTGCACCAGCAATGTAGTCTCCTTCAGCAGGAATCCATGCGGTCTTCTGTGTGAAGTCCATCACTAGTCTGCAATACTGAGGATCATATTCTACGACTCTTGCATTCATCAAAGAACTTTGAATAGATGGCTGTAGGCTTGCATTGGTTTGCGTGGTTGCATAGACAATGTCATTCGTTCTAAAAGAACCTTCAAAGGCTTTTGTTCCACCGACATCGGTGAGAAACAATGTATAGCCGGGATATTTTTCGTTGACGTAGTTGTCCAAAGAATTTGATGACAAAACCCAATCGTAGTATGGATTGATGAGATTATTAAGACTCATCACCACCCAATTCATATTGGAGTCTTTGTAGACACGATCTGCCAAAACTTCTAAACGATCTGTGTCGTTTATAGTTACATTGATTGGGTATGCCCCCTCATCAATTACGGTTTGCTCTACCTTGAAACGAACCGTGATGTCGGACATCTCACGATAGCCATATGGAGTGATGTAATTTACTCTTGGTAGTTTATCGTACATTTTAGTATCCGTGTACTATGTGTTCGTTCGTCAACTGTTCCATTTCTTGGAATCCAAGTTCAAGACGAATGAATGCTGGCTTTGAATCGGTGAAGGTCTTAAAATCACCGGCAGCAGCATAATCCACATTTATTGATTGGAGTGCTAGTCTTGGTAGTTTTGGTAGGTTGTCGTTTATCACAATCATGCCGCTTGGTTCTTCGATTGTAAAAAACGACATCTCAAACTCCGCTGGAAATGTGAAGAAGTGTCCACCACCACCCTGAAGACCAGGATAAGCATGATATCGAAGCATTCGTATGATATTGAGAACCGTCTCCGCTTCCTTTTCATTTCGTGGAGCGAAATCGAAGGTGAAGTTGTGGCTACGAGTTCCGACATCACGGAACATCATTTCCCTTCTAGGATTCTGAACTGTTCTTTGTTGTGCTGCTCGTATAGCCCCCGCATTGATTTCCTGCAAACCTTCATTAATAGCGTTGCCGACTGCTGGTACCGTAGAAGCAAACTGTCCTATGGAACCTATGGTGTCCGCAATTCCTTTTCGCGCAACCTTCTCAAGTGCAGCAGACACAGCACCGCGTTTTCCTGTGAGAGCATCTAATACCATTTTCGATGTTCCCATTTCTTCTTCGGAATAGATCAACTGATCATTCACGGAAAACTTTTGTGGCATGTAAAGGCATATGGTGTCTTTAGACTTCACGTTTGCATTGTTGAATCGTCTATTTGCTAAGAGAATATTCTGCTCTTCGCGCGGACGATTGACTGCTCTACCCGAAGCACCTCTACGATTATAGTTTCTTGGATTTTTGTTTGCTTCTGCAAGGTTGTCTCTTATCGATGCTTGTCCGTAACTAGCAAAAAAATCTACACTGTTTACAAAAGCATCTTTTGCTGCATTATAAGTGGATTCTATTACACCAGCATCACCAGCACCTTGAAGCAATCCTTCCAACGCACCAATATTTTCATCTGATGTTAGTCCAGAAGATCGCAAACCTTCTGATGAGAAAATTGCTTTGGAGTACCTATCTGCTTGTGCTTGTGAGTAGCCAGCCCGTATGAGGGTATTGTAAGTTTCTGTTTCGTTATCTCCAATCAACCAACCCTGTCGAGCCTCACCCGCAAACTGATTTCCGCCTTTAGCCAAAATGGAACTTGTTACTTGATTGTATTCTCTGGTTGAGAGACGAACTTCATCGGATGTTCCTTGATAAATATTAAGTGTGATGAAGTGTCTAAATCTTCGATTCTTACCCAACTCTTGTGGGTATACGAGAAATGATGGGATTCCAAGTATTGCGTTTTGTTGGTCTGGATCTATTTGAATGCGACCATTTTCGTCGGCTCCACCAAACTCAGAACCCATGTTTCCTTGTGATGATGTTGCATTGATGAGTTCTTCTAATGATCGATCACCAGGACGGTAATATGATGTCTTTTCTTTGGAGCGCGAGTTACCACCAGCCGCACCGAGTATGGGATACTCAAGTTGGTTTGGAATCGTTTGATTTTCTGTGTAATATAACTTCTCTATGTTCTTTCGTTCAGGCATATGGTTAACCGAGAAAACAAGTTCCTACAGGGCGTATTCAGTCCAAAGAACCCCAAGAAGTATAGGGGTGATCCCACAAAGATTATGTATAGGAGTTCGTGGGAGAGAAAGTTTATGGACTATTGCGATTTGAAGGAATCCATCGTTGAGTGGTCGAGCGAATCAACAATCATTCCATACCACTACGACCTCGACGGAAAGACCCATCGATATTTCATAGACTTCAAGATTGTCGTGCGAGAGAAGAACGACATTCTACAAACGTATCTGGTTGAGATAAAACCAAAGAAACAAACTCAGCCGCCAAAGCAGCCGAAGAGAAAAACCAAAACTTACATGTATGAGTCTTTTCAGTACGTCAAAAACCAAAATAAGTGGGATGCTGCAAAAAAGTATGCAGAAGTCAGAGGGTGGAAGTTCATTGTCTTGACTGAAACAGATCTTGGAATCAAAAACTAATGCAAAATCAAAACGAGCCAATGACCCTCAAAGTAATCTTTGAGCAACTTCAGGCAATGAAGGACGAAGATTTGGATTCTCCAACGGAAGACCAAGAAGTAGCATCATTGCGGTGGTATGAGCAATATACAGTAGAAGCATATCGAGAAATAACAGAGACGAGCGAGCGTTCATACAAAGACAAAGAACGAATTTTACGAAACAGCATACCCGAATACTACACGCCAATTCAAAAAGCGGGAACCATGTGGTCTTTCTTATATGAAGCAGACAGCGACCGTCTTCAGTACTGGGACAGGATTCCGTTAGTCTTGAGAATGATCGACAACAAAGATGATATCAACACTTTCATGGGGATGAATCTCCACTATCTCTATCCCCGTTACAGAAAGGTTTTGCTTTTGAGTTTGTTGCGGCGAGTTACGGGTGATTTGGAAAATGAAAATGCCAGAATAACTAAACTGAATAGCACATCGCTGTTCAAATTTCCTGATAAATATGGAAGAGCCTGTATTCGTCGCTACAAATACGACAACATTCGAAGAAAACCTATTCGTATACCACCAGAACACTGGCTCAAAATGATTTACCTACCAACATACCACTTTGTTGGCGGAAGACCTAATAAGGTGTGGGCAAAGACTTATGAAACAATGAAGAAGATGGGATTAACAAAAAGGTAATCGATGACGCAGTTTCAAGGAACCAACAACCCCAACCCACTATACGTTCCACCCGATCTAGCAGCAAAAAGCGCACAACAGGCTCTAGAAGATTTGGGTCTTCGTGGTTCTTCTATTCAAAACTCAAATCCTGTCACAAACTCAATCGAATCGCAGATTGCCCAAACCAACGCTAGAATCGAAAAGTTTTACGATGATCTCATCAATGAAACTGGTGGTATGAAATACCGCGATCCGATAACGAGTAATATCTCGCGACAGATGGCACATATTGCGGATATGAACTTTTACTCAAGACCAACGAGGTTCTATTTTGAAATAGAAGGTCTTGGCTGGCCCCAAAACGAAAGACTTGTTCGCAACTGTCAAAACACAGTAATGCCCGGTCGTGCATTGCAAACACAGCCACTAAAAATCTATGGACCACCTGTAGAGTATGCATATGAAGCAAACTATGCAAATGAGTTGCAAATGACATTTCGCGTAGGTGAAGATCTATTCGAACGAGATTTCTTCGAAGGTTGGATGGGATCTGTGTATTCCCCGATGACGGGAGATTTGCTCTATCCAGACACTTACATGACAAACATGCGAATCTACCAACTCGACCGAAGAGATCTCAAAGTCTACTGCACAGAACTATACAATGTGTTCTGCAAGAACATATCTGACATAGAACTATCAACTGATGCAACGGATCAAATCACGACGATAAATGTCACTCTTGCTTATTCCGAGTATCAAGTTGTTGGCAAGAGAAACTTCCCATACTATGTCAGAAAAGATCGCGGTGAAACCGAAGAAACAACCACGATTCGATCCAAAATTCAAGATTCTATATCTCAAGCAGAAAAAGTACACCAAGTCCGTCTTGATCGTGGTGTCCAACGTGCTGGTGATATTCGAAATGAAGTTCGGCAAGCATTGAATAGAAATAATTGATTGACCCTTTCAACAATGGAGTAAATGATGTCACTACCAACACTTGGAATACCAAAATACAGAGTAACAATACCTTCTACGAAGAAAGAAACGACATTTAGACCGTTTCTAGTCAAAGAACAGAAGGTTCTCTACATGGCTCTTGAGAGTCAAGATGATAAGCAGATACTTGATGCCATGTGCAACATCATACAATCATGCGTTGATGGTATTTCAAGCATATCAAAGATGCCAATGTTTGACATCGAATACTTGTTCACTAAAATCAGAGCAAAATCTGTGGGTGAAATTGTCGAAGTGAAGGCTAAATGCCCCCAATGCCAAAAATCGAACGAAATTTCGATCAATTTGGACGAGGTTGAAGTCCAATTTCCAGAATCCATATCAAACAAAATCATGGTAAGCGACAAAGTCGGCATCGTCATTCGATATCCATGCATCACCGATGCTCGCTCCAATCTAAACAACATGAGCGTCGAGGAAGTTTTGCACTTTGTGGCTAATTCGATTGAGACTGTCTTTGACGAAGACAACGTATACACAAGAAAAGACTTCACCGACGAGGAAATCCAAAAGTTTGTCGAGTCCATGACGAACAATCAGTTT
>Ga0255126_1001204_pt1 | contig 10523 bp, 10 predicted proteins | sample Law_Miss_RepA_8d_FD_188556 | JGI IMG/M metagenome (GOLD analysis project Ga0255126, IMG submission 188556) | Freshwater microbial communities from St. Lawrence River, New York, United States - Law_Miss_RepA_8d | ecosystem: Environmental > Aquatic > Freshwater > River | place: USA: New York... | reverse complement strand
GGCTCGCGGCCTGCGTGAATATCCTGCCCGGGCTTACTTCTGTGTATCGCTGGCAAGGGGCGGTAGAGACGGCCACCGAGGTCATGCTGTGGATCAAAACGAACCGGCACCAGTATCCGCAGCTCGAAGCCACCCTGCGCGCCGCCCACCCTTATGAACTCCCCGAGATCGTGGCGGTCTCCCTCAACACTGGATCACATGCGTACCTGCAATGGATAAACGATTCGCTGGCCTGAAACTGCTGCTCTGTGGGCTGTTGTTCACGGTGGCGGCTTCCGCCGGCTTGCTCGACAAGCTGGACCAACTCGGCGGCTCGGCGAAACAGCAGGACTTCCTGCCGCCCGAGCAGGCTTTCGTCTTTAGCCATGAGACCTACGAGCAGCAGCGCTTGCCGCTGGTCTGGACGGTGGCCGAGGGTTACTACCTGTATCGCGACAAGCTGAAGTTCGAGTCCCCCGATGGCAGCGCGGTCATCGGCAAGCCGCAGTTCCCGCCGGCAGAAGAGAAACAGGACGAAGCGTTCGGCCGGGTCGCCATTTATAAACATGAATTGAAATTGGCGCTGCCGGTGACCCCCGCCGCTGGCGCGAGCAAGGTTCAGCTCAAAATCACCTATCAGGGTTGCGCGGAAGACGGCATCTGCTACCCGCCGATACACCAGACGCTGTCCTTACCCGTGGCTGCCGTGAGCGCGGCGCCGGCACCTCTGGCGGTCGAGCCGCCCGGCGGTCGAGCCGCGGAATCCCTCGACGCCGACCGCTTGAGCACGCTGCTCGCCAACAGCGGCTTGCCGGTGATCGCCGCCACCTTCTTCGGCTTTGGCCTCTTGCTGGCGCTGACCCCCTGCGTATTTCCGATGGTGCCGATCCTGTCCAGCATCGTGGTGGGCGAGCGCGGGCCGGCCGGGGCCGGGCGCGGACTGCTGCTGTCCGTCGTCTACGTGCTGGCGATGGCGGCGACCTATGCCGCCGTCGGGCTGACGGCGGGATTGTTTGGCCGCAACGTGCAGGCGGCGTTTCAGCACCCGGTGGTGCTGGTCGCGTTCAGCGCGCTGTTTGTGGCGCTGGCCTTGTCGATGTTCGGCTTCTTCCATCTGCAATTGCCACAGGCCTTGCGCCAGCGGCTGGAGCGCTCGCACCAGGGAAGCCGCGGCGGCAGTCTGGCCGGGGTGGCGCTAATGGGCGTGCTGTCGGCGGTGATTGTTGGCCCCTGTGTGGCGCCGCCGCTGGCCGGCGCCCTGCTGTACCTCGCCCATGAAGGCAGTCCGGTGGTGGGCGGTGTGGCGCTGTTTGCGCTCGGCCTTGGCATGGGGGTGCCCTTGCTCATCGTCGGCGCCTCGGCCGGCCATTTTCTGCCCCGCGCCGGGGCTTGGCTCGAGCGCGTCCAGCACGTGTTCGGCGTGGTCTCGCTCGGGATGGCCATCTGGTTTCTCGGGCGCGTGCTACCGCCAACGCTGACGCTCGCGCTGTGGTCGCTATTGCTGATCGGCACCGGCATTTTTCTGCGCGCGCTGGAGCCCCTGCCGGAGCTGGCCTCCGGCTGGCAGCGGCTCTGGAAAGGGCTGGGTCTGGCGCTGGTGACCTATGGCGGCGTGTTGATTGTGGGCGCCGCGGCTGGCGCCGACGACCTCCTCAAACCGCTCGCGCCGTTTACCTCAGCTTCGGAAAACCAAAGTCTTGAGCGTAAGCAAGCATTCACCACAGTGAAAAGCGCGGCGGCGCTCGAGGCCGCCATCCAACAGGCGTCGGCGGCTGGCCAGCCGGTGTTGCTCGATTTTTATGCCGACTGGTGTGTGGAGTGCAAACGGCTTGAACGCGAGACTTTTGGCGACCCGCGGGTTGCCCAGCGCCTCGCCGGTTTCACCCTGCTCCGCGCCGACGTCACCGCTAACGATGAGACCGATCGGGCGCTCATGGCGGGCCTCTCGCTGTTCGGCCCACCGGCCGTGCTGCTGTATGACCCGGCGGGGCAGGAACGGCGCGACCAGCGGCTGATCGGCTTCGCCGGTCCGGCCGAGTTTCTGGCGCGTCTGGCCGCTCTGGGCGCGCCATGAACCGCAACGTCCTGATTGGAGCGGTCGCGTTGATGGCGGTAGGGAGCGGTCTTGCATTTCGTCATCTCAGTCCGCCAGCGCCGCCGCCGACGGCTGCCGCCAGCGACCCGCTCACCGTGACCTTTTCCGACCTGCAAGGTCAGGCCCACGCCCTCAGCGAGTGGCGCGGCAAGGTGCTGGTGGTGAATTTTTGGGCAACATGGTGTCCGCCCTGTCTGAAGGAAATTCCCAGCTTCGTTGAACTTCAGAAGCGTTATGGCGCGCAGGGTTTGCAGTTTGTCGGGGTAGCGCTGGATGACCGCGAGGCGGTGGCCAGTTTTATTGCCAGCCGTGACATCAACTACCCCATCCTCGCCGGTGAGGAAGACGTCGCCCGCTACATGCAAGCGCAAGGCAACACCATCGGAGCCTTGCCGTTCACGCTGGTATTCGACCGCAACGGCCGCTTACGCCATACGCAGCAGGGGGAATGGTCGCCTGAGGAATCGGCGCGAGTGTTGGCGGATTTTCTCGCACATTGAGCGAATAGCGCTGAACGTGGCTCATCACCGGCGAACCTGCTCGCGAGCGCCGGCCATGTGTGCTACTTTCCGGGCGCTCTGGCGCGCTGCTGAAACCGTCCGGGACCATGCCTTCCACTGACATTTGTGCGACCGGGAATCCATGACCGCCATCCTGCTGTTAAACGGACCCAACCTGAATCTGCTCGGCACCCGCGAGCCGGAAACCTATGGGCGACTGACGCTCGCCGATATTGAGCAGCAGGCCGCGGCACACGCGCAGACGCTGGGCTATCCGCTCAGCGGCTTCCAGACCAACGCCGAACATGCGCTGATCGATCGCATCCACGCGGCCAAGCACGATGGCACTGGATTCATCATCATCAATCCGGGCGCTTGGACGCACACCAGCATCGCGCTCCGCGATGCCCTGCTAGGGGTCTCGATTCCTTTTATTGAAGTTCATATTTCCAACGTGCATGCACGGGAAGCTTTCCGTCAGCACTCCTATCTTTCCGACATTGCGCGCGGGGTCATTACCGGCCTTGGGGCGCAGGGTTATGAATTTGCGATTACCGCTGCCGCGCAGTTTCTGCGCGCGCAGGCGGCTTAAGCGAAAACACAGCGAGAAACTGCATGGATATCCGAAAAGTTAAAAAACTCATCGAACTACTGGAAGACACCGGCGTCGCCGAAATTGAAATCAAGGAAGGCGAGGAGTCGGTTCGCATCAGCCGCATGCCCACCGGCATGAGCATGGCACCCGTGGTGCATGCGAGCGCTCCGGCGCCGATGTCGGCCAGCGCGCCCGCCCCGGCGTCGACGGCGGCCGCTGCGCCGGCCAAGCCGGAAGGCCACGTGGTCAGTTCGCCGATGGTTGGTACCTTGTACTCCTCGCCGGCGCCGGACGCGCCGGTTTTCGTCAAAGTGGGGCAGTCGGTGAAGGTAGGCGACACGCTGTGCATCATCGAGGCGATGAAAATCATGAATCCCATTGAAGCGGACCGCGCCGGCACGATCGTCGCCATCCTGGTGGAGAACGGCCACCCGGTGGAGTTCGAGCAGCCGCTGTTCATCATTAATTAGGCCGCGCGCATGCTTTCCAAAGTTGTCATCGCGAATCGCGGCGAGATTGCCCTGCGGGTGCTCCGGGCCTGCCGGGAGCTCGGGATCAGAACGGTGGCGGTGCATTCCACCGCCGACCGCGATCTCAAGCATGTCCGTCTGGCGGACGAGTCGGTCTGCATAGGGCCGCCGCAGCCGGCTCATTCCTATCTCAACATCCCGGCGGTAATCAGCGCGGCTGAAGTCACCGACGCGGTCGCCATCCATCCAGGCTACGGGTTTCTGTCCGAGAATGCTGACTTCGCCGAGCGGGTGGAGCAGAGCGGTTTCATTTTCATCGGGCCGCGCGCGGAGACCATTCGCCTGATGGGCGACAAGATTTCCGCCATTCGCGCCATGCGCAACGCCGGGATTCCCTGTGTGCCAGGCTCCGGCAAGCCGCTGACGGACGACATGACGGAGAACGTCCGCATCGCACGCGAGATTGGCTATCCGGTGATCATCAAGGCGTCCGGCGGCGGCGGTGGGCGCGGCATGCGCGTGGTGCACGCCGAGGCCGCGCTCAAAGCGGCCATCCAGCTGACCAAAACCGAAGCCTTGGCCGCCTTCCAGAACGACGCCGTGTACATGGAGAAGTTTCTGGAACATCCGCGGCATATCGAGTTTCAGGTCATCGCCGACGGCCACGGCAACTGCGTGTATCTCGGCGAGCGCGATTGCTCCATGCAGCGCCGCCATCAGAAAGTCATGGAAGAATCGCCAGCGCCCGGCATCAGCCAGGAGATTCGCGACATGATGGGCCGGCGCTGTGTGGAAGCCTGCAAAACCATCAACTATCGCGGCGCCGGCACGTTCGAATTTCTGTACGAGAACGGTGAGTTTTATTTCATCGAAATGAATACGCGCGTGCAGGTCGAACACCCGGTGACCGAAATGGTGACGGGCTTCGACATTGTGAAAGAGCAGCTGCTGATCGCCGACGGACAGCGGCTGTCGATCAGCCAGGAAGACGTGATCATGCGCGGGCATTCGATTGAGTGCCGCATCAACGCCGAAGACCCCAAAACCTTCCGCCCTTCGCCCGGCCGCGTGAATGTCTTTCATGCGCCGGGTGGCCCGGGCGTGCGGATGGATTCCCATCTCTACGACGGTTATGTCGTGCCCCCGTACTACGACTCGCTGGTGGCCAAACTTATCGTCCACGGTGAGACCCGCGCGGCGGCGCTGGCCCGCATGACGACCGCGCTGGACGAAGTCGTGGTGGACGGCATTCTCACCAACATTCCGCTCCATCGGGATCTCGTGCGTGACGCCGCCTTTGCGGCCGGCGGCACCGATATTCACTATCTCGAGCGGAAGCTCGCACTCGATTGAGCGAGGCCTGGCTCAAGCTGCGCTTGCCGGCGGCAGACCACGAGGTCGAGCCGCTGGAAGACGCCTTGCTGGATCAGGGCGCGCTGTCGGTCTCGGTCAGCGCACGCGACGACACCACGCCGCGCTTCCAGACGCCCGGCGAGCCAGAACCGGCGCTGTGGGCGAATTGCGAAATCGAAGCGCTCTTTGAAGTGAGCACCGACCCGCTGGCGGTGCTCGCGGCGCTGGCGGCAGATGCCCATCCGGTGGCCGGCGCGCACTACGAAGTGCTGGCCGAGCGCGACTGGCAACAGAATTTTCGCCAGCAGTTTTCACCCCGCCGTTTTGCCGGCGATTTGTGGGTTGTCCCCACCTGGCATGAGCCGCCGGCGGAGGCGCGCCACATCATTACGCTCGATCCCGGCATGGCGTTCGGGACCGGTACGCATCCCACGACCGGCCTGTGTCTGGACTGGCTGGGGCAATTACCCGAATTGGCCGGCGCCAACGTGCTCGACTATGGCTGCGGCTCCGGCATTCTCGCGATCGCCGCCGCCCGTTTGGGCGCTACGCGGGTGATTGGTCTCGACATCGACCCCGAGGCCTGCCGGGTGGCGCGCGAGAACGCGCAGCAGAACGGCTGTGACTTTATCGAAATGGTGCTGCCGGCCGCGCTGCCGGCCGGACAGTTTGATGTGTTGGTGGCCAATATCCTGCTCAACCCCTTGCTTGCGTTGGCATCGCAGTTGGCCGATTTGGTGAAGCCGGGCGGGCAAATTGGGCTATCCGGTTTGCTGGCCGAGCAAGCTGAGTTTGCGCTGGCCGCTTACGCGCCGTGGTTCGACCTCAATCCGCCTGAATATCGCGAAGAATGGGCGTTTGTCGGCGGTAGGCGTCGCCCATGACTTACGTCGGACACGCCGCACTACTCACCCAGTGCCCGCACTGCGGGACGGTGTTTCGTCTCAACGCGAGCTTGCTGGCGGTCGCGCGCGGGTTTGTGGAATGCGGGGAATGCGCGAAGGTTTTCTACAGCCTCGAGCGACTCGCCGACGAACCATCGCCAGCCAGCCTCAAAACGCTTGCGCCCGAATCCGACCTGCCGCGCGTGTTAATGCATCCGGTGCCGGAGACCGAGGTGCTGGAGGGCGTGCAACCGACTATCGACCCGCAGCTGGTACGCGACATCGAAGAACTGCCCACCAGTGAGGTCCCGCTGGGCCTTCGCGATGACGTCGCCCGGCGCAAGCAACGCAAGGGCTTGCGGCGCAAGCAGCGCTGGGATCGGCGCTGGGTGCGCTTTGCCGCACTGCTGCTGTGCGTGTTCGGCGCCCAAATCGTGTGGGCTTCGCGCGCGATTCTGCTGGAGCGTTTTCCGGTCGCCTCGCCTTGGTTGGAGCAAGCCTGCGCCTTCGCGGGCTGTCGCGCCCATCCTCCAGCGCCGCCGCCGACGATCGAGCTGCAAGCCCGTGACGTGCGGGAACATCCGCAGTACCAGAACGCCCTGCTCGTCAACGCCAGCCTGATCAATCGCGAACCCAAACCTGCTCCGTTTCCGGTGCTACAGCTCGGTATATTCGACCAAACTGGAACGCTCATCGGGATTCGGCGCTTCAAGCCGGGCGAATATCTGGATGAGTCTTTTGACCTTGCGAGCGGCATGCCGCCGGGGCGCAGCATCCACATCGTGCTGGAAATCGCCGGGATCAGTGAGCGCGCCGAAGGCTTTGAATTCACCTTCCTGTAAAGAACTCGCCCGCCCGCGGCGCGTGTTTTCCACACAGAACCTCAATGGAACTTTCTGCTTTTCGATCGCCCGTCTTTGTGGCTATCATCGGCTCACATTAGCGAAGTAGCCGTCGCCGGCCCGGCTGCTCTCCAAAAAATGATCCGCGCCCACGGATCCCGACCGGTCTTGTTCTCTCCGCACACCTTCTTTCGCGATGAACTCGTTTCAACGCGGCGTCTACATTTTTTGTCTGCGTGGTCTGCGGCGATCAGGAAAACAACAACTAGATGATGACGCCCATGCAATTTGGTTCCTGGACATTTGAAACCCCGCTCGTGCTGGCGCCCATGGCCGGGGTTTCCGATCGCGTGTTCCGCGCGATTTGCATGCGCCACGGCGCGTCCTGGGCGCCTTCCGAAATGACCAGCGCCGACCTTGAACTTCGCAATACCGAACAAACGCGCCGCCGGCTCGATCTGCGGGGCGAAGCCTCGCCACGGATCGTCCAGATTGCGGGGGCCGACTGCATGGCGATGGCCGACGCCGCCCGCGAAGCGGTCGATGCCGGCGCCCAGAGCATCGACATCAACATGGGTTGTCCCGCCAAGCGCGTCTGCAATCGTCTGGCCGGCTCCGCGCTATTGCGTGACGAGGCGCTGGTTGAGCAGATTCTGCGGGCGGTGGTATCGGCGGTGAATGTGCCGGTGACCTTGAAAACCCGCACGGGATGGTCGCCCGCTGAGCGCAACGCGTTGCGGATTGCGCGGATCGCCGAAGACGCCGGCATCGCGCTTCTGACCCTGCACGGCCGTACGCGCGCCTGCGCTTATCAGGGAGATGCGGAGTACGACACCATCGCGGCGGTGAAAGCGGCGGTTTCTATTCCGGTGATCGCCAACGGCGATATCACCACGCCGGCCAAAGTCCGCGCGGTACTGGCCCATACCGGTGCCGACGGCGTGATGATTGGCCGCGCCGCCCAGGGTGATCCCTGGTTGTTCAATCGGGTGCGCCACTTCCTCAAAACGGGGCAAGAACTCCCGGCGCCAGCCTTGGCAGAAGTCCGCACCACGATGCGGGATCACGTGCAGGCGCTGCACGAGTTCTATGGGCAGACACTTGGCCTGCGGATTGCTCGAAAACACATCGGCTGGTATGCGCGCTGGTTCCCGCATGGGCAAAGCCTGCGCGCCCTGTTCAATGCGATCGATAACGCCGAGGCCCAACTCGCGTTCCTCGATCGGGATATGCAACGACAACATGGAGAAGCGGCATGACTGCAAACGGCGTCGCCGGTGCCACTGATAAACCCGGGATGGATCCTGTACCAGAGGAGCATCGCCCCCTCTCATTCCACGTGAAGGAGGCCTTGGAGCGCTACTTCACCGCGCTGAACGGCCACGCGCCTGGCGACCTCTATGAACTGGTGTTGACGGAAGTCGAACGCCCGTTGCTGACTGAAGTCATGCGGCGCACTCGCGGCAACATTTCAAAAGCCGCCCAATATCTGGGGCTGAACAGGGCAACCTTGCGCAAGAAACTGGAGAAGCACGGCATTCCCAGCTAGGCTCCCGGCCTCGTTTTGCCCCAGCTGGAAAGGTCCTCATGACGACGATCCGTCGCGCTCTGTTAAGTGTGTCCGACAAACAGGGCCTTGTTGCATTCGCCCGCGCGCTCGCCGCGCATGGTGTTGAACTCCTCTCGACCGGCGGCTCGGCCGCCAGCCTACGCGATGCCGGCCTGCCGGTGACCGAGGTCTCCGCCCATACCGGTTTTCCGGAAATCATGGACGGCCGGGTCAAAACCCTGCATCCCAAAATTCATGGCGGCCTGCTGGGTCGCCGCGGGCAGGATGATGCGGTGATGCAGGCGCACGACATCGCCCCGATCGATCTGCTGGTGGTCAACCTCTATCCCTTTGCGCAGACCATCGCCAAGCCTGACTGCACGCTGGAAGACGCCATCGAGAACATCGATATCGGTGGCCCGGCGATGGTGCGGGCGGCCGCCAAGAATCACGCGCACGTGGCGGTGGTGGTGGATCCGGCGGATTACGCCGAGGTGGAGGCCGAACTCGCCGCCAGCGCTACCTTGTCGCTCTCGACCCGGTTTCGCCTCGCGGCCAAGGCCTATGCCCACACCGCCGATTACGACGCCGCCGTGGCGCGTTATCTCAGCGCCCAAATTCCGGCGGCGCCGGCCTATCCGGACACGTTACGCGTGCGCTTCTCGAAACTGCAGGATCTCCGCTACGGCGAGAACCCGCATCAAACCGCCGCGTTTTATGCCGAAGCCAGCGCACCTGCCGGATCAATTGCCGCTGCTCGCCAGCTGCACGGCAAAGAACTCTCATTCAACAACATTGCCGATACCGACGCCGCGCTGATGTGCGTGTGGGCCTTCGACGCCCCGGCCTGTTGCATCGTCAAGCACGCCAACCCTTGCGGGGTGGCGGAAGCGGCCGACATTCGCGCGGCTTACGAATTCGCTTATCAAACCGACCCCACCTCGGCCTTTGGCGGCATCATCGCGTTCAATCGCGAGCTGGATGCGGCGACGGCGGAAGCCATCGTCAGCCGGCAGTTTGTGGAAGTGATCGTGGCCCCGGCGGTGAGCGCCGAAGCGCTGCAGATTTGTCAGCGCAAGAAAGACGTGCGCGTGCTGGTGGTCGGTGCGCCCGCCGCCGAGCAGGCGATGCTCGACTACAAGCGCGTCACCGGCGGCTTGCTGGTGCAGGACCGCGACGCCATCGCATGCGCGATCACGGCCGCCGATCTGAAAATCGTGACGCGCCGACCACCGACCGCCGCCGAATTACGCGACCTCATGTTTGCCTGGCGCGTGGTGAAATGCGTGAAGTCGAACGCCATCGTCTACGCCCGCGAGCAGCGCACCATCGGCGTGGGCGCCGGCCAGATGAGTCGCGTGTATTCGGCGCGCATCGCCGGCATCAAGGCGGCCGATGAAGGCCTTGAAGTCGCGGGCTCGGTGATGGCCTCGGACGCATTTTTCCCGTTCCGCGACGGTATCGATTCTGCCGCCGGCGTTGGCATTACTGCCGTGATTCAACCCGGCGGCTCGGTGCGCGATGCGGAAGTCATCGCCGCGGCTGACGAAGCCGGCATGGCAATGGTCTTCACCGGCATGCGCCACTTCCGCCACTAAACAAGGCCAGCAAACAATCCCCATGAAAGTACTCATCATCGGCAGCGGCGGACGCGAACATGCGCTGGCCTGGAAGTGCGCGCAGTCCACGCGCGTCAAACAAGTCTATGTGGCGCCGGGCAATGCGGGCACCGCCACCGAACCCAAAGTGAAAAACGTGCCGATTAGCGTGGATGACATCCCCGCGCTGGTGAGCTTCGCGCAGCGCCAGCAAATCGCGGTCACCATCGTGGGGCCCGAGGCACCGCTGGTGGCTGGCATTGTGGACGCCTTCGAATTTGCCGAACTGAAATGCTTCGGGCCGCGCGCCAACGCGGCGATCCTGGAAGCCTCCAAAGCCTTCAGCAAAGACTTCTTCAAGCGTCACCAGATTCCCACCGCGCGCTATGAAAACTTCACCGACATCACCGCCGCCGAGGCCTATATCGTCGCGCACGAATTGCCCGTCGTGGTGAAGGCTTCGGGTCTCGCTGCCGGTAAGGGCGTGGTGATTGCGCACACCACCGAAGAAGCGCTGAGTGCTGCGCGCGACATGCTAAGCGGCAACGCCTTCGGCGCGGCGGGTGCGGAAATCGTGGTGGAAGAATTCCTCGTCGGCGAGGAAGCCAGCTTCATCGTGATGACGGACGGCAAGACGGCCTGGCCGTTCGCGCCTGCG
>Ga0255126_1001198_pt1 | contig 10549 bp, 8 predicted proteins | sample Law_Miss_RepA_8d_FD_188556 | JGI IMG/M metagenome (GOLD analysis project Ga0255126, IMG submission 188556) | Freshwater microbial communities from St. Lawrence River, New York, United States - Law_Miss_RepA_8d | ecosystem: Environmental > Aquatic > Freshwater > River | place: USA: New York... | reverse complement strand
GATCGCTTGGGAAATCTATTGCGGCGAGCATCCCACGCCGGGTTACCGATTGGAGGACGCGATTTCGATCGACTTGAAGAGATCGTAGAGATGATTGAAGCGATGCTTTAAAGGAGTCATCGGGGAATGTAGTGGCTGGTATTGATTTGTATCGGTTTTGCAGCGCCGTGCTCGTGCTCAGTGAAACGGTGCTCGTGCTCGTAATCGAAAGTCGCATGTCGTGGGTGTTACGTTCGGTCAACACACGAGCTACGTCTAAATGAAACTAAACTGGTCCGAGCACGAGCACGAGCACGAGCACGAGCACGAGCACGAGCACGAGCACGAGCACGAGCACGAGCATGGGCACGGGCAAGAGTACCGGCATCGAGCACGAGATCGCTTGGGAAGGCTATTGCGGCGAGCATCCCACGCCGGATTACCGATTGGAGGACGCGATTTTGACCGACTTGAAGAGATCGTAGAGATGAGTGAAACGATGCTTTAAAGGAGTCTTCGGGGATTGCAGTGGCTGGTATTGAGTATCGGTTTTTGCAGCGCCGTGCTCGTGCTCAGTGGAACGGTGCTCGTGCTCGTAATCGAAAATAGCCTGTAGTGGGGTTACGTTCGGTCAACACACTAGCTACCTCTGAATGAAACTAAACTGGTCCGGTTGTCCGAGCACGAGCACGAGCACGAGCACGAGAACGAGAACGAGAACGAGAACGAGCATGGGCATGGGCATGGGCACGAGCCGCAATCAGGTTGGCTAAAACTATTCCTTCAATAGCCCTTTAAAGGATTTCGCCAAACACCCAGCGATGCCCATCGGGGGTGACGATTCCGAACTCGCGCATTCCCCACGGTGTATCTGCGATCGGATGCCAGATCTCCACCCCTTGCTTAACAAGCCGCTGATACATCTCTCGAGCGGAGTCCACATGCAGATAACCGACCCAGCTATGGTCGATTGCCTGTCGCATCGGAACGATTCCGGGGCAGTCTCCGATCCGCAGTCGGCATTCCCCGAGTCTCAAGAAGCTCCAGCCATGGACTCTCAATTCTTCTTGAAACCCTAGCTTGTCGATGTAATACGCCCGACTGGTTTCGAGATCTTCCACGGCTAGAACGAACGTGGACTTTGTTACCTCTGACATGCACATCCCCTCGGTCTACTCTCGAACGTTAATTCCCAAAACGTTCGAGAACTATACCATAGGGACGGAACGATTGGCTTGTTCGGCCTTATTTGACCAGTTTGCGTCTGCGGAGAGCTGCTAAACCGGCCAACCCGATTCCAGCCAAAGCCATCGAAGTTGGTTCTGGGACAGCGATGCGTCCCGGCGAGCCGATTTCTGCATTATTGAAACTGCGAAATGCGCCGTTGACTCCAATTTGGCTCAGCTGAGAAATCGAACCGGTCAAGCCAGCCGCATTATCAAACGTCAAGCCAGTCGTCGCCGCACCAAACAAGACGCTTGCTTGCACATTACCCGCAGCATCAAAGATATTAACTCCGTCCCCGCCAGTACCTAACCCAACCCCACTTCCGTTGTAGCTGCCAATTACTACCGAACTAGTATCCGAACCAAACCAAGCTTGATTGAACGCTATAACACGGGCGGCGTAGTTGGCGGCAGATGTTTCCAAGAAGACAACCGATTGCCCCGCAGCAATACTTGTGACCTCTGTTCCGAAAGGGACCGATGCTGCGAAGCTCGCCGAACCATCGTCCATCCGCCATCCGGTAACGTTGATCGCGCTCGCGCCGCGATTCGTCAGTTCAAACCAATCGACTGCATACGTCAAGTTACCACTACCCGCAGAATACACCTCGCTGACGACCAAGTCAGCATACGCACTCGCCGTTGTGGCAAACAGCCCAACAATCACCGCAAAAAACGACTTCATGATGCCCCCTCTAAGAACCAATAGTGAATCCGGATCCGAATAACTCTTATAATCCGAAAAATTTACTCTCTCAGAATAAATCGACGGGCAATCGCATGTGTTAAGCTTGCGTTAGCGCGACATGAAGAATCGTCGCAAGCTTGACCAGTCGGTCAGCCAGGAATCGGCTTCATCGAGCAGCCAATCGTACGATGGAGCACTGGGGGTAGCATACCCGGTATTCCCACCTAAAAACGAACTGAAACTCTCATCGCTCGATGCGCTCGAAGTCACCACTGCGGGGCTGCGCGAAGCCAACACGCTGTCGATCGAGAAGGCTTGTACTCCGTCGAAAATCCAGTCCAGCGGTTGCTCCATCTGATCGATCGCTCCGCTGAGGAACAATGAGAAGCCTTCGACACCGGAGTCTGCAATCGCTCGCTTCGCTTCTTCGATCCCCCAAGGAATCGACTCGAAACGCCAACGCCGTGCTGGCATCAAGCCACCGACTGCATCGGTCAGCAAACAGACATAATCCAGTCCTGAATCAATCAGGTAGCGAACATCGTGATAGATACTACCAGCCGCAATGCAAGCACCGACAACCACCGTCGGCTGATCGCTGATCGAGCGATACAACTCCACACGTTTAGCTAAGTGCTCAACTTGCATCAAATCCGATGGCATCTTAGGGATCCACTCATCCGCCAAATAGTATTCGCTTGCACCCCCACCACCGCCGCTTCGCGATCTGAAAAACTGCAACTCCATCTGTTCTGCATGCATCAATGATCGTAGCGAACAAGGTTCATCCACCATGATGGGGGCAATGCTTAAACCGTCATCGAGCGATCGCTCCAAAGACTGCTGCAAACTATTTCCAACGACCGAGATCCCGCACCTTTTTCGCAAGCGATCCAGCACTAACCGCAGCGAATCACTAGCCGGAGTATCGATCCCCAATCTCGTAAAGACTGGCACTGGCCAATACAATTTGCGTCCACTTGTTTGGCTGGTAATGCGGCAGCCCGTATCGGTTCGATCCCCCAAACCGGGTGAGTGTTCGAGCCGCTCTGCTAATGACTTTGGAACGAAACGTCCTTCAGAGATTCGCTTCGAACCATCACCGCTCCCCTTAGGCTTCTTCGTATTCATGGCTCAATCCGGCTTCCGATAAACACGAAACTCTTTCAAGGCCGATGCCCTGATCCCAGCCTTCATCAACAACAAACTCAGCTTGAGTCGATCTGGCTCGCGCAGTCTCGCTTCTTCGATGTCGGAGCTGATGCTTTGCGCTTCACCCCGAATGTAAATGCTGCCACCTCGCATTTGAGCCCCAAGGTTCGGTCCCGCATTTCCACCGATCACCAACGTACCCGATTCCATCCGATATCCCGCATGCGAACCGACATCGCCTCGCACCAGCAAATCCGCGCCTCGCAACGATACCCCAGCTCTATTGCCAGCATCCCCCAAAACAACGTTCAGCCCACCGGTCGCCATCGCACCCAACGAATCAGACACCGAGCCCATTACTGTCAGTGTTCCGGACAATTGGGAGTGCCCAAAGTAATCCCCTGCGTTCCCTTGCACGACACACTCGCAGTTGTCGGTGTTCGCAAAACCGTAAGCACCAACGCTTGCACCGGTTTCGGCTTTCAACAGATCCTTCAAACCACATCCTACAAAGTCACAGCCTTGCGTCGTGAGCAGCACCACGTAAATCGCATCATCATCCCCGCCGCTCGCTTGATTGCTCGCTCCTTGACTGGCCGCTCCTTGGCTATACGCTCTCTGGCCATCATCTCCTTGATGACCGCCTGCTTGTTGAATCGCTCCTGGTTGACCGCTTGCTTGTCCGGTGCCTGCGTGTCCAAGGCCGACTTGTCCAGGGCCGAGTTTTGACGCATCGATTTGTCCGTCTGCACCACCTCGCACCCATTCCCCTCTAGCAATCGCGCGCGCTACTGCATGGACAACCTGCCCGGGTTCCAACTGGTCAACGCGTAACTCAATGATTCGAGCCATGAGCGGTTTCCGTGGATTCTGAGCTACTACTTCCCGTGCTACTAGTTACCGCACTACTAGTTACCGCACTACTAGTTACCGTACTACCACTTGCTGTGCACTCATCGAGCAAATGGAACAAGCTTCGCCACGACTCGCCACTTCCGGTACTCAATGAAATCGCACAAGATCGCGCATTGGTATAACCTTCTGTGCAACCGGCTTGTTGCATCGCCGGGCCGACATCCTTCGTCGCACTCTTGACTAGCCCTGGCAATTCAAAGCCACGGTCTCCACCCATACCACAGCACTTTCCTTCGTGCGGTTGGATCACGGTCTGCGAACAAGCGTTCGCGACCTTGACCATCGCATCCCCCCAGCCGAACTTTTGGTTCGAGCAAACGGAATGGATCGCGACGCTCGATTTCTTCTTGCGCACCGACAACTTCGGCAGCAGTGCTTCTGCAAACAATGATGAATCGACGACGTTTATCCGTTGCAGTTGTTCACGACGAACCGCATCGAGATCGCTCAACCCCTGCTTGAGAAACGCAGTACACGATCCTAAATCCATCACCACGGGACGGCGTCCGCGATCGCTCCATATCCACATCGCATCGATCAGTTCGGCTTGTTTGCTCAACGCTGTATCGACGAATCCCTTCGAGGAGAACGCTTGACCACAACACAACCCAACGGCGTTCTTCGGTATATGCAACTTGACCTTTGCTCGGTCCGCCACTCGCACCAGAGCACCGGCTGTTCCGTGCATCATCCGCGACATGCATGTGGGCCAATAGACGTAGTCGCACTCTTCGATTCCTACCAACAAGGAGCGGTCGACTTGTTCGTTCTGTTCGCCCAATCCACGGTGCCACTGCGGGAATCCGGAGAATAGACTTCCCATCCCTTTGGTCATTCCCTGCATCGCGTCGGATCCCAAGAACCCTGCGGCGACTCGCCCTAAGGATAGACTTGCACCGACAGCTCTCTCGGCCAGTCCAAATTGGGCTCCCAAATTAGCGGCAACACGTTTTGCCATCGGCGATACGCTCTCGCGTCGCAACTGCTTGATCAAATCACCCGTGTTGATCGCAACTGGGCAATCCATCGCGCACAATCCATCCGTTGCGCACGACTGTTTACCTGCAAACTCATATTCAATATCGAGTTGCTTGGCCAACTCCGTGCGACCTTGCGCAATGAGTCGCTGCCTTGCTCGTCGCAAGACGATCCGCTGCCGTGGGGACAACGTAAAATCTCGGCTCGGACATCGCGGTTCACAAGCCCCGCATTCGACACACTTGTCGACGATGTCTTCTACTACTGGCAAATCTTTGATGTTCTCTAAATGCAACTTTGGCTTGTTGGTCAAAATCACATCTGGGTTGAACAAGCAATCGGGATCGACCGCCGCCTTTAGCCGTCGCATCAAAGCAACCGCATCGCTACCCCATTCGGTCTCGACGAACGGAGCCATGTTACGCCCCGTTCCATGCTCGGACTTCAGCGCTCCATCGAATCGATGCACGACCAAATCGACCATGTCGTCAATCAGTCGAGCGTACTTGTCGTTATCCTTTTGGCTCGCCATCGGTTGAGAGATGACGAAGTGCAAGTTCCCATCTTTCGCATGCCCGAAAATGATCCCGTTGGCATACTCATGTTTGCGGAACATGACTTGCAATTCAAGGATCGCGTCGGCCAAGCGAGGTAATGGAAAGTTGATATCTTCGAGAATCGCTGCTTCACCTCGACCTCGCATCGCAGCGACCGCCGGATACATCCCCTTACGGAGCTTCCACAAGTTCGCTTGCTCTTTTTTATTCTGCGTAAAAGAGATCGCGCTCAAGGGTTTCATGTTCGGTGCACACTTGGTGCGGAACGTCTCGAGTTTAGCCGCCAAAGCGTCCTTATCGGTCGCTTGAAACTCGAACAACAATCCCATCAACTTCTGATGCTCGCTTAACCTTCTTGGCAGATCCTCAGGAGCACCATCCAAGTTGCGTATGGATTCAAGGCTTGCGCGATCCATGAACTCCACTGCGTCCGCTTCGATCGCAATCAACTCAGGGATGATGTCACAAGCCGCATGAGCGTCGGCAAAGAAACCTAAAGCGGTCGCCTTCTCGGGCAAGTCCGGTAGCGTGCGCAAGACTGCTTCGCTGATAAACGCGAGCGTTCCTTCGGCTCCAATCAGCACATGGCTTAGAATGGCCAATGGATCGTCGTAGTCGACGAACGCATTCAGTGAATAGCCAACCGTGTTCTTCTGCTGATACTTCCGTCGGATCTTATCCAACAACGCATTGTTTTGAAGAATGCTTTCGCGGATCGCTAGAAGCTCTGCGCACAAGCCGGCTTTCTGCTCGCGAAACCGCTGCGACTCTCCTTCTCGCGAAGTATCCCATACCGTTCCATCTGGGAGGATAAATCGGATCGAGTCCAACGTGTGATATGCATTGTTAACAACCCCGCAGCACATACCGCTTGAGTTGTTCGACAACATACCGCCGAGCATGGCGGAATTGATACTTGAAGGATCCGGACCGATCTTGCGACCGAAGTTCTTCAGGTTCGCGTTGACGAGTCCGCCGATGGCACCTGGTTGAACGCGAACTCGCATCCCGCCATCCAAAGGCTCGATCTTACGCCAATGCCGACCGATGTCGACGAGCCAACCATCGGTTACAGATTGGCCAGACAAGCTCGTACCACCGGCCCGAAAACAGACCGGCACACGCTTGACCTTCGAAGCCGCCAAAATCGCTTGCACTTCCTCTTCGCTCCGAGGCTGCATCACAGCCTGCGGAATCAGCAAATAGGGTCCAGCGTCATTGGCAAATGCATACCGTTGCCAAACCTCGGTCAGAATGTCCGCACACGGTCGGTCAACGTTCATAGCAAGAGAGCTTACTGGCTAGCGGTCAAAGAATTTCTTAAATGCGTAAAAAGTCACAGCACGTCCTGCGCGAGCGATCGAAGTCGTCAGCGGAATCTGCTTGGGGCAAACCGAGACGCAGTTCTGTGCGTTACCGCAAGCTTGCACGCCACCTGGAGCCGTTAAGACTTCGAGCCGTTCCTTCTCAAGACTCTTCGCGACTGGGTGCGAATTGAACAGCATCGCTTGGGAAATCGCATGTGCACCGATGAACTCGGATTCGTAAGCACCCTTCTTGCGGGCTTCGAACGCTTCATCGCTTTCCCCAGCTTGTCGCTGTACTTCGACTTTGTTGAATTGAGGGCAAGCGTCCAAGCAGCAACCGCAGCTCATGCACTGGCTCAATGGATAGTTTTGTTCTTGATCGTCTCGGGTGATCCGAGGACCAGCACCCATATCATAGTATCCGTCAACCGGCACCCACGCTTGCACTCGCTTGAGGGAATGGAACAAACGCGAGCGATCGACCATCAAGTCCCGGACGACAGGGAACTTGGTCATCGGTTGCAATTCGATTTCAGCAGGGTTGTCTTCGAGCAACCGATCCACCAACGCCGAGCAGCTTTGGCGCACTCGCCCGTTGATCACCATCGTGCACGAACCGCAAACTTCTTCTAAGCAACCGCAATCCCAAGCGACCGGATTGACTTTCTTACCTTCCGAAGTCTTCGCTTGTGCAGCGATCTTTTGCAAGACGCTGATGACGTTCATGTCTGGCTCATACTCGACTTGATGTCGTTCCCAATACGGCGGTGTTCCCGGTCCGTCTTGGCGCAAGACACGCACATTGATCTTGGAAGGTCGGCGATCACTGCTGGTTGAGGATGTATTAGCTTCAGGACCTGGGGCAATCATCGAAATACCTTTCAGGGACTATTTAAACGTTGGTTGAATCTTGTTTGTTATCTCGTTGAACTGAGGTTCCGAAAAGGATTTTTCGGAACGCGATTTAAGCGACTGTGCTATTAAAGCAACTGGCTGAGGGGGTCGTTAGACCGCACCTACCAGCTTCTTTCCAGCCGACTTACCATCGGCTTGTCCAGCTTGCTCAGCTGCCTTATTGCGTTCCTTCCAAACCTCTTCGATCACTTCTGCTCCGACTAGGCCGTAAAGCCGTGGTCGTGGTTTGAGCAACCTTGTATCGATGTCTTCGTAAGCCAAATCAGGCTCATTGCCGTTCCAGCTACAAACCGAAGACTTGAGGAATTTGCGGGTGTTCTCATCGAACGCATCGCACCACTTCTCGGCTTCCTTCTTGCGTTCAACCGGATCGGTTGCACTGAGGCTTGGCATGCAGAAGTCTGGCTTGTAGTGAGCTCCACGGCTCTCGTCTCGCATCAACGCACCCTTGAGAATGCACTGTGCGATCGGGATCATGTCTTGCACGGACTTGGTGAACATCACGTTCTGGTTCGTCCAGTTCCCGGTATCGGCTAGCGAGCATCGAGCGGATCGCTCAAGCATTTGAGTAACGCGATCGTAGGCTTCTGTAAGCTGATTGTTGTATCGAACAACGGTCGCCGCGCGGGTCATCGTATCCCCGAGCTCTTGGTGGAGCAGATAAGGATTCTCGCCAGCAGCAGAAGCTTGCGACAAAAGCTTCTTATGTCGCTCTTGATGCTTGCTTTGTGCACCTTCGAAAATGCTCTTCGGAAGATCAGCAGCGGCCTTGTTGTTCTTCATCCAGTTCACGATGCCGGGACCGACAAAGAGACCTGAGAAGATGCAACTTAGCAACGAGTTGGCACCGAGTCGGTTTGCACCGTGGTACTGGTAGTCGCATTCGCCGATTGCATACAAGCCGGGGATGTTGGTCGACTGATTGCGAGGCGATCCCGGTAGCAATCCACCATCGGCATTCGCTTCGTAATCGACCCACAATCCACCCATGCTGTAGTGAACCGCAGGGAAAATCTTCATTGGTTCTTCACGAGGATCAACGCCTTGGAACTTCTCGTAGATCTCGAGAATACCGCCGAGCTTGCGGTCGAGCTCATGGCGAGGGATATGGGTCAAATCCAAGTAAACGCACATGCGGTTCGGATCGACCGACAAACCTTCGTTAACGCAAATGTTGAAAATTTCGCGAGTCGCGATATCTCGAGGAACCAAGTTCCCGTACTTGGGGAATCGCTCTTCGAGGAAGTGATATCGTTCGCTTTGAGGAATCTGCTTTGGCGGACGCGTGTCGTTCGGACGGCGTGGCACCCATACTCGACCACCTTCTCCACGAGCCGATTCGCTCATCAGACGCAGTTTGTCCGCGCCTGGAATAGCAGTCGGGTGAACTTGGATGAACTCCCCGTTGCCGTACTTCGCACCCGCTTGGAAACATCGGCTAGCTGCACTTCCTGTGCAGAAGACCGACATCGTCGAGCGACCGTAGACCAATCCACAACCGCCGGTAGCGACGATCACCGCATCAGCAGCGAAAGATCGGATCTCCATCGAGACCATGTCTTGAGCTACTGCGCCGACGCATCGACCGTTGTCATCGAGGATTGGCCCAAGGAAATCCCAGAACTCATACTTCTTAACAAGGCCGGCCACTTCGTGCCGACGGACTTGCTCATCCAAAGCGTAGAGCAATTGCTGACCGGTTGTCGCTCCAGCAAACGCAGTCCGCTTGTACAGCGTTCCACCGAATCGGCGACGATCGATAAAGCCTTCTGGTGTTCGGTTGAAAGTCACCCCGAGGCGGTCCATCAAATCGATGACTTTTGGAGCCCAGTAAGCCATCTCTTTGACGGGTGGCTGGTTTTGCAAAAAGTCTCCACCGTAAATCGTATCGTCAAAGTGATTCCATTCGTTATCACCTTGCTGACGCGTCTGGTCGTTGACGCTGTTGATCCCACCCTGCGCACAGACACTGTGCGATCGCTTTACCGGGGTAAGACTCAAAAGATCGACTGGCACCCCAAGCTCCGCTAGCTTCATCGTAGCGGAAAGCCCTGCCAATCCTCCACCGACGACCAACACTCGATTGTTAGCCATGTTGCTCTCTTCTCACTTTTTACGGAAATAGTGCTTTTGAACTGTAGTGCTTTTGAACTGTTCGCGTCGCGGTTGTTCGCTGCGACTGAATATTATGCTGACCGCAATCCCTGGCCCGAACGATTATTCGTGGTTGGAATGCCCGTCGGTGGTTTTGTGCGCATCGGGCTTAATCATCCGACCCTCAACGCGAACCTTGTACATCTTGTCTTCAACTTCTTTAGCCGCAACCGGATCGGTTTTGATCACCGCTGCCAAGGAACTTAGGCCAGCTAATCCGATGATTACCCCGAAAGCAGCGCAAGCGATCGAAGCTCGCTTCTGTGCCTTGGGCGAAATCCAGACGCCCCAGGTAATCCCGGCCGTCCAGATTCCGTTTGCCAAGTGATAGCAACAAGCCAGAACCCCGACCAAATAGAACAGAGGCCAGAAAATGCTCAGGCTTCCCATCGCTTTTGCTAGCGAACTAGCCGCGTTGTATGGGCGGAATTGAGCCATTCCAATTGGTTCGACCAATCCCAACCACCAGTCCCAGTGGAACCAGCCGTGCAAGTGCAGCACGTGTGTAAAAATGAAGAGAAACGCGATGTACCCGGTGATCCGTTGGGCCGAGTACCGTTTGTTGCTTGTATACGTATAGTTGCGTGTATTCGACTGCCCACTCATCGCGATCCAAACACCAACGATCGCATGGAACAAGATTGGCAAGAAAATGAACACCCATTCGACGACCGGTAG
>Ga0255126_1001185_pt1 | contig 10600 bp, 9 predicted proteins | sample Law_Miss_RepA_8d_FD_188556 | JGI IMG/M metagenome (GOLD analysis project Ga0255126, IMG submission 188556) | Freshwater microbial communities from St. Lawrence River, New York, United States - Law_Miss_RepA_8d | ecosystem: Environmental > Aquatic > Freshwater > River | place: USA: New York... | reverse complement strand
CGGTCATGAGTGGTGCGGTGCAGACCCTGGCCCAGGCGGCCAAGGCGCCGGCCGCTGCTGCGGGCTCGGGCGTGGGCCTGGAGCTGCTGCCCTGGCCCAAGGTGGACTTCGCCAAGTTCGGCCCCATCGAGCGCAAGGAGATGAGCCGCATCAAGAAGATCAGCGGCGCCAACCTCACGCGCAACGCCGTGGTGATCCCGGCCGTCACCAACTTCGACGACGCCGACATCACCGAACTCGAAGCCTTCCGCGTGTCCACCAACAAGGAAAACGAGAAGAGCGGCATCAAGGTCACCATGCTGGCCTTCCTGATCAAGGCCTGCGTGGCCGCGCTCAAGAAGTTCCCCGAGTTCAACAGCAGCCTCGACGGCGACGCGCTCATCTACAAGCAGTACTGGCACATTGGCTTCGCGGCCGACACGCCCAACGGCCTGGTGGTGCCCGTGATCAAAGACGCCGACAAGAAGGGCGTGCTGCAGATCAGCCAGGAGATGGCCGAACTCGCCAAGAAAGCCCGCGACGGCAAGCTCAGCCCGGCCGACATGAGCGGGGCCACCTTCACCATCTCCAGCCTGGGGGGCATCGGTGGGCGCTACTTCACGCCCATCATCAACGCGCCCGAGGTCGCCATCCTGGGCGTGTGCAAGAGCCAGACCGAACCCGTGTGGGACGGCAAACAATTCGTGCCGCGCCTGATGCTGCCGCTCTCGCTCACCTGGGACCACCGCGTCATCGACGGCGCTGCCGCGGCGCGCTTCAACGCCTACCTCGGCCAGATCCTGGCCGACTTCCGCCGCGTGCTGCTCTAAGAAGGGAACCCGAACATGGCACTCATGGACATCCAGGTTCCCGACATTGGCGACTTCGACGAAGTCGCGGTGATCGAGCTGCTGGTCAAGGAAGGCGACACGGTCAAGGCCGAGCAAAGCCTCATCACGGTGGAATCCGACAAAGCCTCGATGGAAATCCCCTCGTCGCACGCCGGCGTGGTGAAGGCACTGAAGGTCAAGCTCGGCGACAAGGTCGGTGGTTCTCACGCTGGAGGTGGCCGGCGCTGAAGCAGCGCCCGCCGCTGCACCGGCTCCCGCCGCCGCCGCACCGGCTCCCGCGGCCGCCGCGCCAGTGGTGGCCCCCACCGCCGCCAGCTACAACGGCGCAGCCGACCTCGACTGCGACGTGCTCGTGCTCGGTGGCGGCCCTGGTGGTTACTCGGCCGCCTTCCGCGCGGCCGACCTCGGCCTGAAGGTGGTGCTGGTTGAGCGCTACGCCACCCTGGGCGGCGTGTGCCTGAACGTGGGCTGCATCCCCTCCAAGGCCCTGCTGCACGTGGCCGCGGTGATGGACGAGGTCAGCCACATGGCCGCGCTCGGCGTGGACTTTGGCGCGCCCAGCGTCAACGTGGACAAGCTGCGCGGCCACAAAGAGAAAGTCATCGGCAAGCTCACCGGCGGCCTGGCCGCCATGGCCAAGATGCGCAAGGTCACCGTGGTGCGCGGCTACGGCAGCTTCGCCGGCCCCAACCACCTGACCGTGGAAGAGACCACCGGCACCGGGCAAGAGAAGACCGGCACCCAGAAAGTGGTGGCCTTCAAGCGCGCCATCATCGCCGCCGGCTCGCAAGCCGTGCGCCTGCCCTTCCTGCCCGAAGACCCGCGCATCGTGGACAGCACCGGCGCGCTGGCGCTTCCTGTCAATGATGGAGGTGTGCCCAAGAAGATGCTCATCATCGGCGGCGGCATCATCGGCCTGGAGATGGGCACCGTCTACAGCACCCTGGGCGCGCGCCTGGACGTGGTGGAGATGATGGACGGCCTCATGCAGGGCGCCGACCGCGACCTGGTCAAGGTCTGGCAGAAGATGAACCAGCACCGCTTCGACAACATCATGTTGAAGACCAAGACGGTGGGGGCACAAGCCACGCCCGAGGGCATCAAGGTGCAGTTCGAGGGGCTGGACGGCACCAAGAGCGAAGGCACCTACGACCTGGTGCTGCAGGCCGTGGGCCGCACGCCCAACGGCAAGAAGATCGCCGCCGACAAGGCCGGCGTGGCGGTGAGCGAGCGCGGCTTCATCGACGTGGACATCCAGATGCGCACCAACGTGCCGCACATCTTCGCCATTGGCGACGTGGTGGGCCAGCCCATGCTGGCGCACAAGGCGGTGCACGAGGCGCACGTGGCGGCCGAGGTGATTGCCGGGGAACTGCAGGGCAACAAAGAACTGGCGGCTGCGGCCTTCAACGCCCGCGTCATCCCCAGCGTGGCCTACACCGACCCCGAGGTGGCCTGGGTGGGCCTGACCGAAGACCAGGCCAAGGCGCAAGGCATCAAGGTCAAGAAGGGCCTGTTCCCGTGGACGGCCTCGGGCCGTGCCATTGCCAACGGGCGCGACGAGGGCGTGACCAAGCTGCTGTTCGATGACTCGCCCGAGGCGCATGGCCACGGCAAGATCCTGGGCGGTGGCATCGTGGGCACGCACGCGGGCGACATGATTGGCGAGATCGCACTCGCCATCGAAATGGGCGCCGACGCGGTGGACATCGGCAAGACCATCCACCCGCACCCCACGCTGGGCGAGAGCATCGGCATGGCGGCGGAGGTGGCGCACGGCAGCTGCACCGACGTGCCGCCGCAGAAGAAGTAAAGCGGTTCTGCCACTCACGAACAAAAGCCCGGGTCGGCAACGGCCCGGGCTTTTTGTCGAGTGGGCCCGTCTCAGGCCGCCGGTGGGCGCAGACGCGCCACGCCGCTGGCTTGCAGGGCGTGGGCGGTGCGCAGTGCCAGGTCTTCGCGCCACGGCGCAGCGATGAGCTGCACGCCGATGGGCAGGCCGTCGCTGCCCGCAGGCCACAGGGGCGCGGCCACCACGGGGCAGCCCGAGAGCGAAATGGGTTGCGTGAGTACGCCGATGGAGGCGCGGCAGGGCAGGCGCTGGCCATTGATGTCGATCCACTCTGTGCCGATGGCAGGTGCCGACAAGGGCGTGGCGGGGGCGAGCAACACGTCCCAATCGTGGAAAAGGGCATTGACGCGCTTGCGGTGCAGGTGGCGAAAGCGCTGTGCCCGCAGGTACCAGGCGGCGGGTTGCAGAGCGCCAGCGATGAAGCGGTCCACCGAAAGCGGCTCCAGCGCCTCGGGGCAGCGGCGCAGCAGCGGCAGGTGACGGCTGCCGCCTTCGCTGGCGCTGATGACGAAGGCCGCAGCGCGTGCCTGCGCGGCGTCTGGCCACAGCACCTCGTCGCGCGCGCCCAGCGCGGTGGCGGCGGCCTCTACGGCCGCGCGCGCCGCCGGGCCGGCCTGCTCGTGGAAATAGCCACCCAGCACGCCAATTCGAAGGCCTTGTGTTCCCAGGTGCAGCCCTTCGGTGGTGGGGTCAATGCCCAGCGCGTGGCAGCCCGGGTCTTGTGGGTCGGGGCCTTGCAGGGCGTCGTAAGTGAGGGCGAGTCCGGTAACGTCATTGGCCAGCGGGCCCAGGTGGTCGAGGCTGTCCACGAAGGGGTAGCAGCCCCGGCGCGAAAGCCGCCCGAAGGTGGGCTTTAGGCCCCACACCCCGCAGAAGGACGCCGGCACGCGGATTGAGCCATTGGTGTCGGAGCCCAGCGTGAGCGGCACTTGCGCGGCGGCCACGGCCGCGCCGCTACCGCCGGATGATCCACCGGCCGTGTGGCCAGCGCGGTGAGGGTTGTGGGTGGCGCCGTGGTGGTGGTTTTCGGTGGTGAAGCCGTAGGCGAACTCGTCCATGTTGAGCGAGCCCAGCAGCACCGCATCGGCCGCCAGCAGACGCTCCACCAGCACGGCGTGCCGGTTGGCGGGGGGATGGTCGCGCAGGACGGCCGAGCCGGCCATGGTGACGTCACCAGCGACGTCAAACAGGTTCTTCACAGCGAACGGCACGCCAGCCAGGGAGCCCAGCGCTTCGCCACGCTGGCGCCGGGCGTCGATGGCAGTGGCCTGCTGGCGGGCTTGGGCGAAGCGCCGGCTGGTGAAAGCATTGATGGCGGGATCGGTCGCCTCGATGCGGGCGATGTGTTCTTCCAGCACCTGAACCGCGCTGCGCTGGCCGCTGGCCACGGCCTGCGCAATTTGGTGGACAGTGAGGCCGATGGACATGCTGGGTGCCTGGTGGTCAATCGATCGGGGGAAAGTAGGGGGCGGGTCGGTAGATCTCAACCAATTCGTCGTGTGGGCCCAGCGGCACGTCGTCCAGCAGCGCGGCCATGGCGCAGGTGCGCTGCAGGTGCAAGGCCACGCGGGTGGCACGCTCATCGTCCAGTGGCAAGTTCAGTGCCACGGCGCAGGCCTGCACGTAAGCCAAGGTGTGGGCTTCGGTCATCGCCGCACCTCGCGCTGAAACACCTCCAGGCTGCGCTTCTTGGCGGCCACGAAGCTGGGCTCGGAGAGGGTGGCGGTGGTGCGAGGGCGAGGGTCGGTGTAGGGCAGGATTTCGGCCACCTTGGTGGGGCGCTTGGTCAGCAGCAGCACCTCGTCGGCCAGGTAGACGGCCTCTTCCAGGTCGTGCGAGACCAGCACCATGGTCGTGCCGGTCTGTATGAAAACCTCTTGCAGCTTTTCGCGGATGAACAGCGTCATCTCGAAATCGAGTGCAGAGAACGGCTCGTCGAGGAACAGCACCTCGGGCTCGGGTGCCAGCGCGCGCATGATGGACGCGGTCTGCTGCTGCCCGCCCGAGAGTTCGTAGGGGTAGCGGTTCAGGTCGAACTTCACGTCGAAAGAGGCCACCAGCTCGGCCATGCGCCGGTCCACCTCGGCCTTGCTCTTGCCAGCCAGCTGCAGCGGGTAGGCAATGTTGTCGATGGTTCGCATCCAGGGAAACATCGCCTCGCGGTAGTTCTGGAAGACATAGCCGATCTTGGTGTCTTTCAGGCTTTTGCCATCGAACAAGATCTCACCGGCGTCGATGGGAACCAGCCCGGCGATCATGTTGATCAGTGTGGATTTGCCGCAGCCGTTGGGCCCGAAGACCGAGACGATCTTGTGCTTGGGGATGTCGAGGTCGAAGTTCTCGTACAGCGGCCAACCGGCGAAGTACTTGGTGAGGCCGCGGATGGTGATGTGCGTGCCCGCAGGTCCCGGCTGGAAGGGGCGCGTGGGCACGTCTGCAAAGACGGGGGCATTGAGGAATCGGCTCATCGTCCGCTCCAGTGAACGATACGGCGCTCGACGAGCAGGAATAGGACGTTCAGTGCATAGCCCAGCGCACCGGCGGCCAGGATGGCGGCGTACATGTCTTTCACGTTCATCACCTGTTGGGCGTTGATGATGCGGTTGCCCAGGCCGCTGTCGGCGCCGATGAACATCTCGGCCACGATCACGATGACCAGCGCCATGGACACGGCCGAGCGCAGGCCCACGAAGCTGGGTTGCAGGCTTTCCCAAACCAGCACGTCTTTGAAGATCTGCCATCGCGTAGCGCCCATCACCCGCGCCGCCATCACGCGCTGCTTGCGGGCGTTGATCACGCCGTAGGCGCTGTTGAAGGTGACGATCAGCAGGGCACCGAAAGCCGCGATCGCCACCTTGTTGATGTCGGACACGCCGAAGATCATCAGGAACAGCGGGATCAGGGCCGATGAGGGCGTGGAGCGGAAGAAGTCGATCAGGAACTCCACGCTGCGGTAAGCCTTCTCATTGCTGCCCAGCAGCACGCCCAGGGGCATGCCGATGACGGCAGCGATGCCGAAGGCCTGCACCGTGCGCCACACCGTGACGGCGAAATCGCCAAGCAGCGCACCGCCCGCCAGGCCATTGGCCAAAGCGCCAAGTGCGGCCAGCGGCGGCGGCAGCAGGATGGGCTTGACCAAGCCCAGGCGCACCACCAGGTCCCACACGATGAACAGCACCACCGGGCCCACGAAGGGCAGGGCGCGGCCCCAGTCGGTGGTACGCGGGACGGCGATCGGGGCGCTGGCAGCCGGGGACACCCAGGGTTTGGCGGCCTCGTTGGCCGCGGCAAGAGGTTGGGCGGCCATGGCGCTCAGCCTTTGTAGAGCATGGAGTCGACCATCAGGCGCGAGCTGAACACGCCCTTCTCGGCGAACAGGTCGAAGAACTTTTGAAAGTGCGCCACGTCGGCCGGGGTGAACTCGTTGTACATCGTGTAGGCCGCCAGTGGTACCTCGGCGGTGAGCGCGCCTTCGATGGCGGTGTAGCCCTTCAGGAACTTGCGCGCTTCGGCTGGCTGCTGGCGCACATAGGCCACGCCCCGGCCATAGGCGGCGATGTACTTCTTCGCTTCGGCTGGGTGCTTTTTCAGGAAGCTGGCGGTGAGCGAGGCCGAGCCGCCGAACCAGGGGGCCATGGGGTCGCCCAGCACGTAGCGCGAGATCACGCCCGCTTCCAGCACGCGGGTGCTGCCATTGAGGCGGCCCACGGTGCCGGTGGGCTCCAGCGTATAGGCGCCGTCGATCTGGCCGGCGGCCAGTGCCGCCACGTGCTGACCAATGGGCAGCTCGACCACGGTGGCCCCGGTGGCGCCGCCACGCTCAAGCACGGTCTTGGCCAAGGTCACGTTCTGGATGCCGGGGCCGCTGCCCACGCGCTTGCCTTTGAGGTCGGCCACCGACTTGGCGCTGCTGCCCACGGGCACGATCACTTCATCGAGTACGTTTTTGGCATTGCTCGGGTTGGAGCAGAAGATCTTGAAGCTGCCCGGCGCGGCCAGTTCGCCGATGGCGATGTTGGCCGAGCCGGTGCCGTTGGCGCTGCCGTCACAGCGCTCGGCCAGCATGGCCTCCATTACCTGCTGTGCGCCGGCGTAGCGCTGTACCTCGACGTTCAGGCCCGCTTCCTTGAAGTAGCCCAGCTCGACGGCCGCGTAGAAAGGCAGGCCCGCGGCGATGGGCCAATAACCCACGCGTACCACCGGGGCACTCTGGGCGCGCAACACGGCGGGCGCGCCCAGCGCGCCGATGGCCAGGCTGGTCGCGCCGGCGCGCAGCAGGTGTCGGCGCTGGGGGCTCATGGGGGCGGTGGACGAGGTGGTGGTCATGGAAAGGCTCCTATGAGAACGATGAGAAGTGAATTTGGGGACTTGAGGCAATCAAGCGATTGCTTGTTCTTCTCCTTCGCAATATCGATGCCATCTGGTGCCGGTCTCCCATTCGCCTCTCGATGGTGGTTTGGCGCGCGCTGTGGGGCCCGCCAGGTGCACAGCGGGGTAGCTGGCATCGGGGCGGTGCGCAACGCGCCAGATTGGCGCGGCCTGTGCACCACGACGGACCTGCTGCCGATCGGGCTGATCGATCACTTGCTTGGCGCAGGCCTGAGCCGCTCGGTGCTTTGACGCCCGCGCCGTTTGCGGCGATGCTCCCCGCTGTATCGCCAAGCCGAGAAAAGAGGGGGTGCCATGCCGGCCGTGAACAAGACATCGTGGAACGTGGGCTACTGGGTGTTCGCCTTGCTGCTGCTGGTGTGGTTGCAGTCGGCCTGGCAGGCGGCCAGCACGGTGGAGGCCGTGCCCTACAGCGAGTTCGAGCGGGCCTTGGCCGATGGCCGCATCGACGAGGTGACGGTGGGCGACACCACGCTCACCGGGCGGCTGAAATCCCCCGGGTCCGACGGCAAGACCACGCTGGTGGCCAACCGGGTGGAGCCCGACCTGGCGCAGCGCCTTTCGGCCTACCCGGTGCCGTACCGCCGCGTGGTGGAAAGCACGCTGCTGCGCGACCTGCTCTCGTGGGTGCTGCCGGGGCTGGTGTTTTTTGCCTTGTGGTTCTTCCTGATTCGCCGCGTGCTGGACAAGCAGGGCGGCGGGCTGGGTGGCTTCATGAGCGTGGGCAAGAGCCGCGCCAAGGTGTACGTGCAGGCCGACACCGGCGTCACCTTTGCCGACGTGGCCGGGGTGGACGAGGCCAAGGCCGAGCTGCAGGAGATCGTGGCCTTTCTGAAAGACCCCAAGGGCCGTGGCCGGCTGGGGGCGCGCCTGCCGCGTGGCGTGCTGCTGGTGGGCCCACCTGGCACGGGCAAGACCCTGCTGGCCAAGGCGGTGGCGGGCGAGGCCGGGGTGCCGTTTTTCAGCATCTCGGGCAGCGAGTTCGTGGAGATGTTCGTGGGCGTGGGCGCGGCCCGCGTGCGCGACTTGTTTGAGCAGGCGCGGGCGCAGGCGCCGGCCATCATCTTCATTGACGAACTTGACGCGCTGGGCCGCGCGCGTGGCGCGGCCTCGGCCATTGGCGGGCACGACGAGCGCGAGCAGACGCTTAACCAGTTGCTGGCCGAACTCGACGGTTTTGACAGCTCCACCGGGCTGGTGCTGCTGGCGGCCACCAACCGGCCCGAGGTGCTGGACCCGGCCCTGCTGCGCGCCGGCCGCTTTGACCGCCAGGTGCTGGTGGATCGGCCCGACAAGACCGGCCGCGTGCAGGTGCTGCGCGTGCACACCCGCAAAATCACGCTCGGTGCCAAGGTGGACCTGGAGCAGGTGGCCCAGCTCACCACCGGCTTCTCGGGCGCCGACCTGGCCAACCTGTGCAACGAGGCCGCGCTGGCCGCCACGCGCCGGGGCGCCGATGAGGTGAGCGTGGACGACTTCACCGTGGCGGTGGAGCGCATCGTGGCCGGGCTGGAGAAGAAGAACCGCCTGCTCAACCCGCGCGAGCGGCGCATCGTGGCCCACCACGAGATGGGCCACGCCCTGGTGGCGCTGCGCCTGGGCGACGGCGGCGTGGTGCACAAGGTGTCCATCATTCCGCGCGGCATTGGCGCGCTGGGCTACACCATTCAACGACCCACCGAAGACCGCTTCTTGATGACCCGCGCCGAGCTGGAGCACAAGATCATGGTGTTGCTGGGCGGGCGCGCGGCCGAGCAACTGGTGTTTGGCGAGCTGTCCACCGGCGCGGCGGACGACCTGGCCAAGGTCACCGACATCGCGCGCGACATGGTCACGCGCTTTGGCATGGTGCCCGCGCTGGGGCCCTTGAGTTACGAGCCACCGCGCCAGGCCTTTCTGGAGGTGCCTGGCTACGTGCCGGGCGGCTGGCAGCTCAGCGCCGAGACGCGCCTGCGCATCGACGAGGCGGTGCGCGAGATCGTGACCCAGGCCTTGGCGCGCACCACCGAATTGCTGGTGCGCGAACGCGCGCGACTGGAGGCCGGCGCGCAGGCCCTGCTGGAGCGCGAGACGCTGGACGAGGCGGCGCTGAGGGCGATCGTCGGCGTGGACGAGGGGAGGGCGGCGCCTACAATGCCGGCCCCCAGCCGTGCCCCTGACCAGACCCCATGAACATCGTCGTCAACGAAGAACTCAAAGCCTATATCGAACCCCTCACGCCGCAAGAGCACGAATCGCTGGAGCGCAGCATCCTGGCCGAGGGCTGCCGTGATGCCCTGGTGCTGTGGGGCGATGTGCTGGTGGACGGCCACAACCGCTACGGCATTTGCCAGAAACACGGCCTGCCCTTCAAGACGGTGCAGAACCCGCGCTTTCAGTCGCTGGAAGACGTGCACCTGTGGATGATCGAGCAGCACCTGGGTCGGCGCAGCGTGTCCGACCTTCAGCGCGGTGTGCTGGCCCTGCGCCAGCGCGAAATTCTGGCGGCGCGCCGCGCCCGCGCGCAGGCCTCGGATGACATGCCCCCCACCGAGGCCGCCGACATACCGGCCGAGCCAGTGCCCGCGCCCGAGCCCCAGCCGCTCAAGAGCCGCGAAGACATTGCCAAGGCAGCCCGCCTGAGCAGCAGCCAGGTGGTGCTGATCGAGAAAATTCAAAAGCAGGCCGCGCCCGAGGTGGTGGCGGCGGTGAAGGCCGGCGCCATTTCCATCAACGCCGCCGCGGCCGTGGCCTCGCTGCCCGAAGAGGAGCAAAAGGCCGTGGCCCAGGCCGGTGTGGACGAACTCAAGCAGGCCGCCAAGCGCGTGCGCGAGGCCAAGCGCAAACCGCGCGCCGAAGCGCCTGCGGCCCCGCCCGACGAGGCGATGGCACCGGCCACCGGTGAAGAAGGCGGCGCCGATGAGCTGCAGACCCTGCGCCGCCGCGTGGCCGAGCTGGAGGCCGAGAACGCCGCCCTGCGCCAGCAATTGCAGGCGCTTCAGGCGCCCAGCGGCACGGCCCCGTTCTGAGCCTTGGCCTTACCAGTGGCGCACCGGCCCGGTGTCCACGTGCACGAACTGTTCGCGCGGGTAGTAGCCCACGCCACCCAGGCGCAGTGACAGCGCGGCCTGGCGCAGGTCGGCCAGGGGCACGCCGGGCAGGCGAATGTCCATGGCGCGGCCGTCCATGTGCAGGCTGCGCTTGGCCACGCCACCGGCGCGGGTGGCGCGCAGGTGCTCGTTGGTGCTGGGGCTGCGGTAGGCCGAGATCACCTCGAAGTTCTGGCTCGCGCCCAGCTCCAGCCGCAGGCGGTGCAGCAGGTCAAACAGGCGTGGGTCCATCACGCCTTGCTCGCCGCTGTAGTGGTCGCGCAGGAAGTGGTTCAGGCTGAAGAGCGAATCGTTCAGGTAGTGGTCGCCCACGGCATAGACCAGGCTCAGGCGCTCGCCGGTGTGGGTGTGGGCATAGGCCAGTGCGCGCTCGGGGCCGCTGTTCAGGCTGGCGGCGCGGGCGCTGCTGGCCAGGCCGGGCAGCGCCAGGGCCAGGGTGG
>Ga0255126_1001179_pt1 | contig 10628 bp, 10 predicted proteins | sample Law_Miss_RepA_8d_FD_188556 | JGI IMG/M metagenome (GOLD analysis project Ga0255126, IMG submission 188556) | Freshwater microbial communities from St. Lawrence River, New York, United States - Law_Miss_RepA_8d | ecosystem: Environmental > Aquatic > Freshwater > River | place: USA: New York... | reverse complement strand
GAGGAGCGCCTGCGTTTCGGCCAGCGGCAGCCCCACCACGTTGGAGTAGCTGCCTTCAATGCGCTCGATGAGCGCCCCGCCCAGGCCCTGAATGCCGTAGCCGCCGGCCTTGTCGGCCGGCTCACCGCTCGCCCAGTACGCGGCCATTTCCTCAACCGTGAGCGGGCGAAAGCGCACCCGCGTGACGACTGTGGCCGCATGCTGCCGGTCTGCGGTCGCCACCACCACGCCCGTGTACACCTCGTGCCACTGACCGGCCAATAAGCGCAGCATGCGCAGGCCATCTTGGCGGTCAACCGGCTTGCCGAAGATTTCTTCCCCACAAACCACCGTGGTGTCCGCCGCCAGCACGGGGAGCGCGCGCGGGGCGTGCAGGGCGCCCGCCGCCGCTTTGGCTGCGGCAAGACGCGCCACATAGGCCGGCGCCGCTTCAGTCGCATGGACCGATTCATCCACCTCCACATCGAGCGGAGCAAAGGCAACACCCAAGGTGCGCAGCAACTCGGCGCGACGCGGCGAGCGGGAAGCGAGCCAGAGCGTGGGAGGCGTCATGCGCGGTGATAAGGGTGGTGATTGAGGATGGACCAGGCGCGGTAGATCTGTTCGATGACGATCACCCGCACCAGCGCATGCGGCAAGGTGAGCGGTGAGAGCGACCAGACTTCGCGCGCGGCTGAGCGGGTTTGTGGCGCGTGGCCTTCGGCGCCGCCGATGGCGAGCACCACATCGCCGCCGCGCGTTCGCCAATCTTCAAGACGGGTGGCCAGCTGCTGGGTGGTCCAGGCCGCACCGCGTTCGTCCAGCGCCACCAGCCAGGCGTTGTCCGGCAGGGCTTTCAGCAGGGTCTGGCCTTCACGCTCGCGCTGCTGATCAACGCTGGCCGCGCCGGTATAGGGCGCTATCTCACGCGGCCGAAAATCGAGCTGGCCGGTGAGTCGTTTGAGATATTCGTTGCTGGCTTCCGCCGCCCAGGCCGGCGGCCGGCGCGCTACACAGTAGAGGTGCAGCCGCACGGCCCGGAACCCAGCGGCCTAAGCGGCCGGTTTGGCCGTGGCGCGCGGGCGCTTGGCTGCCGCTGGCGCCTTCTTGGCGACCGCTTTCTTGGCAACGACTTTCTTGGCGGTGCCTGTGGTCGTCGCAGGCTTGGCGCGCGCGCTCGTGGGCGCAGCCGCCGCTTTAATTGGCACTACCGGCGCTTCTGCCTTGGGCTTGGTTCTGGGTTTGGCTTTGGGGGCGCTCAGCACCGGGGCAATCGGCGGGCCGGCGTCCCACAGCTTCTCCAGCTGGTAGTGCGCGCGTGACTCGGGCTGCATGACGTGGACGATGACATCGCCCAGATCGAGCAACACCCATTCGGAAGTTTGTTCGCCTTCCATGCCCAGCGGCTTGACCTTCCGCTTGCGGGCGGCCTCTGCCGCGCGCTCGGCCAGCGCCTTGACCTGACGCGAAGAGCGTCCGCTGGCGACCACCATGAAGTCGGCGATCGAGGTGAGTTTGCGAACGTCGAAGACTTTGATGTCTTCGGCCTTACCGTCATCGAGTGCGACGGTGACGATATCGAGAAGTTTTTTAGGGGTAACTGCCATCCGCGTCATTGTGGCGGGCGGCGGCGCCGGGCACAACCAGAAGCGCCTCAATTCATTCGCGATAAAGCCCTTCGCGATCAATCAGCGCCACCACCGCGGCGGGCGTAAAGTAGTCAACGCGGTGGCCGGCATGCAGCCGCGCCCGGATATCGGTAGAGGAAATGGGGAGCCGGGGAATGGGCAACACCAGCACCCGACCGGCGCGCGCCGCGCGGAACTCGGCCAGCGTCTCGCAGCGTGCCGCTGCCAGCTCAGGGATATCCGTCAGCGTGACGCCGGGGCGGGTGGCAATCACGAGGTTGGCGTAATCCAGCAACTCCTGCCAGCGATGCCAGCGGGGCAAGGCGTTCCAGGCATCGGCGCCGAGTACAAAATAAAACGAGGCTTGGGGCAGTTCCTGCCGCATCTCAATGAGGGTGTCGATGGTGTAGCTGCGGCCACCGCGGCGGATTTCGCGGTCGTCGGCCACGAGGCCCGGCACCAGCGCCGATTCAAGCATCGCCAGGCGCTGGGCGGGGCTGGCGGTAGGCGTGTCGCGCAAATTGGTGGTGGCCGTGGGAAGGAGACGGACTTCATCCAGCCCCAGACGCTCCAGCACCTCAATGGCAAGCCGCAGGTGCCCGTGGTGCACCGGATCGAAAGTACCGCCCAGAATGCCGAGCGCGGTGCTCAAGTGCGCAGATGCCCGTCGCCGATCACGATCCATTTCTGCGAGGTCAGCCCTTCCAGACCGACCGGGCCGCGCGCGTGGAATTTATCCGTGCTGATCCCAATCTCGGCGCCTAGCCCGTATTCAAAGCCGTCCGCAAAGCGGGTTGAGGCGTTCACCATCACCGAGCTTGAATCCACTTCGGTGATGAAGCGCCGGGCGCGCCCGAGGTTTTCCGTGACGATGGCGTCGGTGTGTTGCGAGCCGTATTGGCGGATGTGGGCGATCGCGTCGTCCAATCCCTCGACGACGCGGATGGCCAGCACCGGCGCGAGGTATTCCTCGTACCAGTCCTGCTCGGTCGCCGGCAAAACATTGGGGTCGATGGCGCGCGTGCTCTCACAGCCCCGGAGTTCAACGCCGGCTTCGCGATAACGGGCCAGCAGCAGCGGCAGCGCGCGCGGCGCAATCGGGGCGTCAATCAGCAGGGTCTCCATGGTGTTGCAGGTGCCGTAGCGCTGGCACTTGGCGTTGACCGCGATGGCAACGGCCTTGTCGAGGTCGGCGTCGGCATCGATAAACACGTGGCAGACGCCGTCCAGATGCTTGATGACCGGCATCCGCGCCTCGCGGCTCACGCGCTCAATCAAGCCCTTGCCACCGCGCGGCACGATGACGTCGATGTATTCGGGATGCGCCAGCATTTCGCCAACCGCCGCGCGGTCGGTAGTGGCCAGCACCTGCACGGCGGTGCCGGGCAGGCCGGCGGCTTCGAGGCCAGCCTGCACGCAAGCGGCGATCGCCTGATTGGAGTAATGGGCTTCCGAGCCCCCGCGCAAGACGGCGGCGTTACCGGATTTGAGGCACAGCGCCGCGGCATCGGCGGTAACGTTGGGGCGGGCCTCGTAAATGATCCCGACCACGCCCAGCGGTACCCGCATCCGCCCGACCTGAATGCCGGTCGGGCGATAGGCCATGTCCGTGACGGTGCCGATGGGGTCGGCCAGCGCGGCGACTTCGCGCAAACCGGCCGCCATGGCGGCCACGCGCGCGGGCGTCAGGGTGAGACGGTCGCGCATCGCGGCGTCCAGCGCGGCGGCGGCTTCGAGATCCTGACGGTTGGCGTCCAGAATCGCCTCGGCGCTCGCGGTAATGCGTTCGGCAATCGCGATGAGCGCGGCGTTTTTCGCTTTGGTGGGTGCCTTCGCCAGCAGCACGGCGGCGCGACGCGCGGCCTGCCCAAGCGTGGCCATGTATTGAGAAACAGACGGGTCGGTCATGGTTTTACCTCACAAGAGCCATAGTCTCGGCCAGCATGCCCAGTCGGGGCCCACCGGCCAGCGCGATCAATAAGGATTCCAGCGCCTCCCAGGGGTCGCCCTCGCCCATGCCCTTGGCGACCTGATCGATGCGCACGCTTTCGCGGAGCAGGGCTTCAAGCTGGGCGGGCGTATGGCGCTGAAGAGCGCGCCGCAGGAGCGGCTGACGGGAGGCCCACACGCGCTCGGCGGCAAAGCCTGCGTCAACGCCCCTGGCCGCCGCCACTTTGGCCAGCACGCGGAGCTCGCGCCCGGCCGACCAACTGAGCACCACCGGGTCGCTGCCTTCATCGCGTACGCCACGCAGCATGCGCACGGCACGCGCGATATCACCGGCGAGGGCGCTATCCACCACTTTGTAGACGTCGTAACGGGCGCTATCGCTAACCGCCGCCAGCGCTTGCTCGAGACCAATGCGCGGCTCATCGACTAACAGCAGGAGGAGGTCGATTTCCTGGGCCGCCGCCAGCAGATTGCCTTCTGTGCGCACCGCCAGCAGTTCCGCCGCCTCAGGCGCCAAGGTTTTGCCGCGCGCGTGACAGCGCGCCTGCAGCCATTCCCGAAACTCGGCGCCCTCCGGCAGGCGACACCCAATCACGAAGCCGTGGGTATCAATCGCCCGCACCCAGGCGGCCTGCTGCTCATCCTTCGACAGTGTCTCGGCGGTCAGGATGCAGAAATCTTCCTGATCGCCGCGTGCGGTCCACGTGGCAATGAAGTTCTGGGCGTCCGTATCGGGCTTTTTCTTGCCCAAATCGATTTCGAACACCCGCCGCCCGGCGAATAAGGACAGGCTCATGGTTTCGGCGTGGAGGAAATCCCAGTCGATGCCGGTGGCGACATCAAAGCGCACCCGCTCCGCGGCGCCGGCGGCCTGGGCGGCGCGGCGAATCGCATCGGCGGCTTCCAGTCGCTGCAGGGGCTCTTCGCCGTACACCAGATGAATGGACGGTAACGGCGACTTGCTGAGCGCCTGCGCGAGACGTTCGGGCTTAAGGTTCACGTTTAGGCAGGTGCTGCGGATCGATCGCTTCCATCCGGAGCGCCAGCGAGCGGGCGGCCTTTCGCTCCAAGTGCACGCGCGTGGTGCTTTCCACTTCCTGCGTGCCCAGCACCGAGCCTTCGTCGAAGACAAAATCGTCGTAGAAGGAAAACCGTTCAGGCGCTATCAGCAAACTGCCGTTGGCGGCCCGGACTTCAAGTTGCACCTGCAGACCAAGTTCGATTTCGCGCACCTTGCCGGTCGCCGGGTCGACCGACAGGACGCGACGGTCAAATTCCTCGTTACGCAATTCGACGATGGCGTCGGCCGCCTCCCGCTTGCGAGTGATCTGGATGCCGGCGTAACGCAGTTCAGCGGCGAGCAGGCTCTCGAGTTGGCCATCAGCCAGCGGTCTCACATAAAACTTCAAGCCCGTAAGGGCGGTTTTGCGCGTTCCGCGAAGATACCAGCCGCCACAGGCCGAGAGACTCGGAGCGATAGCCGCACCAAGCATCAGACGGAACCACTGGCGGCGACTTGGCATCGTTAGTTGGCGACGATGTTGACCAAACGCCCGGGCACGACGATGACCTTGCGCACCGTCTGGCCTTCCAGAAAGCGCGCGACGTGTTCATCCGCCAGCGCCCGTTCCTCGGCCAAGGCCTGCGAGGCATCGACCGGCAGCAGCACCGTTGCGCGCTTTTTGCCGTTCACCTGCACCACGACTTCGATTTCATCCCGGGCGAGTGCATCGGTGTCGACTACCGGCCACGCAGCGGTCGCCAGCACGGAGTCATGGCCGAGAGCCGCCCACATGGATTCGGTGCAGTGAGGCACGATCGGCGCGAGCAACAAGGTGCAGACTTCCAATCCTTCCTGCATCACGGCCCGCGCGTCATTCCCGGCCGTGTCGAGTTTGCCGAGCGCGTTCACCAGTTCCATTACCGCCGCGATCGCGGTGTTGAATTTGTAGCGGCGGCTGACGTCGTCCGTCACCTTGGCAATGGTTTCGTGAATTTTCCGGCGCACGTTCTTCAATTCAGCGGACAAGGCACCGGCCTTGGGCGCGGGGCCACGGCTCACGTGCTCATAGGTCATGCGCCACAGCCCGCGCAGGAAGCGGAAGGCGCCTTCGACGGCGCTGTCCGACCACTCAAGGCTTTGCTCCGGCGGCGCGGCGAACATCGTGTAGAGGCGAACGGTGTCGGCGCCGTAACGGTCGATCAGGGTTTGCGGGTCGACGCCGTTGTTTTTCGACTTCGACATTTTCTCGACCGCACCGATGGTGACCGACTCGCCGTCCGCGCGAAGTCGGGCCGTGATGGCGCGGCCTTTGTCGTCGGTCTCGACGTCAACGGATTCCGGGTTGTAGTAGGTCTTTTTTCCGCTCGCGGCCTCGCGGAAATAGGTTTCCTTACACACCATGCCTTGGGTTAACAGGCGGGTAAATGGCTCGTCGGCGACCGCGAGCCCGGAGTCGCGCATGAGTTTGTGGAAGAAGCGGGCGTAGAGCAGGTGGAGCACTGCGTGCTCGATACCGCCGATGTAGATGTCGACCGGCATCCAGTAGCGGGCGCGTTCGTCGACCATCGCGTTGTCGCTGTCCGGGCAGCAGAAGCGCGCGTAGTACCAGGAGGACTCAAAGAAGGTATCGAAGGTATCGGTCTCGCGGCGCGCGGGCGCACCCGAACCCGGCAAGGTGGCGTTGATGAACGCCGGCATCTGCGCCAACGGCGAACTCACGCCGGACCACTCGATTTCTTCGGGCAAGCGGACCGGCAGGCGGGAGGCGTCTTCCGGCACCAGCGCGCCCGCCTCGTCGTAAAGCACCGGGATTGGGCAACCCCAATAGCGCTGACGGGACACCAGCCAGTCCCGCAGGCGGTACTGGACCCGTCGCTCGGCCCGCCCTTCAGCGGCCAGGCGCTGGGCGATGGCGTCAAAGGCTTCGGTAAACGTGAGTCCGTCGTATTCGCCGCTGTGACACAGCAAGCCCTTCTCGACCGCTGCCGTTTCTTCGACCGATATTTCGCTGCCGTCAGCCGGCCGGATCACCTGTTTGATGGGTAGACCGAAACGTTTGGCGAACTCATGGTCGCGCTCATCGTGGCCCGGTACGGACATCACCGCGCCGGTGCCATAGCTCATCAACACGAAATTCGCGACCCACACCGGGATGTCGTCGCCGGTCAAGGGATGGCGCACGGCGACCCCGAGCGGCATGCCGCGCTTCTCGAGTTTCTCCACCACGGCTTCAGAGGTGGAGGTCTGGGCGCAGGAGGCAAGGAATTCGGCGACTGCCGGGGCTTGCTCGGCGGCGCGGCGCGCGACGGGGTGCTCCGGCGCGACCGCCATATAGGTCACGCCCATCAAGGTATCGGGGCGGGTGGTATAGACCTCAAGGTCGCCGCTACCGTCGGCCAGGGCGAATTTGATCTGCAGCCCTTCGGAGCGCCCAATCCAGTTGCGCTGCATGGTCTTGACCGCTTCCGGCCAGCCTTCCAGCGCGTCCAGATCGTTCAGGAGCTCATCGGCATAGGCCGTGATCCGCACGAACCACTGGGGGATTTCGCGGCGCTCGACCAAGGCCCCCGAGCGCCAGCCGCGCCCATCGATCACCTGCTCGTTGGCCAGCACTGTTTGGTCAACCGGATCCCAGTTCACCACGGCGGTCTTTCGATAGACCAGATCCCGCTCGTAGAGCTTGGTGAAGAACCACTGCTCCCAGTGGTAGTAATCGGCGTCGCAGGTGGCGAGCTCGCGGGCCCAGTCGTAGGAAAAGCCGAGGCGCTGGAGCTGACCGCGCATGTAATTAATGTTGGAGCGCGTCCATTGCGCCGGCGGCACGTTGTTTTCGATGGCCGCGTTTTCGGCCGGTAAACCGAATGCATCCCAGCCCATCGGATGGAGCACGTTCTTGCCCTGCATCCGCTGGTAGCGGGAAATGACATCCCCGATCGTGTAATTGCGGACATGCCCCATGTGCAGACGCCCGCTGGGGTAGGGAAACATGCACAGGCAATAGAATTTTTCCCGCGTCATGTCCTCAACGGCAGCAAATACCTGAGTTTCGGCCCAACGGGCCTGAATCAGAGGCTCAAGTTCAACGGGGGAATATCTTTCCTGCATGACGACCAAGTGCCGGGAGATCCCGCAGCTTCAGGGAAGGGGACTCGCGAAAGTTAGATAGGTGACTGATTTTTTTGCCGATCGAAGGGGCTCTTGGAGGATACTTCAGGCGCTAGCTTCAGAGCAAAAAAAAGCCGGCCCCGGAAAGCCCGGGCCGGCGTGAGCGCAATTTCGCGCCAGGAGGGTTCGCTTACTTCTCTGGCATCACGACGGTGAGCTTGTCGCGATTTTTGGTGATGGTGGCCGCGCCGATGCCTTTCACGAGGGCCAAGTCGTCAACGTAGTGGAAAGGGCCGTGCGCTTTCCGGTACTCAACGATGGCTTCAGCCTTCGAGAGACCCACCCCAACCATCACCTCGGCAATCGTCTTGGCGTCTGCCGTGTTGAGATCCACCGGCTCCGCCCATGCTGCCGTCAAAGCGGTTCCCAGCAGCAGGGCGCCAACATATTGTGTGAACTTACGCATGTCTATACTCCATCATGTGGTTATTGATCTGTCCCTAGGTCAGCCCCTATTTTTCAAGGGGCGAATTAAGGATAGCCAGCGCCCTTGATGAGAACCACGCGAAACCTGGGCCATTGCGCCGTTCCGGCTTGGGACTTTTTCCCGACAATCATCCCGCGCTCGCGCGGTCGCTATATCGCTCGCACAGTTCATTCATTGGCACGTAACATTGCCTAGGCTCAATCCCAGTTGGCGTCGATTGGACGCAGGAAGCTAATCATCATGGCCGGACACATATTGATCGTTGACGACGAACCGGGCATCCGACAGATGCTGAGTTTTACGCTGGCTGGTGATGGTTATGGATGCGCAGAAGCGGGTGATATCGAAGAAGCGCAAGCCAGTCTCCTGAGCCGACGTCCTGATTTGATTCTGCTGGACTGGATGCTGCCAGGGATCAGCGGCATCGATTTCGCCCGTCGCCTGAAGCGCGACTCGCGAACGGCAGATATTCCCATCATCATGCTGACGGCCAAAACCGAGGAATCGGACAAGATCAAAGGCCTTGATAGCGGCGCCGACGATTACATCACCAAGCCCTTCTCCACCCGCGAGCTCCTCGCGCGGGTTCGCGCGGTGTTGCGGCGAACCAAGGTCACCGAAGAGGCAGAAGCGGTGACGGTCAACAGCCTGAGACTGGACACCCAGACGCACCGGGTCGCGATCGACGACCGTCCGCTTGAACTCAGCCCCACCGAATTCAGGCTCCTCCATTTTTTCCTCACTCATCCGGAGCGGGTCTACACCCGTAGCCAGTTGCTCGATGAAGTGTGGGGTAACGAAGCGTACATTGAAGAGCGCACGGTAGACGTTCACATCAGACGACTCCGCAAGATCCTTGAGCCACACGGCTACGATCAATACATCCAGACGGTCCGCAGCGTGGGTTATCGGTTCTCCACCCAGCCGGCGTGATGCGGTCGGACGGGTAGAGCAGATTGCGATAGACACGCATCTCCGCGACACGCGGTGGCTCGGGACCAAGGCTTAAACGCATGGCGATGAGAGACATAGGACGACTGCTTCTCGCCTTGGCGCTCGCCGGCGCGATCGGCTGGATTGTGGGGCAGGTCTCGGGCGGCATCATCGTTGGGATGCTGCTCTACATCGCGTGGCTACACGGCAATCTCTATCAAATGCTCCGTTGGCTACGCGACAGCAAACGCTTTTCGCCGCCAGAGCCGCCGGGCGTATTTGAAGAACTCGCCATTGAGATCGATTACCTTCGCGAGCGCCACAAAAAGCGCAAAAAGAAACTCGCAAGCTATATCAAGCAATTTCAGCAAGCGACCCGCGCCCTTCCTGACCCCACAGTAGTGCTTGACCCCGACGGCTCTGTGCAATGGGCAAACGCGGCAGCCGAAAAAGATCTGGGCATTCGCTGGCCAGAAGATATGAACCAGCGAATCACCAACTTGATCCGCATGCCTCGTCTGCTGGACCTGATCAAGGAACACAATCAGGCGACGACGATCGAAATTCCTTCGCCGGGCGACCCTAACCGCTTTCTCAACGTGCTGCTCGCGCCCTACGACAACGAGCAGTGGCTGCTAGTGGCCCGTGACGTGACCCAGCTGCATCGATTGAACCAGATGCGCAGCGACTTCGTGGCCAACGTCTCGCACGAACTTCGCACACCCACTACAGTGATTAAAGGCTTTCTCGAATCGCTGCTTGAACAGCGCAAGCTGGCGCCGCCGGCTTGGGTGCCTGCATTGGAGCAGATGAGCTCGCATGCCGACCGCATGCAGTCGCTAATTGAGGAGCTCCTGTTGTTATCCCGCCTGGAACAGGATCACATCATCAGCGACCCGCAGCCCGTACTGGTGAGCGAACTGCTCTCCGACGTCATCAAGCAGGCGCGAGCACTGAGCGGGCAACGCGAACATCTGTTTTCTTTGGAAGCCGATGCCCGCCTGCAGGTGGCCGGAAATCATCACGAGCTGTTCAGCGCGTTTTCCAATCTGGTTTTCAACGCGGTCAATTACACGCCGGCCAAAGGCGTCGTGCGCATCCGCTGGTATCAGGACACGACGGGCGCGCATCTAGAGGTTCAGGACAATGGCGTCGGAATCGCTGAGGAGCATCTCGACCGCATTACGGAGCGCTTTTACCGCGTCGACCACTCTCGCTCACGAGCCGGTGGCGGAACCGGCCTTGGGTTGGCCATCGTCAAACACGTGCTACTCCGGCACGGCGCCGGTCTGGATATCAAAAGCGTTAGGGGCGAGGGCAGCGTCTTTCGCTGTGATTTCCCGCTCGGGAAAATAATTCCTGAAGGGGTAGATGATGGGGAAGCCACCTCTTCGCGTGAAGGGGCCGCATAGCTCAGGCCTAAGGCACTTCAGCAAGCGTTAGCCAAGCCCGCGCTGGAAATTCAAGGCCTGCTCGATATCCTGAAGCGCGACGTGCCGGACGTCCTTGCCTTCGACCATGAATATGGCGTTCTCGCAAATAT
>Ga0255126_1001178_pt1 | contig 10636 bp, 8 predicted proteins | sample Law_Miss_RepA_8d_FD_188556 | JGI IMG/M metagenome (GOLD analysis project Ga0255126, IMG submission 188556) | Freshwater microbial communities from St. Lawrence River, New York, United States - Law_Miss_RepA_8d | ecosystem: Environmental > Aquatic > Freshwater > River | place: USA: New York... | reverse complement strand
AGGTCATTCGCATCGACATCGATGCCAACTCGGTGATCTCTTGGAACGGACAGGCCCTGACGGATCGGCTGGCGTTGCAAGCTCAATTGAGCCAGGCCGCGGAACTGCAGCCCCAGCCCGAGCTTCACATCCGATCGCACCCGAAGGCCAAATACGAAGCCACTGCCGCCGTGCTGGCCGGTGCCCAGCGACAGGGCTTGAACAAGTTGGGCATTTTGGGCACTGAAAACTTCGGCAATTGAACCGACGCTGGTGAATCACCACCCAAGTGAAGCGCCCAGCAAAAAGCCGCTCCAAAGAGCGGCTTTTTGTTGAGTCAATTCACCGATCAGTCGGCGTACTTGCCAGCCGCATCCACAGCGGCCTTGATCTTCACCATCTCGGCAGCCACAAACTTCTTGTGCTCAGCCGGGTCGGTGCGGTTGTCGGTTACCACGAGAGCGCCCAAGGCTTCGTTCTTTTTGATGAACTCAGGATCTTTCAGGGCTTTCTTCAAGGCATCATTGAGCATCTTGGTCACCGCTGCAGGGGTGCCTTTAGGAGCATAGAGGCCGTGCCAGATGGTCAGGTTGAAGTTCTTCATACCCATCTCTTGCAAGCTGGGGTAATGCTTAAGAACGGGGTGCGTGCTCAGCGGCTTGGCTGTGGTCACGGCAAAGGCCTTGACACGGCCGCCTTCGATCTGGGCCGTGGTGTTGGTGGTCTGGTCACACATCATGTCGACCTGGCCGCCAATCAGGGCGGTCATGGCGGGTGCAGTGCCGCCAAAAGGGATGGTGGTCATGGCTTCCTTGGTCTGCACATTGGTCTGCCACAGCAGACCGCAGATGTGCGAGGCAGAACCCAGACCGGCGTGAGCAATGTTCAACTTGCCTGCGTTGGCGCGGATGTAATTTTCAAAATCGCGGTATGTGTTGGCAGGCAGTTGGGGCTTGCCAATCAAGGTCATGGGGACGTCGTTGACCATGCCCAAGAATTCAAAATCTTCCAAGGGCTTGTAAGAGAGCTTACGGTAGAGAGCAGGTGTAGCCGCCATGCCGATGTGGAACAGCAACAAGCTGTGACCATCGGGGCTGGCTTTGGCCACTTTGTTGGCTCCGATCGTGCCGCCAGCGCCAGCAGCGTTTTCGACCACGAAGTTGCTGCCGGGGATCTGCTTGCGCATGGCTTCAGCCAAGTCACGGGCCACGCGGTCAGTAGGGCCACCTGCCGTGAAAGGCACCACGATGGATACTGGCTTTGTACCCGGATAAGCCTGAGCATACGCGCCCACAGAAACAGCTGCCAAGGTGGCGAGTGCGATCCATTGCTTCATTGACAAACTCCTAAAAATGACTTGGTATTTTAAAACCAACAGAGTGTCATGAAATCGCGGAAAGTACCTAGCTGCTAACCCTTGTATGACCTTGATTTCACAAAGGATTTAGGCGCATTTTGAATAACTCAAAGGTGCTCTGTCCTGCTGGCGGCGTCAAAAAGTCCTTGCCACAAGCTTCGAGCTCATTGGTAACTGCGGGCGTCCTCAATCACCTTGCCGTCATTGGCCAAGCTGCCCGCTGCGACCAAGTGCACTTCGCCACGCAGTTTGGTCACATCGCGAACGGCTTCAGACACTCGGGCCTTCAAACCCTCGTCGGCCAAGGCAGCGGTTTCAATGTGCAGCGCCATCTGGTCGTTGGCCATCTCGCCGGTCACCACCAAGCGGGCTTTGCTCACCTCAGGGAAGCGTTTGACGATCTCAGCCACCTGCCCGGGGTGCACAAACATGCCCCGGATTTTGGTGGTCTGGTCGGCGCGGCCCATCCAGCCCTTGATGCGCTGACCGGTGCGTCCGGTGGGGCAGGTGCCGGGCAGGATGGCCGACAAGTCGCCTGTGCCAAAACGGATCAGCGGGTAGTCGGGGTTGAGCACCGTGACGACCACTTCACCCACCTCACCATCGGCCACCGGGTCTCCGGTGCCGGGTCGTACGATCTCGACGATCACACCCTCATCGATCACCAACCCTTCACGCGAGGCAGTTTCATAGGCAATCAGGCCCACATCGGCGGTGGCATAGCACTGGTAAGCCGCAACGCCTTGCTGGGTGAACCAGTCCCGCAGCGATGGCGGGCAGGCTTCACCCGACACCAGGGCTTTGGTGATCGACAGCTTTTGGCCAGCCTCAGCAGCTTTCTCGATCAGGATTTTCAGGAAACTGGGCGTGCCCGAATAGGCCACAGGACGCAGGTCGGCCACCGCAGCCAATTGCTGCTCCGTATTGCCCACCCCACCAGGGATCACCGCACAGCCCAAAGCATGGGCACCGCTTTCCATGATCCAGGCGCCGGGTGTCAGGTGGTAACTGAAGCAGTTGTGCACCAAATCTCCAGCCTCAAAACCGGCAGCCGCCATGGCGCGGGCGGCACGCCAGTAGTCGGGGGCATGGCCTTCGGGCTCATAAATCGGACCGGGCGACTGGTACACGCGGCGCACACCCGCAGAGCGGACCATGCCCTTCCAACCAATGGTGGAAAAACCACCGAAGGGGTCTTGTGCCCGCAGTGCCTTTTGGCGCTCAAGCAATGCGTATTTGCGTGTGACGGGCAATCGGGCCAATGCGGCACGGCTGGTCACTTGGGCAGCATCGATGCCTTGGAGGATTTCAGCCAAAGCGGCGCTGTTTTGCTGGGCATGCGCAATTTGCCCTGGCAAGGCCGCCATGAGCGCGGCTTCGCGGGATTCAGGGGCACGGGTTTCCAACGCATCAAGGTGATGGGCCATGGGATTCTTTCGGGATACTGCTGAGGAAGGAATGCGCGATAAATGCCCAAAGCATCAAGCCAGCCAGCGCTTGCGGCGCTTGTAGCTCTTGACATCCTTGAAGCTCTTGCGCTCACCGCCGCCCACCCCCAGATAGAACTCTTTCACGTCTTCATTGGTGCGCAATTCTTCTGCCTCACCGTCCATCACGATGCGGCCCGACTCCATGATGTAGCCGTAATCCGAATACTTGAGCGCCATGTTGGTGTTCTGCTCGGCGATCAGGAAAGTGACTTTTTCCTTGTCGTTCAAGTCTTTGACGATGTTGAACACCTCTTCCACGATCTGTGGCGCCAGGCCCATGGAGGGCTCGTCGAGCAACATGACGCTGGGGTTGGTCATCAAGGCGCGGCCAATCGCGCACATCTGCTGCTCACCGCCCGAGGTGTAGGCCGCTTGCGAAGTGCGGCGGGTTTTCAGGCGCGGGAAATAGGTGTAGACCTTGTCCAGATTGGCCGCGATTTCGCCCTTGTCGGTGCGGGTATAGCTGCCGGTCATCAGGTTTTCTTCGATGGTCAGGTGGGCAAAGCAGTGACGGCCTTCCATCACCTGCACCACGCCCCGGTTCACCAGGTCGGCAGGCGTGAGGTTTTCAATGCGCTCGCCGCGCAGCTCAATCGATCCCTTGGTCACCGCGCCACGCTCGCCTTGTAGCAAGTTGGATATGGCCCGCAGCGTGGTGGTCTTGCCCGCGCCATTACCACCCAACAAAGACACGATGCCTTGCTCGGGCACCTGCAGGGACACGCCCTTGAGCACCAAGATGACGTGGTTGTAGATGACTTCGATGCCATTGACATTCAGAACAATGTTTTTGTCGCTCATGGACTGTGCCTTTTCAAATTCTGGGGTTCAAGCCAAATGAAACCGCTGCACGCAAGGGTTTCATTTGGTCTCTCCGGTAAGGCAGCTGCAGGCAAGCACAAGCTTGCTGCAGCTGACAAGCTGCCGCTTGCGCGGCAGCTCGGCTCAGATCAAGACTGGCAATCCGCGGGGGTACGGCGTGTCAGTTTTTTCTCACCTGCGTATTTTTCGGCTGAAGCTTTGACCAATGGCTTGATGATTTGCTCATCGGCCTGCAACCAGTCAGAAGCCCAGACAAACTTGCTGCCATCCCAAGTGTGGACACGCGCCCAAGCAGAACCCATGTGGTCTGCGCAAGAGGTGGACACGGGACGCATCACGCCTTTGAAGCCCAAGGCATCCAACTTGGCCTGTGTCAAGTTGAGGTTTTCATAACCCCAACGTGCCTGCTCTGGGCTGACCCATTTGCCCTTGCCATACTTCTCTTGTGCTTGGCGCACACCTTCAACAGCCAACATGGCACCGACGACGCCGCGCATGTACAGCACTTCACCAACTTCTCCTTTGGGGCCTGTGCCTTGTCCCTTGTTGTGGACTTTGGCCAAGATTTCCTTGACGACATCAGACTGAGGTTCAGCGCCATGCTGCATCATCACGGCGTTGTAGCCTTTGGCGGCAGCACCAATGTCCTTGAGGTCTGGTTCAGCACCCGACCACCAAGTGCCAAACATCTTTTCGCGGGGGTAGCCGGTGGCAACAGCCTCCTTGATGGAAGTGGCGGTCATCACGCCCCATGTTTGCAACATCACGTAGTCAGGACGCTGCTGGCGAATTTGGAGCCAAATGGCTTTTTGTTCAACACCGGGCGCAGGAATTGGCAACAGCTGCAAAGTGAAGCCATGCGTTGCGGCACGTTCTTGCACGATCGGCAGCAGTTCTTTGCCAAACGGGCTGTCGTGATAACCCACGGCGATTTTTTTGCCTTTGAGTTTGTCCCAGCCACCCGCTTGCTTGGCGATGTGCTGCAAGAGCACGTCACCAGCGACCCAGTAGTGACCAATCAAAGGGAAGTTCCATTTGAAAATGCCACCGTCCGCAGAGTCACTGCGGCCATAGCCCGATGTGATCATGGGGATCTTGTCGCCTGGGATTTTTTCGGTCAACGCAAATGTGATACCTGTAGACAGGGGTTGGAACACAGTGGCGCCACCATGCTTGCCCTTCAGGCGTTCATAGCACTCCACACCACGGTCTGTGGCGTAAGCGGTTTCACACTCTTCAACCAAGGTTTGCACGCCATTGATGCCGCCGCGCAGGTTGACCAGTTTCATGTAGTCGGCGTAGCCGTTGGCAAAGGGCGTGGCGTTGGGAGCGACTGGCCCAGTGCGGCCCGTCAGACTCGGGAAGAACTGGACTTTGGCTTGCGCCATCACAGCCGTGCTGGTGACCACACCAGACAAACCTGCACAAGCCAGGGTGGCCAGCAGAGCAAATTTTTTGAGTTTCATGGAACTGTCTCCTTCAATCGTGTTAAAAAAATCAATGGGCCCATCATTTGAACAGTGAATATGTGCAAACCTGACTGTGGACAGTTGGCTTGCACACAACCTCACTGATCAGTGCGGGAAGGGCCACAACCGCAACTTCTGTTTGGTGATGCTCCACAACTTGGCTAAACCGTGGGGTTCAGCAATCAAGAACCAGACAATCAACGCACCAAAGATCATGTACTCCGCATGGGAGACGGCTGCGGTGGAAATTTCCACCCCAACCAAAGCCCCTACAGCAGGCAAAAACTGGTTCAGGAAAATCGGCAAGATCACAATAAAGGCCGCACCAAAAAAGCTGCCCATGATGGAGCCCATGCCACCGATGATGACCATGAACAACAGCTGAAAGGAACGGTCAATCGAGAAGGCTGCAGGCTCCCAAGAACCCAGGTGCACAAAGCCCCACAAGGCACCCGCCACGCCCACAATGAAAGAGCTCACGGCAAAGGCGCTGAGCTTGGCGTAAACCGGGCGGATACCGATCACCGCAGCGGCAACGTCCATGTCGCGGATGGCCATCCACTCGCGGCCAATCGCCGAGCGAACCAAGTTTTTAGCCAACAAACCAAAGACAACTAAAAAAGCAAGACAGAACAGGTATTTTTCGACGGGTGTGTCAATCACCCACCCCATGACTTGCAAGTCCGAAACAGCGACCGACCCTGAGGAGCTGTTGTTGGTGAACCAGCTGATGCGGCTGAAAGCCCAGTCACAAAAAAATTGAGCTGCCAGTGTGGCCACCGCCAAATAGAGGCCCTTGACGCGCAAGCTGGGAATACCGAAAAACATGCCCACTACCGTGGCGAAAAACCCCCCGGCCAGCAAGGCCACAATCAGAGGCATGCCTTCAATACGAACATAGGTGTTGTAGGCCATGTAAGCCCCGACCGCCATGAATGCGCCAGAGCCCAGCGAGATCTGACCGCAATAACCCACCAAAATGTTCACCCCCAAAGCGGCCAACGACAGGATAAGGAAAGGCACCAAGATAGCGCGGAACATGTACTCATCGGCCAAGAAAGGCACGCCGATGAAAGCGAAGGCGATGAGCGCCAGGATAGCCCAGCGGTCTTGCGCAATCGCAAAGATCTGCTGGTCGCTGCGGTAAGAGGTCTTGTACTGACCGTTTTCTCTATAGAACATGTTTATCTCTCCTTACACGCGGTCGATGATTTTTTCGCCAAACAGGCCTTGCGGACGGAACAGCAAGAACACCAGCGCCAGCACATAAGCAAACCAAATTTCGATACCACCACCCACATAAGGGCCGAGGTACACCTCGGACAACTTCTCGCCCACACCGATGATCAGGCCACCGATGATGGCGCCGGGCACCGAAGTCAGGCCACCCAAAATGATGACGGGCAAGGCACGCAAAGCCACGGTGGTCAATGAGAACTGAACACCCAATTTAGAGCCCCAGATGATGCCGGCCACCAAAGCGGTGATACCCGCCACAAACCAGACAATCACCCAAATGCGGTTGAGCGGAATGCCGATCGACTGCGCCGCTTGGTGGTCATCGGCCACCGCACGCAAGGCTCGGCCTGTGCTGGTTTTTTGGAAGAAAAGGGACAAGACCACCACCAACAAAGCTGCAATGCATGCGGCGTAAACGTCTTCCAGACTGATCAAAACCCCGCCATCAAAAACCGACTGGAAAAGAAAGACCGGCTCTTTGGGCATGCCGACATCAATTTGATAAATAGCGCTGCCAAAGATGGTCTGACCCAGACCGTCTAAGAAATAGGTGATGCCCAAGGTCGCCATCAGCAAAGTCACGCCCTCTTGGTTGACCAAGTGACGCAGCACCAAGCGCTCGATCAGCCAAGCCAACACAAACATCACGACTGCTGACATCGCAAAGGCAATCAAGTTGCCTAGAAACTTGTCTTCAATGCCCAACCAGCCGGGGATCCATTCCGAAAAACGCGCCATCGCCAAGGCCGCGAACAAGACCATCGCACCTTGCGCGAAGTTGAACACGCCCGAGGCCTTAAAAATCAGCACAAAGCCCAACGCCACCAGCGCATAGAGCATGCCCGCCATGAGGCCGCCAAAAAGAGCTTCCAGAAAAAATGCCATGTCTTGTTCTCCTTAGTGGCTCGTGCCCAGATAGGCACTGATCACGTCTTCGTTGTTGCGCACTTCTTCAGGCGACCCGTCACCGATTTTTTTGCCGTAATCGAGCACCACCACGCGGTCCGAGATGTCCATCACCACGCCCATGTCGTGTTCGATCAACACAATCGTGGTGCCGAACTCGTCGTTCACATCCAGAATAAAGCGGCACATGTCCTGCTTTTCTTCCATGTTCATACCGGCCATGGGTTCATCGAGCAAGAGGACCTTGGGCTCCATGGCCAAAGCGCGACCCAAGTCCACCCGCTTTTGCAGGCCATAGGGCAACTGGCCCACAGGCGTTTTACGGAAAGCCTGAATCTCCAAAAAGTCGATGATGTGCTCGACAAATTCCCGGTGTTCTTCTTCTTCGCGCTGGGCAGGGCCAATGCGCAGCGCCTGCATGAACAGGTTGCTCTTGATGTGCAGGTTGCGGCCGGTCATGATGTTGTCGATCACGCTCATGCCTTTGAACAGTGCCAAGTTTTGGAAGGTGCGAGCGATGCCCATCTCGGCCACTTGGCGGCTGTTCATGTGGTCAAACTTTTGGCCACGGAAAGTGATGCTGCCCTCTTGTGGTGTGTACACCCCGTTGATGCAATTGAGCATCGAGCTTTTGCCTGCGCCGTTGGGGCCAATGATGGCCCGCACTTCGTGCTCGCGCACATTGAACGAGATGTCGGTCAACGCCTTCACGCCGCCGAAACGCAAACTGATGTTGCTGACGTCCAGGATGACGTCGCCGATTTTCTTGGTCATGCTGCTGCCTTCACGGGTGTGAATGTTTTGGCGTCGGAAATCTTGAGCGTGGCGCTCACGCTGCCGGTGCGGCCGTCTTCAAACTTCACCACCGTCTCAATGAACTGCTCGGTCTTACCTTCATACAGGCCATCCACCAGCGGTTTGTATTTGTCGGCAATGAAGCCACGACGGACCTTGTTGGTCCGCGTCAATTCGCCGTCATCCGCGTCCAGCTCTTTGTGCAAGATCAAGAAACGCGAAACCTGGCTGCCCGCCAGCAATGCGTCTTCCGCCAAATCGGCATTGACCTTTTCAACGCACTCCTGGATGAGTTGGTACACCTCGGGCTTTTGTGCCAAGTCGGTGTAACCGGCATAAGGCAGGTTGCGGCGCTCGGCCCAGTTGCCCACAGCGTCAAAGTCGATGTTGAGCATCACGCACACTTTTTCGCGCTGGTCGCCATAGGCCACCACCTCTTTGATGTGCTGGAAAAACTTGAGCTTGTTCTCGACGTACTTGGGCGCAAACATGGCCCCATCGTTGGCGCCGCCCTGGATGCGACCCACGTCTTTGACGCGGTCGATGATCTTCAAGTGGCCGTGACTGTCGATGAAGCCCGCGTCGCTGGTGTGGTACCAACCGTCGGGTGTCAACACTTCGTCGGTGGCCTTCTGGTTTTTGTAATAGCCCTTGAGCAAGCCAGGCGACTTGACCATGATCTCGCCGTTCTCAGCGACCTTGATTTCCACACCTTTGCACGGCACGCCCACCGTGTCGGCACGCGCTTGGTTGTCGGGCTGCAGGCACACGAACACGGCGGTTTCGGTCGAGCCATAGAGTTGCTTAATGTTCACGCCGATCGAGCGGAAAAAGGTGAACAAGTCGGGGCCAATCGCCTCGCCCGCAGTGTAGGCCACTCGCACGCGGCTGAAACCCATGTTGTTGCGCAAGGGTCCGTAGACCATCAAGTTACCCAAGCCGTACATCACACGGTCCATCAGGCCCACCGATTGGCCGTCCATCAAGGCAGGACCCACTTTTTTGGCCACGTCCATGAAATAGTGGAACAGCTTGCGCTTGAAGCTGCCTGCGTCTTCCATGCGGATCATGACGCTGGTGAGCATGCCCTCGAACACGCGGGGCGGCGCGAAGTAGTAAGTCGGGCCAATTTCTTTCAGGTCGATGGTCACGGTGGCCGATGACTCGGGGCAATTGACCACATAGCCACACACCAGCCACTGCGCGTAGCTGAAAATGTTTTGGCCAATCCAGGCGGGCGGCATGTAGGCCAACACGTCTTCGGCGTTGGTCAACTTGTCGAACTCGGCGCCTGCTTCGGCGCGGTCGATCAAAGAGCTGTGGGTGTGCACCACACCCTTGGGGTTACCCGTGGTGCCCGATGTGAAAAACATCGCCGCCACATCGGTGTAAACCGCTTTGTCGACTTCTTCCTGGAAGAACTGGGGATGCTGCTGCGCAAACACCCCACCCGCTGCAATCAGCTCTTGGAGTGAACCCAAACCGTCTTCGGTGTACTTGCGCAGGCCGCGTGGGTCATCGTAGTAAATGTGTGTCAACTGCGGGCACTGCTCACGCACCTCCAGCATCTTGTCGACCTGTTCTTGGTCTTCCACCACGCAAAACCGCACTTCGGCGTTGGTCATGGGGAACACGCATTCGGCTGCAGCAGCATCTTGGTACAAGGGCACAGGAATCGCACCCAGTGACTGAGCGGCCAGCATGGTGGCGTAAAGGCGTGGGCGGTTGGCGCCCACCACAATCAAGTGCTCACCGCGCTGCAAGCCCGCTTGGTGCAAACCGCAGGCGACAGACTGAACCAATGTGGCCAGACCGGACCAAGTGATGGTCTGCCAAATGCCATATTCTTTTTCACGCATTGCGGGCGCCGAGGGGCGCTCAGCAGCGTGCTTGAGCATCAAACGGGGAAACGTTGTTTGCATGACCTGACCTGTCTCCAAAAACAATGGATTGACTGCAATTTCACTGAACTGCTTTGGATCGTAGGCAGTCATTTGACGTCAAGTTGTCATTTGGACGACAATTTAGGGAAGACCCCTAGCTCAACTGACCGCACCCTGACAGATCAAAGACCCACCATGCCCAAAGAAAAAAGCGTTTACCAACGGCGGCGTGCACCCACCGACGCGGAGCTGGACATGATCCCTTGGCTGCACCTGCTGCAAGCACACGAACGGCAAGAAATCGTGCCCCAGCTGGTGGTGAGCGACCCGCAGGTGGGCGACTATGTGTGCCGAGTGGGCCGCCCCGTGACCTATTGGTTTGGTGTCATCTCAGGCTTGCTCAAGATGAGCAGCGACAACGAGAGCGGCCAGACCATGACCTTTACGGGCGTGCCACCCGGCGGCTGGTTTGGCGAGGGCACCGCGCTCAAGCGCGAGGTGTACCGATACAACATCCAACCCTTGCGCCCCAGCGTGGTGGCGGGCCTGCCGCTCGAGACCTTCCATTGGCTGATTGACCACTCGCTGGGCTTTAACCGCTTCATCATGCAGCAGCTCAACGAGCGGCTGGGCCAGTTCATCGCCGCCCGCGAACTCGACCGCATGACCAACCCCGAGTTGCGCTTAGCCCGGCAC
>Ga0255126_1001159_pt1 | contig 10756 bp, 7 predicted proteins | sample Law_Miss_RepA_8d_FD_188556 | JGI IMG/M metagenome (GOLD analysis project Ga0255126, IMG submission 188556) | Freshwater microbial communities from St. Lawrence River, New York, United States - Law_Miss_RepA_8d | ecosystem: Environmental > Aquatic > Freshwater > River | place: USA: New York... | reverse complement strand
AGAACCGAGACAATACCGACCGTCGTAGCATGGGACTGCGGTCCCGTGCGTGTTGAGGGTTGCAGTTGCGCGGACACCACCCTCATCCCCCGGCCCCTTGCTCCCGCCAGCGGGAGAAGGGGAGGAGCGCTTCTTGGGAGGTCCGACAGGTCAGTAGTTAGAACCGAGACAAGCCCCAACGTCGTAGCATGGGACTGCGGTCCCGTGCGTGTTGAGGGTTGCAGTTGCGCGGTCACCACCCTCATCCCCCGGCCCCTTGCTCCCGCCAGCGGGAGAAGGGGAGGAGCGCTTGTTGGGAGGTCCGACAGGTCAAAACTTGCCGTTTTTAGATGCCCATATCGGCGAGACGTTCGGCGAGTGTAGAGAGGGTTTGGGTGAGTTGTGGGTGGTTGGTTTCGAAGTCTTCGACGATCAGGCTGATGCGGGAGGAGAGAGTCGGAGAGTTGTCTGACGAAGGGGATTGTTTCTCAAGGGTGGCTTGGATCTCGGCGGCGATTGCTTTGAGGTCTTCGATGTTTTGTGGGGTGAGTGAGGGTAAAGAGGCAAGTTGTTTGTGAAGAGAATCTAGGATGTCGTGAAGAGCGTTGTTGGACATGTGGATGGATCCATGTGGTTGTTAGTGCGTTATTGATCGGCGGCTTTATTGAGTGTCCTTAGAGCCCGTCGGACGATGTATTTCGTTTCGGGTGTTGGTGAACTATAGAGCCATTGGTTGGTAAGATCTAGGACCCATTGCGGTTGCGATTTGCTGGCGTCGTTAAGCCAGTTCGCAACTGAGTTTCGCACGTACAGAGACGAGTCTGCAAGGAGCTGTTCAAGGATAGGCAGAGCGATTTCGGGGGAGTCTTTAAGCAGTTGGATGTGCGTGCACCATACGCCGCGTGGGCGTGTGATTTCGGAAGCGAAGCGGCGCAGTCGTTCGCTTCTGCTACCTGTCCAAGGCACGAGTTTTTCGATGGATTGAATTGGGTTTTCGGCGACATGATGTCTTAGGGCCATCCAAGCGAATTCGCGGGTGCCTGCATTGTCGTGATCGGCAAGAGGTTTGATCCAAGCGAGTCGGCGGGGGAAGGGCATCTCATGCCACAGGCCGACGATCAGTGCCCCCCATTCGCGAGCAACGTCGCTTGGGTGGTTCAGGAGCAATTGAATTTCCGGGCCTGAAGCGTGGAAGAGTTCAGCGAGTGATTTCGCGATCTGCTTGGACTGTTGGATCTTTGAAAGCTTCGCGAGGGAAGTTGGATTGAGGTCGTGCTCGAAGTCGAGTTCCCACTGAAACTCCTTCGAGAGGTTGACCAAGAGTTCTATGCGATCGACGCAGAGCCATTCAACGAGGTTTCTCGCTTCGATCCAGCCGTGGTTTAGAGCATTGCGAACGAACGAGGGGACATCGGAACGTCGACGAGCGGTGGGACGATTCCGAAGAGTTTCTAGGAGTTCGATTCGTTCGAGTTCAGCTGGACTTTGCTTCGTTTGTTTCGCCATCGGGGATCCGAGCGATTTACTTGCTACCGAGCGCGTTGACAAGCATCGAGGTCAAGCCTGTGGAGTAATCGGTTTGACCGTCCCACGCCCATAGGTTTCGCAGGATATCGGTGGTAAGAATTCCGCACAGCCCCATCAAGAGTAGGACAAGTGCGAGCATGCCTACTTGCCAACCTGCGTAAGGGACTTCGGCAGCTCCCCGCATGGCGATGGCGGCACCTGCTGGCGCGAGGTCTTCGGCCCCGAATCCACCATCATCGAGTCCAGCTTCTTGGACGACGCCATCGACACCAAGGTCATCGGGTAGACCAACGCCACCGAAGCTTTCGGAGTTTTCGAGTTCGATGACTTGCGAGCCGCTATCATCGTCGATTTCGACGCTGTTCGATGGGGTGAGTTGGAATTCTTCGTCTTGATCGACCAGGGAAGCACCGATTCCGCTCGCGTTGCTTACGGAGGATTTAGAGCCTGCGGATGGGTCGGCGGCCAGTTCAGCGCCCAGATCGAGACCGGAGATACCGGTACCAGCGAGATCGAGCGGTTCGTCTTCGAGGGAGAGTCCGCTGTCGGATGGGCTCATCAGGTTAATGCCGCTTTCGGAGCCGAGTCCGATTGCGGAATCAGATCCAAGGACGAGATCATCTTCGTCGTCTCCGGCGAGTTCAAGTTCTCCGCCGAGGCTGCCGCTACCTTTGGAGGCTTTCGAGCCGCTGGGAAGTCCGAGGTCAGAGCCCAAGACGTTTGAGCCTGCGGAGTTCTCGATCGATTGTTTCTTTCCTTTGCTCGCGAGGTCCAAGCCGCTGGAGCTGGCGTCATCGAGCATCAGGTCGCTACCGAGTTCAACGTCGCTGCCTTCGGCGGCTTGCAGTTTCAAGTCGGAAGAGCCTGCGTTCTTATTGTCGTTGTTTTTCGAGGAGCGGTTGACGAGTTTCACTCCGCTATCGCTGCTTGGGTCTGGAACGAGAGCGACGTCGCTACCAGGAGAGTTATCGTCTGCGAGTCTCAGATCGGAATCCAAGGCGATATCATCGTCGCTGTCATCGTTGCTTAGTAGATCTTCTCGTTCGGCTTGCACGCGATCGATTTCTTCTTGTTTGAATTTCCAGCTTGCACCGTCGCGATAGCCGAAAATTTCACCGCTGGATCGCATTTCTACGAGCTCGTCGGTGGAAATACCAAGGATCTTTGCGGCTTCGTCGAGTGATACGTAGTTGGCCATTCCGGAACCTTCGCTTCAAACCAGGAAGAGAGTGGGACTAAGGGTGTGCTGTCAGTACTGCGGATTGCGATTGCAGGGACGGACGTTTTACTGGGGAGCAGTTGCTTGTGTGTATGCGTCTGCTGGTGGGTAAATCGTCAAAGTCCCCTTAAATAGATTAGTCAGCGGAAGTGACAGATTCTAGCTAAGTTTACGGGACAATCGACCGAAATACCTGAAGAACTTTTTCGAGTGGTTGGGTGGTTTTTCGTTTCAAAAAAAATGCAAAAGGGGTCGGTTTGGGCAAGATTCCTTGGAATCGCGCGGAGCGACCGGAGCGACCTGCGAGCCGATGGGCGAGTTTACGGATTATCAGGGATAGGGTGGCGGGTCCAAGTTGCACACAAAACGGCTTGGTAAAGCAAAATTGGGGGAATCGCTCGGGAAAAGGGCTGGACAAAAAGGGCTGGTGTTGGCAAGATGTTTAGCCCTGATAGACAGGATTATATTTTGGCATGAAGTAAGGCGTTCGGCGAACACCGCATTTCAAGCCACCGCAGTGTTCGCAAGTCAGCGCAGTGTTCGCAAGCCACCGCAGTGCTTGCAAGCCCCCTGAATGCTCGTTGAGGCTTGTTCCAGGGCATGCGAGGTCGGTGTAGGAACGGCAATTTGGAAAACTTGAGGAGTTATTTACGTGCCAAACATTGAGAGTGCAAAAAAGCGTCTTCGTCAGTCCCTCGAGCGTCGAACTCGGAATCGTGCTGCTAAGTCGACGATCAAGACCGCGATTCGCAAGTTGCAAGCGAGTGTTGAGGCGAAGGAGTTTGAGAAGGCCAAAGAGCAACTTCGTTTGCTAAGCAAGCTGCTTGATCAGACTGCATCGAAGGGGATCATTCACGTGAACAAGGCGTCGCGTGCCAAGAGCCGTTTGAATCACTTCGTCAAGAAGGCTTCGCTGGCTTAGTTTGCCAGTCTGGGCGTTGCTTGATACGAAAGCTCGCAGTGCATTGAAACCGTGCAATTGAATTTGTGAGGGAGGATTTTTATCCTCCCTTTTTGCATTCATGGTTATGCAGGGATTTTAGTGGCTGGTATTGATGGGGGTCGGTGTTTCGATACGTTCTCGTGCTCGGTGAAACGGCGCTTGTGTATGCAATCGAAAGCAATCTAACTCTGAATGCAACTAAACCCTTCCCGTTATCCGAGCAGGAGCACGAGCACGAGTACGAGTACGAGCACGAGTACGAGCACGAGCACGAGCACGAGCACGAAATTGGGCCCGAATCGCAATCATACTGGCGACGATTTTTCCTCAATCGCCGGCTTAATCGGCCGTCGAGGTTGCTGTTAGTTCTTTAGTAGCGACTCAAGGCTTTCTGTTGAGAAAGCATCGTCGATTCGCCAGTGAAGTGGCACTGCGTTCGATTCTCCTTCGGCAGCGGACGGATCCGTGAGAGCAGAGCAGCAGCTTGGGCAACCGCATCGATCCGGGCCTTGTGTTCTTGGTTGCCATTGGTTTGATTGATAGACAATGCGTGTTGGGGCGTTGGGGATAAGGTCGAAAGCGAACGAAGGAAGTCGCTGTGAGTCTTGTGAAGATTCGTTGGATTGTTCGATTGGGGCGGCCGATTCCCCTTCGGCGTTGCCGGCTCGGTTGAGGAAGTTGATCACCGTCAGCACATCGAGGGGGCTGATGAAGCGATCGCCATTGGGATCCAAGAAGGGTGCTTGACCCGAGGGAGAGCCTTGAAGGGACCGCGCGGAGTTGGTGTTGATATCGTTGATGAGGGTAAGCACATCGAGGGGGCTGACGCTTTGGTCACCGGAGATATCTTCTGCGATGACAGGATTCTGCCAGGGGCTCGGTGGGGAGAAGCCACCGAAGTCTACGTGTTGTACGACCGGGGCTGCTGAGTAATTGACTTCAAGGATACCGTTGTTGCTATTGGTGTGGATGAAGCCTGGGATTTTCGGGTCGATCAGTAGTCGATAGAAACCTGTAGGGAGGTTTGGTAGTACGTAGCTTCCGTCGCTTGCGGTTGTTGTTTGAGATTTCGGTCCGTATCGCAAGTGGTCGAGCATGACCGAGGATCCTTGGAATCCACGGGCGATCACGGATGCGATTCGAGCTGATCCGGTTTGGACTTCGAGCGTTACGCGTTGGTTGCGGAGCAGTCCGCTTTGCTCTGCGCGGCCGATGAGGTTTCCGTTGGAGTCGTAGGCATCGAGTCGAACGCGTGAAGCATCGTTGACGGCGACGGCTTCGATGGACACGTAGGATTGAGGTTGATCGAAACGAGCGCGAAGTTGGAGTTGCTCGCCGGTGAAGGAGTCGACGTAGCGACGGGCCCAGAAGGAGTAGGGTTTAAAGAATTTTGGTCCGGAGATGTTATCCAGTGGATAGACACCGATGAGGGCTTGGGAGTCGTTCCCTACTGTATCGATGCGCACTGCGTTTCCGGAGGGGCCGAGGTATCCGGCAAGGTTGCCGGTTGGGAACGCGTCGGGATCGATGAGGGACTGAAGGTTCAGTGGGTTGTTATTTGCATCGACGAGAGTAACGAGTCCGTTCGGTATTCCAGATTCGTTCGAGTTCCAACTTCCGTTTTGATTTGCATCGCTCCACAGGAAGCCTTGGATACCGACTTGGGTCGTCACATCGGGAGCATCGGAGATGACACCGGAGAAGATATTGCTGGTGATTCCCAGGGCGGTTTCCACAGCGCGGATTTCGATGGTCTTGCCGACTTGTGCGGGAAGGATGGGGATTTGGAGATTGAGGTTAACTGAATAATCGTTGGTTGCGAGGATTTCCGTCCAGTTCCCAGCATCGATTCGGTACTCGATACGACGGACCTTGTTGATCGTGATGTCGTTTTGGGTGCCGGAAGAATTTCGGTTCGGAAGGGTCTGCACGGAGGCTTGGCCGGAGAAGCTATAGGCGCCGAATTGGGGGAAGTATCGGCCTGTGCCTTGAAGTTTCAGTGGAACGTCGAGGACATCGAAGATCCCATCGTTATCGGAATCTTTCCATCCGATTTGAGCCAGAGTTGCTTCGGGTGAGATCACCAGCGAGTAAGCAGCGGAGAGGGAGCCGCCCGAGGACATGATGCTCGCTTGCTGGACGAAGTTCGGGGTGGGGTTCAAATCGAAAGCGTTGGTGTTTTGAGCATCGTAGTAGCCGCGTCGATCGTAGTAGTTTCCTCCTCCGATGTATTCATCGCGTGCCCAGAAGATGTGACCGGTCTCGTGTGTATAAGTCGAGTCGGGGCGTTTCGATGGGATGACTTCGAAGAGTCCTCCGGCGAATGCGAAGGCGCGAGAGAAGTTCCCTCCGGGTGCGAAGCTGCCGTCGGTATCGCGTGCGGAGTTGACAACGAAGATGGTGAAGGACCAATCGGTTCCGAGTTTTTCGCGTTGAGCGTGGTTGAAAGCGCGGAGCGAGGATTCGAAGTTCGCGCCGGATGCTTGGGTGTAACCGATGTCCTGCAGGAACCTTGGCCCCCATTGCAGGTAACCTTCGGAGGTCATGTTGATCGGTTCGAAGGGGGTGCTCAGTCGGTTGTCGACATAGGTTCGATCGATGACCCATTCGAGAGTGTGGACAGAGGACTTCTTTGCGAGCAACTTGTTCCACCACTGCAGTCCAGTCTGAATGTTATTCATCACGTCTTGAACGTGGGAATCGGACCAGTCTTCGGTGCTCAGACCGCCGGTGCTTTCGAGGAGCACAGGGGTCACAGCGATACGTCCAAGCATGAACTCGCCGGTGTCTTGGGGGGTGGCGCCGAACGGAAGGCTTGCAAAGACCCGGCGTTCTTCGAGGGTCTCGAAAAAGGGCTTACGGTTTCGCGTAGCGCGGCGCAAGCTAGCGTGCTGTTGACGTCTTTTGCGTTTGGGCTCTGAGTTGGCAAAGGGGAACGTCATGGGTGCAAGTTAGTTTAGGGGGAATAGGTTAGACAGTTGGTTTTTCGGCGGGTGATTCAGGGTACTCTTCAAGGGGGATACGGTATTGGAATTATCGGGTCAATGGGAGTCATAGGCTTTGGAAAAAACCAAGCGGAACTCGATAGACTTTGGATAACTTTCGAGGGGGTAAGATTCCTGCCGTACGGATGTTTTTCGCAAGAATTTGTCGGAAAGTCATTGTGCTTAATTGCCGGGTGCTGGGATGTAGGCTTAATTGGTGGTTTAATAAAAGTCCGAAACGGAACGCCCAGGGACTCAGTGATGCTAAGGGCGACTGGATGTTGTGCTTGTATTGAGATAAATCAAGCGTCACCGTGAATTCAAGTTGACACGTATGAGACGAACGATGCGGATGGACACATTGTTTGCGTGGGTCGTTCGGTGAATAAAGTGGGGATGATCAGAGACATGGATTTGGAAGAGTCACTAGATACAGCCACATCCTTTGTGGTTCGGCTCAGTCATCACGATCCCCAAGCTTGGGAGGATTTTGCGGTCCATTATTCGCGGATGATGCGTCGTTGGATGAAGCCATGGAAGATCCCTGTCGATGAGGTCGAGGATATTCTGCAAGATACTTATCTAAGGATCCTTGGGAATGTTCATCGCTTCAGGCATCGTGGTCCTGGAACTTTTCGTGCTTGGCTGAAAAAAGTTTCGCGGAGTTGTTGGTTGAAGGTGGTTCAGCAATCAGCATTTGGCAAGCACACTTCGTTGGATGTGGAGGCGAGTCTATCGGAGGAGACGATGTTGTCGATCGACCGAGAGATCGATTTGTTGATTGAAAAGGAGTACTTTCAGTATGCTTTAGAGTGTACCCAGCGGCGGGTCAATCCTCAGCTTTGGGATGCTTACCGGCTTACAGCGATCGAGGGAAGAAGTGGGCAAGAGGCTGCTGAGATATTGAGTGTTTCGGTGGATGTGATTTATAAGTCGAGGAGTAGGTTCCAAGAACGATTGGCGGAAGCACTCCAGGAATTAGCTTCTGAGCGGTCGTCGGTTTGATGCGTCTTGGGTGGGGCTATGATCGAACGCGATGAAGATGAGCACGTGGACTGGCACACGGTCGAGCAATATGTTTCGAATCGACTTGATCCTGCAATTGTCTCGGAGATAACTGACCATTTTGCGATATGTACACCATGCCGCGGAATGTTAACGCAGTCCATTCGAAAGAAGCTTGATCAATCTGAGGATCAACCTCGTGATGCATCAGCATTCGATGGAGCAATACCGTCCCAAGTGGATTTGAGCGGTTACCGTATCGTTCGTCGGGTAGCCGAAGGTGGAATGGGTACGGTGTACGAAGCGGAGCAGCTTGTAACGGGGCGGCCCGTCGCCTTGAAGTTCATATCGAATTCGAAGGTGGCTTCGCTGGGATTCGGACCGAGTGCCGAAGGGGTGCTGCAGGAGGTGCGTGCGATGGGGGCATTGTCGCACCGCAATATCATTCAAGTGATTGACGTCATCGTCTACCGGGATGCTCCTGTCATTGTGATGGAGTACTTTCCGGGTGTTACTTTGCTTGATTGGTGTAGGGAGCAGCGGCCTAGTCGCAAGGAGATAGCAAGGTTGATGGCATTGGTCGGCGAGGCTGTTGCTCATGCGCATGAACGGGGAGTGGTTCATTGCGATTTGAAGCCGCACAATATTCTTGTTCGGGGAGAGAAAGAGGATTTGGAGCTGAAGGTCATTGATTTTGGAGTTGCGAAATTGCAGCACAATTCCAGTGACTCGTTTCAGGGGATTGATGCAGGGACCCTTGCATACATGGCCCCCGAGCGGACGGTGGCGAGGGATGGGTCTGTTGATGTTTTTCCTGAAATTGCTCCTTCCTCTGACATCTATTCTCTGGGGGTGATCCTCCATGAGTTGCTTGTTGGTAAACGACCTTTTGCAGCGACCGATAGGGAGTCATTGCTTAAATCGATTCAAAGAGGAGAGCCAAAGTCACTTCGCCATTTTGATTCGAAAATATCGAGGGACTTGGATGAAATTTGTTTGAAGTGCATGCGGAAAGACCCCGCACAGCGTTATCGAACTGCGGCGAGTTTTGCATCGGATTTGAGGGCTTACTTTGGAAATCAACCGATCCAAGCGAGGCGGATGGGAATAGCTGAGCGCCTTTGGAAGTGGAGTTATCGACATCCGGGTGTTGCGGGTGTTGCCGGAGTTAGTATTCCACTGCTGGCATTCTTCGGAGTTGGTGCGATGACAACCAAGGAGCATAATCGTCAGCTTGAGAGTGTTTTAAAGGAGAGATCGAAGGAAACTGAGCGTACTCTTGAGCGAGTGGAGATGGTCGAGGGTATTACGCGCGAAGAGCTTCGAGCTCGCATGGAGGAGTCTTCGGATAGGTTGTATGGTGCGACGCCAGAGAAAGAAGACAAAGAGTACAAGATCCTTGAAGAGAACATGAAGCGTTGGCAGACCTTCGCGAAGGTCGTTGGTGAAGACGAGAAGAGTTTGTCGATACGAGCAGAATCGCTTTGGAGGATTGGAGCGATTGATGGAATGCTGGGTAGGAATGCTCAAGCAGAGGAAGAGATTAATAAAGCGTGTGAGGAATATCAGGCGTTATGCGATCGCTTCGAGAATAATTCGGAGTACCAACATTATTATGCGTCGGCTTTGTACGAACTTGCGAAACTAATGTTTCATCGTGGTCAGAACGCAGATGCGACCAAGACCTTTGATGCCGCGCTGTTGAGGGTTGATCAAGCTTTAGAGAGGTCGAATGGGGATGCTAGAATTGCGTTGACGGCCAGCCGAATTCGGCGTGATTATGGAACGATTTTATCTAGGGTGCAGGAATTAGAGTTAGGTAAAGAGCAGTTTCACAAGGCGATCGAAGTCTTGGACAGCAGTAGATGGGATGCTGATATCGATTTGGAATATCGTCAGCAGCGGTGTGTTTGCGAGTGTAAGTTAGCCAATGTCCTGAGGCTTCAGGGGCAGCATCGTGAAGCGTTGGAGATTCTTTTACATGCCGTAGAGGCAGCTCGAAGTCTCCTTGATCAATATCCTGACAAAACGGAAGCATGGCGGGCCCTAGGTCTGGGATTGCAGGCCCTTGGTTCGACCTATAACGACCAGGGAAAGTGGCGTGAGGCTTGTGATGCTCTTTCAGGATCGTTAGAGCAGCAGCAGAAAATAGTTGGAGCCTATCCAAAGTATCCTGAGATGCAGTTGGATTACGCCGCAGCCTATGGTTCGTTAGGTGTTGCATATCTTCAGCTTCGCGAATTTCCAGAAGCGTCTGCAAACTTCGAGCGTGCGGAGGAAATCTATCGGCTGTTGGCTGAGCGGTATCCCAATCGACCTGGATATACTTCTTATTGGATCAACACTCTGAGCAATCAGTTGGGGGTAATGACGCTACAGGAGCGACTTGGCGAAGCGATTTCGATTGGCCGGCGATTGGTTGCGGCACGAGAAGAATTGCGAAGTCGGTTTCCGGACTCACCGGAGTTTGCTTATGGGGTTGCCGCAAGCCAAAATTTGTTTGGTCAATTGCTGACTCGATCAGGTTGTTCGACGGAAGCTTACGACGTATTGATACAAGCAAAGTTGAGCTATGAGCAACTGATTCAAGAGCATCCGCAAGTACTTGCGCATCGAACGGGGCTTGCGAAAGTCCATCTGTCGTTTGCTGAATTGGCTTATAAAGAGCAACGCTGGGAATCGTCATGCGATTACTATTCGCAATTGATATATGCCTTGCACCACTTATCGAGCAACGGACGGCCAGTCAGCAGTTTAGGAGGTGACTATGCGCTGCTCTTGTCGGGATATTTGGGGCAAGCAACGTGTTGCCGTCGGCTTGGTGAAACCCAAAACGAAGCGCGATGTTTGCTGTTGGCTCTCGATGCGTTGATACCGGCGAAAGCTACGAACTTGAAGGTCCGCGACGAGATTATGCAGCGCGCAGTTGAAATAGTCGGTAACGATTTGCACGCAAGCTTAACGAAGGATTTGATAGACCAATTGCGAGATCGCTTAGGGCGGTTGCAAGTGGAGTTGAAGCTGCCCTCTGTTAATTAGGGTAGATCTTTTGGATTGATTGGGGATTGGGCGGTGTCACCGACCACAGTAATCCAGCGG
>Ga0255126_1001154_pt1 | contig 10779 bp, 14 predicted proteins | sample Law_Miss_RepA_8d_FD_188556 | JGI IMG/M metagenome (GOLD analysis project Ga0255126, IMG submission 188556) | Freshwater microbial communities from St. Lawrence River, New York, United States - Law_Miss_RepA_8d | ecosystem: Environmental > Aquatic > Freshwater > River | place: USA: New York... | reverse complement strand
CCTGCGGATGTTTGTCCTGCGCGCCAAGGTGAGTCTGGAAGATTGGTCGGCAAGCTGGGCGGTGGCCGGCATCGCCGCCGAACAAGCCCCCGCACCGGTTGGCGACTGCCTCCCTGAGCCGACTGGTAGCACGCGCGCACTGCCGCCGCTGCTTGCCGTGAGACTGCCCGGGGGCACGGCACGCTGTTGGCTGCTGGGCCCGGAAGCCGCCGTACAGCACTGGCTCAGGGAAAGCGGTCTCGGCGCCGCCAGCGCCGACGACTGGTGGGCCGACGACACCGCGCTTGCGCTGCCACGGATTGAGGGCGCCAGCAGCGAGCGCTTTCTTCCGCAGCAGCTCAACCTCGACCGCCTTGGCATGATGAGCTTCGACAAAGGCTGTTACCCAGGTCAGGAAATCATCGCGCGACTTAAATATCGGGGTCAGGTGAAAACCCGTCTGCGCAGCGGTGAAACGACCGCAAAGCTCGCGCCGGGGGCACGGCTGTTCGCCCCGGGCAACGGCAGCGGCCAGTCGGTAGGGGAGGTCGTTAGCGTGGCGACGCTGGGCGAACACACCGTGTTCACAGCCGTGGTCGATCTGGAAGTGGCAGGGGAACTGCGCGCCAACGCGCCGGATGGCGACCCGGTCAGGGTCAGTGCCGACAGCGGTGACTGAGGCCTCTCCTTCCGGCATCGTCACTCATCCCCGCGACTATCGGCCGGTCTGGTGGCTACCCGACGGCCACTGCCACACCTTGTGGGCTGCACTCGCCCGAAGTCCCCCTCCGCCTCAGGTTCGTCACGAACGTTTTGAATTACCCGACGGTGACTTCGTCGACCTTGCCCATGTGGGCCAGGCCGATCGGCCCTGCGTGCTGGTCCTGCATGGACTGGAGGGCAGTCTCGCCTCGCCGCATATTCGCGCGGTGCTGCAGGCCATTGACGCCCGCGGCTGGCACGGCGTGCTGATGCATTTCCGTGGCTGCAGCGGCGAGTTCAATCGCTTGGCGCGCAACTACCACTCGGGCGATACCGACGACCTGCGCTGCGTGCTTTCGGCTTTGCGCAAGCGCCATCCCGGCCTGCCTTTCGGCGCGGTGGGCTACTCGATGGGCGGCAATGTGCTACTGAAATACCTGGGGGAATCTGGGGCTAACTCGGGACTTGCCGGCGCGGTGGCGATTTCCGTCCCTTTCGAACTGGGACGCGCCGCGTGGCGACTCAACCAAGGCTTCTCAAAAGTCTATGAGCGGCATCTCATCGGCAGCCTGCAACGTAAGGCGCGCGCCAAATTGCGGGTCGTGCCATGCCCGCTGGACCTCACGGCGCTTGAGCGCTGGAACGACTTCAAAACCTGGGACGACCGCTACACCGCGCCGCTGCACGGCTTCCGGGATGCCGAAGACTATTACGCACAGGCCAGTTCCCGGCAGTACCTCAAACACATCGCCACGCCCACGCTGCTGATTCACGCGAGCGACGACCCGTTCCTGCCGCCTGCCGGTATTCCGGTGGCGGCCGATCTGGCGGCAGACGTGACGCTTGAACTTGCAGCGCGCGGCGGGCACGTGGGATTTGTCGCCGAGCCCATCGCCGGCGTCACCGAGCATTGGCTGGATCACCGGCTGTGTTCTTTTCTAGCGACTTCATTTGGAGCTGGTGTGGTCCCCGCCATCGCCCGTTAGAATAAGTCCACCATGCCGAGAGCCAGCACGATTGAAAACTTTACCGTCAGCCGTGGCGGCTATGCCCTCATCGCGCTGGGTTGCGCGAGCCTGTTGGCATTCGGCTACTACCTTCAGTTTGGCAATGGACTAGAACCCTGCCCGCTTTGCATTTTCCAGCGCGTCGCCTTCTTTGCGATTGCCAGTATCGCGGCGCTTGCCACGGTGCATGGGCCTCGTGGCCCGGCGCGACGGGTCTATGCGGCACTCATCGGTCTGTCGGCGTTGGCGGGCTCAATGGTTGCCGGGCGCCAAACCTGGCTGCAGCACCTGCCCGCAGATCAGGTACCGGAATGCGGCCCAGGGCTCGAATTCATGATCGAGATGTATGCCCCGTTCGAAGTATTGAAGCGGGTGCTTCGGGGTACCGGCGACTGTGCCAAGGTCGATTGGACTTTCCTCAGCTTTTCGATTGCCGAATGGTCCCTCTTCTGCTTCAGCCTGATCTTGTTTACCGCTTTCATCCAATGGCGAGCGGCCCGCAGGCGAGAATGGCTATGAGCCACCCAGCCGTGGCGCGGGCGCTCTGAGCCAATCTTTTCATTCTCTTTAACAAGACTTACACACATGCTTACCGAACTCGTCAGCCAATGGGCGCTTGAAATCCTCGACCGCACCCAATACGTCGGTGCCGCAGCGCTGATGGCAGCCGAAAGCATGATCCTGCCGGTGCCCTCGGAGGCGGTGATGCCCTTCGTTGGCTTTCAGGTTGCCGACGGCAAATGGGACCTCGGCCTAGCGATTCTCGCCACCAGCATTGGCTCGCTCGTGGGCTCCTTGCTGTCCTATGCCATGGGCTACTACGGCGGGCGGCCATTTGTGCTGTCGGTTGGGAAATACCTGCTGCTCAACGTGCACGATCTGGAGCGCGCTGAACGTTTCTTTCACGCCCGGCAAGGCGCCTGGACCATTTTCCTCGCGCGCTTCGTGCCGGTGGTCCGGCATCTGGTCTCCATTCCGGCCGGCACGGGTCGAATGCCGCTGTTGCCGTTTTGTCTGGCGAGCGTGGCGGGCGCGACCTTATGGAACGGCTTTCTGCTGTGGGTAGGCATGCAACTGCGCGAGCAGTGGACGCATGTCCAGAGTTACTCGCATCAGATCGATATCGGCATCGTCGCTATGCTCGGTCTCGGCGCAGTCTGGTTCTGGCGCAGCCGCCGCCGATAATCTCCCCGTTGGTCGCCGGCTTGATCCCAAGTGGAGGAAAGCCGGTTGGGCGCCGCTACCCTGAAGGTCAATAAGAAAACTTGCAGGGGAGCACATTCATGGCAACACCCAGACTATCGGAGAATCCGATGTACCTGCTGCTACGCATGGGAGACATCGAGGAATTCAATCGTCGCAAGGCCGCTGGCGAAGCTTGCGATCTCACCGCCTGCGATTTAAGCCGGCTGGACTTGCGTAACCTGGACGCTTCCGGGCTCGATCTCCGCGACTGCTACTTCCGCTCTTCAGATTTGCGCGGGCTCGATCTGCGTAGCACCAATCTCGAGGGCGCCAGCTTTGCGCAAGCGTTTGTTTCGGGGTGTTATCTGCCGCGCGAGATTAGCCCGCTGGAAATGACGATGGCGCTGGAGCACGGCACGAGGGTGCGCTATCTGGATTAGCGCAACTCAATCGGAGGCAGCAGGTGAATGGCGAACTGCTGCGTCGAGTCAGCGAGCGCGCTGGCGCTGGGTAGCAGGCCCACATATTCCACCCAGTCGCGGTGGCGAATGTGATCCCAGCGCGCGAGCTCAATGTGTTGCACCTGATCCACCACCTCGCCAAAACGCCACCCATGCAGAGCGATATGCTTGCGTAAGCGCCCGATGGCGGATTCCTCACTCCCCGCAAACAGGAAGCCGAAAGTCATCAATAAGCGCCGATGCTGGTCCCGATAATTGAACGGGACGCCGTAAAAATTGACCATCGCCCGCGCTAGTGGTGGTGGTGGTGGTGATGGTCGTGGTCGTGGTCGTGGTCGTGGTCGTCATGCTGATGCTGGGCGCTTTGCAAGGCCACACGCGAGGCGTGCAGGCCTTCCGCACTCAGCAATCCCTTGCCGCTCACCAACTTCTCCGCCGCAGCCAGCCACAACTCGTAATAGGGCGTGTGGGGTGTCCGCGAGGCATCCGCCGCAATTTCTCCGCTCAAGGCATCCACCCATTCCTGCCACTCAAAGCGGCCTTCCTGATGAAGCTGGATGACCAGCGCAAACGCCTTGGCCTCCCACGGCGCGGCAAACACCACGCCGTCCTCGTCTTTCGGGATGCCGGGCGTCGCCGAAAAATCGGGTTGCCCAAGGCAGGCTTTGAGCTCGCTCATGGCACCGCGTCCATATAGTCGTCCCACACGTCCACCAGTAGCACATCACGTTCGCCGCCTTCCCGTCCCCACACCTCTTTGGCGGTGAAGCGCACGCTGTAGACGTGCTGGGGTTTCTGATTGCCGCCATGCGCGTGAGTGTCGGGAAACACGAACACGCCAAAATCCTGGGTAATCACGCCTTCGCAGCCGCGCAGATAGTGCGGCATGCGGGTGTGCCCGCCGGGATTGATCTTCCGCACGCGGATGCGTTGACCGACCGCAAAGCGCGGCGCCACTTCGAGGTCGAGTTTGGTGCTACCGCCGCGGGAATTAGAGGCCCCGATGGCCTGCGCTGCATTAATCGCCATTAGTGAGCCTCCTGCGCGATCTGCGCCCGACGGGCTGCGAGTTCTTCAGCGCTCAAAGTGCCCTTCTCTACCAACAAGGTTTCGAAAGCGTGCAGCCAATGTTCATAGTAGCTGGTGTTGAGATAGGACGGCGCGCCCATGCGCTCGATGGCATGGCGGAATTCGTCCAGGTTGAAAGCGCCCGTGGCGGCGACGGGGAGGAACATCCCGAACACCCGCTTTTCCCATTCCTCGTGAAACACCGGCTCGTTTGGTTCCGGGTTGATCGGGCCGTGACCGTCGCTGCCGCCAAGATCGTGTACACCGTTCATTGCTGTTTCTCCTTACACCGCGACCTTGGTCACGCCGATCATCGCGTCGCGCGTCACCAGCGCGGCCAGTTCGTCTTCGCTCAGGTGCTCGGTGCCCGCCGGACGCTCCGGCAACACCATGTAGCGTACTTCAGAGGTGCTGTCCCACACGCGCACTTCGGTCGCCTCCGGCAGTTCAAGGCCGAACTCCTTCAAGACACCGCGCGGTTCAATCACCACCCGCGAGCGATAAGGCGCGGACTTGTACCACACCGGCGGCAAGCCCAGCGTAGGCCAGGGGTAACAGGAGCACAGCGTGCACACCAGCACGTTGTGCACGTCCGCCGTGTTCTCCACGACAACCATGTCTTCGCCCTGCATGCCAGAGAAGCCAAGCTCTTCAATGGCCTCGGTGCCGTGCGCGAGCAGGCGGGCTTTGTATTCGGGATCCACCCAGGCGCGGGCGACCACTTTCGCGCCGTTACGCGGGCCGACTTTGTGTTCGTACTTGTCGATTAGCGCGTCCACCGCGGCCGGGTCGACCAGACCTTTTTCGACCAGCAGGGATTCCAGCGCCTTGACGCGGATTTCGATGTCCGAGAGCGGACGGGTATGGGCAGATGAAGCCATGTGCAGTGCCTCCTCAGGCTTGCGTCCAGTCGTAACTTTGTTCCAGAGCATGAGAGGCGCGCAACAGCGTGCTCTCATCAAAAGACTTCGCCACCAGCATCAGGCCTACCGGCAGGCCTTGCGACATCGCGCAGGGCAGGCTGAGCGCCGGATGCCCCGTCACGTCGAACGGGCTGGTGTTGGCCAGCATCTCCAGCGCGCGAATGATGTATTCCTCGCGGCTCGCGTCTGGCGCCGGAATCGGGGTGGCTTTCATGGGCAAGGTTGGCATTAGGAGCAGGTCGACCTGCTCGAATGCCGTGTCGTACGCCGCCTTCAGTTTCAGCGCCAGATTCTGCGCCTTGGCGTAGAAGCGGCCGTGGTAGCGGGTATGCATGTACTCACCGGTGAGTAGCACCAGTTTGGCCGTCTCGGATAAATCATCCGGACGGGTCTTCCAACCGCGGGCAAAGACGTCCATCAGGCCGGTGGTGTAGTAGCCCTTCCAGTTAGTGCCCATGCCGTTGCCTTTCAGCATGAGGCCAGTGGCGCCCTCAATCGAAATGGCGTTCCAGATGTGAATGCCGTCGAGATGCATGGGGATGGAAATGGTGGAAACCTCGGCGCCCAGCGCGGCGAACCGGGCGGCCGCGTTGATCACCGTTTGGTCGACGTCGGCTTCGGAGTTCGGCAGTTCAAATCCCTCGGCCAGAATGCCGATGCGCAGGCCGCGAATATCGCCGGTCAGTGCGCTGGTGTAGGGGCTTGGCGTCACCCGGTACTGGCGGGGATCAAAACCGTCTTCGCCGGCGATGACTTCCAGCAACAGCGCGACGTCGGCGGTGCTCCGCGCCATCGGACCCAGATGATCGAGCGTGGTTTCAATCGGGAACGCGCCGGTGTAGGGCACCAGACCATGCGTGGGTTTCAGACCGTAGACCCCGCACCAGGAGGCGGGGATCCGGATCGAACCGCCCTGATCGCCACCGATTGCCATATCCACCTCGCCCGCCGCCACCAGCGCCGCGCTGCCGGCCGAGGAACCGCCGGTGGTGCGAGTGTGGTCGTAGGGATTAAGCGTTGGGCCGTTGTCGGTGGTGTGGCTGCCGCCGGAGAAACACAGGCTTTCGCAGTCCGCCTTGCCGGCAATTTCGCCGCCGGCGTCCAGAATGCGCGTGACCAGCGTGGCATCGATATCGGGGACATAGCCTTCCAGCACCGAGGTGCCGTTCATCATGGGCACGCCGGCCACGCAGATGTTGTCCTTGATTGCGATTCGCTTGCCGGCCAGCGGGCCACTCGCGGCCCCTTTGATTGAAGTCTTACAGGCCCAGGCGTTGAGCGGGTCTTCGCTGCGTTCCGGCTTGTAGCCCGGCGTGCGCGGATATTTCACCGGCAGGCGCGGCTCAACCAATGCCTGCAACCGCTGGTAGGAGGCCAGCGGACCGGCCATCAAGCCCTGAAACGAAGCGATGTCATCTGCGGTCAGATTGAGACCAAACTGGAGCGCAATGTGTTCGAGTTCCTCTGCGGTCGGTGGCTTTACGATCATCTGGCGGGACTCCCTATGGCAGTTCGATACGTGAAGGAAACAGACTTAGTTAGCGAACGCGAACACCTGATATTCGACTCGATTGGGGAGGAAACGCCCCTGCCCCACCGCCAGCACGTGGTTCAGCCAGGCATAGCGCGGGTCGCCGGTTTCGAAGCGCGGCTGCGTGAAAAAATAGGTTTCGCCAAATTCGGTCTTGCCATTGCCGGCCAGCGCCGCACCAGCGGCTTCGGTGATATGCGAACGACCGAAGTACTGCACGTAGATATGCGCACCGTCGTCGGTGAGGAATGTCGCGCGCACATCGAGATGGCCAAAGCCGTCGGCGTCGATCAACAGCCAGTCACCGCCGCCGGGCAGAATCTGGCCTGTCAGGCGGGAACCCTCGAAGCGACCGCCGGTCACTTCCACAATGAGACGGTTACCATGGGGGCCTGCGCCGACTGGCGCTGCGGCACCAAGATCGGCGTAATAGGTCATGAGTGGTTCGAGCTTCATCGTGAACTCCTGAAGGATGCTAAAAAGATGATCGGAAGCGGGCGAAAAAGAGTCGGTCCATTGAAACACAAGCAAGCTGGGTTGCGGGAGTGGGGGGCCCCCTGCTGCTGGCTGTTACTGGTGGCGTGCTGCACGCTGCGCCCGGTGCTGGCGTCGGAGACCTGCGCCGCAGGTCCGGGCGCTGCCACCGAATCCGTCGTCGCCCGCTACGGCACCGGGCTCGATTTCGAGGTGTACCGTAACGACCGTGCGGTCGGTCGACATGAGGCGCGCTTCTCGCGTGAGAACGGCTACCTCGTGGTGCGCTCTATGCTCGATCTCGGCATCAAATTGCTGTTCATCGAGGCCTATCACTACCGCTACGAAGCCACCGAGTACTGGTGCGATAACCAGCTGATGCGGCTTGCCGCCACGGTGAACGACGACGGCAAACGCAGCGAAGTCAGCGCCATCGCAGAACAGGGGCGCCTGCGTTTGAACGCACCCGACGGCAGCTTCGAGGCGCCGGCCGGCAGCTTTGCCACCAATCACTGGCATCCCGGAGTGCTAGCCAGTAGCGCGGTGATCAACACCCTCACTGGCCACCTCAACCGCGTGCAGCTCAAGCCCTGCGCGGTGCCCGCCCCGAGCGGCGAGTCGACCGCGCGCTGCGTCGACTATACCGGCGATCTGCAGGCCCGCGTGTGGTACGACGATACCGGTCGTTGGCGCGGTCTGGCGTTTGCCGGCACCGACGGCTCGCGCATCGACTACCGGCTTCGCGATTCTGCTGCGATCCAATCAGCACAGACAGATCCATGAGCGGCCTCGGCGACGTAAGGCGAGCAAACCTGCACAATTGACCGGCAGCCTCGCAACTGGAGAACCGGCTCTTATGAATATCTGGATTACCGGCGCATCAACCGGCATTGGATTAGCGCTCGCCCGCCACTACGCGCTGGCCGGCCATCGCGTCGTGCTGTCCGCGCGCTCAATTGACACCCTGGCAGCAGCCGTCGCCTCGCTGCCCGCCGGCACCAGCCACGCCGTGCCGCTCGACGTGACCGACGAAGCCGCCGTAATGGCGGCCGTGGAAGACATTGAAGCGCGCTACGGCCCGCTCGATCTGGCGGTGCTGAACGCGGGCACCTACGCGCCGGTCCGTGCCGCTTCGTTCACCAGCGCAGCAGCACGCCAGATGATGGAGGTGAACTACTTCGGCATCTGCCATGGTCTGGCCGCACTGATACCCCGCTTCATGGCGCGCGGCCGCGGCCAGATTGCGGCCATGGCGTCGGTCGCAGGCTACTGTGGCCTGCCCTACGCCGGCACCTACAGTGCTTCGAAAAGCGCCGTGATCAGGCTTTGCGAGTCGCTCGCCCCGGAACTCGCCGCGGCTGGCGTGCAACTGAAAGTGGTGAATCCGGGCTTCGTCGCCACGCCGCTGACGGCGAAAAACGATTTTCCCATGCCCTTCCTGATGGAGCCGGAAGCGGCCGCAAAGCGCATTGCCGAGGGCCTCGCCAGCGGTCACTTTGAGGTGCGGTTCCCGCGCCGTCTGGCGTGGCTGCTAGGCCTCATCGCGGCGCTGCCCTATCCGCTCTATTTCGCGTTGACCAAACGTATGTTGCGCCCCGCATGATGCCGCCCGGACTCACCCGCTACATCGAGTTTATGAGCACGCTCAGCGAGGCGCGTCTGAGCGAACTTCCCGAAATCGTCACCGACGACATGAGCTTTCAGGATCCCTTCAACAACTTGCGTGGACGCGAAGCCTTTGCTCGCTGCCTGCACGAAATGCTGGGGCAGCTCGCAGACTTGAAAATTACCGTCACTCACGTGGGCGAGTTGCTAGACCCAGCGGGTGAGGGCGCGGCGCGCTACGTGCTGCGCTGGACGTTTGCGGGGCGGCTCACAAAGCTCGGTAACCGGCCGTGGCAGGTCACGGGCATGAGCGAAGTCACGCTCGCCGACGACGGGCGCGTCAACTCTCATATCGATTACTGGGACGCCGCCCAGGGGCTTTACGAAAAGTTGCCGCTGGTGGGAGATCTGATGCGCTGGCTACGCCGGCACCTGGCGGTACGCGGCGTCACCCAGCACTGAGTGACTCAAACGTGCTCGACGCGCAGTTGCACGACGTTGCACACCCCGAGCCGAAAACCGGCTTCGCAATAGCACAGGTAGTAGCGCCACATCCGACGGAAGCGCTCGTCAAAACCCAGCGGTGACAATCGCGGCCAGGCCGCATCGAAACGTTCCCGCCAGTGCGCCAGCGTGCGCGCGTAATCCAGACCAAATCGCACCGTTTTTGTGACCCGCAAACCCGCCCCGGCAAAGACATCGGCCAGAATCGGCTCGCTCGGCAGCATGCCGCCGGGAAAGATATAGCGCTGGATGAAATCCGGATTCCGCCGGTAGCGCGCGAAGCGATGCGGCGCGATGGTAATCGTCTGGATACCCGCCACGCCGCCGGGCCGCAGGCTGCGTTTCAAGCTGGCGGCGTAGGCTGGCCAGTAGCGCTCGCCCACCGCTTCCAGCATTTCGATGGACGCAATGCGGTCGTACTGCCGCTCAAGTGCGCGGTAGTCGCGGATTTCGAGCTCGCACTGCCCTTCGGCTACCGCCGGGGCGAGGCGCTCACGGGCGTAAGCCGTTTGTTCCTTCGACAGCGAAATCCCGTGGACGCGAGCCCCCGTGCTTAGCGCGTGCTCGGCGAAACCACCCCAGCCGCAGCCGATTTCCAGCAGGTCCTGCCCCCGGCTCAGCTCGAGCATTTCGCCCAGATGCTGGTACTTCCGGCGCTGCGCCGTTTCCAGCGAATCCTCCGGGCGGTCAAACAGCGCGGAAGAGTAGGTCATCGTGGGGTCTAGCCATTCGCGATAAAACGCATTCCCCAGGTCGTAGTGATAGGCGATGTTGCGCTGGCTCTGGCGCTGGGTATTGCGTCGCCGCCAGTGATGCAGTCGGTCAAGCCAGCGCGCGGGCACGATGCCGCCCACCATGTCCCCTTTGGCGTTGTCGTTGCGACCCAACACTTCGAGCAGCGTGGTGAGCTCGGGGCTATCCCATTCCCCGTCCAGATAGGACTCGGCAAAACCGATGTCGCCTCGCGCCATCGACCGCCAGACGGGTTTGGCGCTGGTCAGTTGCCAGACGGCAGCGCCGGGATCCTGCGCCTGACCCAGGCCCAGTTGGCGGCCATCGGGCAAATCCACCCTTAGCCCGCCCTCACGCAATCGCTTTCCCATGACGCGGAGTACGCGCTCGGCAATGCGCGGAAAACGCTGGCGAGCGGCAGGCGGGGCATTGTGCGGAGAGGCAGGCTTAGCCATGAGATCGGGGCTCCAATTCTCGGGGTCGATGCTGTAAGGGGATTTTCTTCAGCCACAGACGCAAGGCTTCCCAATGAATGCCGGCCATGACCTTGAAGGTCGCCAGCGGGAAACGCAGCAGCATCCGGAGCAAGGCGCCGGTAGACCAAGGGG
>Ga0255126_1001153_pt1 | contig 10780 bp, 9 predicted proteins | sample Law_Miss_RepA_8d_FD_188556 | JGI IMG/M metagenome (GOLD analysis project Ga0255126, IMG submission 188556) | Freshwater microbial communities from St. Lawrence River, New York, United States - Law_Miss_RepA_8d | ecosystem: Environmental > Aquatic > Freshwater > River | place: USA: New York... | reverse complement strand
ACTGCGGTCCCGTGCGCGTTGAGAGTTGCAGTTGCGCGGTCACCACCCTCATCCCCCGGCCCCTTGCTCCCGCCAGCGGGAGAAGGGGAGGCGCGCTTGGGGGGAGGTCAGACAGGTCGGACAGGTCGGACAGGTCGGACAGGTAGCCACTCGTCGCCAGACGGTGGGGTTTTCCTCGCGACTCCCACCGCTTGGCAGCGGATGGCTACGTATGACCCCACCGTCGTAGCATGGGACTGCGGTCCCGTGCGTGTTGAGAGTTGCAGTTGCGCGGTCACCACCCTCATCCCCCGGCCCCTTGCTCCCGCCAGCGGGAGAAGGGGAGGCGCGCTTATTGGGAGGTCAGACAGGTCAGACAGGTCAGTAGTGCAAAGCTCAAGTTCATTGCGCACCGCTGATTTCCCATCGCAATTTTCAAGCAGAGTGCAGATGCAAATAAAAAGCGGCCACCTTTTTGAGGCGGCCGCTTGTGTGCATCAAGTTATAACCGGTGCGAATTACTTCTTGCGTCGAAGAGCTTCGGCAACAGCGGCTCCCATTTCAGCGGGAGAAGGAGCGACAACGATGCCTGCGGCTTCGAGTGCTGCAACTTTTTCTGCGGCAGTACCTTTACCGCCAGTGATGATTGCCCCTGCGTGACCCATTCGCTTCCCTGGAGGAGCGGTGCGACCAGCGATGAAAGCAGCAACTGGCTTCGTTACGTGATTCTTGACGTACTCAGCAGCCTTTTCTTCTGCGTCCCCACCGATCTCACCGATCATCAAGATGACTTCGGTTTGAGGGTCTTTTTCAAATCGTTCGAAGATGTCGATATACGAGGTGCCGACGATCGGGTCGCCACCGAGACCGATACAGCTTGATTGGCCAAGCTTCAAGTTAGAAGTTTGCCAAACAGCTTCGTAGGTCAACCGCTGCGCGACATGATTCCAACTTTACCAGGTTGGTGAATGTAACCTGGCATAATACCGATCTTGCATTCCCCTGGGGTGATCACACCTGGGCAGTTCGGTCCGATCAAAACGGACTTGCTTCGCTTTACACGATCGTAAACGTGTACCATGTCCAAGACAGGTACACCTTCGGTGATCGCGCAAATGACTTCGATTCCTGCATCGACTGCTTCTAGAATTGCGTCGGCGGTGAATGGAGGTGGTACGAAGATCATCGTAGCGTTGGCGCCGGTCTGCTTGACCGCTTCTTCGACGGTATCGAAGACTGGTAGGCCTTCGACGGTCTCACCGGACTTACCTGGAGTAACACCGCCGACCATTTTGGTGCCGTACTCTTTGCAACCCTTCGTGTGAAAGGCACCGGCTTTCCCAGTGATACCTTGGCAGATCACCCGGGTGTTTTTATTTACGAGAATACTCATGATTGGTTCTGTTGAATTGCTGTTAGTTGAATTGGGTGGAAGCTTTGATTGATTGGATAATTACTTAGCGACGGATGCGACAACTTTTTTCGCTGCATCGGTGAGATCGTCGGCGGAGATAATAGCCAAACCGCTTTCACGGAGCATCTTCTTTCCTTCTTCGACTTCGGTTCCTTCAAGGCGAACGACGAGGGGAACTTGGAAACCGACTTCCTTCGAAGCATCGATGATCGCTTGAGCGATCGTCGTGCAACGAGCGATTCCGCCGAAGATGTTCACAAGGATCGCTTTGACGTTTGGATCCGAGAGGATGATTCGGAACGCTTCGGTGACTTGTTGGGTGTTAGCACCACCACCTACGTCTAGGAAGTTCGCCGGTGCACCACCGTGGTACTTGATGATGTCCATGGTTGCCATGGCAAGACCAGCACCGTTGACAAGGCACCCGATGTTGCCGTCGAGTTTCACGAAGCTCAGGCCGCTGTTTGCTGCACGCAACTCTGCGGGTTCTTCTTCGTTGACGTCGCGCAATTCTTTCAAGTCCGCATGGCGATACATTGCGTTATCATCGAAGGTGATTTTCGCATCGAGAGCGATCATCTTCTCGTCTTCGGTGATTACAAGCGGGTTGATTTCCGCCATGGAGCAATCGAGTTTTACGAAAACATCGCAAAGCTTGCGGAAGAACAGATCTGCACTTTTCGCGGCGTTGCCGCTGATACCAAGTTTCTTGCAGAGCTTGCGAACTTGGAAAGGCATCAAGCCGTGTGCTGGATCGAAGTGTTCGCGGAGGATTTTCTCTGGGGACTCTTCAGCGACCTTTTCAATCTCGACGCCACCTTCGCTGCTAACCATCAGCAGCGGAAGCTTTTCAGCACGATCGAGGACGACAGCCGCATAGAGTTCGCGAGCGATCTTGCAGCCTTGCTCGATGAAGACTTGGTTGACGATCGAACCGGCAGCTCCGGTTTGGATGGTAACCAAGCGGTTACCGATCATGTTCTTCGCAGCTTGGGCCGCTTCTTCGCCGGTCTTGACCAACTGCACGCCACGTTGCGTTGGGACTTCTTGGAAAGTCCCTTTACCACGACCGCCAGCATGAACTTGGGCTTTGATCACCGCCAAGGACCCGCCGAGTTTGTCAAATGCTGCTTTTGCTTCTTCGGGAGTTCGAGCAACGATTCCTTCGAGAATGGGAACTTGAAAGGCTCGAAACAGCGACTTCGCTTGATATTCGTGAATTTTCATTGAGTAGATCTCAGTGCTGGTAAAGAAAGCGAGCTTTTGGGCGGTTTAGCGCCGGAAGATCAAAAGCAAGCGAAACAGTGGTTCAGTGTGTAGTTTAGAAACAAGTCAAACGACAATCCGAAGGGAGGAAGCCGGATTATCGGAAGGGCTCAACAGTCGGTCAAGGTCATCGCGTACGACGAGGTTCCACCGTTTGGCGTCGTGCGAAACGGTGGCGATCCGTAATGGTTGTTATCAATTAAGTCGTTGACTTGGGATTGGTTGCCAAGCTGGCTTTGATCGAATTGAGCAATTCGGCTGCGTGTTGGATTTCGGCTTTTTGGCGATCGGGTTCTTGAGGGATCTCGCGTTCGATCGTCAATGGTCCGCTATATCCGATTTCCTTGAGAGTTTGCAGATACAGAGCGATGTTTACTTGTCCTTTGCCGAGCGGGACTTCAGCTCCCCAGGTCACGCCGGGGGAATCGCTCCACGTGGCGTCTTTGCAATGGACACTGCGTACGTACTTACCGACCTTGCGAAGCGCTTCGATCGGTTCGCCGGTGCCGTAGAGAATCATGTTCGCAGGATCGAAATTGATGAACAAGTTTTGGCGTTGTGTATCGCCTATGAATTGCAAAAGTGCGTCTGCGGTCTCTTGTCCGGTTTCCAAGTGAATGGCTTGCTCGTTCTTCGCCGCGTGGTCGCAAAGTTGACGAGTGATGTCGATTACATCTGCATATTCTTTGCTTTTCACATCATGGGGAACCACGCCGATGTGCAATCCGACAACGTCGCAACCCAGGAGCCGAGCGAAATCGGCAATCTCCTTCATTTCCTTGAGCCTAGCAGCGCGGGTCTCGGGAGGGACCAAGCCGATGGTGCGTTCAACGGTTGGGATGTCAGCGTAGCTTTCTCCGTCAAACCCACCGAAGACGCAAGTGAGTTCAATCCCATAAGCATCGAGCTTCTTAAGGAAGGCTTCAGCGGCGGCCGGTGTGCGACCGGCGGCATGCGGGGTATGAAGTTGAATAGAAGGGATTCCCAGTTCTTTCGCCACGTCCAAGTGCACCCCTAAGCCAGCGTCGATGCTGGTGAAGACCCCGATGGACCAAGGTGAGAGCGTCATGAACAAAACCTTTCGAGAACGATTGGAGGGGGGAGGTGGATGGTAGGAGAACGTCGGGAGGATTACAGCATTCGCGAACGAGCCATGGCGTCTTCGGCCATGCGAATGTATTTGTGATCGCCGGTGCCAGCATAGGCCCGTTGATAAGTCACACTCAAAAGAGTGAAGTTAAACGATTCGGTCGGTTCGAGACTGCAAGCTTGTTCCGCATGGGAAACGGCTTGCTCGTGCTCACCAAGACCGGTGAGGATACGAGCCAAGGTTAGGTGGCTCAAGACATGCTCGGGAGAATCGGCTAGGATTGCAAGCAGCATCTCCTTTGCTTTCTCGACTTCTCCGGAATCTTTAAGCTTTTCGGCCGCGTTGTAGCGTTCGTGAATGGTGCTCATGGCTAGTCTATTCGAATCGACTCTCTAGTCGGAAAATATGTGTCGTAGGAAAACAACGGGAATTCAGGCGTGACGCTTGCGGTATAGTCTCGAGATTCTCGTTACTATAGCAAATTACCAACCCACCGGGGGCCTAGGCCTCGCAACCGCGTTTCGCGATTTGGCGGGATTGTAACCAGAGAACGCTTGGATGGGAAACCGCCAACCGTGGCATTGCCGGGCTTTGGCTATGGCGAGTCGGCTTGATTTCGGTAAGCTTTGCCATCTAAAGCGGGATTGCCGGACCCCTTTGATTTCGCCGCTAGTGTGCTTAAGCACTTACTTACCCGAATCCAAACCCCAAGCGTACAACCCAACAGAAACCATGGAAATTTGGCCAGCGATCGATTTATTGGGGGGCAAGTGTGTTCGCTTGCAACAAGGCGACTATGCACGCGAGACGGTCTTCAGCGACCATCCTGCGGAGATGGCCAAGCGTTGGTTCGATGCCGGAGCGGAATTCCTGCACTGCGTCGACTTGGACGGAGCAAAAACCGGTAGCTTGGTCAATGAACAAGCCGTTCGAGGTATCGTCGAAGTTGCCTCAGGGAAGACGGTTCAATTAGGAGGTGGAGTGCGAGATGAATCGGCGATAAGGCGACTTCTCGATCTTGGGCTCTCCCGCTTGGTCGTGGGGACTGCCGCATTGCGTCAGCCCGATTGGTTTGCCAAAATGTGTGAGGAATTCCCGGGCAAACTCGTTCTAGGAGTTGATGCTCGTGGCGGGATGGTCGCTACCGAAGGATGGCTGGAGACTTCCTCTACCCCCGCGACTGAACTGATCAACCGAATAGGGGAAAAAACCCGTCGCTGCGCTGCGGTCGTCTACACCGACATCGAAAAAGACGGGATGATGGCTGGTCCGAACTTTGCAAGCTTGCTGCAAATCGAAAAATGCTCCCCTTTCCCAGTCATCGCCTCCGGTGGCGTAAGCTCCTTGGAGGATTTACGCAAGCTGGCGGCTCAAGGCACCGCAGGGGCGATTGTCGGCCGCGCCCTGTACGATGGGGCAATCCGGCTCGAAGACGCGTTAGAAATAGGCCGAAGTACCGGCCGGACCTCTTGAGTAGTAGGCTTCGTAATACCGACTTTTGAAAAAAGTGAAACATTTTCGTAACGGTTTGCGGTAAGCCTTGTTTTGTCGAATCAAACCACGCTAGACTATTGGTAGAGGTGCACGGTTTTGCACTTCGTGGGAGTGTGCTTCGGTACACAGGCGGTCCCGCGTTTTTACCACTTGGTCGCCATGGCCTTACTGAGTTGTGGCATAGGAACCTGGAGTTCGTCGAATGAAGAAAGTTGAAGCTGTTGTTCGCCACTTCAAACTCGAAGACGTCAAAAACGCGCTGACTGAAAAAGGGATTCACGGCATGACCGTGAGCGAAGTTCGTGGGTACGGTCGTCAAAAGGGGCATACGGAAATTTATCGTGGCACCGAATACGCCGTTGACTTTGTTCCCAAGGTGAAGATTGAAGTTGTCTGTTCCGACAGCAACCTTCAATCGGTCATCGACACGATTGTCAAGACTGCGCAGACGGGCCAGATCGGTGACGGCAAAATCTTCGTCTCTACTCTGGAAAACGCCGTTCGAATTCGAACAGGCGAACAAGGAGAAGACGCACTGTAGTCGTTCATAAAACACTCCAAGTTCGTCTTTAGAGACTTGTCCTCTCTCCATCCCCAGGTCCTCGAGTCGCGAAGGTTGCTTGCAGAATCGCGGCTTAAGTCGGCGAATCTCCACTCCTCAGGCAATACCGGTCCGCAAGTATGTTTAGCATGGGCGGATGCGGTCGATGCCATTGTGCATCGGCTCATCCGCGCGGCCTGCGATGAGGGTCAGTACGACTCCACGAAATTTGCTTTCGTCGCTCTTGGCGGTTACGGTCGCCGTGATCTTGCTCCCTACTCCGATCTCGACCTGATGCTTCTGCATAGCGGTCTACCAGAACGCGAAGTACAGGCACTCGCCAGTCGCGTCTCGCAGATGATCGTCGATACGGGATTTCAACTTGGATTCTCTGTACGCACCCCGTTTCAGTGCCGGCAATTGGCTTGGACCGATGCCGTAATTCTGACTTCTCTTGTCGAGATGCGTTTGATCTTTGGTTCAGAATCCCTTTTCAATAACTTTGAAAACTCGTTTCGAAACGGTGCAAAACTCCGTTGGCGATCTCTCGCAGCAATGATCGAGAAGGAACGATACGAAGAACGCCAGAAATATGGCGAAACCGAGTTCTTATTGCACCCAAACATCAAACGCTCGCGAGGATGTTTGCGCGATGTTCAGATAGTTCGCTGGATCGGATTTGTTTGCTTTGGAGAAAAAAGCCCCGAGCAACTTGCTGATGTCGGCTTGCTAGCCCCCGAAGACTACAACGCCATTCGCGATGGCTACGCTTACTTGCTACGTCTAAGAAACCAACTCCATTTCATGAGCGGTCGCGCATTGGATTCGCTCGATCGCTCCAAGCAAATGGAGCTTTCTAAATGGATGGGTTTCGAAGGAAAGGAAGGGGTGTTGCCAGTCGAGGAGTTCATGACAAAGTTCTTCGATATCACATCGGAAGTTCGATACAGCTCGGCGAACTTTGTCGGAATGGCTCGCTCTCGGTTGACCCCATTCGGATTCTTTTACCGCTTCCTTAGTCTCACCGCTGGTAAAGAGATTCGACTCGGACTGAAAGAAGTTTGGGCAACCCGAAAAGGACTACCCAAGATTAAGGACGATCCGGCAAAGGTACTTGAACTGATGCAAATCGCGAATCGTTTCCAGCGTCGAATCGAACACCGCACATGGCGTACGATTCGACAAGGTATGCTCAATCGCGCGGATAAGCCGGTCGGAGAGCAAGCGATCGGGCGTTTCCTTGAACTGATGAGTACCCCCGGCCGACTCGGGGAAATCCTCCGTCGCTTGCACGAACTGCGAGTGCTCGAGCAGATCATTCCCGCAGTACGACATACACGCTGTTTGCTGCAATTCAACGAGTATCACAAATACACGGTCGATGCGCACTGCATTCGAAGCGTTGAGTGTGCCGAAGAGTTTGCAAAACGAGAAGACTTTCTCGGAACGCTGTACCGTGATTCAAAACAGAAACTTGTGTTGCACCTCGCGTTGTTAATGCACGATTTAGGAAAAGGTTTCGTCGAAGATCACTCCGAAGTGGGACTTCGAATCGCCGATGAGACTTGCCGTATTCTTCGGCTCCCAGATGCGGATCGTGAGCTGATCTGCTTCCTAGTGCACCAGCACTTGATTATGACGCACACGGCATTCCGATTTGATCTCACTCAACCCTCGGCCATCGTCAAGTTCACTCAGCAAGTCGGATCGCTTGAACGCCTTCAGCTCCTGACTCTTTTGTCATGTGCTGACCTTGCGGCTGTGGGGCCGGGAGCGCTCAACGATTGGAAACTCAATCTGATTCATCAGCTTTACGATGCAACGGAATCGCAACTGCGATCTGGATTGCAACCTGAGAAGAAATCAAAAGCGCAAGCAACTGCAAGAGATGCTCTGCTTGCTCTGCGAACCGTCAGCGAACAACGCGAATCACGATGGGACGAACTTGTAGCAGCCATACCTGCGACCTACTTGTTCCAAGTGAAAACAAAGGACTTGATGGAAGAGCTTCGCAGAATTCGCCTGCTAAGCCCCGATGCGCCGGTGCAGGTCTGGGCGCAGTACCTAGCCGATCGCCATGCCACGGAATACGTGATCGCTTCCCACGATTCTCGCACCGAAGGCTTGTTTCATCGGATCACTGGCGCTCTAGCGAGCGAAGGATTAAGCATCCTCGCCGCGGAAATTCATTCACTTCCAGGAAACATCGCTTGGGATCGCTTTATCGTCGACGATGCAGACTACCAAGGGTCTCCCCCGATGGGACGCATCCAAGATGTTGCGTCGAGTATTCGCAAAGCGATCGAAGCGACAGATCCACAGCCTCCGAAGTTAAGGCGTACATGGAAGTCTCATCAAGCCGATGAGTCTGCTTCTTCACGTCTGCAACCGACACAAGTGCGTTTCGATAACAGCAGTTCCGACGACTTCACGATCCTTACAGTCTTTGCGTACGATCGTACTGGTTTGCTGTACGACATATCCAAAACCCTCTTCGATTATCAAATCGATCTTCAGTACGCCAAGGTAAGCACACACTTGGATCAAGTTGTCGACGTCTTTTATGTCACCGACAAGTCGGGCAGTAAAATCAGTGAGCCCACGCGCCTGTATACCCTGCGACAGACTTTGTTGCGAGCGATCGAAACGCCGGGTTAATCGAAGCTAAGTTAATCGAAGCCAGTATTGTCCTCTTTGGCAGCCGTAACGCATTCTTGGGATTTGAACATGATTCACAGATCGATCGTTGAACTATTGGATGATTCGAGCCAAGGCATTGCATGCTCGCGCCGCAGTTGGTTGGCATCCAGCAGCACGCTTGCTGCTGCACTTGGGTTGCTCCCTGCGTCACATGTCTTCTCTAGTCCCTTGGATTCGACAGCGAAGAGTAAAAAGAAAGTGGCTGCGGTAGTAACCGTTTACCGGAAGATGTCCCATGCGGATGTGCTCGTAGGAAAGATTTTAGAGGGTTGGCAGCAAGACGGTGGGCCTGGTCCAGACCTTGAATTGGTGTCTCTTTATGTCGATCAGTTCCCAGCGGAGGACATGGCGGTTGAGTTAGCAAAGAAGCACGGCTTTCGTCTCTGCAAGTCGATTCAAGAAGCGTTGACTCTCGGTTCTGATCAGATTGCAGTCGATGGGGTTTTGAGTATCGGTGAGCATGGGGAGTACCCTTGGAATGAGTTCGGGCAGCACCTATACCCTCGAAAAAGGTTTTTTGAAGAGATTACCGATGCGATGCTTAAGTTCGGTCGCGTGGTCCCTCTGTTCAACGACAAGCATCCAGGGCCAGAGTGGAAGGATGCGCTTTGGATGGCTCAGCGCGCGAAAGAGTTAGAGTTGCCGTGGATGGCCGGCTCAAGCTTGACGGTCAGTTACCGATCCCCCGATGTGACGCTCCGTTGGAAAGATAAGGTTCAAGCGGCCGTTGGTATTGGATATTCCGGACTTGATATCTACGGCATTCATACGTTGGAGTTTCTTCAGTCCATCTTGGAACGACGGGAAGGAGGCGAGCTTGGAGTCGCCGGCGTTCAAGCGTTTCCGACGAGTCAAATCGAACGATTGATGACCTTGGGAGTGATTCACCCAGAATTGCTCGATAAAGCTCTTGGAGCTACTGGGACAAACCGTCAAGAGGTCCTCGCGGATCCGCCCAAGGATGGAGCAGCATTTGTAGTTGAATATATCGATGGACTAAAGGTCCCCGTATTGATGCTCCCGAGTAAAGCGAAAGGTATCGGGGCTGCTGTTCTGAGTGCATCAGGGGAGTCCTTCGCCACTCGCGTGGAAGAACGAGAGACGCCTTACTACCCGCATTTCGCTTATCTCTTGAAAGGAATCGAAACGATGATTCACACGGGTAAGCCTGCGTATCCAGTCGAGCGAACGATGCTGACAGCGGGGGTTCTCGACCAACTACTCGTTTCTCTGCGCGAAGATAGTCGGCGCATTGAGACTACAGACTCGGGGATCAGTTATACTCCAGTAGATTATCCCTATGCCCCCCATTTGATTCTCAACCAATAGGTCTCGCATGAATACAATCTTCAATCTTGGTAAGTTCGCGTTAGCGTTGAGCCTCCTGATTGCCGCTTGTACGATCAATAGCTCTGTCGCGGTAGGGCAAGGATTTCAAGTTGGTTTCGCTGAGATTGATATCACCCCGGACGAGCCTGTGCCCATGTGGGGGTATGGTGATCGCCATGCAACGCTTTCCGAAGGAACCCTTGATCCCCTCAAGTCGACTGCGATTGTAATTCAAGCGGGTAAGCGTAAGCTTGCGATCGTTGGGCTTGATCTTGGGCGCTCACCTCAGGAAGCATCTCTTCAAAAGATTCGCGAAGCCATACGTGAGAAAGGTGGCATCGATGCTTCGTTGATCGCTGGTTCACATACTCACCACGGCCCGGTGCTAGAACTCTTCGATGAACCTGGGCGTGGGCGAGGAAGGTACGATGCCGCGATTCGATATAACAAGCGATTAGAAGATGCGATTGTGGAAGCTATCCTCAAGGCCGATGCTGCTAAGCAACCCTCTACCATGGGGACCGGGAACCGAGAGCTCGAAGGCTTCAATCGAAACCGACATTCAAAAATCGATCCCGTACCGGTCGATACCCGCTTGGGGATAATCCGATTTGACTCGCTATCAACCGGTCAGAACATCGCGACACTTGTAAGCTTCACAGGACACCCAACCAACATCTCGTCGCAGACACGCAAGTTTTCATCGGACTATGTCGGAGCTATGCGGACTACCGTTTCCGAACAAACGAAGGGTGGAGTTGTGTTCATGCAGGGAGCGTCGGGAGACATCTCGGTGAACCGCGGCCCCCACGGAGATTACTTGGGATACGGCGCAGCGCTTGGTCGAGAAGTGCTAAAAGTCTTTGATTCGATCGAGCCAAAGAAAATTGAAAAGCCAAGCCTGCGTGTCAAGGAAGAGCGATTCACGTTTGAATCGCGTACCGATTTTCGAAACCCAGTGGTTCAA
>Ga0255126_1001147_pt1 | contig 10788 bp, 5 predicted proteins | sample Law_Miss_RepA_8d_FD_188556 | JGI IMG/M metagenome (GOLD analysis project Ga0255126, IMG submission 188556) | Freshwater microbial communities from St. Lawrence River, New York, United States - Law_Miss_RepA_8d | ecosystem: Environmental > Aquatic > Freshwater > River | place: USA: New York... | reverse complement strand
CCTCCCCTTCTCCCGCTGGCGGGAGCAAGGGGCCGGGGGATGAGGGTGGTGACCGCGCAACTGCAACTCTCAACGCGCACGGGACCGCAGTCCCATGCTAAGACGGTGGGGATTGTCTCGGTTCTCACTACTGACCTGTCTGACCTGTCTGACCTGTCTGACCTGTCAGACCTGTCTGACCTGTCAGACCTGTCTGACCTGTCCGACCTCCCCCCAAGCGTGCCTCCCCTTCTCCCGCTGGCGGGAGCAAGGGGCCGGGGGATGAGCAGTTCTACTCTCGGCTCAGTTCGCCAATACGCTCTTTGGCTTGCTGCGTTAGTTCATGCTCCGCATGATTCTCCAGCAAGAACTCATAAAACTTCTTAGCAGCCTCGATCCCCTTCTTGCGCCGTTCGCCAGTCAACTCTCCGATCAAGACCTCCGAGCATCGACCCGCTTCGTATGCCGATCGAGCTTGCCAATTCTTTATTTCAGCCGGAGCTTGCGTCCCACCAAACCCATACATCACTTTTTGGAATTCGTTAACAGCGAGCCCAAATTCCTTCTGTGCGAAATTTAGCTCTCCTGCCATAAACCGCGAGCGTGCACCAAGCTCGTTGCGTTGCTCCTCTGCGATAGCTTCGAACGTCTTTAACGCCTCAGCATTCTTCCGAAGGTTCTGCAATGCAACCGCTTGCTCATATTTCGCAACTGGAAGCAGTGTTGAATTCGGCACCGTCTTCTGCATTTGCTCGACCCACGATTCAACGTCCGCCCACTTCTTCAGCTCACTCGCCGTCTGCGCTCCATGGAGATACACCAAAGCCTGGACTTGCTCGTTGATCCTTGGATCTTGCCCGTCAGCTTCGCTCTGCTTTTGCGCCCCTTCAATCGCTTTGCGTGCTACCTCATAGTGCATCATGGCGGTCGGAAATTGTCGCTGTTTGAACGCGCATTCAGCAACCATCAACTTCGCATCCAATGTAAGTGACCCCTTCGGGAATTCACTGATTTGTTTGCTGAATTGCTTTCCAGCACCGTCGAATTGCCCGAGCTGAAAAAGAGCCAACCCAATCTTGTAAGTTGACTTCTCTTGCAACTCTTTGTTCGACGACTTCTTAGCGGCGACCGAGTACGCCTTCACTGCCGTATCAAAACTCGCGTTCTCAAATTCCGCTTGGCCAACATGGAAGTAGGACTCGGCGGCCAAAGGGCTCTCAGGAAACTTTTGTGCTAATTGCTGAAAGTCGCGGTTCGCTTTTTCAACATCGCCGGACTCTTTGAAAGCCCAAGCACGCTCGAACAGAACGCGATCCATCAAAGCATACTGCGGGGACTCTTGCTCGAGTCGATCGAAGCTCACGATGGCATCTTGATACTTCCCAGACTGAGCTTGTACGACCCCGAGTTCGTAGAGGACTTTCGAAAGCGTTGGCTTTGACAGGCTCTCCGTAAGGAGTTTCGATAGTAAACTACCGGCTCTCTCGTATTCGTTGGCTTCTCGCAAACAAATCGCGCTCGCTACTGTCGCTTCCTGAACCAATCCCGCGTTCTTCGACGTGCTAATCAAGTCATCGAACAAGGCTTTGGCTTTGGCAGTCTGCCCCTCTTGAATCATCAAGTACGCCGAATCGAATTTGGCAAACTCTTTTAAACCCACATCAGCATCGCTTCCAAGCAACCGCTCATACCAGCCGATGGCTTCCTTGGCATTACCCAACTGGGCGGAGAGTTGTCCAAGCCGAAATTCTGCCTGTCCCTTGAATCGCGACTTAGGAAAATCCTTCAATAGCTTCTCAAGCGTTGCTTTGGCCTTTTCTTTATCTTGTTTCGCTTCGTAGGCCTGTGCCAAGACCAGCAGCACCTCATCGGCTTGCCCCCAACTAGTGCTAGCTTGAAGAGACTTTTCCAGGACAGGAATGGAATCCTCTGACTTGGTCAATCGCAACAGCGAAGCACCCTTAAGGAATAACGCTTCTGCAAGCATCGGCGATTGAGGATTGGCCTTCAGTGCTGGGCTTGCCATCAAAGCGTCGATTCTAGCGATCGCTTTCTCAGGCTCTCCTGCTAGATATTGGGCGGTAATACCACGCAGTTCCCAAGCATCCCGGGAAGGATGCTCTTTGCCGGCGGACACGAGTTTCTCAAACGCTTCCGAAGCAGGTGCATGTTGGCCTTGCTGCAACAGAGCTTCCGCCCGAACGTATGCGACGTCGAGTCCAAGATCATTGGTTGGGAACTGCTTCGTGAAAGCTTCCGACCATCGCTGAGCCTCTGGCAAGTCACCCGTCTGCAATGCAGCAAACGCTGCGTTATAGGTTGCCCTTGGCGAAATGGGTTGGTCTGCATACTCCAAAGCGACTTGCTCGTACAATCGCCTTGCCTCAAGCTTACCTTCGGCTGTTGCAAACAAGCCGTCGGCAAGGTCCATACGCAGCAAACCGATTTGATTTTTCGCTTCAGTCGACAAAGCTTGATTGTTCAGTTTGGCAATCCATCCAAGTGCATCGCGAGCAATTGGAACCGCATCGGCGGGTCGATTTTGCAGAACTGCGATTTGGCAAAGCCAATGCGCCGCTTCGATCGCCTTCTCATCTTTGCCTTCAACGACTTGCTTGAAAGCTTCCGCAGCTTGCTCATACTTCTTGTCACGAAGTAGCGTTTGTGCGGTAGCTAACGATGCGTTTTGTGCATACTTCGACTTCGGAAATTGCGTTGCAAGCTGTTTGTAGACTTCTGCCGACTTCGCGTAATCACCCGACTTGGCCAACGCAAATGCATATCGCGAGAGGATGTAATCCGCCAACGGAGCTTTCAAAAATTCTGGGGACTCGACTACCTTTTTGTATCTCTCAACAGCCAGGGCGGGTTTATCGGACTGAAGCGATATTTCCCCGAGTCGTAGATTTGCATCCCGCACCAAAGGGTGTTTCGGATGATTCGCGATCAGCGCGTCGTAGTTCTCACCTGCCAATTTCGGCTGCTTGATCTCTTCGTACGAAAAACCTATGGCGAAAAGTGCTTCGGGAATCCATGGGGATTGAGCCAGTTTCTTGTTCTGCACCAATTGGTTGTAGAGCCCGATTGCTTTCTCGGAATTCCCTAACCGCGACTCGGCTTCAGCCGCATAGAACATCGCTCGATCGACCGAATTGCTATCTGGGTACTTTTCTAAGTAGGCAGCGAGAACTTTTGCACCCTCGGCCAATGATGCCTTTCGTTTCGCTTCATCTGACTGGGAGTCTTCCAGTGTCCCCAATTGGACCAAGCACCAGCCGAGATTTAGCATCGCCTCTTCTTGCTCCTTGAGGTTCTTATCCTCAAGAGCCTTGCGGAATGTCCCCACCGCGTTGTTGTAATCCGGGGTTTCTTGCTCTTGGTAGCAGAGCCCAAGGTAATAGCGAGCGCTCGAAGCGAGCGGGTCGGCGGGGAACTCCTTTATCAATTTCGACCACTGCTCCATCGCCAGCGCATAAGCACCGTTGTTTTGGGCATTAGCAGCATCGGCAAAGAGTGCGCGGGCCCGCTCCTTGCGTTTATCTTCTTCGCTGACTTTCTTGGCTGCGGGAGCTTGTGGATTTTTTGCGGTGGCACCCGATGCGCCCGGTCCTGCCGATCCTTGTCCAGCGGGACGTTGCGTACCGGGAGTCTGCCTTGGACTGCCAGTATTCCCACGATTGGTTCCAGGGTTGTTTGGCTGAGGGGTTCCAGGTCTGCCCGTATTCGGCGGCTGCTGCCGTGTTTGCCCAGCGCAGCGGTTTGACAATAGGTCCATCCCGGCAAAGGGAGACTCATCGAATGCGAAGCCCCCGAAGGTTGTCATGGAAGCGAGGGTCCAGACAACGAGTTTCCTGCGGTCAGAATTCCGTGGAGAAAATCGATTCATACCCAGCATTCCCTTGATGGTCAGGTCGAAAGTTGGTCTTCAAATTTCCGGACATCGGTTACAAACTGATCCATGTAATGTACCGAATTGCCCGCCGCAAGAAAAAGACCCTTTAGAAAAAGGTCTGAATCCTGCGATTTCAGCACCAAAAGACTCGGATTGAAAAATCGCGTCTAACAGTGTCCTCCGGTGCTTCGTCCAACATCGGCAGAAAGATAGGGTACACATCGACGGAATCTGCGGGCTCGGAATCCTTTACCATCCCAAGCCATACAATCGTTAAGGTTTACCAAGATCGGTTCAATAAGGGTTGAACGTCGACAATTCCCGCACAACTCCCATTCGTCGAATACCCACCCACGCAAAAAATGGACTTTGTTTTGACATCCGGGCCCAGATGCCCAGACCACGGGCACAACCTACATCTTGCGAGGATGAAGCTGAAACCCAGCCGACGGGTACGTTGCAAACGGAAGTTTGCTAGTACAATGAACCGCACGTTTTTTACCACCTCCGCAATCATTCGGATCGGACCCTCCCTAACGCTCGGTCCTACGCCCGCTCCGTACTGCAAGTCCGTTCTGTAATTAGGTTTTATTTCATGCGAATACTGGTAACAGGCGGGGGCGGATTCATCGGCTCGCACCTGACAGATTACTTTTTGAATCGAGGGGACGACGTTCTCGTCGTTGACGATTTTAGCACCGGTAACCCTCGAAACCTGGAACACCATCAAGGCAATCCTCGGTTGACTGTCATCCCGTCGGATCTCGCTCAACCGGGCCGTATCCAGGAGCTTTGCCACGGGATCGATGCGGTCTACCACCTCGCAGCCGCCGTCGGTGTAGCCTTGATCGCAAAGCAACCTACGCAAACAATCCACCGAAACATCTACCCAACGCAATTGCTGCTCGACGAACTTCGCAGACAACATCTTGCAGGTACTTCCATTCCGCTGTTTTTGGCTAGCACCAGCGAAGTCTACGGCAAGAACCCGAAACCGATGTGGAACGAAAACGACGACTTGGTCTTCGGCCCCACCACCAAACCCCGTTGGAGCTACGGTGCAAGCAAAGCCATCGACGAATTCCTTTGCATGGCTTGTGTGCGCGAGTACGGAATGAAGATCATCATCGGCCGGTTCTTTAACGTTGTCGGTCCCCGACAAACCGGTGCCTATGGGATGGTACTACCCCGATTCGTTGATGCCGCGATGAAGGGCAAGTCACTGATCGTCCATGACGATGGCCAACAAACGCGTTGCTTTGCACATGTCTCGGACGTGGTGCACGCAGTGACGTCCTTAATGCAAAGCACGGATTGCTTCGGGAGAATCTATAACATCGGTTCAGACACCCCAGTCTCGATTCTGGATATGGCCAAGAAAGTGATCGAATTGGTCAATCCAAAAGCATCCATCGAGTTTCAATCGTACGCGCAAGCCTACGACGAAGACTTTGAAGACATCCGACGCCGTGTTCCGGATTTGTCGCGGCTTAAATCGGCTATCGACTACGAGCCACGCTACAGCCTCGAGAAGATCATAAAATCTGTCCACGAATACCAATCCCGTATGACCTAATCTCAAGAAGCCTATGCGGTGGGATTGTATGATTCACGATCGACTTTCCTCGATGAATTGCCCTCGCCCACATCAGGAGTTTCAAGCATGACTTCTCAATCCTCTCTGTCCCCTTCGTCGATGCCAACTCCTTACTTGCATGGGCGATTAGGACTTCTAGGATTAGCTTTGTGCTCCTTGATCAGTTGCAATCGAACGGAGCAAGAAGTCGCTCCCGACCAATCCACCGCCGCCGCTCCTGCTAATCAATCTTCCAAGCCTGATCGCACGGCAAGCTCATCCGAAGGTAGCTTTGAAGAACGGCTGAAAAAAGCGGAATCGCTATACGCAACGAAGAACTTCGATGAAGCATGGGAACTAGCTAAAGGGCTTTTGGTCGAACAACCCGGATCGAATCCAGCGATATTCATTGCGTCGAGGATCATGGCGGCGAGGAACAACCTCTCCGGTGCAATCCAATTGATCTCGAAAATCCCAAGAGATGATCCGCAAGCCGGTGCGGCTGCCGCCGGACAACATGCGGAATGGCTTGCCCAAGCCGGGGAGATTCCACAAGCCGAGGCGTTGCTAAGATCCATCCTCAAGGATTACCCAAGCGCCGTACCCGCCCTGAGACTTCTCGTCGATGTGCTTCATGCTCAAGGCCGTCGTTGGGACGCCAGCAAGGTGCTAGACCGACTCGTCCGAATCGGAGATTTCACAACCGAAGATCTCATGCGATTGGTCGATCTACGCGAACCGGTCGACCAAGAAAAGTTTCGCACCGCATTTCGCACTCGGCATCCCGACGACCCTATGAGTCAATTAGGTGAGATACGACTCTTGCTCTTCGCCGACCGTTGGAAGGATTCCCTTGCCAGACTCGAATCAAGCGTACAAGCCGCTCCGAATCAACTTGAACTATGGGTTTGGTATACGGAAGCTCTTCTGGAAACCAATCAATTCGAATTGCTTGAATCTTGGATCACCAAGCCTCCAAGCGGAAATACAAAACACCCCGAGTACTGGTACATCGTCGGCCGATATTGGATGCAACGCAACAATTGGACTGCTGCCGCAAAATGCTTCTCGGAGTCTCTCCTACTCGACCGTCGGCACGTTGCGTCGATGCAGTCGCTCGCTGAATGTCTCCTGGAACTCAAGCAACCACAACTCGCTCTCGAGGTGCGCGAAGAGACAGGCAAATTGATTCGAATCAAGGATCTGACATTTCAACTGCAACGCGGCCAAGCGAAAGATGACGCTTTCTTTGAAATCGCAAAACTCTATGGCGAATTGAATGATCTTGTCCCAAGTTTTGGATGGGAAGCGATCGGACTTACCAATACAAAGCAGCCTATCCCTGAACGATTGCTCAATGTGCAGCGCGAACTCAAGAGCAGCAAACCACAACCGCTCCCGCTGCTTGCGAAACTTCCACTCGATAGCTGGACCATTCCTCAAGAACTCGCAAGCACCGATCAGAAAACTGGTTCAGATTTAGCAACAACACGTGATTTAGTAACAACACCTGAGCCGAATACATCGGGCTCCCAATCATCCTCTTCCAGCGTCCCGATTGCACTCGAGGATGTCGCTGAAAAAATCGGTATTACCGCGATGTATCAAAACGGCGCACAAGGACGACGTAGCTGGACGACGCTAGAAGGCATCGGGGGAGGAGTCTCTTCGCTGGATTATGATCGAGATGGATGGCCTGACTTGTATTACTCCCAAGCGGGTCAATCACCGAAACCTCAATCACAAGAGCCGAAGAGCGTCCAAGGAACCGATCAAGCAACCTCAGATCCCGCTTCGATGTTCCTTCCGAAACAACTGTATCGATCGGATCGCGGCGAGAAATTCGTAGCGGTCGAAGGTTCCGCAATGGTCGCGGATCTCGGATATGGTCAAGGCACCGGTGTTGCGGATTTGGACCAAGATGGTTTCGATGATCTATTGATCGCCAACATCGGTTCAATCCGATGGTATCGCAACCAAGGAGACGGTACTTTTGAACTTGCTCCATTGTCTCAACTCCCTACGTCCACTTCAGGAATCTGGAACAGTGCAATCCAAGCAGCCGATTTAAACGGTGATACGTTGCCGGATATCGTCCAGTGCGAGTATATCGACGGAGAAGAATTTTTAACTCGCAAGTGCCCCACGCCAGCGAATCCCGATTCGATGTTTTGCCACCCAAAACGTTTTCCCGCAGGTCACACCCGAATTCATTTCAATAACGGGGATGGCAACTGGACTGTTGCAGACGCAGAGCTTCTCGAGTCACTGGTCGATGGGTATGCATTGGGAGCGCTGATTACCAACCTCGATCAACAGCATGGCAACGATTTGTTTATCGCAAATGACGTCTCACCGAATCACTACTTGGTAAGTCAAAACGCATCCGAGAAAAACAGGTGGACACTGTCCGAAGAAGCGATCCGGGCCGGCGTTGCTGTCGATCTACTCGGACGTGCACAAGCCTCGATGGGCATCGCTTCTGGTGATCAAAACCGCGATGGATTAATCGACTTGATCGTGACGAATTTTCGATACGAAGTCTCTACGTTGTACCTTCAAGTCCAACCCGGGTTCTTTATGGATGCGACTCGGCAAGCGAAGCTTGGAGAGCCGACCCTCGAGTGGTTGAGTTTCGGATGCCAATTAAGTGATATAGATAATGACGGCTGGCTCGACTTCATCACCGTCAACGGACACATCGATTACCTAGATCCCTGGCAAATGCCACCACAGGTTCTTCGGAATCAGCAAGGTAAATTCGAATGGCTCAAGACACCAAGCCCTGGAGAGTATTTCAAGCATGACAATGTCGGACGATCACTAACGGCGCTCGATTGGAATCGAGATGGGAAAATGGATTTCGCTATTACGCACCTTGATCGCCCCACCGCAGTCCTTGAAAACCGCACCGTCAATGACAATCGATTCCTGCAACTCGAGTTGATCGGAACGAAATCAGAACGAAATGCAATTGGAGCGATCGTCACGGTAGTCGCAGGCCAAGAGCGTTGGGTTACAGCTAGTACCGTTGGCGACGGGTTCTATGGGACAAACCAACACTTGATCCATGTGGGATTGGGCAAAGCAACTCATGTCGATCGCCTTGAAGTACGATGGCCGAGCGGCGAAACCGAGACGCTGGAAAACATCGATTCCAACCAGCGCATTCTGTGGGTTGAAGGGCAGGGGGGATCGGTTTCAAAATTGGAAGCCCCTCAAAAATAAAGTCTAACGGAGACCAGGAACATGTATGCCTATAGACGATTCTTCTTGTGCCTTGCCTGCATCGTCTTAACCATGGCGAGCTATTGCACCGCGACACACTTGAATAGCGTTCTCGCTGCGGATCGCGATGAAGCCACCGGTGGAAAATCAAAAGTGTCTAAGCAGCCCAACGTGATGATCATGCTCATCGACGACATGGGGCTGATGGACACCTCAGTCCCGTTTCTTGTTGACAAGGCTGGAAAGCCCGTCCGCTACCCCCTGAACGATGCTTATAGCACACCGAATATGGAAAGGCTTGCTGAGCAAGGAGCAAGGTTTACGGAGTTTTACGCAATGAGCGTGTGCTCCCCTTCGAGGATTTCGTTGATGACCGGTCAGAATAGCGCCCGGCATCGCACAACGACTTGGATCAATCCCGACACAAACAACAAAGGCCCCAATGGTCCGCCGGAATGGAATTGGCAGGGACTCGATAAAAACAGCTTCACAATGGCCCGTTGGTTTCGCGATGCGGGCTATCGCACCATCCATGTCGGCAAAGGGCACTTCGGGCCAAGAAACACTCCGGGAGAAGACCCAACCAACCTTGGTTTTGATATCAACGTAGGGGGATCCTCCATCGGTCAGCCTGGAAGCTATTACGGAACGAAGAATTTCGGAAACATCGGGCCTAAACCCACACATGGAGTACCAAGTTTAGAAGCTTACCACGGCAAGGAAATTTTCTTAAACGAAGCATTAACCTTAGAAGCCAAGCGATACGTTACGGAATCGGTTCAGGACTCCAAACCGTTCTTTCTGTACTTTCCACAATACGCTGTTCATGCCCCCTTCCAACCCGATCCGAGCTTCCCAACCGATTCACATCCCGAGTTCAAAAATAAAAACGCCCAAGCGTACGCTTCGTTGATTCAAAGCATGGATGATTCACTTGGCAAAATGCTCGCGCATTTCGAAAGCCTTGGTGTAGCAGAAAACACGTTAGTTATATTCCTTGGCGATAACGGATCCGATGCACCTTTGGGGGGGCCACATGAAGTTGCAAGCTCCGCGCCACTTCGAGGTAAGAAAGGATCTCATTACGAAGGGGGCGTCCGTGTCCCATTCTTGATCTCATGGGCGAAACCCGCGCCGAACGACATTCAGAATGAATTCAAGATCCCAGCCGGTTCCATCGTACGACAATGGGGCGCGATCTATGATGTCCTACCAACGGTTGCTGAGCTGATCCACCGAGAGATTCCCGCCACACGCCGAATCGATGGCCGATCTTTACGAAGTCTTCTGAGCGATTCAAATTCAAATTCTAATTCGCATACCGGCGACCGAGAGTTCCTGATGCACTTTCCTCATGCTCCTCATCGCTCCGACTACTTCACCATCTTTCGAAAAGGGGATTGGAAACTGATTTACCATTACTTCCCGGCAGCCCCTGGGCCGGCCGCCCCTGGCCAAGCATCCCGCTACCAACTCTTTTCACTCAGCGAAGACCCTTTCGAACAGCGCGATTTAGCTGAATCAAATCCTGCCGTTCTCAAGGAACTCGTCGCACAGATGACAAGCCCTTTACCCGGTGGACCAACAGGGCGAACCTGTGCGTCCGGTACTGCCATAGAGCAACGAAAACTCTCCAATCGCTCGTCGCTTGATAATGGACAAATGGGCAATACAAACCGCAGGATCGTCGCGATCTGTATTTTTCCCTAAAAGTAATCTGCCGCGATGATATGGCCGACAAACAGCCATACAGCGAGGAATAGTAAACTCAAAGTAGCACTCAAGAATTCAACTGGCATTGAGTTTGAAACCTTTCGGAAGCGAATTGCACAACAGGGAATTACCACGCCGACGCACGAATGACCCACCAATAGGAAACTGGGAAAATCGAGCCCTTCGGCTACCGATCTGATTTCCTTTAGAAAATCCGCCGGTTTTTAATTCTTCCACTTTATCGGTGAAATCTAGCTCTTTCTCCCACCGATCCGATCAGATAACCACCTCTTCCTACCGCTTGTATGAACTGAGTTGACACGTCGGAATTTTCCGGTCGCAACGGTTCGAATTGCTACCCCAAGAATAAAAAATACGTATACTAGGACGTCATCTAGGC
>Ga0255126_1001146_pt1 | contig 10792 bp, 8 predicted proteins | sample Law_Miss_RepA_8d_FD_188556 | JGI IMG/M metagenome (GOLD analysis project Ga0255126, IMG submission 188556) | Freshwater microbial communities from St. Lawrence River, New York, United States - Law_Miss_RepA_8d | ecosystem: Environmental > Aquatic > Freshwater > River | place: USA: New York... | reverse complement strand
GTGGTATGACATAGGGTGCGGATTGTCCTCTTGGCGACCGGGCCGGCCGCTGCCACGCTAGTAGCGTTCGGCACCACCACACCATAAACGGAGACCCGCATGGCCCAGATCCTCTATGTGACAAACATCCTCATCGACTTTGGCGTGCTCGCGCAGCTCAAGGCCGAGTGCGAGCGCGTGGGCATGGCGCGCCCGCTGGTGGTGACCGACGCGGGCGTGAAGGCGGCTGGCCTGCTCGACCGGGTTCAGCAGGCCTTGGCTGGCGTGCCCCACACGGTGTTTGACGGCACGCCCTCCAACCCCACCGAAGCGGCCGTGCGCGCCGCCGCCGACTTGTACCGGGCGCAGGGCTGTGACGGCCTGATCGCGCTGGGCGGCGGCAGCGCCATTGACTGCGCCAAGGGCGTGGCCATCGCGGCCGCGCACCCGGGCCCGCTCAAAACCTACGCCACCATTGAAGGCGGCTCGCCCAAGATCACCGCGGCCGTGCCACCACTGATCGCCATCCCCACCACCGCGGGCACCGGCAGCGAGGTGGCGCGCGGGGCCATCATCATCGTGGACGATGGCCGCAAGCTGGGCTTTCACAGTTGGCACCTGGTGCCCAAGACCGCCCTGCTCGACCCCGAGCTCACCCTGGGCCTGCCGCCCGTGCTCACGGCGGCCACCGGCATGGACGCCATCGCGCACTGCATGGAAACCTATATGTCGGCGGCCTTCAACCCGCCAGCCGATGGCATTGCGCTGGACGGTCTCATGCGCGGCTGGGCCCACATCGAGCGCGCCACCCGCAACGGCCAAGACCGCGAGGCCCGCCTGAACATGATGAGCGCCAGCATGCAGGGCGCCATGGCTTTCCAGAAGGGCCTGGGTTGCGTGCACAGCCTCAGCCACAGCCTGGGGGGTGCCAACCCGCGCCTGCACCACGGCACGCTCAATGCGGTGTTTCTGCCGGCGGTGATTCGCTTCAATGCCGAGGCCCCGCACATGCAGCGCGAGCAGCGCCTGCAACGCATGGCTTGGGCCATGGGCTTGGCCAGCGGCAGCGACGTGGCCGAAGCGGTGCGCGACATGAGCGCGCGCCTGGGCCTGCCCAGCGGCCTGGACGCCATGGGCGTAGGGCCAGAACTGTACGACCGCGTGATTCAAGGCGCCATGGCCGACCACTGCCACACCACCAACCCGCGCTTGGCCAGCGCCGACGACTACCGATTGATGCTGGAGGCCTCTCGCTAAGCGGCGCCCTACACCCCCGCCCACACTGACCAAGGCCCCAGGCCCGGTACCGCGAAAGCGGCCCGGGCCTGGGGCCTTTTTGCGCCTACGGATGCCCCCTGGGCAAACCCGTAGAACGCCTGCATTGAGACATTGATAAGTGTTTCATGACCGCTTCGTGATTGGGCGATTGACCTGCCCATGCAAACTCCGCACTCGAACGGCAATGCATTAGGCAAAAGACGAAAGCCTTGTATTGCAATTTCCAACAAACAAAGCCATTGGAGTCAATGCATGTCCATCCAAGTCTCCGTTCCTGCCAACAAAGAAACGCCGCTAACCGCCCGAGAAGCCGAAATCCTAGATTTGATCGCACAAGGCTATACCTCCAAGGAAATTGCCCGAAAACTGGACATTAGCCCCTATACCGTCAACACACATCGTGACAACCTACGGCGAAAGCTCGGCGTTCACAATGGCGCCCAACTTGCATATTGCCAGGCCACTCGCAACAGCCGACCCATGGCGATTCAAGACAGCATGAACAGCATCAATCAGGCCGAGTCCCGCTAACCCCGATTGCGGATATGAATTGATCAAGAATCCCTTGCCCATGCGCGCTCACACCTAAGCCAACCTTTCCCAGCCGGAGTGACCCAATGTCCATCGCCTTACCGTACGTTCCGAACTTGACCATCGGCGGAATTGTCGATCCGTCCACCATGAGAACGCTGCTGGCCATGTCAGAGGCAACAGGAAAAATCGATGCTGCCCATGACCACCTCAACTCACAAATCTCGATGAAGCGCAGCCTCGAGATGACGGCGCAGGAACTCGAAAATTTGAATATCGAGACCGAAACCCTGACGCAAAAAATGAAGGACGTCGACAAAAACATCGACCTGGCAGCTTCCAACTATGCAAAAGTACGGATCGAGCAAGAGGCAATCCTGCAGCCCCTGCGCGCCAGCACGTCGACCGTAAATGCCAATTACGAAAGTCCCGTTAATTGGATCCGCAGCGAACTCAAGACGATGGAGTTGGGTGCGGACTCGATCAAATTGAACGTGCAATACTTCGGCTTCGACAGAAACGCCCAATCCGTTGACAATCAACTGAACAGCATCCGATCATTTGTTGCCTTGTCGGGAAGAGTGTTTGGTATCAAAGCATCATCGGAACTCGCGAGTTCGGCGGTCAGTCAGGTCAACAGCCAACTGCAGACGCACGACATAGAGGGCACCCTGATCATCACCGCAACATGCACGCACCGAGACGTGGCCATGTTCGCTCCTCTGGTGCTTGACGTCGACAAAGCCGTTCGGGTGTGGAACCTCATGCACCCAGATGCGAAAGATCGCATTGTCACCGATGACTGGAGCATGTCTGAAGCCCTGTCCGAGGAGGGAACGGAAGCAGAAAAGGCCATTCACATTGTGTCGGGTGCCGCATTCGGTTCGAGCTTTGTGGGCATGGTGCACATCCTGCGAAAAGAGTCCACCCAATCCAACCAGTCCACCGCCGACTCGTCCTCTTCCATGCAGCTTCAGGCCGGCTTGGAAGGCGGCGCCTTGATCAGTTCAATTCAGGGTGGATTCGGCGTTGATCGCTCTACCCTAGACGATATCCGGCGCTTGTTCAGTAGGACAGAGATCGACTCTCACGTCACCCTCATTACAGCGGGCTTGATCCCAACGCTTTCATCAAGCGAGATCAGCACGTCAATCAAGGCGTTCACCAATTTCGATCCATCGGCCATGATGGGGGAACTGACCGCTCTTCAAACTGAAACCGACAATAGTCAGCACAACCTCCGCACCGCGGCGGATGCCGCGATGATGGGGGGACAACTGGTCTCGATGAAGAAGGCCACCATCAAGTCAGTGATGGGCAGCGTCAGCGACATCGACAGCCAGAGAAACAAGGTCATCAACGTCAACTCGATGATCACCGCATTTGAGAACTACATCACCAAGGCCACCGAAAAAAAATCCAGCGGAAGCCTATTGAACACTGGATCGCTGCCTGTTCAGTACTTCATCAAGCCCATTACAAAATCGCAGCTGATTCACATGTGGGTGAACAAGTACTACCCCGGTCAATTCCTTGAGATACAGGGAGATGACAGCCTGGCCAAAACAAAGACCACCAAGTAAGCCGATCCATCAACGGTTGCACCGGAGAAACCAATGCCATCGACTATTCCCTATTCCCCATCTCTCACGCTGGGCAGCGTCATTACGCCATCTGTCATGGAGGCACTGATCAAGATCTCACAAGCACAGGCACCGATAGATGCAGCTCAGGAAAACCTGTCGTCGCTTATTTCCCTGCGCCGCAGCTTGGACATGACGCGCCAAGAGTTGGTCGATATGCGAATCAGTCCAGCGGAGCTCGATGCCAGTCTCATCAAGGTCAACGCCGACATTGACGCAGCCGCCAGCCATTACGCGGCTGTGCGCATGGCGCAGGAAGACGCACTACTTGAGTTGCGTTCGGGCATGCCCCCGGTGATGGCCGGCCCGGAAAGCCCGGTTGACTTTAACTATGAGCGAACCCAAATCAAGCAGGTTGCCATCGGCGCCGACAACCTGAAGCTGGAAGTCCAGTACTTCTCCTTCAATGAGAACGCTCAGGATGCTCACAACCAACTCAACAAAGTGCGCAGCTTCATCACTGCAAGCGCATCAACCGCGGGCTCTGACGCCAATGGAGCCTCCCTGGAAGTGGCCAATGCGGCCACCGAGCAGATCAGCCAGCAAATCTCCAACCACAACATCGCCGGCACCCTGGTGATTGCGGCCTCTTGCACGCACCGCAACGCCAGCATGCTGGCCCCTCTCTACCTGGATGTGGACAAGGCCATTCGGGTCTGGAATGCGGTCTACAGGTCCGACGACACCAAGATCCGCACAGATTCCAAGTCGCTCGCCACCATCGTGTCCGAAGCAGGAAAACCGGAAGAGCCTGCCATGCACATCGTCTCGGGCGCCACCTACGGATCGAGCTTTATTGGCATGGTCCACGTCTTGCGCAGCGAGGACACCACCAGCTTTCAATCTGTGCAGGCTCAGGCCGGTAGCCTGCAGGCGTCGTTCAAATTTGAACTTGGCCTGGCCGGCGCCTCCGGGCAAACCGGTATCGAAAGCAGCGTGGCGAACGACATCAAAAGGCTCTTCAGCGGCCAGCAAGTCAATGCCCACGTTTCACTAATCACCTCGGGCGTGATCTCAGGCCTGGCAACCAACGAGGTGGCCTCCGCCATCAAGTCGTTCGCCAATATCGATCCCAGCAAGTCGATGGAAGCGCTGGGAAAGCTCGCCGATGCCAATGCCTCCGACAAAGAATCCTCTCAGAGTGCAGCCAAGGCCGCCCGCTCGCGCCAACTCATGGCCAGCATGCAGGCCGCCAAGGTCGAGGGCGTTCTCTCATCTCTCGCTGACATACAAGCCGACAAGATCAAGGTGATGGACGTCAACTCCCTGATGGCCGCCTTTGACACTTACATCGCCGACATCAACAACGGCAGGTGCACAGGTGTTCCGATCAACTATTTCGTCAAGCCCATCACTCGCTCGCAGTTGGCTTTGATGTGGGTCAGCAAATATTTCCCGGGGCAGTTCGATGCGCGATCGGGGGATGACAGTGAGCTGACCAAACGGGTCGATCCGACTGCTAATGACGCCCAGCCCAACCCCGCCAAGAAGTGACATCGAGGTACTGAGCGGCCATGACCCGAGATCTTTTGTCGTGTCTTGTCGCCCTGACGGAGCGACCGGAAAAGGAAATGGCCATGTGGGTGGAGCCACTGACGGTCACCCTGCTCACCTTCAGCATCGACACACCGCCGCTGATGGCTGCGTTCTTGGCAAACGTGGTTCACGAATCAGCCCAGCTACGGCGCCTGGAGGAAAACCTCGATTACACCGCCCAACGCCTGGCCACGGTGTGGCCACATCGCTTTCACCTGGCCGAGGACGACCCGGAAAGTGGCAGGCGCAACGCAGAGCGGTTCGCCCACCACCCCGAGCTGATCGCGAATGCGGTTTACTCGGGTCGGCTAGGCAATGGCGACGAGAGCAGTGGCGACGGTTGGCGCTTCCGCGGCCGAGGCTTGATGCAGCTCACTGGGCGCGGGCAGTACCAGGCCTTCTTTGAAGCCCTTCCCAACCTCATGCTGCGGGTAATCAACACCACCGGTAATGAGGCCTACCGGGCGGTGTACGACGCCCTGCTCGCCAACCCGGGTCTCTGGCCCGACCTGTTGATCGAGCCGGACTTGGCCGCGCTGTCGGCGGGCTGGTACTGGGAGCAGATTGGCGCGAATGTGCTGATGCAAGGCGACACACAAGACGCCTTTGAAGCCCTCACGCGAGCCATCAACGGCCAACTCACGGGGCATGACGCGAGGGTCGCGCTGTGGACCCACGCCCGCTCCCTATTGGCGCATCAGTCTTGATGGGAATCCCGTGGACACCCCATCTTTCCTGGCCTTCGGAGCCTTGGCCATTGCCTGGTTGCTGGGTTTGTTAGGCGTGGCAGCACCACTGGACGTCCAGGCCCAGCCATTGCACAACCAGGCTCCTGTCGTGCTGGAAATCGAGGGGGACATCGAGCCCGATGCGCTGATACGCGTGAAGGTGAGCGGCCTGCAAGAATGGGCTGACAGCGAGCGCCAATCGGCGTGGCGTCTCGTGCCTCATGTCGATGGGCGCCCCCTCAAGGGAAGCTATCCCAGCGGTGTCTCGCTGCGCGAAGGTTGGCTGCAATTTCATCTGCGGATCACACAGGACAACGAAATCGGCTGGGTCGATCTGTTGAGCCCACCTGCGTTCGAACGGTTCGTTGCGTTCAGCGTCGGTCCTGAGCAGGGCGACGCCTTTGCGTCGCGGTACCACGATGGGTCTGACCGCCTCGCGCGGGTGATCGTTATACGTCCCGGCTGGGCGGCCACGGCAGCCGTGCTGGTGGTGGCTTGCGCGCTTGGGTTTGCCTACCTCGCCAAGCACACCCGCCTGCTACTTGATACCGCCGACCTGGGGGCAGATGGCTCACGCCCGCGCCTGAGCCTGGCCAAAGTGCAATTTGCCCTCTGGTTCTTCGCCATCTTCACTTCCTTTCTGGTTATCTGGTTGACCACCGGCCGAACCGACAGCCTCAACAGCTCTGTATTGGCGATCTTGGGCATCAGCTCTGGTACTGCGCTGGGAGAGTCGTTTTTGCGCAATGCCAACGGTGCCACAAGTGCTCAGCGCACCGAGCGCCAGGCCGATCCATCCAGGCCACCTGCTCAGTTCTGGGCCCAAATGAAAGACCTGGCCTGCGACGCCCACGGAGCGTCGATCTATCGCTTCCAGGCATTGGCCTGGACGGCCGTGTTGCTGGTGACGTTTGCCAGTCAGGTCTATTTCGACTTGAGCATGCCGGTGTTCGGCTCGGAACTCCTTTACCTGCTGGGCCTGAGTTCGGGCACCTACATCGCACAAGGGGTACCCGGCACCGGAAAGTGGCACGCCCCTGTCATGCCTCCGCCGGCCTCGGCCGCCCCGCCTGGAATGCCCTCGCCAGACACCACCACAAGCCCACCACAAGACACAGGCAAAGAGGCGAATGCTCGCCTGGCCGGGCTGGCCCAGCGGATGCGATCTGCAGAAGCCGACCAACCTAGGGCCCCTCCATGAGGCGCACCACCGTCGCCCCCACTCATTTCTGGCGACACTAGACTCCTAAAGTATTCTTTTAAGACGAACGAGTGCGATGGATCCAAAAACATTATTTGGCATTCAAAGCGACGAAAACACCTTCATCTTCTCCAATTGACTGACATAAGCCGCCGACAACCTGATCCATCCGCGGAAAAACCACGACCAACAAAATAACCATTTCGTACCCAATGAAAGCCAAGGGAATGAAGAAATCTGATCATACGGAGATGCCGCGGGAGGAATTCCAGTTTGAGAACTGCCTCATCCGCTGCGACACGAGGGAGCTGCTCAGGGACGGTGTTGTCCAGAAAATCGAGCGTCGCTCGTTTGACCTGATCGTCTACCTCTTGCGGCAGGAGGGACGCGTCGTGAGCAAAGATGAACTGCTCGATCACGTCTGGGGCAACCGGTTTGTTTCCGATTCGGTGATCGCGCAGAGCATCATGAAAGCGCGAAAGGCGTTGGGCATCACGAGCCGGGACCCTGGCCCAATCAAGACCATTCACCGCGTCGGCTATCGCTTCACGGGCGAGGTGCGGCGCACGCTTCGGCATGCAGCACCCAGTATCAGCGACCGCCCAGCCATCCAGATCATGTGGCTGCCCACCGACTGCGACGCGGAAGCCAAGGGCCTGGCCTGGGTGCGGCTAGGCTTGATTCCCGTGGCGGCTCACGTGCTCAGCGCCAAGGGCTATCAGACCGCGAGCGCCTCCGAAGCCCTTGAGTACCAAGCGATTTTGAAGAACCAGGACCACAACCTTCACCGCTTACTCGATCGGGTGCTGGCGCAGGGCCTTGCTCGCGCGGTCGTGGCCACCAGATTGACGAGCTGGAACGAGAAGTTCCGTCTGGACTGGGAGGTTCTGCTGGATGGTTTCTCGCACGCTAACACGATCGTCGGCGATTCGCCCGCCGAACTCACCTTAAAAGCGGCGAACGAGGTGGCGCTTCTCATGCGCCTGCACTCGACCGACCCTCTGCGCTGCGAAGATGGACGGCAGCGCTACAAAGAGTTGCTCCAGTTCGTGGTTTGTGACGCCTACCTGCACCTGCACACCAAGACCCATGCGCTCCTTGCACCAGCCGTGGCCCAAGAGGACTGTCCGCTGGCGGTGGCGGCCCATTACCTGCTTACCATCGCACGTGCGGGCGATGCACGCTGCAAAGAGTTGGCCCATCGGCTTCAAGAAAGAGCCACTCAACAAGGCCAACCCGGCATCGCCGGGTGGGCGAACATGTGCCTGGGCCTATACCACTTGTATCGGATCGAGCTCGACACCGCGCGCCATTACCTTGCCCAAGCCACTCCAATGGTTCACGAGGCAGGCCTTGATGACCTTCACCCACGCGCCCTGTTGCTGCTGGCTCACGCCAGCGCCTGCCTCGGCGACCTACACGATGCGCATACCCTCTGGCGCGAAGCCGCCCAGGCGGCAGGGCAGCGCCATAACCAGGGCCTATCGTGCTGGGTGCTGGCCCAACGGGCTGAATTGCTGTACCTGCAGCGCGACCATCACGCGGCCAGCGCCGCGTACGCCGAGGCAATGGACGCAGCCCTTTCGCAGGGGCAGCAGGAACTTGGCGCCATTTGCGGCGTGTACGTTGCTCTTGACCACGCATCGCGAGGTCAACTCGACGTGTGCCGACGGCAACTTGAGCAGGCCTGGCTCGCCGCCGATCAGTCGGGCGGCATTCAAGCGAGGCTGTTCGTGCTGATGCACCTGGGCTCGTGTTATGCGCGCCAAGGCGATGCCAATGGTCTGGACCAATGTCTGATTCGCTTGGGCGCCTCGGCACTGGCACTCTGCCCCTTGGGTCAAGCAGTGTCACAGTGGTTGCAAGGACGCCGCTACCTTCTGGAGGACCAGCCAAGCCTGGCCCTTCCCCTGATTCTTCAGGCCCACCGCACACTGAGCGAAATGGGAGCTTGGTGCCCCGACGAGAGCTGGATACTGCTGGCGCACGTGGCCATGTGCGCAAGAGAGCGCCGCGTGTTGGTCGACACCCTGGAAGAAATGGAGCGCAACGACCAGGTGACCAACGTGGCCTGGCGCCGGCTGTGCACGATTGTCTTGCGGTCCATGGTCAGTTACTTCGATGCCGACGCTCAAGCCGCCTTGCAGGACATCGAGCTCGCCATTCCCTTGGCGCGAAACACCAGCCTGGCGCCGATGCTGCAATTCGCCCAGGTCTGGCTATGCCTGCTCAGCGAGCGCCCTCAGGCACTGGACGCTCTCGCGGGCGCAGGAGACTGGGTGGTCCACACGCGAGAAGGCCGTTACTTGCAGGCGGTGCTACAGGACCACCACCGCTGGACCTGGCGTCCTCGTCAGTTGCCCTTGATGCTCACCAGTGGCAGTGGCGGCGGGGTGTACAGCCACCTGATCGCTGACCTGGGTGACGAAGAGCCCACCCGGTACGTGGACCACCTGCCCCTGCCCATCTGAATGCCACCGGAGACATCAGATGAGTAGCACACCCTTCACCATTGCCCCAATGCACGATGGCGACCGCCAGGCGTTTGTTCACTTTGAGCTGCGCAACCGCCCAGCGTTCGAGCGCTACAACCGCGCTCGTTCCCCACACCACTACACCCCCGCAGGACTTGACGAGGCGTTCGGCAGACTGCTGTCCCGGCAGTCCGTCGGTCAGTTGCACATCTGGGTGGCGCGGCACCAGTTTGGCCACTGGCTCGGCCGCGTCGCGCTGTTCGCCCATCAACAGCGGGGCCAGGCGTGGGGGCTGGTGGCTTACCAGACCGACCTGGATCACTGCCGCCTGGGCGTGGCCACGCAACTGGTGCGCCAGTGCGTGATTGAAGCCGTTGCCTTGGGGTACTCGTGGCTCGACGCCCAAGTGACGCACGACAACGAGGCCTCGATGGCGGTCCTGACCCGCTGCGGCTTCCAACACGATGGCCCCGACGAGCCCGCGGAATTGACCCGAGGAATCGTTCAGACGCTACGCCTGCGGCGCGTCGTCCAAGTGCCTGGTCCGCTTGTCTTGCACCACACCGATGTGCGCTTGACCTCTTGAGGCCGCCAGCGCCACCTGGCGCTGGCGCTCGGCCAGGCGGGCCTTTTCTTCGGCCGAACGCTGATCGTGGCAATGCGGGCAGCTCACCCCTGCCTCGTACAGGGGCGAGGCCTTGTCTTGCGAAGACAAAGGCCAGCGACACGAGCGGCACAACTCGTGAGGCCCCGGGCGCAACCCATGGCCCACGCTCACGCGCTCGTCGAACACAAAACACTCGCCCTGCCAGGTGCTTTGCTCGGGCGGCACCTCTTCCAGGTACTTCAGGATGCCACCCTCCAGGTGGTACACCTCGTCATAACCGCGCATCTTGAGCAAGGCGGTGGATTTCTCGCAGCGAATGCCACCGGTGCAGAACATCGCCACCTTGGTCTTCTTGCCGTCCTCGCCCTGCAGCCGCTCTTGCGCGTCCAGCCAAGCGGGCAGCTCGGTGAAGGCCTTGATGTTCGGGTTCACCGCGCCCTCAAAGGTGCCAATGGCCACCTCGTAGTCATTGCGGGTATCGATGAGCAGCACATCCGGGTCGCGGATCAGCGCGTTCCAGTCGGCCGGCTTCACGTACTGCCCAACCGTCTGGTTCGGGTCAAGCCCCGGCACGCGCAGGGTGACAATTTCCTTTTTCAGCCGCACCTTCAGGCGGTGAAAGGGCGGGTGATCGCTCCAAGAGGCCTTGTGCTGCAAGCGGGCCAGACGCGGATCGGCGTGCAGGTGGTCCAGCACCGCGCGCACCCCCTCTTCCGGGCCGGCAATCGTGCCGTTGATGCCCTCACGGGCCAGCAATAGCGTGCCCTTCACCCCATTGGCCACGCAGCATTGGTGCAGAGGCTCGCGCAGATCGG
>Ga0255126_1001145_pt1 | contig 10793 bp, 9 predicted proteins | sample Law_Miss_RepA_8d_FD_188556 | JGI IMG/M metagenome (GOLD analysis project Ga0255126, IMG submission 188556) | Freshwater microbial communities from St. Lawrence River, New York, United States - Law_Miss_RepA_8d | ecosystem: Environmental > Aquatic > Freshwater > River | place: USA: New York... | reverse complement strand
CTGAATCTCCGCTGAACTTGGCAAACCACTGCCGGCGTTGAGGCGCCTTTCAAGGCGCCTCAACGCCGGCAGTGGTTTGCCAAGTTCAGCGGAGATTCAGAGTCCAAAAATAAAGATGTGGCGGCGCAAGATTTTTGCTTTCTGTGGCACTATTCTTGAGCATCAAATGAGTTCAACCCGCTCAACATAAAGAGCCGCCGCTGCAATGTCGGATAGCCCAGTTCCCAGTGTTTCTCTAGACCGTCGTCGATTTCTGGCTGCGCTCGCAGCACTGGCAGCTTTGCCGGTCATGAATGCGGCCGCGTTACCCCTCTTCGCCGAACCGCGCCCATTCTCGCTCGATATTCTTCGGGAGCGCGCGAAGCAGCTGGCGGCCAAGCCGTTCCAGGCGCCGCGCAAGTCAGCCTCTCAGGCGCTTCGCGATCTGAATCAGCAGCAGTATCACGACATTCGGTACCGTCCACAGGACGCCTTGTGGCAGGGTGAGACGCCGTTCACCGCGCAGTTTTTTCATCCCGGCTTTTACTACCAGTATGCGGTGCGGGTTTTCGACGTCACTGAAGGCAAAGCCCGCGAACTGCGCTACGCGCCAAACCTTTTTGATTTTGGTGGCAACGAACTCCCCGCGAACGCGCTCGACCAAACCAACGGCTTTGCAGGCTTTCGTCTGCACTATGCGCTCAACAGCCCGAACTACCTTGATGAGCTGATCTCCTTTCTGGGCGCCAGCTATTTCCGTGCGCTCGGGCGCGGCATGCGCTACGGCTTGTCGGCTCGAGGACTGGCGATTGGCACGGCCTCGCAGAAGGGCGAAGAATTTCCATTTTTCTCGGAGTTCTATCTGGACCGTCCAAGCGACGGCAACAGCGTCGTCATTCATGCCTTGCTTAACAGCCGGAGTTGCACGGGCGTGTATACCTTTACGGTCAGACCGGGTGACGCCACGATTGTCGACGTGAATCTCTCGCTGTTCATGCGAGTTAAAGTCGATACGGTGGGCATCGGCCCGCTTACCAGCATGTTCTTTTTCGGCGCTAACGACCGGCAGGGCGTCGACGATTACCGGGCTGCCGTGCACGATTCTGATGGTCTTTCGATCTGGAATGGCGCTGCCGAATGGCTGTGGCGACCGCTGGTCAATCCGCAGCGCCTGCGCGTCAGTTATTTCGTCGACCGCAACCCCAAAGGTTTTGGTCTGCTTCAACGCAACCGCCGTTTTGAGGATTATGCCGACGCCGATGGGCACTACGAGCAACGCCCCAGCGCGTGGGTCGAACCGGTTGGGGATTGGGGTGTTGGTGCTGTAATTCTGGTTGAAATCCCGAGCGATCTGGAAAGCAACGACAACATCGTCGCCTTTTGGCGCCCGGAGGCCCCGTTGCTGGCGGGCTCCGAATGGCAGGCAACCTATCGCTTGCACTGGGGTAAAGATCTGCCGTTCATTAATCGCAAACTTGGCTCCGTGGCGGGTACGCGGATTGGACGCGGATCGGCGGAGACATCGCGGCTGTTTGTGGTTGATTTTGGGGGCGAATCGCTGCAGAACATTTCGGCAAAAGTCCGCGCCAAGGTTTCGACTTCAAAGGGCACGCTGTCTCCAGCCACCGTGCACTTTGTCTCGGAGTTAGGCGTCTGGCGCGCGCAGTTCGAGCTGGTGCCAGAAGGCTACGATCCGATCGAATTGCGTTGTTATCTGGAAGCGGGTGACGAAATCCTCACCGAATCCTGGTGTTATCAGTGGACCGAGTGAACCTGCGATGGTCACGGTGATCGGGGAGCCGACGACAACGAGCACGTCTTACACTCCCCCCTTGCGCCTGCCTGGTGGGGTCATGCGCGTACTCCAGCATTACCTCTCCAGTCTCGGCTACGAAGAAGGACCCGCGTTCACCGCCTTGCTGGCCACTCTGGAAGCCGACCTTCCCGCGAACACGTCCCCCGAGCGGGCGTTGCGCTACCTGAGACGGCGACTTGATCGATGGACCTTGCGCGCAGCCCAGCAATCCGGACTCAGCCATCCTGTTGATGTATTCACTCGGCGCGCGGCCTTGCTCGCGATCCAGCCCGGGCGCCATTGGCCGACTGCCTTGAATCATCCCGAGGCGCCAGCGGATTTAATCGAGGCGTTCCATCGCGCGCTGCCCTTGGCGCTTCCGCCGGAAGAGCGCTTGCAGATGCCGCCACAGGCACTCGATATCGCGCCAACGCCGGTGTTTGAAACCACTACGCCAGATGCCCTTTTGCGGCGGCGTTTTGTCGTCCTGGGCGGCACGCTGTTGCTCACCGGGGTCGCAACCATTGAAATGGGACGCGTCTTTTCGCCGGGCGGGATCAGCGCGGTTGAAGTGCTCCTGATGGTGCTGTTTGTCGCTAATTTTGTCTGGATTGCGCTCACCTTCTGTAGCGCGTTGGCAGGCTTGTGGAGCGGTCTGCGTCCACGGCCAACGCTGGGGCTTGCGGCAGCGCTGACGAGTGATGAGCCGCTTGTTCAGCGAACGGCAGTGCTCATGCCAACCTACAACGAAGACCCGCTACGGGTGTTGTCGGCTATTGAGAAAATCTACTCGTCCTTGGCGGCGCTTGGTGTGTTGGAGAGTTTCGATTTTTTTATCCTCAGCGATACGACCGACCCTGATTGCTGGGTGGCTGAAGAAATCGCGTGGAATGACTGTCGGCGCCGACTTGGCGCGACGGGCCGTCTGTTCTATCGCCGCCGCTTTGAGAACACCGGCCGTAAAGCGGGAAACATCGCTGATTTCTGCGAGCGCTGGGGCGGACGCTACGAAAACATGTTGGTGCTTGATGCCGATAGCGTGATGAGCGGCGAAACCGTCCTCACGCTGGCGCGGCTGATGGCAACCAATCCTGGCGCCGGCATTCTCCAAACCGTGCCGCGGCTGGTGAACCGAAATACGCTGTTCGCGCGCGCCCAGCAATTTGCTGCCGCCATGTATGGCCCGCTGCTGGCGAGAGGATTCGCGTTTTGGTACGGCGGGGATAGCAACTACTGGGGCCATAACGCCATCATTCGCGTGCAGGCGTTTGCAGCCTATGCCGGCATGCCCGTGTTGCCTGGCAAGGCGCCGTTTGGCGGACACATTCTGAGCCACGATTTCGTCGAAGCCGCGCTCATGCGGCGCGCCGGCTGGCAGTCTCACTTGTTAACTGAATTAGGCGGGAGCTACGAAGAATCCCCGCCGTCGCTGCTTGATCATGCGATGCGTGACCGCCGCTGGTGTCAGGGCAATCTGCAGCACATGGCGCTCCTGACTACCGCCGGCCTGCATCCTCTGAGTCGCTTCCACCTGTGCTCGGGGATCATGTCCTATCTGGCTTCTCCGCTATGGTTGATTTTCCTGCTGGTGGGCATGTTCGCGGCCTTGCAGGGCAGCTTGCAGTTGCCCGTGTACTTTTTTCCCGACCGCACGCCTTACCCCGTCTGGCAGGTGATCGACCCCGAACTGGCCGCCCGTCTGTTTGGCGCGACGATGTTGGTGCTGCTGATGCCTAAACTGTTCGGATGGATCGCGGTTGCCTGGCGACCCGAAACCGCGCTGGGTTTTGGTGGGCGCAGGCGCGCACTGCTCGGGGTGCTGGCGGAGACCTTGTTCTCGGCCTTGATTGCGCCAGTGCAAATGCTTCTGCAAAGCCAGTTTGTGTTTGATGTGCTGGTCGGACGCGATAGTGGTTGGAAAACACAGACCCGCGATGACCGTGGAATGCCCTTTGGCGAATGCTGGCAGCGCCACCGTGGGCACATGATTGCCGGGCTTTTACTGGGCGCCGCGGCCTGGACGGTTTATCCGGCCCTGCTGGCCTGGATGTCGCCGGCTTTGCTCGGCATGGTCATCGCGGCGCCCGTGTCCTGGATGGGCGCGCGCTTGTCCATGGGGCTCGCGGCCCGGAGGGCTCGCTTGTTTTTGATCCCCGAAGAAACGGCCAGCCTGCCCTTACTGGAAGAGCCGCCGGTTGGGCCGGCGTTAGCGCCGGGTAGCGGGCTCATGCGGGTCACTCATGACCTCGATGTGGGCATTCTGCATCTTGCGCTGCTGGCTCAGCATTCGCCGGCTGAACCCTCAGAAGCGATGATTCTCGCCCGCTATCGAGCGTCGGTGGCCCGTAAGCGCGAAGAACTCGCACAACGCTTCGACCGTCGGTTACAGGCGGCCGCGCTGGCAGATCGGGTGTCAATTCAGGATTTACGCCGGCATCTCGGCGGTTTTCATCAGTAAGGACCGCTTGGTCGCTCCCGACAACGCTGACTCAGCCTTCAAATAAAGACGCAAGCCCACACGCTGTCGCCAGCGCCAGCAACTGGGGCGGCACATTGACGAACTGGGCATCGCCGCCGCATCCGCGGGCCTCTTTGACCCACTCAACAATGAGCGCGAGACCCGCGCTGTCGGTGCGGGTCACCCCAGCCAGATTGAACTTGAGCCGGCGGCCCGCTTTCAGCCAGGACTGGCTTTTGAGAAGCGTCTCGCCAGCGCTATCAAAACTCAGTGGGCCCGCAACGCGGAGTTCGCCGCTGGCCGACTCGCTCAGCGTCGTACCTGCGCGAGCACTGAGGGGCGCAGCGCTCATTTAATCGCGGCACGCTGTGCATTGTGTTGCACGAGTTGATCGATGAGGCCATCCATGCCGACTTTGCCGACATCAGCGTTAAAACCCGTGCGATAGCTGACTACCAGACTGATCCCGGCAATGGCGACGTCCAGCACCTTCCACGTGCCGTCGGTGCTGAACACGTCGTAATCCACCTGAAGCGGCGCCCGGCCGTCACGCCGGTCAACCGCCGTGCGGATCCGCTGGATGTTATCGCCGAGCTCGCGTGCCGGCATGAATTTCACATCTGAATCCCGATATTCATACACCGCGGTGGCGTAGGTGCGGATTAGCAAGGTGGTGAACTGCTTTTTGAAACGCGCCCGCTGTTCGGGGGTGGCGTTACGCCAGTTCTGGCCCAGCACCCGCTGGGACATGCGGTCGAAATCGAAGTGCGGGAGCACGACCTCTTCGGCAATGCTTTGGAGCAAGGAGGGGTCTGCTTTGATCGCGTCGCTTTTTTCGCGGAGCTGGGTCAGAACTGTGGTTGATGTCGTCTGCACCAGTTCCTGCGCGGAAGAGTCATCAATCGCCATTGCCAAGGGGCACACCAAGGTGCCAAGAATCAAAAGAAGTGGGGCCAGTCGTGTCATGGGTATTTCCAGATGAGGGCTGAAGTAGGAGGCGAACTGCGCTCGCGTCAGGGGCTTTGGGGTTCCGGTTTGGCGGTCTTGTTGTAGAGAAATTCCTGAATCATTTTTTCTAGTACCACCGCGGATTGAGTAATCGTGAGTTCGCTACCGTTCTTCAGAAAAGACTCCTCGCCGCCCGGTTCCAGCCCGATGTACTGCTCGCCGAGCAGGCCAGAGGTGTAAATGTTGGCGGCGGTGTCGGTCGGGATCTGGTCGTAGCGTTCTTCGATCCTTAGCGTCACGCAGGCTTGAAATCGTTTGGAATCAAAACCGATATCCGCGATGCGACCCACTACCACGCCGCCCATTTTGACCGGAGAGCGGACTTGAAGCCCGCCAATATTGTCGAAATAGGCGCGCACTTCGTAGCCTGGTGGCGCCGAGAAGTCCGCGAGGTTGGCAACTTTCATGGCCAGCATTAGCAGGGAGGCCAAGCCCAGCGCCACAAAAACGCCAACAGAAATTTCAATCAGGCGGGGATCTTTCATCTCATCCTCAGTTGAACATCAAGCCGGTCAATACAAAATCCAGACTGAGAATCGCGAGCGAGGAGTGCACCACCGTACGCGTGGTTGCCGCGCTTACCCCTTCTGAGGTTGGCACCGCGTCGTAGCCCTCGAAGACCGCGATCCAGCTCACCACAGCACCAAACACCAAACTTTTGACTACGACGCCGTTGAAGACGTCCTGAATCAGCATGACCTTGGCCTGCATTTGCGACCAGAACGCACCCTCATCCACCCCAAGCAAGCCGGTCCCGCAGAAATAGCCCCCCAGAATACCAATCGCCGTGAAAATCGCGGCCAATAGCGGCATCGAAAGCACCCCGGCAACGAAGCGCGGCACGACCACACGGGCCATCGGGTCGACGGCCATCATTTCCATGGCGCTGAGTTGTTCGGTTGCTTTCATAAAGCCGATTTCGGCTGTGAGGGCAGAGCCGGCGCGCCCCGCGAACAGGAGAGCGGAGATGACCGGACCGAGTTCCCGCAGCAGGGATTTTGCCACCACCACGCCTAAAGAGGCCTGGGCGCCGAAAGTGACCAGCGTGTTGTAGCCCTGCAGGCCCAGCACCATGCCGACAAAACTGCCGGAGACCACGATGATCAGCAGCGACTCCACGCCCACCGACCACATCTGCTGCAAGAGCAGGCGCGGCCTGAGCAACAGGCCAGGTATACGGATGAGGACACTCAAGAGGAACAGATGCCCCCTGCCCAAGCGCTCAAAGAGACCCAGACTCAATCGCCCGAGCGTGGCGAGTAGCGGCGTCAAAGCGGAGTCTCCAGCAAGTCGCCCAGATACGGGCGGGATGGGAAGTGGAACGGCACCGGGCCGTCGGGTAGACCGCCAATGAACTGGCGGACCATAGGGGAGTCGGACTCTCGCAATTCGGCCGGCGTTCCCGCCCCGACAATTTTGGCGCCCGCCATAATAAACAGGTAGTCAGCAATGGAGCTGGTTTCCGCAACGTCGTGCGAGACGATGATGCTGGAGAGTCCCAGCGCGTCATTAAGTTCGCGAATCAGGCGCACCAGGATGCCCATAGAGATCGGGTCTTGACCCGCAAACGGCTCGTCGTAGAGCACCATTGTGGGATCCAGCGCAATGGCCCGCGCCAGCGCCACGCGCCGCGCCATACCGCCGGAAAGCTCCCGGGGGTAGAGATCGCGCGCGCCGCGCAAGCCCACCATTTCCAGTTTCATCAGCACCAGACTCCGCAGAATCGACGGCGGCAGCCGGGTATGTTCGCGGATGGGGAACGCCACGTTTTCGAAAACCGTTAAATCGGTGAGCAAAGCACCGTTCTGGAACAACATGCCCATGCCTTTGCGCAACTGGTACAGGCCGTCACGGGAGAGCGTCTGGACGTTAGCCCCGTTCACCTCGACGCTGCCTTGCTGAGACGCGAGTTGCGCGCCAATCAAACGTAAAAGCGTCGTTTTGCCGCTACCGCTCGGTCCCAGGATGGCGGTGACCTTGCCGCGCGGGATATCCAGATCCACGCCATCGAAGATCGCCCTCGAGCCCCGCCGGAAGTGCAGATTTCGAATACGAACGATTGAATCAGGGCCTGAGCTTGGGCTGTTCATGACTGTCTTCCGGGGGCCCATAGTCTAGAGCCCCCAAGGCACCGCCGAAACCATCAATGTGGGCAGCAATGCCGAAAAATCGATCGGCTGGCGCCCGGCGTGCAAATGCGCGACCGTATGTGCCTTTTTTGGCGTCCGGTTTGCCCGGAGGAGGCGCTAGTGGATTGTATTCAGGACATCGAAGTCGAAAGCCTCGGCCACGGCGGCTGGCGGCTGGGCTGGCAACCAAACTTCAGCGCCCGAGCGGTGGCGGTGCATTGGGGGCCGCAGCCGGACGCTATCGACCCAACTGCACTCGTCAGTGGCGCGTTCGGCACCGCCGAGTTGAGGCTGCCCGCAGCCTGCGTGCGCCCCTATTTCGAACTCGTCGCCGAGGACGGTGCCCGGATTGTGGTGGCCGAGCGTCAGGTGCCGCTGGAGGGGGGCGTTAACTTCAGGGATTTGGGCGGTTACCAGACTCGCCACGGCACCCGGTTGCGGTGGGGTAAGTTGTTTCGCTCAGGCCATATGTCTCGCCTGACGGCGGCCGACCAGACTTTGTTGACGGCGCTGGGCATTCGGACAGTCTGCGATTTCCGCATGGCCGAAGAGCGCGCGAACGAAAACGCCACCCTCAGCTGTGAGCCCACGCTGGAAACCCTGGGAATTCCGCCCGGCCTCAAGGACCGCTTTTTCCTCCATCGCCTGTTTGAACAGACCGATGACCCGGCGGTGGTGGTAGAGGCGATGCACGAGATCATGCGCTCGCTGATTCTCGAGTGCGCTCCGCACTACGCGCGGCTGTTTGATGCGCTGTTAGGGGCCGCCGACGGCAGCGTCCTGATGAACTGTTCTGCGGGCAAGGAGCGGACCGGCGTGGGGGCGGCGCTGCTCCTCCTCGCCCTCGGTGTTCCGCGCACCACCATCCTGTACGATTTCGCGCTCTCGCGACGCTACTTCCCGGCAGCTTCCGAATTGCCGCGGGCGCGCGAGAAGTACAATGTTCAGGAACGACCCGGCCGCGATGTGGAAGCGCTGATGGCGCCGCTGCTCTTCACGCGCGAGTCGTATCTGGAAGCCGTGTTCGGTGTGATCGACGAGCGCTTCGGCGACGACGACAGCTTTCTGCGGCAAGCAATGGGCGTGGGTGAGCCAGAGCGGGCTCGTCTGCGTGATCGCTTCACGTCTTGAAGGGAGAGACGACAAACTATGAGCACGCTGTACAGCGATAACGATAAATACGCATGGCAATCGACGTTCGCAATCGTCGAGGCGTACAACGCAGCCGTGAAAGATCTGGTGCGCCAGCGCTTCGCCGAATTTGCCGGCGAGTGGAACGACTTCGTTGCCGGTCCAGCCTACGACGTGATTACCAAAGCCGACATCGCGGCGATCGAAGCGAAACTGCTGGCCAACGGCTACCGCTTTGAGCCCTCCGCCATGTCTTCGGCGGCCGAGCGCCCGCATGCCTATCGTGACTCCGGGGTGAATCTCGCCGACTTTTCGTTCGAGCATCCTGCCGCGCCCACCGCCGAACCGGATGGCGAAGGGCGCGAACTGCGCGGCGTGGGCGATAACGTGGTCTCCCGCAAGACCGACCTCATCGGCATCGCCCGCTACGTGCGCACGAGCGACAAGGTGCTCGAGTACCTCACGCAGGGCGTCCCGCCCAATACCATCGCGGTGGTTGAAGACTCCGGCGGCACGCTCACCGCGCCGGTACTGGAGAAATTTACGGGCGTTCTTTGCGCGGGCGGCACGACGCGTTCGCACCTTGCAATTCTCACGCGGGAATACGGCATTCCCTGCCTGATGAACGCGCGCTTGTCAGGCATCCGCGACGGCGACAGGCTGATGCTTGAAGTCACCGCGCGCGCCAAAACAGCCGACGACTACCAGACCGGGGCCGACGTTTCTGCTCGTGTCTTTCGTCTGCCGCCAGCCTGATTAGCGAGAAGGAATCGACATCATGTCCGAACCGCAACTGACTTATGCCCAACTGCTGGAAACCAATAACCTCATCCAGCAGAACGCCGATGAAACCTACTGGCTGTGCGCCACCCGCACGGTGCAGGAATCCAAAATCTTTCCGGTTTCTGCCTACATTCTGTTTTCCTATCTGAACTGCTGGTATCGCTATCCTGAACTGCTGCGCAAAATCGAGCGGCACATGTCGGCCGAGGAAATCGGCGATCGGGCACGCAATCAGGGCATCAAGATTGTGGCCTGGTGTCTGCCCTGCTTTTATCTTCTGGGGCGCGAGATGCTTATCAACTGGGGGGTTATCACGCCGAGCGACGGGGTGAAGGATCTCATCTACACGCTCGACTTCTGGAAGCGCTTCCAGCTGTCCTGGCATCGAAATAACGGCAACCTGATCAACCGGCAGGCGGGCCATCGCGCCCAGGTGTTGCCCGAGCAGCGATTGCAGGTTTTCCACGCCGATGCGTTTGAGTGCCGCGATGGCGATCCCTTGCACAAGGCGGCGCAGTCGTTTCTGGCCGCAGCCGCTCAGTACGGATTTCTGGTGTCCTGCGAGAGCCGCCTGACCTTGCATAACCATGGTCCGTACAAGATTTCGGATAAACGCGAAATGCTGGTGCGCGACTTCCTCGAGCTCTCCGAATCAACGGTCCCCTGGCTCGACGGCGTCGGCGGCGAAATCCCCTACAACAACCTCACGGTGACCATGATTCTCGAGGGCTGCCACATCAACCTGCTGGACGATTGGGGCTCCTTCGAATCTGAACCGGAGATGCGTGCCGAACACATGGTGGGCGTTGGGCTGTATACCGCCGACACGCTGTCTGAAGGCCACATCCCGGTGGGCATGGGCAGCAAGGAAGAGCTAACCGCAACCTTTATCGACTTAACCGAGCGCATCAAAAATGCGACCGCCGCCCTGTGGCGCGAAATGGCCGGCTGGACCCGCGATCAACAGCTTGATGCGGGCGCGATTACCTACTACGCCGTGATCCGTGAATTCGCTTTGATCGCCGGTTGCTACGAGATGGAAGACTGGATGCTGATCGACGAACGTGCGGAGCGCTTCCGGCCCTTGCTGAACGATGAGTACGGCAATCTGTTCCTCGGCGAACTGGTGGGCTACATCAGTTCGCCCAGTCAGCGGATGCACGACTACACCATGATGCAGCACACCGACGCGCCCACCCGCTCGCTCTCCTATATCCCTTATTCCATTCTGGAGGATGGCAACTACACGCCGTCCGTCGGGCCGATGCGTCCGGGTGACAGCTATTTGCCGCGCAAGAACGATCGGTATCGCACCACGCAGGGCGTGTTCAGTCTGGAAGAATTCATGCGCCGCTCGCGGGAGTTCGTGCCGCAAGTGTGCCAGCCGCAAAATCGATACCTCTGCGCTGACTGGGTGAAATACAACGCCCATACGCCACGCGCTGATGCACTTTTCAAGCTTGAACAACAGCATTCTCGCGTGCTGAAAGATGCCGGTGCCGGGCTACGT
>Ga0255126_1001143_pt1 | contig 10796 bp, 28 predicted proteins | sample Law_Miss_RepA_8d_FD_188556 | JGI IMG/M metagenome (GOLD analysis project Ga0255126, IMG submission 188556) | Freshwater microbial communities from St. Lawrence River, New York, United States - Law_Miss_RepA_8d | ecosystem: Environmental > Aquatic > Freshwater > River | place: USA: New York... | reverse complement strand
TTCATCAGAACATTTGGCGACTTCCACGAGCTTTCGTCCACTCTGTAGGAAATAACGTCAGCCTTCTGCTGTTTGTAGCCAGATGCGTAAGCGGCTCTCGAGACTGCCAGAGCTTTTGCCTTAGTGTCGAACGGTCCTTGTGAACCCCAGAACCATCCTGACTGTTTCTTTACAAGTGGCATATCAGGACAGGCGATTGAGCAGGAATTCGGTGTGGCGGCACAGCGCGGCGATTTCGTCCACGATGTTTTGCACTTCGCTGGCTTGAGGAAAGCCGGGAGCTTTGCGATTTGCTTCTGTTTCTGCGTAGACGTAGCGAACAAGCGCCAGACCATTTTCCCCCAGAAAAAGTGCCTTTTCGCTGGAAATTATTTTGCCTTTTTCCAGCAGGGTCGCTTCGACAAACGAATCAGCAAGATCAGAGAGTTGATCGTAAAACTTGCCCAGTGCTTTGTGCTGCGAGTAGCTGTCGGTGTTCCAGTGGTGGATGTGGGCGGCTGTCACCCCATGCAACAGGCATACGGCATAGTCGCTGATGATGTCGGACTTGGCTTCATTGATGCTGAATTTCATGATGGCTTTCCTTTATTTCATTGTACCTAAGATGTGCGTCATAGCGTCATGCAGAGTGTTGGTCGGGATTTTGATCCACTTCTCTACGGTGATTTGGATAGCGTTGTCGATGGTTATCGCATCTGCTTTGCGCCATGCAAACTTTCTCTCTGAGCAATCAACAAGAACCAGCATGGCCGACTTGAGCTTTCGGTAGTCTGTAGATTCTTTTTGGTCTACCAACTCCAATGCGTAGGCCATAACAAAAACAGCGTCAGAGATTGGCAAGATGTTTGACCGTGCATCTTCTCCTTCGTCCAGCATCAGAAGCTGAATGCGCTGGTCAACCATGCGCTTCTTCAATTGCTGTGCAGCCACAGCCCTTGCAACAGGGTTTCTGGCTATCTTGCGGTCTTTAAGAACAATCATCTTCGCCAATCATTGTTTTGGTGTTGAACAGGTCTGCATGCATGGGGTATTTGGCTTTCCACAGCCGGGCATAGAAAGCGATGTAGTCGTTGCTGATCTTGAAGTCGCTGCCTGTTGTCAGAATGGCTGTCTCCCACCGAATGCGGTTAATGATGAGCCAATGACTAATCTTTTTTCGGCCACGATTGACAGCATCAAAGCTGAAGCGTTCAAACATCAACCAGACTTGTGGGTTTTTTTGATGCCATTCCCACCATGCTTTCTTTCTTGCAAGGAAGTCTTCATGCAAAGCCCACTTGAGTTCCAAAAGATTGTCTTCTCGGTTCATGGCTTCTCCAATATGATGCGCTCCAGCACATCCATTGACTTGCAAAGGTCTTCGTGAAGGTAGTCGGGCATACGCTCTTTCAGGCTAAATCCCCACGACTCCATCGCGGACAGCAGCTTGATAAGTTTCAGGGCTTCTTCTTTGCTCATGGCTGCTCCTTTAAAAACGTGAAAGTGTATTCGCTGCATCGGGCGCATCGGTACATGTAGTGTGATGGGTGGCGATACGCAAAGTCGATTTGCTTCCAGCGGTGTTTGCAATTCATGCTTCCTCCCACTTCTGCGTGATGCTGCACCAGTAAACACGGCTCATGTCTGCGATAACATGACTCTGCACGATGTCGTCCACTTGTCCACCAAGGCGGTAGTAAGCGCCATGCGTAAGGACGGCATACTCTTCATCATGGCGCAGTTCAATGGTGACTCTGCGACCTCGCTTAAGCGTGGCTATTTCGTCTTTGATGATCTTCATTTCTGCTCCTTTGTAAACCCACGCCACTTTGATCCGGGTAGGTACATGCTTGAGTCCGAAAGTTCGTAAGGCCAATCGCCTTCTCGTGCTGCGCTCTCTACGCTGGAAGCGCAAAGCCGCCAGCCTTTCTTGTCAAAGTATGCGTACTTGTTTGCGAGAGAGTTCGGGGTAGAAACCTCATACACACCAGCACGAACTGGTTTGATTTTTGATGGAAACCACGGTGTCATTCGTTTGCTCATACGCAGCTCCTGATGGTTAAAAGTGTCAGCATCACAATGATGAAGGTCCATGCGATTTTCATGAACGCTCCTTGACCGCATCATTGACTTGCTCAGAATCAAGCTGTGCATACAACATGCTTACTGCACATCTGCGCTTAATGGCTCCGCATTTTTTGCACTCACAAACTTGATGAAGATTTCCGTTGGCATCTCGAATTGCCTTGCTCCAACGACTCCATGTATGCCAACAAAAATCAAACATCTTCGTTCTCCAGCTTGCGTTTTTTCTGTCGCCATATGGCATAGCCACACATCAGACCGTGAACCCATGTGATGCCAAGCATCAGCCATGTGTCTGGGTCAAGCTCTCTCATGTGTTGCTCCTTGCTCGGATGGCGGCGGCTGTACTACGCAAAATGTCTCGTGTAAATGAGTCGGATTCTTCGCCAACTTCCTCACACACCTTCGCACAAGCCTCACGCTCGTCAGCACGGACAAGCTCGGCAAAGCGTTCAAGTCCTCGCGCATATACCGGCCCACCTACCAACCCAGCCTCCCGCGCCATTTCAATTACGGTCTTCATGTGTTCTTCTCCTTGAGTTTGGCTTCGATGGCTCGGACAAATTCAATGCGAGTTCCGCTGTAATCAAGTGCGCTAATCTCCTCATCCGTCAGCCCCACCCATTGCCGCTGTGCTGCGGGTGGGGTGGCAAGTTTTGTATTTGAATCACCCTCGAATATGGGCAGCACCTCGTAATGCACTTCCCAGCTTCGTGCCTTCTTGATGTCGGTTGTTTCGTTTAGGAAATCCGCAGTTCGCCATCCAATCAGTTTGGGCTTTGCCACAGGCTCCTGCACAGGTGCTGGCTCATAGTCCAGCCCCAACTCACGGGCGTTCTCTGCCTTCTTGTCGAGGGCTTGCTCCACTGCACGGCCAGCGTCATAGCCGTAGCGCCACCCCATCTCAACAAGATTGAGATCGGCTTTGGTGTAAAACTCGGTGCGGGGGACGCCATGCTCCAGCACGTTGCCGCTTTTCCACTGCTCAAAGCTGCGGTAGATGTCGATCTTTGGCTCCTGCTGTGCTGGCTGCTCTGCCAGTGCTTCTCGCAGGGCGGTGATAGCTTTTTCATGCGCCACTTCAAAAGCCACAAGACCTTGAATCCGCGCAAGCCTTGATGGGTACTTCCCATACAGTTCTTCAGCGTTACGCGCCTCATGGGACACCAGATCAACGCTGTTTTCCAACGCCTCCAGCGCCAGCTTCATTGCTTCTTTGCTCATCATGTACCCCTTGTGCCCCAGTCAGGCATCTTCTCGTTGGCGGCAAGTGCTTGAAGTTCAATAAACAGTTCGTTTAGTTCATGGCTGCTAAAGGTACGAGCGCAATAGCAACCCCAGAAGTAAGCTGCTTCTTCCCACAGGCATTCTTTGAACAGCCTGTCACGAACAAAAGCGCCGGGGCTGTTTGGCATGTATAGCTTTTCGGGGTTTTCAATCTCTGACCGCATTGCTGCGGCAATTGCTGCGTAGTTCATGTCTGTCCTATCTTGTTTAATGTCCACTCAAGCAGTTCTTGCTGAGTGATGTCATAGTATTCAACAAAACCTTTGCTGCCTAGCCCGTGGAAACCCTTATTGCCACGGTGATGCTCAACGCATAGCGGGATAAGTGTCTTGTAGTCACCTTTGCCCCAACCGCCAGCACGGAGGTGGTGTAGCTCCACAGGACCGGGTTCGTGGTCGCCGTACAAGTAATGGCACAGCGCACAGCCAAGGCTTGCTACGGCCTCCTTATGCTTCTTCTCTTCGCTCTTCATTCATTACCTTGTTAAACCAAGCAACGAACTCCACAGGCTCGTACCAAGAATTTTGTCCACCACCAGTTGATCTGTGCTTGACTTTTGGCTTTGGAGCGTCAGGACGGCGCAAGCAGCCACGCAAGTAAGCGTCAGTTACGTTGTGCTTTTTGCACAGGTACTCTGACAATTCCCTATAGGTTTTGCAAGGTTTGTGAATGCGACCTTCGATTTGCCGCTTTCTCAATTGACCAATGGTTTCATCGAACTTCAATCTTCACCCCGTTTGTGTTTGCCCAATACATCAGCCATTCGGTAAAGCTGATGGCTTGTTCTTTGGTGAACCGTCTGCTTTGATGGCCTAGCTGCACGACTCGTTCGCCATCAATGCTTGGCATGATCTTGCTGATGGATGACATCTCTCCACTTTCGTGTGCCCATTGGTCAATCAGAAATCGTTTCCACGACTCTTGCGTCCAGCGGCTACCGTGCAGCATGGCTTGCTTGGCAATCTGACCGATGATGCTGTGGTACAGCTTCTCCTGATCCCGGCTTTTCATGTCAGGTGTCATAGCACCCCAATCATGCGTAAAGCGTCTTCAGGGCCATCAATGCGGTGCAAGCTACCACCAGTCCAATTCCCGAAAAAGTCTTGCTGTAGCCTCGTCAAAGTCTTTTTGGGGCCATCCTTGATTTCAACCAAGTATGTCTGGCCGTTGTAGCCAACCAGCAGGTCAACAGGTAGGCCAATGACCCACACATAAGCGCCAGCGGCTCTAAGTGATGACACCACTTGTGCCTGATTTGCGTCAACTCGGGCTGCGTATCTCATGTTGCGCTGAAAGATTCATTAGTAACCCACACAGGCTTTCTCCATTTGCCATCGTCAAAGAAAGGCTCATGCTCTGAAAACTCACGCTTTGAAGCTTTGACATCATCGCCATCAACTTTCATGTGATAGCAATACCCTGCGACCTTGGCTGTTTGTATTTCAACAGCGTATGGGTCAACAAACTCGTCAATGGTCCAAAACAAGTGTTGCATTGTTTCAGCCATTGCAAAGCCGACCCAACCATTTGGTTCGCCATCTTCCATCACTCGAAAATAATATGCTGTCATGTTGTTTCCTTTGGTTAAGCACTTAAAAAGGTGATTCGCCAGCTTGGTCACGTTGCTGCTTGGCGTACTCACGGATTTGTTTTTGTGTCCAAGGTGTTGGACCTGATGGTGGTGGGAAGGGCCAGTTCATTCCAATTCTCCTGTTTGTAGCTTCTTCATGTAACCGCGAATGCGATCCACACAGCCAGTGCCGTAAATGCGTTCCAAGTATTCGATGCGTTCTTTTGTCAACACGCTTTTTTTCAGCGTTTGATAAGTACACAACAAAACCCTAGCTTCGCTAAGTTCAAGTATGTACCTATCGCTTTGATTTTCTATCGTCTTTCTGCTGTAAGCCACGGTGTTTACCCTTAGTACGGCAATGGGTTGAGTGAAATCAAGCCCCACTTCATCTTTGGGTACTTGCGAACAACTTTTGTCTTTTGCAGACGCTGGAGGGTTGCCCAGACTTGCTTTGTTGTCCAGAACGTAATTTCTTCGATTTCCTTGCTGGACAACTCACCGTGTTCCAACAGGCGTTTAAGTGCGTAGGTTTTTGTCATTTGTACTTTACCTTTAGTTCTTCAAGCATTGCTCTGGCTTTAGCTTTTGCGGCCTCTGTAGACGCGATTTCGGCTTGTGTACGCTGCTTTGTAATTTGAGGAACAGGTTTGACAGGAATTTCAGGTCCAGCATTGCAAAGGTTTCGGAACTTAATTGCGCTTGGGACAAAGTTGCCATCAAGGTTATCAATGGCAAAGTCCATGCTTGGCCTGTAAGTCAAAAAGTTGCCAAGTTGCTTCTTCCACTCTTGCCGAACAAGTTGAGGATCAACCTCGTCAAAGTGTCTAGCAAACGAAGAGCCAAAAATGGCCATCATTCGGCCAAAGATGTAATCAAGCCCGTCATCAGGCTTGCAAAAATCAGTTTCCAAGTAAGCGGACATTGTTGTCACCTCCAATAAGGCCACGGGTAAGGCCAGAAATGACCTTCTTGTTCATTTGACCAGTCTTGCTCATGCTCTGTTGGTCAGGCTTAATCCACTCAGCTTTCAGCCCTTGTGATCCTCGGGTGCACCACTCAACCAAAAACTGCTGAAGAGTCCAACCAATCTTTGCGGCTTCCTCTCTTGCTCCTTCAATGGCTGTCTCAGAAATGGTTGTACCTTTGCGCTTCCTAAGGGCAACCCAATCATCCCAAACTTGCTGATTTACATCTTCAGGACGAGGCGCGACAGCGCTTACCTTCTTCCTTTCCTTTTCCACTTCCTTTCCATTCCCTTCCTTTCCAGTAGGTAGGACTACGGTAGTAGTGTGGGAGTCTTGTAGTAATTCACATAAGTCCTTGATTTTGCTAGGAGTTTTCTTGTTTATGACCTGATGCTTCTCAAAGTTTGCAACTTTTCCATAAGTCTTTCCATCAGACCCAGAAAACACTTCTATATAACCTATACATGACAACTCCCGTAGTAGTTCGGTAGTCTTCCTCAACAAGTTCCGTAATGGAAATACATCGGATTCAACCAATTTTGGATTGGCATTGAAATACCCTTCATCATCGCAATGGTTCAGCAAACCTATTGCAAGCAAGGCAGCTTCAGCAGATACGCCAGCCAAAAGCTCATCACGCCAAAAATCAGGCTTAATCGTCCTAATCCGTGCCATACAAATCTCCAATAAAAAACCCCTGAAAGCTGGTGGGACTAGCACCAGACCTTCAGGGGTCAGCCTTTGACGGCTTAGATGTATCTGTGCCTAGTCCGCACAACATCTAAACCGTCTGACTAAACTATACCACCAATCAAGCGCGGCTGTAAATGGTGATGGGCTTGTTCTGGTGGTACTTCTGGGTTGACCGTGCCAACTCCATCTTGTCGAACAGGCTTTTCTTGATTAACGACAGGTCAAAAGCGTTGCCCTTGGACTTGGGTGTGCCGTCTTCCCATGTGTCGCTGACGATGATTTCTGGCTCGACAAGGATGACTGGCTTGAGCTTTTTGTCTGTGATCTTGTAGTAGTGGTTGTATTTATTGGTTTTCCCTTTACGCTTTTTTTCATGCAGTTCAATCAATCCATCTTGCAGCAAAGCATTTTTGACTGTTGCAGGTGAAGTGCCAAACCTTGAAGACATCCTGTTGGCGATCTTGCGATGGCTCACTGGCCCTTCAGCAAGGCAGTTCAGATAGAACTGTTTTTCTTGTAGCATATTTCAACTTCTTTCTTTGCGAGTAATTCAATGGCTTTGCACAGCACCCCAATTGATGCTGCGTCAAAGTCGCCGGGGTCAAAAGTATATTTCCGAATGGATTGCAGTGCGTCTATGCAAAGCTCCCAAGCGGCATCTATTTCGTGTTGGTCTGGTGTTTTCATTCGGCAGAGATTATCATCGTTGACCTGCTTGTATATAGGGGTTTGTCCTAGTTAATTTTTCTTGTTGGCTGGATTACAGTGGAGGCTCAACAAGACAGGAGTTCAAATGAACATTTCACTTTTACGCCACGCACGGCGACTGTTTCAGACTTATGATGCACCCCCTGCTGTGATTCGCAGCTACCAGCGCAAGTGGGCACGATCTGTCCATCAGCTTGGCTCCAACTGGCTTCTGGCTCAACCCATTACGAGAGTGCAATGATGGCGGCAATATTTGGTTTTGCTTGCATTTTTGCATGGTTCACACACATCTTCACTTGCTTTGCAGAAGGCTTGTGGGGTTTTTTAATTGCTGGCGCATTGCTGTTTCCAATTGGAATCTTGCACGGCTTTTACCTTTGGTTTAGATAAGGTGTTCAGCCGACCTGTAACGGCTGTTTTTTTTGGAGAATGAAAATGGGCTTTGTAGCTTCTGATAGTGGTGGTGGTAACTTCAAACGTGTGCCTTCTGGCGTTCATGTTGGTCGTTGCTATTCGTTGATTGACCTTGGCACACAGTTGTCTTCTGGTCAGTACGGCGAGAAATTGCAGCACAAAATTCGTGTTGCTTGGGAGTTGTTTGGCGAGGATGAAGAGGGCAAGCCTTTGACCGTTGAGTTTGACGGCAAAGAGATGCCCATGACCATCAGCAAGTCATACACGTTGTCACTCAGCGAGAAGGCATCGCTGCGTAAAGACTTGCAATCGTGGCGTGGACGTGAGTTTACGGATGAAGAGGCCAAAGGCTTTGACATCAGCAAGCTGATTGGTGCGTACTGCATGGTCAACGTGACAACAAGCGAAACCAATGGCAAGACGTACAGCAACGTGGCAAACCTGACTCCGTTGCCGACAGCACTGAAGGCCAGCAAGCCAGCACCAGTCCATGAGACTGTGATGTTTGACTTGGACAATCCTGATTGGGCTTTGTTTGACAGCTTCCACGACAAGCTTAAAGATGCGATCAAGCGCAGCCCAGAGTTCGCACAAGCAGCAGGTCATTCAGTCGGCCAAGATCAGCAATCTGACGAACCTGATTTCTGACCATGACCAGTCTCTACGAACTTGCAACATCGTTTCGCGAACAGCTTGACGAATTGTTTGACCCTGAGACTGGCGAGGCACTGCCAGCGTTTGACGAGTTCCGAGTCATGCTCGGCAACAAAGCAAACGCTGTCGCTGCCTACGTCCTGAACTGCGAGTCAGATGCTGAACAGGCCAAGAACGCTATCAAACGCATCAAAGCCTTGCAAACAGCCTACGAGCGAAAAGCAGAGAAGTTGAGGGATTACCTTGCCGAGAACATGAAAACGGCTGGAATCCACGAAATAAAGGCTGCTGACGGGTCTTTCATTGTCAAGCTGTATGTTGACCGCGATGAATCCGTTGTGATTGAGGAGGGCGCAAAGTTCCCTGCTGAATTGTGCGGCGACCCCAAGCCTCCAGAACCAAGCAAAACCAAGATCAAGGCAGCGATCCTTGCTGGTGAGCCTGTTGCTGGAGCCTACATTGTTCGCAAGGACAGGTTGACCATCAAATGATTTCGGGCCGCAAAAGCGGATGCTGTGAAAAGGAAATGAGGCGCTGTCCTCTATGACAGCCACAGACGCAGCGAGTAGCGGCCCACCCTTTTTACGGAAGAAGTTTTATGAACACAATTACCATCACCGTGGCCGGAGAAGAGCTGGAAAATTTGAATATTGAGCTGACATCAGAAGAAGTTGCAGCTCTTTACAAGTTACGCAAAGAAAATGTGATTCGTGTCGGTGACTTAGAAAAAAAACTGGCCGAAAAAGAAAACAGTCTTAAATACGCAACCGAAGGCCGCGCAGAGGCGCAAAACGAACTTTCTCAAGCACACACCTTGCTGTCTGCTTTGGGCATTGCCGAGAAGACCAATGAAGAGGAAAGCTATTACCGCAAGCCTTTGTCGGTCAGCACTCGCATTGCCTTATACATTGCTCACACCAAATAAAGTATTTAATTGCCCACCCTTTTTTAACCACAGGAGAAGATATGTCTCGCATTTACATCGTTGGCTACGGCCAAGAAACCCGCCTTATCCGCGCCAACACTCGCGCACAAGCCTTGCACCACGTTGCTCAAGGAGTCATCAAGGTCCAAGTTCCAACACAAGATCAGTTGATTGATCTTATTTCCAAAGGCGGCTCTGTTGAGACTGCGCTGCGCCAAGAGCAATACAGCCTTGCACTGGAGCAAGCATGAGCTACGCAGACGTTGAGATGAAAATCATCCAGTGGGCTGAAGCTCGGAAGATCATTCCAAACAGCACACCTGACACGCAGTTGCTCAAGGCTATGTCTGAGCTTGGCGAACTGGCTGATGCAACCATCAAAAAGGACCGTGAAGGCATCGTTGACGGCGTTGGTGATGTGATGGTCTGCCTTATCAATTACTGCGCCCTGCAAGACATCAATTTGGTGACCTGCATGGAACAGGCTTATGCCGAAATCAAGCACCGCAAGGGCACACTGATGCCGAATGGCGTGTTCGTCAAGGAGTCATAATGCTTTGCAACTCTTGTGAAACAGCAGCACAGTGCTACAACACTGGTCCGATTTGCCAGAAACCAACCATCCGTGTTTCTGCGCTCGACAAGCAGGTATCGGGCAACCACTACAAGGACAAAGGCATCCAGCCTATCGTCTACATCCATGCAAACGATCTAGGCTTTTGTGAAGGCAACGTAGTGAAATACGTCACCCGTCATAAATCCAAAGCCGGGAAAGATGATATACTTAAAGCGATTCATTATCTTGAATTGCTTTTGGAGCTTGAGTATGGTCAAACTAATGAGCAAGTGTTGCACAAGGTGCAAAAGTGACAAGTCATTGTTTGATTTCTCAGATCATCCCGGCTTGCTTGATGGAAAGCAGTCTCAATGCAAAGATTGTTTTGCAGAAAGAGCGAGGCTAAAAAGAGTTGGCAAGCCATGCATTTCTTGTGGAAACCCAAAAGAACAGGGAGTCTCAAGAGGCGCAAGGCTTTGCCTTTCTTGCTCCGCTACGTGTTTTGAATGCAAAATAAATCCACGTAGAAAGCAGCATCGGCTATGCAAAGAATGTCAGGCAAAAAGAGATAAGCAAAATAATAGCCTTCCTAAGAATCAACATAAAAATAGGATTTCTAGGATTGCGACAATTTACAAAGTCACAAAAGATGTGGCCGAAAAACTAGCCAGCGAAACAAATTGCTTTGTTTGTGAAAAAGAATTTAGCGACCCTAGAGATCGACACATAGATCATTGTCACAAGACCGACAAAGTTAGAGGCGTTCTTTGCTTTAACTGCAATGCATCACTTGGTCATGTGAATGACAATCAAACTAGGCTTGCAAAGCTGATCGAATATTTAGCAAAGCATCAGAATGGCGCTTCTGACATCCGCAAGGCCATTCACTACCTAGAGTTGCTGCTGGAATTGCAGTATCAAGACAAGACTTCCAGAACGTGATTGATGTGCTTGATG
>Ga0255126_1001142_pt1 | contig 10798 bp, 9 predicted proteins | sample Law_Miss_RepA_8d_FD_188556 | JGI IMG/M metagenome (GOLD analysis project Ga0255126, IMG submission 188556) | Freshwater microbial communities from St. Lawrence River, New York, United States - Law_Miss_RepA_8d | ecosystem: Environmental > Aquatic > Freshwater > River | place: USA: New York... | reverse complement strand
CGAGTACGGCGCCACCATGGGCTTCTTCCCGGTGGACGAGAAAACGCTCGACTACTTCCTTGGCACCGGCCGCAGCGCCGACGAGATCGCGCTGTTCGAGGCCTACTTCCGCGCCCAGGGCCTGTTCGGCGTGCCCGGTGCGCCGGGCGCCTCACAGGGCAAGGGCGAGATCGACTACTCGCAGGTCATCTCGCTTGACCTGGGCACCGTGGCCCCCAGCCTGGCCGGCCCCAAGCGGCCGCAAGACCGCATCGAGATCGGGCAGGTGGTGCGGCGCTTTGGCGAGCTGTTCAGCGCGCCGATGGAGCAGGGCGGTTTCCTGCAGCCCAAGGCCAAGCTGGGCAAGGCCTTCAAGACGCGCGACGGCCTGGCGGTGAAGAACGGCGACGTGCTGATCGCCGCCATCACCAGTTGCACCAACACCAGCAACCCGGGCGTGCTGCTGGCCGCCGGCCTGCTGGCCAAGAAGGCGGTGGAGAAGGGCTTGAAGGTGAAGCCGCACATCAAGACCTCGCTCGCCCCGGGCTCGCGCATCGTCACCGAGTACCTGCGCGCCACCGGCCTGCTGCCCTACCTGGAACAACTGGGCTTCTTTCTCGCGGGCTATGGCTGTACCACCTGCATCGGCAACGCCGGCGACCTCACGCCTGAGCTGAACGACGTGATCACGCAGAACGACCTGGTCTGCGCGGCCGTGCTCTCGGGCAACCGCAACTTCGAGGCGCGCATCCACCCCAACCTCAAGGCCAACTTCCTGGCCAGCCCACCGCTGGTGGTGGCCTACGCCCTGGCCGGCACCGTCATGCGCGACCTGATGACCGAGCCCGTGGGCCAGGGCAAGGGCGGGCGCGATGTGTACCTGGGCGACATCTGGCCCAGCAGCGATGAGGTCCACGCGCTGATGGCCAGCGCCATGAACGGCGCCGCCTACCGCGACAACTACGCCCGCGCCAAGGCCGAGCCGGGTGAGCTGTGGTCGCGCATTCAGGGCGCCAGCGGCCAGGTGTACGACTGGCCGGCCAGCAGCTACATTGCCCGCCCGCCCTTCCTCGATGGTTTCGCCCTGCAGGCACCGGCCGCCACTGAGGCGGCGGTGCGCGGTGCGCGCGTGATGGCCTTGCTGGGCGACTCCATCACCACCGACCACATCTCGCCGGCCGGCTCCATCAAGGCCAGTTCGCCAGCGGGCCTGTGGCTGCAGGCCCAGGGCGTGAAGCCGGCCGATTTCAACAGCTACGGCGCCCGCCGCGGCCACCACGAGGTGATGGTGCGCGGCACCTTCGCCAACGTGCGCATCAAGAACCTGATGATCCCGCCCCGGGCCGACGGCTCGCGCGAAGAGGGCGGTCTCACCCTGCTGCAGCCCACTGGCGAAAAGATGGCCATCTTCGACGCCGCCCAGCGCTACCAGGCCCAGGGCGTGCCCACCGTGGTGTTCGCGGGCGAGGAATACGGCACCGGCTCCAGCCGCGACTGGGCCGCCAAGGGCACGCGCCTGCTAGGCATTCGCGCCGTGGCGGCGCGCAGCTTCGAGCGCATCCACCGCGCCAACCTGGTGGGCATGGGCGTGCTGCCGCTGCAGTTCCGCCCCGGTGAGTCTTGGCAGACGCTGGGCCTGCGCGGCGACGAGGTGATCGACATCGTGCCGGCGGAAGATCTCGCGCCACAGAGTGAGGCGCGATTGGTCGTGACGCGACTCGATGGCACACAAGACGAGCACCGCCTCATCCTGCGCATCGACACCCCGGTGGAGGTGGGCTACTACCGGGCCGGCGGCATCCTGCCCTTCGTGCTGCGGCAATTGTTGAGCGCTTGAGCGGGTTGGCGTCTCGCGGCATGATGGCCCTGTCCGCCGTCAACAGGGGCCGCCATGCGAAGACCTGCCTTGTACAGCGCGTCGCGCCCGCCCACGGCCCCGACGCCGCCCGGTGAACCGCCAATGCCCGCCGTCCCGCCCGAGGCGGCGGCCGCGCGCGGGCCGCGCCCTGGCGCCTGGGCCCGCCGCCTGGGCCACCCGGCCACGCTGTGGGGCGTGATCGGCCTGCTGGCCGCTGCCGTGCTGGCCTTGGGGTGGCGCCTGCAGCACGCCCCCGCGCCCCTCACCCAAAAGGCCATTGACGAAGCCGTACTGCGCACCCTCAGCACCGAGGTGCTGCCCTCGCCCCAGGCCCGCGCGGCCGCCGCCGTGGCGCCGTCGGTGGTGCACGTGCAATCGCTGGGCCGCAACGCCAAGGGGCAAGAAGTGGAGCTGGGCGTGGGCACCGGCGTGGTCATCGTGGACAAGGGCCTGATCCTCACCAACCTGCACGTGGTGCAAGGCTCGCGCAGCGTGCGCCTGACCTTTGCCGATGGCACCGAATCGGGCGCCTCGGTGGTGGGCGCGCGGCCCGAGCAAGACCTGGTGGTGCTGCAGGCCCACACCGTGCCCGATGACCTCAAGGCCGCCACCATGCGCTCCACCGACGATTTGCTGCCCGGCGACGCGGTGGTGGCGGTGGGCTTTCCCTTCGGCATCGGGCCTTCGGTGTCGGCCGGGGTGGTGTCGGGCAAGGGGCGCTCGTTCCGCTCGCCCGAGGGGCAGCAAGAGATCGGCAACCTCATTCAGTTCGACGCCGCCGCCAACCCCGGCAACTCGGGCGGCCCGCTGGTCACGCTCGATGGGGCGGTGGTGGGCATCGTCACCGGCATCCTCAACCCCACCTCGCACAAAACCTTTCTGGGCATCGGCTTTGCGGTGCCCATCGAAAGCGCGGCCACGGCGGCCGGGCTGCCCCCTTTCTGAAAGAGCGCATGAACACCCCCGCAGCGCTCCGCGCTACCCCCTCAAGGGGGCGGCACCAGCCGTCCGGCAAAGCCGGCCCGGCGGTGGCTCTCGACGACGCATCCTCGCGCCCCCCGCTGGGTGTCAACTGATTTTTTGGAGGCACCATGGACGACCTATCCCAGACCCCCGACACCGCCGAACTGATGGAGCGCATCCTCTACGAGGTCAAGCGCGTGGTGGTGGGGCAAGACCGGTTTCTGGAGCGCGTGATGGTGGCGCTGCTGGCCCAGGGGCATTTGCTGGTGGAGGGCGTGCCTGGCCTGGCCAAGACCCTCACCGTCAAGACCCTGGCCCAGGTGGTGCAGGGGCGCTTCAAGCGCATCCAGTTCACGCCCGACCTGGTGCCTGCCGACCTGGTGGGCACCCGCCTGTACAACCAGAAGACCGGTGACTTCAGCACCGCCCTGGGCCCGGTGTTCGCCAACCTCTTGCTGGCCGACGAGATCAACCGCGCGCCGGCCAAGGTGCAGAGCGCGCTGCTGGAGGTGATGCAGGAGCGGCAGGTCACCATCGCCGGCGAAAGCCACCGCGTGCCCGAGCCCTTTCTGGTGATGGCCACGCAAAACCCGATCGAGACCGAGGGCACCTACCCGCTGCCCGAGGCCCAGGTGGACCGTTTCATGATGAAGGTGACGGTGGACTACCCCAGCGACGAGGAAGAGGTGGCCATCGTCGAGCGCGTCACCGGCCCCGCCATCGCCGTGCAGGCGGTGGCCAGCACCGAGCAACTCGCGGCCCTGCAGGCCCAGTGCCGCGAGGTGTATGTCGATCCCTCGCTGGTGCAGTACGCGGTGCGCCTGGTGTCGGCCACGCGCCAGCCCGAGCGCCATGGCCTCAAGGACATGGGCCGCCTCATCACCTTCGGCGCCAGCCCGCGCGCCACCATCTCGCTGGTGGAAGGCGCGCGCGCCCTGGCGCTGATGCGCGGGCGCCGCTATGCGCTGCCCGAAGACATGGTGGACCTCGTGCCCGACGTGCTGCGCCACCGCGTGGTGCTGTCGTACGAAGGCCTGGCCGAGGGCCTGAGCAGCGATGCCCTGGTGGCGCGCATCATGAAACAGATCGCCCCGCCGCCGCGCCCGCTGGAGGCCGAGGCCCGCGTGGCCTGAGGGGCAAGCCATGTGGCGCCGCCTGTTCTCACGCCCGGCCCAGGCCACGCCACCGCCGCCCGTGGCCGCCGCCCCTGCGGTGCGCGCCGAGGCCTTGCTGCGCCGCCTGGAGTGGACGGTGCTCAAGCGCCTGGACGGCTGGCTGCAGGGCGACCACCGCACCGTGATGCGCGGCACCGGGCTGGACCTGGCCGACCTGCGCGAGTACCAGTTGCACGACGACGTGCGCCACATCGACTGGAACGTGACCGCCCGGCTGCAGCAGCCCCATGTGCGCGTGTTCACCGAAGACCGCGAAATGGCCGCCTGGTTTCTGCTGGACCTCAGCCCCTCGGTGGACTTCGGCTCGGGCGACCAGCGCAAGCGCGAGGTGCTGCGCGATTTCACCGTGGTGTTGGCCCGCCTGGTGGCCCGCCACGGCAACCGCGTGGGCGCCATGCTCTACGGCGGGCGCGGCTCGGGCGGGGCCGACACGGTGTTGCCGGCCCGGGGCGGTCGCCTGCACGTTCTTCGCCTGCTGCAGTTGCTGCTGGCCGATGCGCCTGCCCGCGCCCCTGGCCCCACCGAGCTGGGCACGCTGCTGCGCTCGGCCGGGCTGACGCTGCGCCAGCGCAGCACCGTGTTCGTGGTGTCCGATTTCATCAGCGAGCCCGGCTGGGAAAAGCCCCTGGGCGAGCTGGCCCGCCGCCATGACGTGGTGGCCGTGCGCCTGCTGGACCCCCTGGAGCTGAACCTGCCCAACCTGGGCCTGATCCCGATTCGCGATGCCGAGACCGGCGAGCAACTGCTGGTGGACACCAGCGACCCCGGCTTTCGCCAGCGCTTCACCCGCCTGGCCGCGCAGCGCGAGGCGCAGTTGCGCGAAGGCCTGGCGCGCGCGGGCGTGGACACGCTGGAGCTGTCCACCGACGACGACCTGGCCGAGGCGCTGCGCCGCTTCGTTGACCTGCGCCACCGCCGCGTGCGATTGCCCGGCACAGCCGCTCGCGGCACCCAAGGAGCCCGACCATGAACCTGCCCGTGAGCTTTCTCTGGCCGCAGTTTCTGTGGCTGCTGGCGCTGCTGCCCCTGCTGGTGGGGCTCTACTTCTGGCTCTTGCGCCGCCGCAGCCGCCAGGCCCTGCCGTACGCCCAGTTGGCCCTGGTGCGCCAGGCCATGGGCCGGGGCGCTGGCTGGCGCCGCCACGTGCCCCCCGCCCTGATCGCGCTGGCCCTGGCCGCGCTCATGGTGGCCGCGGCGCGGCCGGTGACCACCCTCTACCTGCCGTCCACCCAGCAGACCATCATCCTGGCCATGGACGTGTCGGGCAGCATGCGCGCCGAGGACGTGCAGCCCAACCGCCTGGTGGCCTCGCAGAACGCGGCCAAGGCCTTCCTGGCCGAGCTGCCGCGCCACGTGAAGGTGGGCATCGTGGCCTTCGCCGGTTCAGCCCGTCACGCTCAGTCGCGAAGACCTGGTGGCGGCCATCGACAAGTTCCAACTGCAGCGCGCCACCGCCATCGGCAGCGCCATCGTGGTGTCGCTGGCCGAGCTGTTCCCCAACCAGGGCATCGACGTGGGGCAGATGGTGTTCAACCGCTCCAGCGATCCCTTTGCGCCCAAGGGCCGCGCCATTGACCAGCCGCGCAGCGAAGAGAATGCCTTCACCCCGGTGGCGCCGGGCTCTTACGGTTCGGCGGCCATCATCCTGCTCACCGACGGCCAGCGCACCACCGGCGTGGACACGATGGAGGCGGCCAAGATGGCGGCCGATCGCGGCGTGCGCGTGTACACCGTGGGCGTGGGCACGGTGGACGGCGAGGTGATCGGCTTTGAGGGCTGGTCCATGCGCGTGCGGCTGGACGAGGACACCTTGAAAGAGGTCGCCCGCACCACCGTGGGCGAGTACTTCTACGCCGGCACCGCCGAGGGCTTGCGCAAGGTCTACGAGACGCTGAGCACCCGCCTGACGGTCGAGAAAAAAGAGACCGAGGTGGCCGGCCTGCTGGCCTTGCTGGCTGGCGTGCTGGTGCTGGGGGCGGCCGGCCTGTCGCTGTGGTGGTTCAACCGCGTGGTGTGAGGTCTTGGGGCTCAGTCTGGCCCGGGCCTGACCCACGTCAACGCCACGGCATTGCCCTCTCGGTACCATGCCCCAATGAACAGACGGGTGTTGGTGGCAGGTGGTGGCATCGGGGGCTTGGCGTGCGCGCTGTCCCTGGGCCGGGCAGGGGTGCCGGTGACGGTGCTGGAGCAGGCCGAATCGTTCGGTGAGGTGGGGGCCGGTGTGCAACTGGGCCCCAACGCGGTGCGGGTCTTGTCCCAATGGGGGCTGACCGATGCGCTGCAATCGTGCGCGGCTTTTCCCGATGCGCTGCGCGTGCGAGACGCCGGCGGTGGCGGCCTGTTGGGCCAGTTGCGCCTGGGCCCGGTGGCCTTGGCGCGCTATGGCCAGCCCTATGCCACTGTGCACCGTGCCGATCTTCACGCCATGCTCTTGGGCGCCGTGCGGGCGCGAACGCCGGCCGAGCTGGTGCTGGGGGCGCGGCTGCAGGGCATGGCGCCATCGGCCAGCGGCGTTTCGGTGGCGCTGGAAGACGGCCAAGCCCTGATGGGCGATGCCCTGGTGGGCTGCGATGGTGTCTGGAGCCGCGTGCGTGCTGCCTTGCTGGGCGACGCGCCGGCCGCGCCCACTGGCCACCTGGCCTACCGTGGCCTGGTGCCCACCCGCGATCTGCCGGTGGGCTTGCGCACGCCGGTGGTCACCGCCTGGCTGGGGCCCAGGCTGCACGTGGTGCACTACCCGGTGCGCCGGGGCGAGGCCTTCAACGTGGTGGTGGTGGTGCAGGCCGCGATGCGCGAAGCGGCGCTGGGCCCGGTGGACCCGCGCGGCTGGTACCACGAGGCCGGCCATGCCGAGTTGCGTGCCTTGCTGGGGGCGGCGCACGCCGACCTGCTGGGCATGATCGAGGCCGTGCCCCAGTGGAGCCTGTGGGCCCTGCACGACCGCGCGCCCATGGCAGGCCCTGGCGAGCACGCCAGCGGCCGCGTGGCCCTGCTGGGCGACGCCGCCCACCCCATGCGGCCCTACCTGGCGCAGGGCGCGGCCATGGCCCTGGAAGACGCCTGGACCCTGGGCAAGCTGGTCGACCGGCACCAGCACCCCATCGATTGGCCGGGCGTGTTCGAGCGCTACGCCGCGCTGCGCTGGCGCCGCAACGCGCGGGTGCAGGCCCAGTCGCGCCGCAACGGCAGCGTGTTTCACGCCACCGGCCTGGTGCGCTGGGGGCGCAACAGCGCCATGGCCTTGTTGCGCGAGCGCCTGCTGGACAATCCCTGGCTGTACGGCGGGCCGCCCAAGCCTGAGCCACAGCCTTGACCCCCACACCACAGGAGACCCCTTCATGACCCGACACCCCAACCGCCGCCACCTGATCGCCACGGCCGCCGCGCTGGCGGCCGCCAGCGCGCTGCCCGCCCAGGCGGCCACCTGGCCCAATCGTCCGCTGAAGATCGTGGTGGGTTTTCCTGGCGGTTCGTCGCCCGACCTGATGGCCCGCCTGATCGCCGAGCCACTGGCCCAGGCCCTGGGCCAGCCCGTGGTGGTGGAAAACCGCCCCGGTGCCGGCGGCAATATTGGCGCCACCGCCGTGGCCCGCGCCACCGATGACCACACCATCGGCCTGATGATCAACGGCAACCTCACCATCGCCAAGATCCTCAACCCCGACGCCACCTACGACCCGCTCAAGGAACTGACGCCGGTCTCCCTGCTGGCCACCGCCCCGCTGGTGCTCACCGCGCCCCTGTCGGCCCCGGCCGACGGCGCGGCCTTCCTGGCCGCCGCGCGCCAGGCCGGTGACAAGTGGAACTACGGCAGCCCCGGCGTGGGCACGGTGGCCCACCTGGGCATGGAGGTGCTGAAGTCGCGCGCCAAGCTCGCGCCAGTGCACGTGCCGTACCCCGGCAACCCGCAGGTCATCACCGCCATGATCGGTGGCCAGGTGCAAATGGCCTTGCTGCCCCCAGGCCTGGCCATGGCCCAGGTGCGTGGCGGCAAGCTGCGCGCCATCGGCGTTACCTCGCCGGGCCGCAGCAGCGTGGTGCCCGATGTGCCCAGCCTGTCGGAGGCCGGGGTGCAGAACCTGCAACTGGAAATCTGGAACGCGGTGGCCGCGCCCAACAGCCTGCCCAAGTCGCACGTGGCCAAGCTCTCGGCGCTGCTGGTGGACATCGTGCGCCGCCCCGAAATTCGCGAAAAAATCCTGGCCCAGGGCTGGACGGTGGCCGGCACCAACGCCGAGGGCCTGGCGCGGCGCATTCAGGCCGAAACCCCCGTGTTGGCGGACGTGATCCGGCGCAACCAGATCAAGCCCGGGGGCTGATGCGCCCCATCTCGCCCCTTCTCGCCCTTGCTGTGCGCCGCGCTCAGAGCGCGGTGCGCAGGTGCCAGATTTCGGGGAACAGCACCACGTCGAGCATCTGGCGCAGGTAGCTCACGCCGCCCGTGCCGCCGGTGCCGCGCTTGAAGCCAATCACCCGCTCCACCGTGGTGAGGTGGCGAAAGCGCCAGAGCCGGAAGGCGTCTTCCAGGTCGGTGAGTTCTTCGCCCAGCTGGTACAGGTCCCAGTGGGCCTTGGGGTCGCGGTACACGGCCAGCCAGGCTTGCTCCACGGCGTCGCTGGCCTCGTAGGGCTGGGTCCAGTCGCGTTGCAGGTGGCTGGCCGGCACAGGCAGGCCGCGCCGCGCCAGCAAGCGCAGCGACTCGTCGTACAGCGAAGGTGCCTCGTACACCGCCTGCACCGCCGCGATGCGGTCGGGGTGGTGGGCGTGCGGCTTGAGCATGGCGGCGTTCTTGTTGCCCAGCATGAACTCGATGCAGCGGTACTGGTGGCTCTGGAAGCCGCTGGACTTGCCCAGGTAGGGCCGCACCGCGCTGTACTCGGGCGGTGTCATGGTGGCCAGCACGTCCCAGGCGTGCACCAGTTGTTCCATGATCTTGGACACGCGCGCCAGCATCTTGAAGGCCGGCTGCAGCTCGTCTTGCGCCACATGGCGCACGGCGGCGTGCAGCTCGTGCAGCATGAGCTTCATCCACAGCTCGCTGGTCTGGTGCTGCACGATGAAGAGCATCTCGTCATGGGCTGGCGACAGCGGCTTCTGCGCCGACAGGATGCTGTCGAGCTGCAGGTAGTCGCCATAGCTCATGTCGCGGCTGAAGTCGAGTTGCGCGCCTTCTTGCTGAACGATGGCCTCGGTGCGGTGCGCGGGGGACGGGTTGGCGTGCGGGCACATGCGGCTCTCCTCAGGTGACGGCGTGCTGGCGGTGGAACTCGGGGCGCTGCCATTCGCCGCTTTCCAGCACCTGGCGCAGGTGCACCACCGCGTGCCACACGTCAGCAAAGCCCAGGTAAAGCGGCGTGAAGCCAAAGCGCAGGATGTCGGGGTGGCGCTGGCCGTCGCCGGCACGGAAGTCACCAATCACGCCACGCGCGATCAGCGCCTGCACGATGGCGTAGGCGCCGGTGTCCCGGGACAGACAGACTTGCGAGCCGCGGTGGGCGTGATCCTTCGGCGTGACAAGTTCAAGCCCATGGCCGGCGCATCGCCCGTTCACCAGTTCAATGAACAGGTCGGTGAGCGCCAGCGATTTGGCGCGCAGCGCGGCCATGCCGCCCAGTGGCTCGGCCGCCAGCACCGTGTCCACGCCGCACTCCAGCGCGGCCAGGCTGATCATGGGCTGGGTGCCGCACTGGTAACGCGCGATGCCGGGCGCGGGCTGGTAATCGGGCGTGAAGGCAAAGGGTTGCGCGTGGCCCCACCAGCCCGACAGGGGCTGCCAGAAGCGGTCGGCGTGGCGCGGGTTCACCCACACAAAGGCCGGGGCGCCCGGGCCGCCGTTGAGGTACTTGTAGCCGCAGCCCACGGCGAAGTCGGCCTCGGCGCCCGTCAGGTCCACCGGCACCGCGCCCGCGCTGTGCGCCAGGTCCCACACCACCAGCGCGCCCGCGTCGTGGGCGGCTTTCGTGACGGCGGCCATGTCGTGCATGGCGCCGGTGCGGTAGTTCACGTGGGTGAGCATCAGGATGGCCAGGCGATCGTCCAGGTGGGCCCCGATCTCTTCGGGCTCTACCAGCACCAGCTCCCAGCCCTTGTCTTTGCACAGGGCCTCGGCGATGTAGAGGTCGGTGGGGAAGTTGTTGCGCTCGCTCACGATGCGCCAGCGCCCCGGCCGGTCTTGCGCGCTCTGGCGCAGCGCGGCGCTGAGCACCTTGAACAGGTTGACCGAGGTGCTGTCGGTGGCCACCACCGAGCCCGGCGTGGCGCCGATCAGGCGGGCGATCTTGTCGCCCACCTTGCGCGGGGCCTCGAACCAGCCGGCCTGGTTCCAGCTTTTGATGAGGTCTTGCCCCCACTCGCGCGTCACCACATCGGCCACGCGGGTCGGGGCGGCGGCGGGCATCACGCCCAGGGAGTTGCCATCCAGGTAGATGGTGCCCGGCGGCAGGGTGAACAGGTCGCGCAGCGGGCGCAGCGGGTCTTGCGCGTCCAGGGCTTGGCAGTCTTGCAGGGTGGTGGTCATGGCAGCTTTCTCAACACGGCGCGCACCGGCGAGGCGTCGGCCGTGGTCAGTTTCAAGGGCAGGGCGATGAGTTCGTAGTCGCCTTCGGGCACGTCGTCCAGCAGCAGGTTTTCCAGCACGCGCAGGCCGCGCTCGCGCAGCACCTGGTGGCTCTCCAGCGACTTGCTGCTGGCCGGGTCCACGCTGGCGCTGTCAATGCCCACCAGGCGCACGCCCAGGTCGGCCAGCAGGGCGATGGTCTCGGGTGCGAAGGCGGGCAGGGCGTCGTCGAAGCGATCGGTGGGCTGGCGCTCGTACACGCGCACC
>Ga0255126_1001141_pt1 | contig 10802 bp, 6 predicted proteins | sample Law_Miss_RepA_8d_FD_188556 | JGI IMG/M metagenome (GOLD analysis project Ga0255126, IMG submission 188556) | Freshwater microbial communities from St. Lawrence River, New York, United States - Law_Miss_RepA_8d | ecosystem: Environmental > Aquatic > Freshwater > River | place: USA: New York... | reverse complement strand
AGCCTCGGGCAGCACCGCCACTGTCGCCGCCGAGGTATGCACACGTCCCTGGCTTTCGGTGGCCGGAACCCGCTGCACGCGGTGCACTCCGCTCTCAAACTTGAGGATTCCGTACACCTGCTCGCCGCGGATTTGGACGCTCGCTTCTTTGATTCCACCCACGGAACCTTCAGTGAGGCTAAGCATTTCGGTATTCCAGCCCTTTTCTTCGGCGAAGCGCAAGTAGGCACGAAGTAGCTCGCCTGCGAAGAGCCCGGCTTCGTCCCCACCGGTTCCGGCGCGGACTTCAAGAACGGCATCCTTAGCGTCCTCAGGATCCTTGGGAATGAGCAGTTCTTTGATCTCCGTCTCAAGTGCCGCAATGCGTTGGCGGGCCGTATCAAATTCGTCTTGGGCCATCTCGCGCATTTCGGGATCCTTTTCGGATTCGAGCATGAGCTGGGCCTCGTCACGGTTGGCGAGCGCCTCGAGGTAGCGCGCACGCGCTTGAACGAGTTCGTCGAGCTCTTTGTACTCCCGGTTGAGGCGCACAAATCGCGCAGGATCCGCCGCCAACTCCGGAGTCATGAGCTGGTCGTGCACATCTTGGTGCCGAATCCAAATGGCTTGGAGTTTCTCTACAAGGTTCATGCGCGGCGGTAGGTGTGAATTCCGTCGGGCGCGTGCACCTCGACCTCGGGGGTTGCTGAAGCCTCCACGCGGCCTACAATTTGGGCATCGACACCCATTTGCTTTGAAATGGCGATGGTCTGCTCTGCTGCCTGAAGGCTGTCGACGTAGAGCTCCATTCGGTGGCCCATGTTAAAGACTTCGTACATCTGGCGCCACGGGGTCGAGGACTCAATTTGAATCAGGCCAAACAAGGGCGGAACCGGAAACAGCTGGTCCTTGACCACTTTGCCCTGCTTGAGAAAGTGCAGCACCTTGGTCTGAGCGCCGCCGCTGCAGTGTACGGCTCCACGTAGCTGCGCTCCGAGCTCTTTAATAACCGGAATCATCACTGGAGCATATGTGCGAGTGGGCGAAAGGACCAATTTACCGGCGTCAAGCGGGCTTCCTAAAACGGTATCGGTGAGTTGCTTCGTTCCGGAATAAACGAGTGCAAGGTCGGTCTCGGGAGCGAAGCTCTCAGGGTAGCGAGTCGCAAGAATGCCACTGAATACGTCGTGCCGCGCTGAAGTGAGTCCGTTCGATCCCATTCCACCATTGTATTCGCGTTCGTAGGTGGCTTGGCCGTATGAGGCTAGGCCCACCACGTATTGGCCCGGAGCAATGTGTGCATTGTCAATCACGTCGCCGCGTTTCATCCGTGCTACTACCGTACTGTCGACAATCACTGTCCGTACGAGGTCGCCGACGTCGGCCGTTTCGCCGCCCGTACTTTGAATGTCCATTCCTGCGTCGCGCAAGTCCTGAAGTACGGACTCGGTCCCTTCAATAAGCGCTTTAATTACTTCACCCGGAATCAAGTGCTTGTTGCGACCAATAGTCGAACTCAGCAAGATGGGCCCCGTAGCCCCGACACACAGCAAGTCGTCGGTGTTCATGACCACGGCGTCCTGGGCGATTCCGCGCCACACGCTGAGATCACCAGTTTCCTTCCAATAGATATAGGCGAGCGACGACTTGGTGCCTGCACCGTCAGCGTGCATCACCAGACAATGATCCGCAGAACCACTCAGTGCGTCGGGAACAATTTTACAAAACGCGTTCGGAAACAGCCCTTTGTCGATTGCGGCGATCGCTTGGTGAACTTCTTCTTTGCCTGAGGAAACGCCTCGGCCAGCGTATCGGTTGCTCGAACTCATAGGTGCAAAAATAAAACTTCCCTCCGGCTCAGGCCGAAGGGAAGCTCAAAGGTTATCAACGCTACTTCGTGCGAATAAAAGTTCCGACGGGAGGCTCCACCTTCACCCATTCAGGGTTGAGTTCGCGGAGATCCTTCTCTTTCACACCAAGCTCTTTCGCAAGAGTCTTCCATGTCTCACCAAGATTAACTTGGCGGTGATTGGCGTCAAAGTCAGCGTAATCTCCGTTCGGAGTCACTTTCAAAATCATTCCTGGTTCGAGGCGCACACCACGTAGGCCACCGTTGAGTTTGCGTAGATCCGTGATGCCCACATTCGCATTGCGGCAAACCGTCGCAAAACTCTCCTTGTCGCCAACAGTATACATTTCACCCTTCACTGGCTTCGCGGGCTCAGCGTTCTTGGCCTTCTCTCCCATCTCTTCAGCCAAGGCTGCAGTATCGACGGGCGGAGTATAGTCGTCGCGGATTACACGGAAGTCAGTGCGGCGGTTGATTTGATTGGCTGTCTCCTGCTGTGCTGAAGGCATCTTGCGGATGTTGGACTCAGTGAGCACGGTTCCGACCGTAAACAGTTCTTTACCCAATCCTTTGTAATTCTGCGGAATCTCAAACGGCTGGCTTTCACCCATACCCAGTGACACGAGGCGCGCTGGGTCGATGCCCTTACTGATGAGGTACTTCACACAGGTGTCGGCACGCTTTTGCGAAAGAGCCTGGTTCTTGTCGTCGGCATCACGGTAGTCCGTGTGCGAGCGGAGCTCAATGACAATATTCGGATTGAGCGCTAGCGTACGGTAGACGGTATCGAGGGCCGCACGCGACTTCTCATTGAGGTCCCACTTGGCGAGCGCGAAGTACAGCTCCGGAAGGATTACCGGGTACTCAATCGGAGCCATCGTGGCCGAAATATCCATGGTGTGGCGGAACACGTTTTCGTTCTCTACAAACACGAAGTTGTCGAGGTTTAAGCCGAGCGTGTTGGCCTTTGCTCCACCATTCAAGTACTTTTTCTTTTCGAATGCAAACGAGTAATTGACGTCGGCGGTCAACTTTTCGTCGATCAGTTCAAACTTGCCCAACTTGTCGGTCATTACGGTGGCGGCAAAGCCGTCGCTACCCGAAATTTTAACCGTCGCGTTGCTGAGTGGAGTTTGGTCCTTTTCGCTCTTAAGGGTGCCGCGCAGACCGTACTTCAATGGAACCTCGTAAATCGTCCAGATATCGTCGCCGCCGGTTCCGCCCTCGCGGTTGGTCACGAAGTATCCGTCTCGAAGTCCACCTGGGCGAAGAATGACGTTGAGGTCATCTCCCGAACTATTGAGTGGGAATTTTAAGTTCTCAGGCGCGCCAGTGGGTAAGCCATCTTCACCCACGGGCACACGAAAGAGGTCGAATCCTCCCATTCCGGGTAGGCCATCGCTCGAAAAGTACAAGAATCCGTCGTCGTGGATAAAGGGAAAGAGCTCGTCTCCCTTGGTGTTGACTAGGGCGCCCAGGTTCACTGGATTGCTCCAGCTGCGGCGGCGCTTGTCGTACGAAGCCACCCACAGATCTTTGCCCCCGACGACACCCTCAAGGTCGCCTGCAAAGTAGAGCAACGTCTCGTCCGCATTAATACTGGGGTGCCCAACCGACCGAGAAGAGTCGCTTGTCAGTACCACAGGGGTAGGATCTTGCCATGTTTGGCCCGCACGGCGTGTCACGTAAATGGCGCAGCCCAACTGAGCACGCTTGACGTCCATACAGCGAGTAAAGTATAGGTTGCGGCGCTTGCCGTCAAACGCGGGAGACCCCTCGTGGTCCATGGTATTGATTACCTCTGGAAGGATCTCAGGAGCTGAAAACTTCTGGGACCGTGCTGCGGTGGGATCGACTTTGGATGCACCACCCTTTTGCTTTTTGCCGCCTCGGGCTGAACCGTCCGCATTGAGGCGCTTCGTCGCATAGATGTCTGCGAACTGCTGGCCAGTCCAGCCATCTTTGCGCTTGCCAATGCCCCCTTCTCTTGTGGACGAGAACAGGAGTTCTTCATACGAATCTTGACGACCGTCGAAGGCTAATCCGTACTCGTGGGCCTTTGTATTCAAATCAGTAAGTGGCCCCACTTGGTAGCGTGTAGTCGCTGCCAACCAAGCGACTGCAGCTTTGGAACTCTCGATTCCTTGCTTCGCGCGGTCGTCACCCGGAAACACTTTGGCCATGTCTTCGTAGGCCACAAGTGCATCACTGTACTTGTCTTGGTACTTGAGCATTTCTGCAATAGGCCTCAGCTTGACTGTACCCAGCCTTAATCGCACGACGGTATTGAGCCTCTGCGGCTTTGTACTGCGCGGTGTAGCGGTAGCATTCCCCAAGTCGGTAGCTGATTTCAGCCTTTTCGGTGCGCGACTTGACCTTGCTGTACGCCTTGCGATAGATAGCTATAGCCTTGCTGTATTCTTTGCCCAAGTAGTAGTCGTCGCCTTGACGGGCAATTTTGGGCCGCTTGGGGGCGTCGTCTTCGGATGATTTTTGGGCCCACATTGGCGTGGCCACTACCCCGAGGGCAAAGGCTAAACCGAGCGCAAAATGAGTTCGTTGTGTCATGAGGGTGGTGGCGTTTCAGGCGCTGAAGTCACGAAAATAACAAATGCTAGCGGATAAAACGAGAAAAGCCCCTCGCGCGCCTGCACGAAGGGCCACATTTCTCAGATTTTTTTTATTCTAGCGGATGTAAAGCAGTTCGCGGTACTTCGGCAGCGGCCACGTCTCATTGTCTACAATCAACTCCATTTTGTCTACCTCGTAGCGAATCGAAGACAAGAATGGCTTCACGGTATCGCAGTACGCCAAGGCGCGCTCACGAGCAGACTCAATGGTATTTGCCTTTTTGCGAGCCTCGGTCATCTCTTCAACAAAGCGAAGCGCTTTTGAAATGCGTTCGCTAAGCTCTTCAATAATGTCGAGCTGCTCTTTGCACGTCTTCTTAAACGTGGCCTCGGGAAGCAGGGCCTTGAGGCGAAGCAAGTTCTCACTCATCACACTCTGGTACTTGATTGCCGACGGAATGATGTGGTTGTGAACCAAGTCACCCAGGGTACGACTCTCAATCTGCAGGTGCTTGAAGTACTCCTCTTGAAGGATCTCGTAGCGGGCATGAAGCTCAACTTTACTGAGGACTCCGTGCTTCTCAAACAAACCCTCGGCATCTTTGGTCACCAAAAAGTCCAATGCGCGCGGCGTATCTGGCGTATTCTTGAGGCCGCGTTTCGCAGCTTCATCCTTCCAAGCTTCGCTGTAGCCATCGCCCTCAAAGCGAATCTTCTTCGATGCCTTGATGTAGTCCTTAAGCACATTGAAGATGGCGTCGTCCTTCTTCAATCCTTGTGCAATTTGGGCATCCACGTCCTTTTTGAACTGAATCAGCTGGTCTGTAACCATCAAATTGAGGGTAGTCATGGCGTGCGAACAGTTGGCAAGTGAGCCCACCGCGCGCAATTCAAACTTGTTGCCTGTAAAGGCGAACGGCGAAGTGCGGTTGCGGTCCGTATTGTCCAATAGAATTTCTGGGATCTTGCCCACGACATTGAGCTTCAACTCGGTCTTCTTCTCGGGCGACATTTTGCCGCTCTCGAGCTTCTCGAGCTCGTCGAGTACTTCTGTGAGCTGGCTACCGATGAACACCGAAATGATTGCCGGCGGCGCCTCATTGGCTCCAAGACGGTGGTCGTTGCTGGCGGATGCAATGGCAGCACGAATTAAGTCTGCACGGTCGTGCATCGCCTTAATCGTATTCACGAAAAAGCTCAAGAACAAGAGATTGCGCTTCGGTGTAGAACCGGGCGCGAGAAGGTTAATTCCAGTATCTGTAGCGAGCGACCAGTTGTTGTGCTTGCCCGAGCCATTGACTCCCGCAAACGGCTTCTCATGCAGAAGTACCCGGAAGTTGTGGCGCGAGGCCACCTTGTCGAGCAAGTCCATGAAGAGCGAATTGTGGTCTACGGCCACGTTGGCTTCTTCAAAAATGGGCGCAAACTCAAACTGACCGGGAGCAACCTCGTTGTGGCGGGTTTTTACTGGAATTCCGAGCAGGTGGCTCTCGAACTCGATCTCGCGCATGAACTGAATGACGCGCTCGGGAATGCTACCAAAGTAGTGGTCCTCCATTTGCTGTCCCTTTGCCGGAGAATGGCCCACGAGAGTGCGGCCCGTCATCACAAGGTCAGGGCGCGCATGGTAGAGCGCCTCATCAATCAAGAAGTACTCCTGCTCCCATCCTAGAGTAGCATGTACCTTGCTAATATTCTTATCAAAGTACTGACACACAGCAGTCGCCGCATGATCTACTGCCTGAAGCGATCGGAGTAACGGAGTTTTGTTGTCCAACGCCTCACCCGTGTAGGCCACGAATACGGTTGGAATGCACAAGGTGTCTGCAAGTACAAATGCGGGAGAGGTTGGATCCCACGCGGTGTAGCCGCGGGCCTCAAACGTATTGCGGATTCCACCGTTGGGAAAACTCGAAGCATCGGGTTCAGCTTGAACAAGCATTCCACCATTGAACTTCTCAATGGCGTAGCCGTCGGCCGTTGGCTCAAAGAACGCATCGTGCTTTTCAGCTGTGGCGCCCGTCAGTGGTTGAAACCAGTGCGTGTAGTGGGACGCGCCCTTTGCCATTGCCCAAGCCTTCATCGCGGTCGCAACCTGATCTGCGATGGCACGGTCTATTTTGTCCCCGCGATCGATGGCCTTCATGACCGATTCAAAAGCCTCTTTGGGCATGTACTCTCGCATTGCCTTTTGGTTGAAGACGTTAGCTCCGAAGTACTCGGAGGCCTTCCCTACGGGCTTGGCAAACACTGAAGGTTTGTGGCTCAAGGCCGCCTCGAGGCCTAAATAACGAGAAGTGGGCATAGCAAATTGGTTTTTGATGGCACAAAACTACCAAAAATCCGCAACTATCTCAAATAAAAACTATGCTTTTTTATCAACACCCCCTAAATTAAGGGGGTGTTGCGATAAAAAACTACTTTTTTCGAGAGACTACCCCCTCAATGTCACTTTTGACCTCTTCAACTGCCTTCGAAACTTCTTTGATACCCGGTTGGTCTTCGGCCATCTTGGACATTTGCTGAGTGAGGTCGGCCTGGGCATTCTTGACCGTGCGAATTCCCTTGGCGAGCGAACGCACAAATCCAGGAAGTCGATCAGGGCCAAAAAGCATCAGCACCGCGAAAAGCAGTATGAGTACTTCTCCGGTGCTGATGAAAAGAAATGACATATTCCTACTTTTTGGACGTGTCGTACAAGATGGGCGACGCAATAAAGAGCGACGAGTACGTACCAACCACAATACCAAACAAGATGGCAAATATGAAGCCACGAAGAACTTCGCCACCCAAGAAGAAAATCACCACTAGTACCACAATGGTCGTCATTGAGGTATTGAAGGTCCGGCTTAATGTTGCATTCAATGCTTCGTTCACCACCCCTGCGGTAGGTTTGGCTTTGGGTCCAAAGCCGATCATTTCTCGAACACGGTCAAATACAACCACCGTGTCATTTATCGAGTAACCAATGACCGTGAGAATTGCCGCAATAAACGCCTGATCAACCTCAAGCGAAAACGGTAGAATTCCATCGAACAAAGCGAACGCTCCAAGTGTCAAGACCACATCGTGCATCAAAGCTACTACTGCACCTAATGAGTACTGCCAGCGACTGAAGCGCACGAGGAGGTACACAAAGATTCCAAGTAGCGAAAACAAGATCGCCCAAACTGCAGAATTTGCAATGTCGTCCGCCACGGTAGGGCCTACTTGACGGTATGACACAATTCCCAATCCTTTTTCACCGGAGGCGTTGTGTACAGACCTTTAACTCCGGTGTACAGCTGCGCGCGCAGGGCCTCTTCGACCTCTGAACCCGATTCAGCAATTCGGAAGTTTGTGGTGATCACAACTTGTTCAGGAGAACCCAAGGTCTTCACGATAGGAGTAAATGATTTGCCATTGGCATCCACGAATACATCCGACAAGCTCGAACTAACTTTTGACACTTCTACTGGCTGGTCAAAGCGAACTTGATAGGTCCGACCACCCTCAAAGTCAACTCCGTAACTCAATCCTTTCGTAAACAGAGCGACAATACTAATGACGACTAAAATTCCAGAAATGAGGTACGCAGGCTTGCGCGTCTTCACAAAGTTGTAGTTCGTATTCACGAACCATTTTTCAGTGGCTTTAGTGGTAAAGCTGATTGAACCTCCACGGCTTAGCTTCCATTCGATGTACAATCGCGAAACGAAGATTGCAGTGAACAACGAAGACAGAATACCAATGATCAAGGTGGTTGCAAATCCTTTAATTGGACCCGTTCCCACGGTGAACAGGATAATTGCAGTAATCAGAGTCGTTGCGTTTGAATCAAGAATCGCTCCTCTTGAGGCACTGTAGCCATCCTTCACCGCAGTGCGAGTGTCTTTACCGGCCGCAAGTTCCTCTCGAATGCGGTCGAAAATCAACACGTTCGCATCCACAGCCATACCGATGGTTAACACGATACCTGCCATACCCGGAAGTGTCAGTACCGCCGAAATGGCGTCAAGGATTCCGAAGATGAAGAACATGTTCACCAAGAGCGCCAGGTTAGCGGCAACGCCACCTCCCGAGTAGTAGAACACCATGTAGGCAAAGACTACTAAGAAGGCGATCAAGAAGGAATTCAACGATGCTGAAATGGCTTCTTTACCGAGGCTTGGGCCAACCACATCAGCTTGAATTACGCGAGCAGGCACCGGAAGCTTACCTGCCTTCAGAACATTGGCCAAGTCAGATGCCTCATCGAGGCTAAATCCGCCTTCGATTTGCGTACGTCCGCCTGAAATCTCGTTAATGACACGTGGGTAGCTGTAGACCATGTTGTCCAGCACCACCGCCACGTGGCCCTTGGGGTTCTTGGCGCTCTCTTCGGCGGTGATACGCTGCCAAATCTGGGCTCCGTAGCCATTCATGGCCATGGTGACAATGGGGTTATTGCCCTGGTCGAATTCGCGGCGTGCGTCGACGATGACGCCTCCGTCGAGCTCAGGCTCCATAGTACGGTTGCCGTTAAGGGCAATCAAGAAGGTGATCCCAGCTTTGGGATCGGGTCGGGTCCAAGCGAAACGAACGTAGCGCTTGTCTCCAGGAATCAGTGACTTGACTACATCGCTCTTGAGGTAGGCATTGATGGTCGCCGTATCGCGCGGAAGGGCGAAGCCAATAATTGGTCCTTCAAGCGGAGTAAACGTCTGAGGATCGACGTTCAGTTGGAAGATATTCAGTAGTGGGTTATGCTTGAGGGCATTTGAATCTGCAGCTGCTACTGCGGTTGACTCAGGTTTCGCAATGTCGTCTTCAGCATCCAACGCCGTAGGAAGGTCAATGGCCTTGGGCGTTGAAGCTGGAGCCGATTCCGTGTTGGTCTCATTGGGGTCTGGCACCACCGCGCGAAGTCGCTCGTTGGCATCCACCATGAACTGCATCCAAGCCGCTCCGTAGTCGGCACGCCAAAACTCAAGGCGCGCTGTAGACTGCAGAAGTCGCTGAACACGTGCGGGATCTTTTACTCCAGGGAGCTCAACCATGATGCGTCCCGTGTTACCCAAACGCTGTAGGTTGGGTTGAACGACGCCAAATTGGTCAATACGGGCCTTCAGTACGGTGTACACATTTTGAACGGACGCTTCAACGTCCGAACGAATGGCCGCTTGAACTTCTTCGTCGGTGGCGTTAAAACCAAGGCGGTCCGACATGTCTTTGGTACCGAATAGACCTGGATCACTCCAAGTTTTTGAGCCGCGCTTACCATCTAAAGCCTTGATAAATAGATCAATGTATGCCTCGCCGCTATTCGCTTGTTCGGCATCAGCAACTGCTAACGCTGCGTTCAACGTCGAATCGTTCGGGTTGGCAGCCAATCCTTTGATGACATCGCGAACCGATACCTCAAGAATCACGTTCATACCTCCACGCAAGTCAAGGCCGAGGTTCATTTCTTTCTCTTTCACCTCTTTGTAGGTGAACGAAACCACTCCGAGGTTGTAAACCTCTTGGCTCGCGAGCGAATCCAGCACGCGATTAAGCTTCGACGGATCGTTTCCAGCTATTTCAAGAGCTTGTTTTTCAACGCGTTGAGCGACAAAAGTGAACGATAATTCATAAAGGGCCGCAAGCGCAAAAGCGACTGCAAACAGGCGGATAACCACTTTATTCTGCATAGTGTGGGTGACTTTAGTACGAGGCGGCAAATATAGGTGAATTACCTTTGGAAAATGCGTGCACAACTTCGGACCGTCCTCATTCTGACCCTGTGGGCTGCTCTGCCGTTCTCTGGGGCCAGCCAAGTAAAGTGGTCGTTTTTTCCGACGAACTTGGCCGGAATCCAAAATTCCGCCGGCCAAGCACTGAATTTAGGAACCGCGGGCGGTCTCAATAATCCCCAAATGTTTCACGCCGACGTGGATGGCAACGGCAGTGAGGACCTCATCGTCTTTGACCGCGATGGCGGACGATGGCTCGCTTTGGAGCGAATCAATGGGCAGTGGGCCGAACGTCCGGAGTGGACGCGTGGCTTTCCGAAGAACCAGCAATGGGTCCACATAGCCGACTTCAACTGCGATGGAGTACCCGATGTTTTTGGTTGGGTCATTAACGGAATTGGTGTCTGGCAAGGTGCACGAGCAGGTGGCGCCCTAACCTTCAGTTGGGCTTTGGGCAACCAAACCGAGCTCAAATCCGTCTACGTCCAAGGGAATCCAGCCTACAACCTTCAGGTAATCAGCGTGGATCGTCCGTTCATTACCGACGTGGATCAAGACGGAGACTTGGACGTGCTCACATTTGACATGGGCGGAACAAAAATCGAGTGGCACCAAAATTCCTCAGCTTGCGGATTGAATTTCACACTTGCCGACGGATGCTGGGGCGACTTCGAAGAAGGTGGATTGAGCAATGCTCTTCAAATTGATGCA
>Ga0255126_1001140_pt1 | contig 10803 bp, 8 predicted proteins | sample Law_Miss_RepA_8d_FD_188556 | JGI IMG/M metagenome (GOLD analysis project Ga0255126, IMG submission 188556) | Freshwater microbial communities from St. Lawrence River, New York, United States - Law_Miss_RepA_8d | ecosystem: Environmental > Aquatic > Freshwater > River | place: USA: New York... | reverse complement strand
CCCTCCAGCCCGGCCCACAGCCGACGACCGACACCAGACCACACACCGCTCCCCACACCACCAACCCGCCCGAGCGTGACCCCTTGCTGGTCTGCCTGGCCCTGACCGCCAAACTGCTTGACCGCGAGGTGCATCTGTCCGCACTGCGTGCGGGTTTTGCGGTGGATGAGGAGGGCCGCATTCCGATGAATGCTTACCCGGACATGGCACAGCTGCACGGCATGATCGCGGTCTGGTCACGCACCGACCTGAAGCAGCTGCCCAGTTACGTGTTGCCCGTCATCGTGCCCCTGGTCGATGGCCGCGCCGCCGTTTTGGTGTCGGTGGCCGGGCAAACCGTCAAGGTCTGGATGGCCGAGACGGGCATGACCGACATCGCCATGTCTCTGGACGAACTCCAGCGCTTGAGCTACGGCGAAATCCTGGTGGTCAAAGCCGCCACACAAAAGTCGGCCCAACAAATGGTGCCCTTCCAAGGCGAAGCGCTGGCCTGGTTCTGGAACACGGTGTGGCGCTACAAAGGCTTTTACATCGAATCCATCATGGCGGCTGTGGTGGCCAATGTGCTCACGCTGGCGGCCGTGTTTTTTGCCATGAACGTGTACGACCGCGTGGTGCCCACCCAGGCCTACACCTCGCTGTGGACGCTGGCGATTGGCACCACGGTGGCCATCTTGCTGGAGTTCGGCACACGCTGGCTCAAGGCGCGGCTGGTCGATCTGGCCGGACGCAAAGCCGACCTGAGTCTGAACGCCACGCTGCTGCGCGAGATCATGGCCATCCGGCTGGAGCATCGCCCGCAGTCGATCGGCATCTTTGCCAGCTCCATGCGCGACTTCGAATCGCTGCGCGACTTCATGTCCTCGGCCTCCATGGTGATGGTGGTGGACATGCCCTTCATCCTGATGTTCCTGGTGCTGATCGGCATCATCGGCGGCCCCATCGCCTGGATACCGGCCGCCGCCGTGCCGATTCTGGTGATTGTCGGCCTGTGGGCACAGCGCCCACTGATGCGGGCCATGCGCGAGAACATGAAAGAAAGCGGCGACAAGCAAAGCGTGCTGGTCGAATCGCTGCTCAATCTGGAAATGCTCAAGGCCCACAACGCCGAAAGTTATTTGCAAAGACGCTGGGAAAACGCCAACCTGGCCACCACCGATTCGTACAAGCAAATCCGGTCCCTCACCAACCTGATGCTGGGCCTGACGGCCACCATCCAGCAGCTGGTGACAGTGGGCATGGTGGTGTATGGCGTGTACCTGATCGGTGACAACACACTCACCCTGGGTGGCCTGATCGCCTCGGTCATTCTGGCCGGACGGGCCATCTCGCCCCTGGGCAGTGTGATGGCGCTGGCCGCACGCTACCAGCAAGCCCGCAGCGCGCTAGACACGCTGGACGCCCTGATGAAGCGCCCCCGCGACCGCGATGGCACACGCCGCTATGTGGTTCCGGAAAAAATTGCCGGCGGCCTGCGTGCCGACGAGCTGGAATTTGCCTACCCCGGAGAACACCAGATACCGGTCATCCGCAAGTTGTCCCTGAACCTGCACGCCGGCCAACACCTGGCCTTGCTGGGGCGCATTGGCAGCGGCAAAAGCACTTTGCTGCGCTTGCTGGCCGGTTTGTACACGCCCTTGGGCGGCCGGGTGTCGATCGACGGGGTGGACCTGCAGCAGATCGAGCCGGCCGAACTGCGCAGCCGCCTGGGCTACGTGGGGCAAGAAGCCCAACTGTTTCTGGGCAGCCTTCGTGACAACCTGGTGCTGTCGGACAGCTGGATCAGCGATGCCCGGGTCATCGAGGTGCTGCAAAAACTTGACATGTACCCCATGGTCGCCAGCCACCCACGCGGGCTGGACATGCCGTTGACCGAGGCCGGTGGCGGCCTGTCGGGCGGGCAGCGCCAGATGCTGGCGATTGCCCGCATGATGCTGCGCGACCCGGCCCTGGTGTTTCTGGACGAGCCCACCTCGATGATGGACCAGACCACCGAAGCCAAAGTGATCGAGGTGCTGGGTCAATGGCTCAAAGGCCGCACCCTGGTGCTGTCCACCCACCGGCTGCAGCTGCTGGTGTGGGTCGAGCGCATCGCGCTGTTGGACCAAGGCCATATTTTGCTGGAAGGACCGCGCGAAGAAGTGCTCCAAAAACTCTCTGCAGGTGTCGCGCCCAAAACTGGCCAAGGCAAAGCCCAGCGCACCGGCACGCCAGCGTCTGCACAGACCGCTTCGTTCACCCCGCCTGTGGCCTCCGCCGCTGTTTGATGCATTCTGGAACACCCCATGTCCTTCTTCAAGAAAAACCCCAAACACCTGAGCACCCCGACCGGATTGAGCATCGAAGACGATGAGCGCCGCACCAGCCGAAATCTGGTTCGCATCATGGGCATGGTGCTGGTGGCAGCGCTGCTGTGGGCAGCTACCTTCAACCTGGACGAAATCACACGGGGCACCGGCAAGGTGATCCCTTCCAGCCGCGAGCAAGTCATTCAGAGCCTGGACTCCGGCGTGCTGGCCGAACTGATGGTGCGCGAAGGCGATGCCGTGGTCAAAGACCAGGTCTTGCTGCGCATCGATGACGCCCGCTCTGGTCCGGTGTTCCGCGAAGCACGGGAAAAGTGGATCGCCTTGTCGGCCCAGGCCGCCAGACTGCGGGCCGAGGCCTACGGCACGGGGCTGCAGTTTCCGGTGCACGTCCAACAGGCACCCGCCGTCATGCAGCGCGAAATTCAGGCCTACCAGGCACGCAAACGGGCCCTGGATGAACAGATGGCCGCGATGGAGCAATCGCTGGCCCAACTGTCCAAAGAGCTCAGCCTGACCACCCCCTTGGTGGAGCAAGGGGTGATGTCCGAAGTCGAATTGCTGCGCCTCAAGCGCCAATACGCCGACATGCAGTCGCACATGGCCGAGCGGCGCAACCGCTACCTGACCGATGCGAGCAACGAATGGGTCCGCGTCGAATCCGAGTTGTCGCAAACCCGGGAAAACACCCTGGCCCGCGAAGATGCGTTCAAGAAAACCGTGATCCGCGCGCCGATGGACGGCATTGTGAAAAACGTGCAACAGACCACGCTGGGTGCGGTCATTCAAAGCGGCCAGAGCATTCTGGAAATCGTGCCCGTGAAAGACGACATGCTGGTGGAAGCCTACGTCAAGCCGTCGGAAGTGGCTTTTCTCAAAGTCAACCAGCCCGCGGTTGTGAAACTGAGCGCTTACGATTTCAACAAATACGGTGGCCTGGATGCGGTGCTGGACCACATCAGCCCGGACACCCTGCGCGATGAAAACAAGCCCCGCAAGCCCGGCAGTGCGCCGGTCGACCTGGAAGAAGGTTACTACCGCATCCTGGTGCGCATCATCGACCAACGGCTGGACCGGCATGGCATGCACATGAGCGCCACCCCCGGCATGACGGCCACGGTCGAGATCAAGACCGGCCAGAAAACCGTGCTGGAGTACCTGCTGCGCCCTTTGCAGTCGATGACGCAGGCTTTGCGTGAACGCTGACATCAGGAACCAGAACATGAGCGCTATCTTGGGCCTGGTGTCCACCAGCAACATCGTTCCACGCCTGGTGCGAGGCTTGCAACAACTGGACCAACCAGGCCACAACACCTGTGGCCTGGCGGTGCATGGCCGCCCGGACAACACGGACTTGCCTCTGGGCCTGCACCGTCAACGCTGGGCATGCAGCGTCTCCCAGTGGCAGCCCGATGACGTCGACGATGCCTTGCAGCGCCTGCAAGGCCGCGCCGGTCTGGCCTGCTCCGGGCAACTGGCTCCGCTGGGCAGCCGACTCATGCCCCAAGCACTGCCCCATGTCAGCCAAGGCCCCCAAGCCACACTCAACAGCGCGGTGCGCGTCGCCGTCGTGCACCATGGCAGCCTGCACAACCAACAAGCCTTGCGCGAAGCCTTGATGGACCGGGATTACACCTTCAAAAGCCAAAGCGACACCGAAGTCATCGCCCACCTGCTCGACGCCATCCACCAGGGCCACCCAGTCCAAACCCTGCACCGCGCACTGGGCCTGCTGTCAGGGCCTGTTGCATTGGGGGTGATGTTTCACGATCAACCCGAACGCTTGTTCGCGGTGCAACGCGGCGTACCGCTGCACTGGGGCACAGGTCCCGGGCATGCGGGGTGGAGCAGCGACAAATCCGCGCTGCCACCGGGCACGACCAGCTCGACAGCTTTGCGCGCGGGCAAGGTGCTGGACATTTACCCGCACGAAGGCGGCGTGTCTCACCAACTGCACGGCCGATGAACAACGCCCCCACCCAGTGGGAGCCAGCCAGCTGACGATGCCGGGCTTTGTGGGAGCCAGCCCACTGGCCATCACGGGCTTTGTAGGAGCCAGCCTGCTGGCGATTGGAATGGCTCGTGGTCTGTGCAGACCATCGCTTGCAGGCAAGCTCCCACAAAACCGCCAGACACCCTCCCCCTTAGTGAATCAACCCACTGGCCAAGCCGGGCTTTGTAGGAGCCAGCCCACCGGCCATCTCTGGCTTTGTAGGAGCCAGCCTGCTGGCGATTGGAATGGCTCGTGGTCTGTGCAGACCATCGCTTGCAGGCAAGCTCCCACAAAACCGCAAGACAGGTTACCCCTTTGTGAATCAGCCTGCTGGCCATGACGGGCTTTGTAGGCGCCAGCCCACTGGCCATGCCGGGCTTTGTAGGCGCCAGCCTGCTGGCGATTGGAATGGCTCGTGGTCTGTGCAGACCATCGCTTGCAGGCAAGCTGCTGCAAAAATCATGGCGGACAAGTTGTTGTAAAACCATGACAAGCAGGCGCATGCCGACAAGCAATACAAATCATGGGTAAGAACCGCACAACGGGTACGGAGAGTTCGGATCCACGTGAACCACAGCCTGTGCCATGTACATCTCCGGATTTTCAGGTGCGATGGCCGATGTGCTGGCCTCAAGCTGGAACACCATGAGCGTTGACGCACTCACCAAAGGCAAGATCAATCCCACCGTCGGTTGATCGGCCCCAACAAGCACCACATCAGGCCCCTGAACCACACGCCAGCGGTAGTTGAAAACAGGATTGCTGGTGTCAATGCCTTGCGCCTGCAATGAGAAAGATGCGCCGGGCTTGCACACACTCGCCAAAGGTTGAATCGACATGCCATTCAAATACGTCACGCCAAGGCTGTTGATGTTTGGATTAGGCTGTACACGCAAAGCCCGTTTGTAACTGACTTGCTGCCCTGCTTCGTTGACACCTGAAAGCACCAGCTCGTAATGGGCATCCGTGGTGATCAGTTTGGCTTTGGTCGAAACCACCAGATTGCACCGCCAAGTGCTGCCGCCAGAGCCAGCCGGTGACGTGCTGGTGCCCGGAGTTGGCGTCAACATGTCACTTTTTTCGGCCACAGCGCAATTCTGGTTGGACAAGGACAGCACGGGGTTGCTTGCCGCCAAGGGCGCAACGGACCACGACATGGAAGTCAAGCGGTATTTGACACTCTCCAGTGTGCCCGCCACGAGCGCAGATTCTCCGGCCTTGAGAAGGACCTGAGATCCGTTGTTGGCCGAGATGCTGCCATCCCCCTCCCCGCCACAAGCCACCAACAAGGCCGCCGCAGACCATGCGGTGAAGACCTGACGCATGCGAAACCCGTTTTTCAAAACAAACTCATGACTCATCAATGACTCTCTTTCAGTGTGAAGGGAAATGGAAGGCAAGCAAACGCCATGGTCAGAGATCCGCGCAGGGCCGTCTGTGTCGCACCACACCATCGAGGATGGTGCCGCAACGACAAATCAGCGGAACAAGCTCGGTGGTGACACCGCCCCGTAATTCGGCCCCACACCGCCCGAAAGAGGCGATTTGCATTGGGTGCTCATTTCAATTTCTATGTACTTCTGGCTGCCGCCAACGGCCCGCAGAATGTGCAGGCAAGCAAATCCACGGATGGTGGCGAAGTTGCCGCTCAGCACCTGGCTGAGCACCGGCATCAGCACATATTCGCAGGACTTGTCCCCGGCGGCACTGCATTTTTGGACATCCTGAAACAGGCTGTTTTTGACACCGGACTGCACCCAGATGTCATCGCCCACCGACAGCGTGACCGGGTTGCCCGTTTTGATCATCCCATCGATCGTATTGGCACCGGAAGCCTTGAAATCCAGCGTGGACCACTCCCCCGAATTGCAACTGTCGTACTGGTACAGCGATCCCACTTTGAACACATGAACCTTGCCGGTCAGGGGGTCGATGCGCGGACCTGCGGGCTGAGCGTTTGAGTTCCAGTATTTCTGGTACATGCACTCGGACATGGCAAACGGAAACAAACCACCCGGGTTGACACTGCCCGGACTGGTCACACCGGCCACCGCCGTCGCACTGACGGGTTTGGCCACCACACCCCAGATGCCCGCCAGAAACGTCCGCACAGGTCCCTGGTTCTGGCCATCGCTTCTGGCAACGTTCACTTGTACCGCCGGCGCATCGTTGGCCGAAGGCAACGCGGGCAAAAGTTGCAAGCCCGAAACAGCCTGACTCATGTCCCAGTAACCGGTTTGAACCAGACCCTGGGACAAGGGCTGTCCATCGGCTCTGTTCAGAATAATGGCATCTTGGGCTCGCAGTGCGGCACCATCCCAATCCAGGCCAGACCCGGTGTTTTGGTAAAGCGCTTTCGCGCCAGCCAGTGCGGCCGCATCGGCATCGTTTTGCAATTCATTGCGCACCACATGCAAGTAGGCCAGGTCCACCGCGAATGCGGCCACACCCACCAGCACGGGCAGTGTCAAAGCCACCAGCAAGGTGACAACACCTTTTTGTCCAGATGCTTTCTTTGTCAATTTCTTTTTCATGGCGTGTCCTTCATTCATGAACCATCACGGTGCTCGACGTCAACACCCAAGGCTGCCCCAAAGAACTGAACAAACTCCCCAGCCCAATACCCTGAAAGGTGTAGCTCACCGTCACACCCAGGGTTTGGGGGTCGGTGCCCACGGTGCTTTGCACCACATTCACCACAGGCGGCGGTTTGCTGGCACCGAAATGGATCAGCGCCCCATTGGTGTAGCCCAAGACCACTTGGCGAATATCGGCATCGCTGAGCTTGGGGTTACGTGCCACGATGCCCGCTCTGGCCCCTTCCCGGCTGGCATTGGTGATGACCGACTTGTCATACAAAGCCAGACTCATATCGATGGTGCCAATCAGCAACAGCAAGAGCAGCGGCAAGATGAGCGCGAACTCGACCACGGCGGCGCCTTTTTGTGCCGAACGCTGTTTGAGCCCAACAGCGCGGCGGCCAAGCCTGCGCATGGTCCGGTATCTTTTCAGAACGGATGAACAACCCATTGGCAATCTCCTGAAATGGTGGATGCAACCCGCGTTGCAAACCACGAACCTTAAGCAGGGACTGCCGCTTGATCTGTGTGCTGCGACACCAGAAATCAGCCGCGAACCACCAGGCGCTCTTGTGTGCAGTGGCTCACTGTCAAGGCCAGGCGTTTTTCCTAAAGTGGACTTTCGGTCTTGTGAAAACACAGCCGATGCAAAGCCATTGGAAATCTGAATTCAAGCACCTGCTTGCGCGAATACAGAGCGTTCAAAGGCTTGAAGTCACCCTCACTTTTCAACTCAGGAGTTTTGACATCATGAACAAATTTTCGAAATCATTTCAGGCATTTTGGGCCGATGAGCATGGCGCCACCGCCATCGAGTACGGCTTGCTGGCCTCGCTGATCGCGCTGGCCATCATTGGCGGCGCCACCGCTTTGGGCGGGGCTTTGGACGACTTGTTCACCGACATCTCCACCAAACTGGTCGCGCCATAAAGCGTCCAAGCTCGTAAGAGATTGAAGCCCGCCATGCCCCATAGCCTTTTTGACTGGACACACCTGGCTGCATTGGCAGCCATGTTGTTGGTAGCCATGTGGCAAGACACTGCACTGCGCCGGATTCCCAACACCTTGGTGCTGTGGGGCAGTTTGACCGCCTTGGGGCTGTCACTGTCGCCCAACGGCATCGGCCTTGGGTCGGCGATGGCAGGGGGCATGGTGGGCTTCTTCGGATTTTGGGTTCTGTACCTGTTGCGTGTGGTGGGCGCTGGCGATGTCAAGCTGGCCGGTGCCACAGGCTTGTTCATGGGATACCCCGACATGTTGTGGGTCAACCTGCTGATCTTGCTGAGCGGTGGCGTGTTGTCGCTGGTCTGGGCCCTGTTCAGCGTGCAACTGGGCGCTGTTTTGAACAACCTCAAAACCGGTGCCATGCAAGTCTGGTTGAACCTTCAACACGGCAAGCCGACCTCCGTGAACACCCTTCCAACAGGCCGTGCACGCATGCCCTATGCCGTGGCCATCGGTCTGGGCACCGGCGTCCATGTCTTCAACACATGGACGACCAGATGAATTTGATGATTTTGCAAGGAATAAATCCATGAGAAACATTCGTCCCTTGGGTGTGCTGTTCATCGCCCTCGCGCTGGGGCTGACCGCCGCCGCTTATGCCGCCAGTTGGATCAAGGAACAAGGCGCTGCTGCCACGGTGCAGGTGGTGGTGGCCAAACGCGATTTGCAAATGGGCACCCGCTTGCTGCCCGAGATGCTGGAGACCATGGCGTGGCCCAAAGCCGCATCCATCCAGGATCCGCTGACCCAATTGGACCAAGCCATGGACCGCGTGATCCGCATGCCGGTCTTGCGTGGTGAACCTTTGCTGCAGAGCAAACTGGCGCCGGCGGGCGACAAAGGCGGCTTGTCATCCGCGCTGAGCGAGGGCCAACGCGCGGTGACCGTCAAAGTCAACGAGATCGTGGGGGTGGCCGGTTTTGCCCTGCCTGGCAACTATGTCGATGTGATGGTCAATACCCCCGACCACCAGAACCAGGCCATCTCGAAAATCGTGATCGAGCGCATCCAGGTGCTGGCCGTGGCCCAAGACGTGTCGAGCAACGAAAACAAGCCACGCGTGGTGAACGCCGTGACCTTGCAGGTCACACCCCAGCAGGCAGAGCAGATCGACCTGGCCCGCAGTGTGGGCACTTTGTCGCTGGTGTTGCGCAGCCAAAGCGACCAGACCACCGTGGTCACCGAAGGTGCCCGCAAACTGGACCTGCTGAAAAAAGCCGTCGGCCCCGAACCCCATGCCTCAGCCCTGCATGCGGCTTACGCCAACGCCAAACCCGTTGCCCGCAAGCAGCCCTCGGTTGCGCCAGCACCGATGAGCGCCCCTGCCAGCACATCGGAACAGCCCGCCAAACTCGAAGTCATCCGGGGCATGTCCCTGTCGCAGGAATAAAAAAACGCAGCTGCGCTGCATCCCGTGCGTTTGTCCATTTGCCACTTCAAAAGAGAGCCTCATGCCATTCACCCAGACCGTTTCCTACGCCCCCCCTCACCACCCAGGCCCCGCATTGACCGTCCCAAAATCCGCTGCCGTGACCATGGCCATTGCGGCCCTTGCGCTGATGTCCCCAAGCACTTGGTCGGCCACACCCGCATCTTCCCCGACACCCATCGCCACAAGCAGTTCAACACCCGTGGCCAAGGCCGCCCCCAAGGCGAGCGCCAAATCATCGAGCCAGCCCGACATCCAGACCCAAGGCCCGGTCAAAATCGCCCCGTCCCTGCGCTTGACGGCAGGCAAGTCCATGCTGCTGCAGTTGTCCGAGAGTGCCGCACGCCTGTCGGTGGGTAACCCGGACGTGGCCGATGTGGTGCTGATCAACCCGCGCGAAATTTACCTGCTGGGCAAAAAAACCGGCCACACCAACTTGCTGATCTGGACGGCACAAGGCAGCACCACCTTGCGCGACATCACCGTGGGCACCGACACCGACGCGCTGCATGCCAAGTTGCGTGAATACGTGCCCAGCGCCGAGAACCTTCGTGTCGACACCGTGGCCGACAGCGTGGTGCTCAGCGGGCGCGTCAGCGACGGCATGAAAGTCCAGCGCCTGATGGCGATCAGCCAGGCTTTCAATGGCGACAAAAAAGTCATCAACATGCTGCGCGTGCACGGCACGCAACAGGTCATGCTGGAGGTCAAGGTGGCCGAAGTCTCCAAAACCTTGCTCGACGAATTGGGTGTGGACATGAACCTCACGCGCACCATCGGCAACACCTCGGTCAACTTGCTTTCGCAATTGCTCAGCGCCGGATCGACCGCTGTGACGGCCGCCCGGGCCAACGGGCTGAGCACCATCACGCTGACGGCAGAGATGAAAAAGGGCCTGGTCAAGGTGCTGGCCGAGCCGACCATCACAGCCGTCAGTGGGCAAGAGGGCTCGTTTTTGGCCGGCGGGAAAATTTTCATCCCGGTGCCACAGACCAACACCTCAGGCGGCACCTCCATCACGCTGGAAGAAAAGGAATTCGGCGTGGGTCTGCGCTTTTTGCCCACGGTGCTGGAAGACGGCTTGATCAATTTGCGCGTGACGCCCGAAGTCTCCGAACTCTCGCAACTGGGCACCACCGTCAAAGGTCTGGGCGGGCAAAGCAGCCTGCTGCCCTCGATCACCACGCGGCGTGCATCCACCACGGTGCAGCTGCGCGATGGTGAAAGCTTTGCCATCGGCGGCCTGGTCAAAAGCAATGTGACCGAAACCATCAAGGCCTTCCCGCTGCTGGGCGAATTGCCGGTGCTGGGCGCCCTGTTTCGCAGCACGGCCTTTCAGACGGACAAATCGGAATTGTTGTTTGTGGTGACGCCACGCCTGGCCAAAGTGTTGCCGTCCGGCTACGCCTTGCCCACCGACAGCTACATCCAGCCCACACGGACCGAATTTTTCCTGAACGGTCAGCTCGAAGGCAGCGCCCCCAGGACCGC
>Ga0255126_1001128_pt1 | contig 10850 bp, 6 predicted proteins | sample Law_Miss_RepA_8d_FD_188556 | JGI IMG/M metagenome (GOLD analysis project Ga0255126, IMG submission 188556) | Freshwater microbial communities from St. Lawrence River, New York, United States - Law_Miss_RepA_8d | ecosystem: Environmental > Aquatic > Freshwater > River | place: USA: New York... | reverse complement strand
GGCCTACAGCTGGCATGGCGGCGATGTTTGCACTCATTTTGTTTGCTTATCCCCTCGGTTTAGAGGGGCCTACAGCAACTACTTGCATCGCCTCTCTCATTGAGATGTTTGCTTATCCCCTCGGTTTAGAGGGGCCTACAGCAGGGTACGATGAGGTCCTGTCGCCGCACATGTTTGCTCATCCCCTCGGTTTAGAGGGGCTTACAGCGTTGCTCGATCAGTAATGAGAAATCCTGAAGTTTGCTTATCCCCTCGCTTTAGAGGGGTCTACAGCTCGACCAAAATCGTTCCCGAGAGCTGCGACGTTTACTTATCCCATCGGTTCACAGGGTCTACAGCGAAGCGGCCGTTTCACGAATCAGTCTATTGGTTTGCTCATCCCCTCGTTTTAGAGGGGCCTACAGCTCAGGAGCAGCGGCTCGAGTCGCAGACACGGTTTTCTTATCCCCTCGGTTTAGAGGGCCTATAGCGTCGGCATTTCGCGTTCGCCACGTTCGTAGTTTTCTTATCCCCTCGGTTTAGAGGGCCTACAGCACTGTTACTGGCTTGAAAAAAAGTATTCTGTTTGCTCATCCCCTCGTTTCAGAGGGGCCTACAGCCCTGGCGGTCTGGAGATGTTCCGACACAGGGTTTGCTTATCTCCTCGGTTTAGAGGGGCCTACAGTAGAACATGGCACAGTAGATACCGCCGTCCTGTTTGCTTATCCCCTTGGTTTAGAGGGGCCTACAGCTTACCGTCAATTACTCGCTTCAGCGAATATGTTTGCTTATCCCCTCGGTTTAGAGGGGCTTACAGAATCACTAATCGCGCCCTTTACGGCTATGTCTCCACCCCTCTCTAGAAGGCTAAAAGAAGCCATTCGTTCATTTCAGCTACCACCTATGCTCCACTTCCCCCTCGGTTTAGAGGGCCTACAGCTTTGATGGCAGAACCCCGCTCGATGTCATGGTTTGCTTATCCCTTCGTTTTAGAGGGGCCTACAGCGAAAAGGCACCAATGAACCCTTTCAGGGATGTTTGCTTATCCCCTCGGTTTAGAGGGGCCTACAGCATATTCATATGCAAGCCATATAAGAATTCGGTTTGCTTATCCCCTCGGTTTAGAGGGGCCTACAGCGCTGGTTATGAGCACAGTCATGGGCATGAGGTTCGCTTATCCCCGTGTTTAGAGGGCCTACAGCTACTGGTTAAGAAAATCTTCAACCATATTTGTTTGCTTATCCCCTCGGTTTAGAGGGGCATACAGCAAGCGAGCATGCGTGATCGATGCGTACAGCGTTTGCTTATCCCCTCGGTTAAGAGGGGCCTACAGCGCGAGGCGCCTAGTAAATTCAAGGTTTCTTACCCCCTCGGATCAGAGGGCCTTCAGCGCGTGGTTGGAAAGTGATGTTCAGGAATTGTTTTGCTTATCCTCTCTGTTCAGAGGGCCTACAGCGGCTCCTTCGCTGCCAATTTGCTGCGGATTGTTTGCTTATCCCCTCGGTTTAGAGGGGCCTACAGCCATGAGTCTTGTTCAAAGGTTACGATGGCAGTTTGCTTATCCCCTCGGTTTAGAGGGCCTGCAGCGTGGATCGGCAAATGAGCCACCAGGAACGCGCCAACTTATCCCTTCAGTTTGATGGGCCTATAGCATTTGATAGAACTGCCAAATGCGAACCTTATCCCTCGGAAGAGGGCCATCCCTGACCCGTCTCCTCCTCGGCTCAGGTCTATAATTTCAATTTCTTGAAAATAGACTCTGGGATGCTACGAATGATCAGCATGATCAACCGCCACACGGGCAGAACAAAAACGACATCCCGCTTTTTATCTACACCAGACCAGACCGCATTCGCTACTTGATCAGCCGATGCGGTTAACGCTTCTGGCAAATCTAAATCAGCCACCATCTTCGTATCGACAAAACCCGGCAGCACCGTCATGACATGCACGCCAGAGGGTTGAAGTTTGTTTCGCAGACCTGAAAGGAAAGCGGTAAACCCCGCCTTAGATGCGCCATACAAGTAATTGGACCCTCTGCCCCGCTCCCCAGCTACCGAACTAATTCCTACGACCATGCCATGCCCAGCATTGGCCATTTCCATGCTTAACGAATGGAGCAGCAGCGCCGGCCCATTGAAGTTCGCCGACAGTGTCCTAGCGGCCATCATCGGATCTTTATCCAGTACATCCTGAGACTGCATGAACCCAACAGAACTCACGACAACATCCGGCATCTCATCAAACGTCGCCACGAAACGCTTATGAGAGCTCAGATCCTCAACATCGCAAAAGCACGAGCTCACCGACGCGCCTGTACGCTCATGAATCCCTTTTGCAATCTCATCGAGCGCCTGTCTTCTCCGCCCCGCCAACGAGACCTTCCAGCCTTCCTTTGCAAACCGTTCAGCAATCGCCGCTCCAATATCCGAGCAACCACCCAAGACCAACAAAGTTGGCACTTTTAATTTATTCGACATCATGCAGCCTCACCCATTAACACTAATTTCATAATCGACTCCATGTTTGCTTTTTCGTCTTCGACCTTCGCGGTGAACAAGTCGGTAGACATCTCTTCTTTACCCTCAATGATCGCCCATTGCCTTGCGTCCAATGAGTCTATGACCAGGGGAATGATCACCTTCACCTCTCTCTCTTGCCCATTACGCCACGCCCTATCTTCGGACTGAACGAGCGCCCCATGGGTCCACGGCAATGTCAGGAAATACACATAATTGGCCGCCACCAAGGTGATCGACTCGCCGGCCGCCCGCGATGTCCCCACAAAGAATCTGACCTGGGGATCTTCCTCGAACAACCGCTGCGCTTCACTTCTATCGTCTTTATGCGTTTGCCCATAAATCGTTACGTACGAATGGCCCGTTTTCTTGAGATCTTCTTGCAGATCATGGACGGTCGACATGTACTCACAGAAAACGATGACCTTGTCCTCTTTATTGAGGGTCTTGATCCAGTTTAAGAAATGCCGCTTTTTAACCTCCGCCAGCATGGTTCTCATGTCGTGCATCTGAATCGTCGCAGCACCACGGCCCATCGGTCGTTTCAAGAGCTTCTTAAAGGCCGCCTCTTCCCTCTTATTCATTGGAACCATGTCGAACGAACGAACTTTAGGTTTCAGCCTGAGCCAATCAGCCTTCATGCGACGGATAAGCCACCCAGTTCTCAGGACGGCATGGATCTGGTCTTTGAACTCAACATCGTCCATCAGCGACATGTAGGTTTTAACTGGGATGTCGCCAATCGGATGTCCGCTCAACCTGAGCAGAGTATTCAGGATAGGCGTGCCTGTCACAAGGAACCGGACAGGAACGGTATACGACAATGAAAACGCTCGTTGCGTTCGCATGGATTCTGGGCAGCAGACTTTATGGGCCTCGTCAAAGACAACCACTTCGAACTCTTTCTCATGCCCCGCTAGAATCACGAGCTTTTCGTAGTTCAACACCACCCAATCCGCGTCGTCCTGCCATTCACACATGGCAATTTTGTCGTCAGGGAACGCCGAGGCAACCGTTTCGCGCCAGGTCCTGTCCAGCGCGGCAATGTTGGAGATGATGGCAACCTTCTTGCGGTTTCGTTTAGCCAAGTAGCCGGCCGCCACTACCGCGCAGACGGTCTTCCCCATGCCCATATCATCAGCCAGAAGGCCCGATGTTCTTTTGACTAAGAAATCCATCCCGCTGATCTGGGTCGGAAGGAACTTTTTGAATTTATGCAGGTGCTTGGCGCAGTTCTTTTCAGCTCGTTTCCTGAATAAGTTGAAATCATCAACATCGACATCGACGAATTTCATTCGCTGCGTGATGTCTAAGAATAGTCGCTGCTTCTCGGTCAGCTCCTCTTCTTCGATCTCATCAAACTCATCGGAAACAACCACGCCTCCGTCAGCCTCCATGGCCGCGATCTCTTCAACAATGTCTAAATCATCGAACAGCCCGCCACGCCTGCTTAGTGATACTTCCCAATCCATTCGCTCAGCATCGCTGATCTCCTCAACGCTTTCTTTGCCGTCGTCGTCCTTGGTAATCCGGTAGATGCCAGGAACAATAACGATCTGGTCTTCCTCAAACCCCAGTGACTCCATGATCTCGTGCTTGAGTCCCAGCGTAGAGACAAACTTCACCTCCCAGAGACCGACATGCGGGTGATACGTTGTGCCGATCCTGTCCTTGATGAGCATGCTCAAGCCTTTGTGGTACTGGCCGGTAAAGAGCACGCTGAAGTTCTCCATTTGCCTTATTTCACAACGAACGCCGTCAATCAGAAGGTCAGGGATGGGGTTCGCTTTAGCGTGATCGAGCATTTGCTGGAAGTCTTCCAGCGTCATATTGGGCGATACACCTTGTAGTGCCAGCCCTGCTACGGCCGTATTGAAGAATGTTTCAACACTGCGCTCCAGAGGATGCCCGAGCACTCGCCAATAGGTGTCTACTTTCGAGCCCATTCCAGACTTGTAATAAAAGCCCCATTGCCTGTCCCTCCCGCCGTACTGAATGGTCAGAGCTCCTATGGCCTCATGACAAGGCCTCGAATGAGTAAACCGGATCGCGTAATCAAAGCCATCACACTTAACATCTCTAATTAGTTTTTTACCTTGGTATCCCATACGCAATCCAATCACCACAATTCATTAGACACGAATTAAAGGCGTTTCATTCTGATCAAAGGAAAGTATTATTATAAAGGTAGCATTAAGCATAAAATTACCCAATGGCTTTTTATGCTGCAGGCCAGATAAACACGCAAACAAAGAAAAACGGAGATCCATAGGATCTCCGTTTAGGTGTGTCAGTTAATACTGACGGTTAATCGACGAACGACTCTTCAAGTAGTTCAAAAACAGCATCAACAACTTCCTCGCCACTGCAAACTGCAGAAACAGGTAAGTCACCAAAGAGCTGTTTAAGATCTAACTTTCTACCAGTCCTTCTTTCCTCATCGACCATGCTGCTGCCCTTAAAGAACAGTGCGCTGACTTCAACTCCTAAGTCACGGTAAAAATTCACCGCGTCATGGAAGTCTTCTTTGTCACACAGATCACCATCGGTAATTAAAATCACCAATTTACGATCCGTGTCTTCAGCTGCAATGTGCTGCAGCACGGTTGGTATTACCCCCGATGTGAAAGTGCCGCCATAAACATCCAGCGAGTTCTTCATCATCTGCGAGACTGTTTCATCAAAGCCCTTAACAATGGTGTAGCCATCGTCAAAGGTGATCAACGATGTCGGTACGCTATGACGTTCGCACGCCTTAACGACCCCAACAGCAGCATCGATCATCGATGAAATCATCATCACGCCATCTTGGTCGCACTCACGAGTAGAACCCGATACGTCAACCATGATCGACACAGCCGTGCTCAGCCCATCAGATGTCGCGTTTGCCTTGAAGATGTTCGGGTTAAACGCCGACTGCGAAATGCAGCGACGATCGATCCTTGCACCAGACATTCTACGACCAGTCGGCACCTGCGTTTTTGTCCACAGCAGTTGATCAATGCGTGAATACAACCGCTCAGCATTGGTCTCGGCACGTGTCGAAGAGAGATCTTTAACAATCTCCTCCATAACGTATTCGCCAGCCTGAACGTCAGCTTCACGTATCATTCTCCCATCGTATGAAGAACCGACAAGATCAGACACCTCACCGCTGAACACCTCTTTTGAAGCAGCGAGAATTTCCTCGCATGCTCGCTTGAGTGCATTCATTGCTTTGGCGGCATCGTTCAGGTTGCCAGTGCCTTTTTCATAATCACCAGCATCGTCACCACCATCTTCGGCAGAAGCATCACTATTGCCATCATCAGACTGGCTACTGGAGTTACCTCCATTTCCGCTTCCGTTGCCATCAGAGCTATCTGCTTCACCCTCAGACTCCCCATCAGACCCGTCATTAGACTGGCCATCCGAATCGCCATCAGATTCACCGGAACCATCGTCTGACCCATCATCCGACTCATCTTCTGAGTCTTCTGAGCCATCACCAGACTGGCCATCAGATTCATCATCAGATTCATCATCAGATTCATCATCGGATTTACCCTGTGACTCATCATCAGACTCGTCCTCCGACTCCTCAGACGATTTAGACTGATCTTCAGGTTGATCTTCAGGCTGCTCTTCAGCATTTGCAGCGTCTACGACCAAGTTAATGATCTTGATAGCGGCTTCACCATTCTTCTCTGACGAATCAGATGCAATGGCCTCCTTAGCGATCTGCTTGATGACATCCCACAAGTCACCGAGCTCATCTTGCATAACCTTCTCAACATCAGAAGATCCCTGCAGCTCCTGCCCAATGATCTCGTTTCGCAACGTCATCATCAGACCAACCATCGCCCGGGTAGCTGGGTTCTGGCCAGCGCTTAACGCCCATAAGCCGGCACGTTCAGCAGCCTGAGAAAACTTCTTCAGACGTGTCGCTAAGCCAGCCTGCTTTTTACTCATCTTGGATTCAATGTAAATGTCCTCCAAGACGTTATGGCACGACCTAATCAGCTCGCCATATTCCAGACCCTCACCAGCCATCTTACAGCTAGTGAAATTCTCGTGACTAATCTCATGGACCATCAGCCCATAAATCACGTCCTCAACATCTTCCTCTTTGAAGATGCCTTTCAAGCCTTCGGGCATGGGGAGGAACATTTCCTTGGTCTTGCGGTTGATACGTGGAGCAAACGAGCGCTCCCATATCACTTTGATGCCAGACTGTTTTGCCAATGCGAATGCGTTGGCGCGTGTTGCGTGGAGAATACTCATAGCGGTTTATCCCTTTTGGTATGCAAAAGGGATACAGCAGCAGCGAATAAGATGATTACAGAGGGATGTTTATCGTGATGTTCTGACGCGTTTTTTCCGTGTGCTTGCACTCTGGGTACTTAGAGCATCCAAAGAATTCATCGCCAGTGCCGCCACGTCGTCTTGCGAGCATGTGGCCTTTCCCGCACTTGCTGCACGGCCAGGCGCCAGAGGGAGGCGCATTGCTCTTTGATCCTCGGTCAGAACCTTTCGCTCCGCCCGTTTGTTTTTGCTCCCTGACATAAGGGGCAACGATCATCTTGTTGATCTTAGCGTGCTCAATGGCTGAAACAATCCAGCGCTTTTGCCCATCAATAAAGCGAGCGGGCTCCATCTTCCCCTCAGCTATGGCGTCTAACGCCTGCTCAAACAACGCCGTCATGATCGGAGACTTGATCTTTTCGGGGAGGTTAAGGATCACCTCTCGACCCAAATCGGTTGAGATCAGGTTCTTGCCCTTCCGATACAGGTATTCCTTATCGATGAGTCCTTTAATCATGTTCCCGCGAGTGGCCTCGGTGCCTATACCGGCGCACTCCTTTAGCCGCTTAATCATTTCCAGCAGCTTGTCAGAAGGGGCGTTGCCTGACGCTTTAAGTCGTCGCTCAATGACACGGTGGACATTGGTCATGTCCAGCACCAGGGTCCCGTCGGTGTAGCGTTTTGGCTTAGAGGTCTTTCTGACATCGATCTCGCGTTTCGTTATATCCAAATGCTCCCCAACAACGACCTTGGGCAAGCTCTGGTTCTCTTCCTCATCCGTTGCCGCATCGAGGTCTACATCAGCCTCTTCTGCCACCCGCCAGCCATCCTTTAGGGGGACTCTGCCAGTAGCCTTGAAGCGCTTCTTATCAGGATCTTCCAGAATGATGGTAGATGCCTCGTACACGAACGGCGGGTAGAAGTGCGACAGGTAGCGACGAACGACCATCTCATAAAGCTTCATTTCATCGTCACTGAGCGCAGCCACTGCTTTCGGGTCTGCGACAACTGGCACAATCGCGTGATGAGCGGTGACTTTTTTATCGTTGAACGCTTTGGACACGATAGAAGGATCTGCCCGGCCGACCACCTGAGCCAAGCTAGGCATGCAATTAGCGAGCGATGCCATGACGCGAGGCGCATCCCCGTGTTGAGACTCTGGAAGGAAATTACAGTCTGATCTCGGGTAGCTCAGCAGCTTGTGCTTGTCATAAAGCGACTGGGCCAGCTCGAGCGTTTTATCAGCGGCAAATCCAAATTTGTTCGAAGCGAATGCCTGTAGAGTTCCCAGCGAAAACAGCTTAGGCGGCCCTTCTTCTTTGATCTCAGCATCAGCGGAAACAACGACTACTTGGTTGTGGGCATTGGCTGGTAGGGCGTTCGAGGCGACGGCCTTGTCGATCAGCCGGCCTTCTGCATCGAGCCCTTCTTCAGACTGCTTTACCCATGTGGCCCAGAACAACCCGTCTATCTTCTCCACCAAGATCCTGGGCACATAGAACGACTTTGCCACGAAGCCTTCAACCAGAAGGTCTCGTTCGACAACCATGGCCAGCACGGGGCTTTGCACACGACCTACCGTTACCAGTCTGGCAGACCCGTCACGGTTGAATGCTTTGGTGTAGCACCGTGATAGGTTGATCCCCACTAACCAGTCGGCCTCAGATCTGGCCTTGCCTGAAGCGAGCAGGCCTGTAAGCAGCGAATTATCGGTCATCCCACCGAGCGCCTTCTTAACCGACGCGCTATCGACCGCGTTTAACCACAACCGCTTAATCGGTTTATGACAGCGAACGTGCTCCAGCACTTCCATAACGAGAAGATGGCCTTCGCGATCCGGGTCGCCGGCATTTACTACCTGATCAACTTGCTGGCACAGCGCCCCGATGACGGATATTTGCTTCTTTGCGCCCGCGTCATTGCGAGGCCTCAAGCTAATGGGCTCAGGAAAGATAGGAAGAGCCTCGATCTTCCAGCTCTTCCACTCTTCGTTGTACTCGAATGCGTCTTTCAGCTCTAAAAGATGGCCGAAACACCACGACACAACATCGTTACCCACACTGAGGTAGCCATCACCTCTTGAAACGGTCCCACCGAGCCCTTCAGCAATCGCCTTGGCCACAGACGGTTTCTCTGCGACGAAGAGGCGCCTCACGAACGAGACACCCCAACTGCGCTGCTCTGCAGATTGCTGTAAACAGCATTCACGTAGGTGGTCATATCCATAAGGATGCGAACGAGCTCCTTATCACCGTACTTGGCTTCCTGAGACTGTACCGCCGCACTCCATGCGCGTTGATTAAAGTCAAACTCATCGGGTCTGTTCACTTTGTCCGCGGCCGATGCAAAGATGTTTCTGGCTGCGAGGTCAAAGGATCTGGCCATACGAAGGGCTTCACGCTCAGCCATAGGGCCTGCAAACAGATTAGCCAGCGTCTGCACGGCCTGTGGATCACGCTGGACCTTTCTCAGATAGCCCAGAATGGGGATTTCCATGTTGCTCAAAATCTTGATCTCTTCGCCGGTCATGTTCGCGACATCGCCACGCAAGTAGGCGACCAAGCCTCCCCCTGTATTTTGCTTCTCTGACGGTGACAACTCGGCCTTGGCGATACCAAAGATCAGCTTGTTGACCATGCTTTTCGTGCCTGGGAATACAACATTCAAATTCAAAACGCCGGCAGCCATTTTGTCGCAATCCGAGTCATAGATACCCGCAATATAAGGCGCCCATGCAGGATCATCAGGGCTACTAGGCGCGTCCGAATCAATACATGCCGCGACCTTGATATTAGATGGGTTCGCTAAATCACTAACACTGGTGATCGTAGGCTTCATGACCTCTGCGTTCTTAGTGCATTCACCAGCCCCGGAGGTCGGTGCGGTTCCCGCCTCTGGGGTAGTAGCGCCTCCCGGATCTTTTGGCGTCCCCTTACACTTAGTCGAATCCTCATCGGTCAACACGGGCGTTAGTGACGTGCCTACAATGTTGCTCAACATCAACATCGCCAAGCCTTCGTTGTGATTTGATGTGCCTGCTCTTGCGGCACCGAATTGAATGTCGTTAATGGCATTGCCCATCTGCATCGCTCGCCAGGTCAAATTACCTACGGCTGGGTTGACCTTAGCCATCTCTTTTTCTTGGTCAGTCGCCTTTCGCCAAGCAGATTTAGGGTCAACGTACGCGTTCTTAACACCATCCCAATCCGTAAAAATACCTTTGGCCTTACTAATTTTATCTTCCCAAAATTTACTGGCTTCGGCTCTTTTTTCTGTTGAGCCAAACATGCTCACAAATGACCCCGCCGCCCCAGCCGCTAAATCACAGGAGTTGCGCAACATCTCATTCAATGCCTGAACCTTTGCCGCGAACTCTTTCATGAGTCCACCCAGCATCTGATTCAGCGTTTCTACAGCGATCTGAAATAAGAGAGCCTTGGCTTGCTGGCCAATACGCTTCAACAGCTCAATGAGCTCCTGACCATCAATGAACCCGAAGGCGCCGAAGTTCATATCAATACCGCCACACCCTGCTTCAAAGCTGGGTGGCGTGAAGTTCACAACAGAGATCGATTTATTCGGGATGCGAACCGATATAGATCCACCGATAATCCCGCCTCGACGCTGTGTGTCATAAATTCTCGCGTCCGTTGTCTGCACCCAGACGTCATCGAAGAAGTCATCAACAAATCCCGCTGCAGCAGGCCCAGATGCTGTCCCCATCATGACTGCAAGCATCAAGGCCGACGTTTTTTTCTGAAGTGATGTATTCATCACAGTCTCCCTTCAATTTTATCTTGCAAGAATTTGACCCAGCTCTTCGAGTCAGTCATGTCCACATCCTTACCATCCATGTCCTTAAAGTCCTTGTCCTTGATAAGCCCCTTGTTGTGGTACTCATACTGAGCGACAAGCTCTTCAGGAATGAGCTTCGCAATACGCGCAGCCATGATGGTTTTATTCTCAATCTCGCTGACGGTATTCATGCCATGACTGATGACATAGAAATTCGCAGGAGGCGCGACCAACACGATTGCCGGGGTTAACTTCAGGCCGATTTTCTTGGCC
>Ga0255126_1001119_pt1 | contig 10909 bp, 9 predicted proteins | sample Law_Miss_RepA_8d_FD_188556 | JGI IMG/M metagenome (GOLD analysis project Ga0255126, IMG submission 188556) | Freshwater microbial communities from St. Lawrence River, New York, United States - Law_Miss_RepA_8d | ecosystem: Environmental > Aquatic > Freshwater > River | place: USA: New York... | reverse complement strand
GAGCACTTGGGGGTGACGCTATTCCCCTCTCCGCACGGATTGTGCAGATTGCGGACGTTTACGACGCGCTACGCTCAGAACGACCGTACAAGCCGTCGTTCAGTCACGAAAAAACGGTCCACATTCTGAGCGTAGGCGACGAGCGCATCGACCCTGTGGCGCATTTTGACCCATCCCTGCTCGCCATCTTCGCCCGCAAACATCAGGCGTTTGCGGACATCTGGGACCGCCTGCAGGACTAGGCGTTGCGCAACTGCTGCGACAAGGCCTCAACCGCCATTTGGCGAATCTGCTGCACCATCGCGGCCAGCCCGTTGCTCCGGGTAGGCGAGAGATGTTCATCCAACTGAATCTGCCGAATGAAGTCTGGTGGCGTCGCCAGAATATCCGCCGGTCGCCGGTCACCGTAAACGCGGAGCAATAGCGCGATGAGGCCAGCGACGATAGAAGAGTCGCTGGTCGCCAGAATGTGCATCAGCCCATCCTTCAGTTCGGTCTTGATCCAGACCTGACTTTGGCAACCCTTGAGTCGGTACTGCTCGGTCTTGCATTGCTCAGGGAATGCGGGCATCTGGCGCCCGAGGTCAATCAGGTACTGGTAGCGGTCGGTCCAATCCTCCAGGAAACCAAAGGTCTCGACGATTTCCTGCTGGGCGGCGTTGAGGTCAGCGGCAGTTGCGCTCATAGGGTTTCCTTGGCGGACGTCTGTAGGGTGCGCCACGTGGTGCCACCGGCACCGTCTTCAATTCGAATGCCGAGCGCGGTGAGTTCGTCTCGCACCTGATCGGCCCGGGCAAAATCCTTGTTCCGTCTGGCTTCGTTACGGGCCGCGATGAGCGCCTCTATTTTCTCAACGTCGACCGTTTGGTTCGGCGAGGAGGAAAACCACTCGGCGGGTGACTGTTGCAGGATCCCGAGTTCGCGGCCGCCGGCCAGCAACTGCGCCTTGAGAACGGCCAGCGTTGTCTCGTCGTTGGTGCTGTTGGCTCGGGTCACAAGTTCCATCAGCACCGCAATCGCCATCGGGCTATTCAAATCGTCATCCATGGCTGCTGCAAAATCAGGATGAACGCCTGCATGCTCGTCTGCGGGCACGGCTTCCATCCGGCGTAACACGCCGTACAACCGGTCGAGTTGCGTTTTGGCCTCGCTCACGAGCGCCTCGCTCCAGCTAATGGGCTCACGATAACGCCCCTTGATCAGCGCCATCCGCACAGCCTCGCCCGGGTGCCGCTCAAGAATGTTCTGCACCAGCAATACATTGCCAAGCGACTTCGACATCTTCTGCTGGTCGATTTCAACAAAACCGTTATGTACCCAGTAACGGGCAAACACCTCGCCCCCGTGCGCGCAGGTGCTCTGGGCAATTTCGTTCTCGTGATGCGGGAATTTGAGGTCGTTGCCACCGCCATGGATGTCGATAGTACGCCCGAGGTGCTGCTCGCTCATTGCCGAACATTCGATGTGCCAGCCGGGCCGACCGCGGCCCCACGGGCTGTCCCAACCCGGCGAAGGCGTTTCGGAGGGCTTCCACAAAACAAAATCGGCAGGGTCGCGCTTATAGGGCGCGACATCGACGCGAGCGCCGGCAATCATCTCATCCAGCGAGCGTCCAGAAAGGCGACCATACGCAGGATAGGACGGCACGTTAAACAATACGTGCCCTTCGGCCACATAGGCGTTGCCGGCTGCGATGAGCTTTTCGATCATCACAATCATCTGCGGAATATGTTCTGTAGCGCGCGGTTCGATGACCGGCGGCATGACGCCCAGGGCCGCGGTGTCGCGGTGATACACCGCTGTGTAGCGGTCGGTAATCACCCCAATTGGCACGCCTTCTTTCTGCGCGGCGAGATTAATCTTGTCGTCGACATCCGTAATGTTCCGGGCATAGACAACATTGGGATAGTGGCGACACAGCACGCGATAGAGCAGGTCGTAGACCACTGCCGCGCGCGCATTGCCAATGTGAGGAGGGTTATAGACCGTGGGGCCGCAGGCGTAGAGCGTGACGCGGCCAGCATCCAGCGGTGTAAAAAGTTCTTTTTGCCGGGTAAGTGAGTTATGAAGATAAAGAGCCATGCCGCCTTACAACGTCGCAAAAAGGGGCGCTCATTCTAGCCGCAAACCGGCGCCCTGCCAGAGACCGCATTGCGCGGACGGGAACCTCGACCGACGAGGGAACCGGCGCGGCGAATCTGAATTCGCCACGCCGGCAGTCACTTAATACCGATAGTGATGCGGCTTGTACGGACCGGTCTGCGCCAGCCCCATGTACTTGGCCTGATCTTTCGACAGTTCTTCCAGTTCAACGCCGAGCTTCGCCAGATGCAGGCGCGCCACTTTTTCGTCAAGCAGCTTCGGCAGCGTGTGCACGCCCAGGGCGTACTCCTCTGCGCGCTGGAAGAATTCGATCTGCGCGATGGTCTGGTTGGTAAAGGAATTGGACATCACGAAGCTCGGATGGCCGGTAGCGCAACCCAGATTCACCAAGCGGCCTTCGGCCAGCAGGATGATGCTGCGACCACGCGCGGTTTCGATGCGATGCACCTGGGGCTTCACTTCGTGCCAGCGATATTTACGGAGTTTTTCGACCTGAATTTCGCTATCGAAGTGGCCAATGTTGCAAACGATGGCCAAGTCCTTCATCTGCTTCATGTGGCGCTCGGTGATCACGTCGCAGCAGCCGGTGGTGGTCACGAAGATGTCGCCAATCTTGCAGGCGTCGTCCATTTTCATCACCTGATAGCCTTCCATCGCGGCCTGCAAGGCGCAAATGGGGTCGATTTCGGTGACGATGACGCGGGCGCCCTGGCCGCGCAGAGACTGGCAAGAGCCCTTGCCCACGTCGCCGTAACCGGCGACCACGGCGACCTTGCCGGAGATCATCACGTCGGTCGCGCGGTTCAGCGCGTCGATCAGCGAGTGGCGGCAACCGTAGAGGTTGTCGAACTTCGACTTGGTCACCGCGTCATTCACGTTCATCGCGGGGAACAGCAGTTCGCCACGCTCGTGCATCTGATACAGGCGATGGACACCCGTCGTGGTTTCTTCGGTAACGCCCTTAATTGCCGGGGCGATGCGGCTAAACCGATTCGGGTCTCGCTTCAGTGCCTTCTTGAGCTGGGCGTAAAGCGCGGCCTCTTCAGGATTGGTCGGCTTATCGAGGACGGACGGATCGGTCTCGGCCTTGAGCCCCAGATGCACGTACAGGGTGGCGTCGCCGCCGTCGTCCAGAATCATGTTCGGACCAAGGCCGTCGCCCCAGTCGAGGATGCGGTCGGTGTAATCCCAGTACTCTTCCAGGGTTTCGCCTTTGTAGGCGAAGACCGGCGTGCCGGCTTTGGCGATCGCCGCAGCGGCATGGTCCTGGGTCGAGAAGATATTGCAGCTGGCCCAGCGAACTTTGGCGCCCAGATGCTGGAGTGTTTCAATCAACACCGCGGTCTGAATGGTCATGTGGAGCGAGCCGGTGATCCGCGCGCCTTTGAGCGGCTTCGATTTACCGAACTCCTGACGCATGGCCAACAGGCCCGGCATCTCCTGCTCGGCTAACTCAATCTCCACGCGGCCGAAATCGGCCAGCGCGATGTCTTTCACGACGTAGTCGGTAGTCGTCAGGGCCGCTTTACTACGGGTACCGCGTGTCGCGCGGGCGGGGGTGGCCACAGGGGCTTTGCCTCGGGTCATGAAAATTCCTTACTGATAGTGAATTGACTGTGAGAGATACGCCGCGCGAGGCGCGGCGGATCGCTTAGGCCATTGCGCGCTTGAGGGTGTCCGCCAAGTCGGTCTTCTCCCACGAGAAGCCACCGTCGGCGTCGGCCTGACGCCCAAAATGCCCGTAGGCAGAAGTACGGGCGTAAATCGGACGATTGAGATTGAGATGCGTGCGAATGCCGCGCGGCGTCAGGTTCATGACCTCGGCCAACACGACTTCCAGTTTGCCGGCGTCGACCTGCCCGGTGCCATGCAGATCAACGTACAGCGACAAGGGCTTGGCAACGCCGATGGCGTAAGCCAACTGAATCGTGCAGCGCTCGGACAGACCCGCAGCCACCACGTTCTTGGCAAGGTAGCGAGCGGCATACGCCGCAGAGCGATCGACCTTGGTCGGATCCTTGCCGGAGAACGCCCCGCCACCATGTGGTGCCGCGCCGCCGTAGGTATCCACGATGATTTTGCGCCCGGTGAGGCCGCAGTCGCCGTCCGGTCCGCCAATCACAAAAGCGCCGGTCGGGTTCACGTGCCAGACCGTCTCAGGTGAGATCCAGCCGCTCGGCAGGGCTTGATTAACGTAGGGCTCGATGATGGCCTTCACGTCGGAAGAGGTGAGCTTTTCGTCGAGATGCTGGGTGGAGACCACGATCTGGGTCGCACCCACTGGCTTGCCGTTCTCGTAGCGCACGGTCACCTGGCTCTTGGCATCAGGCCCGAGCATTTTGGCGGCACCGCTTTTACGAGCGGCGGCCATCAAATGCAAAATCTTGTGGGAGTAGTACAGCGGGGCCGGCATGAGGTCGGCGGTCTCGGTGCAGGCGTAGCCGAACATGATGCCCTGATCGCCGGCGCCCTCGTCTTTTTCACCGCTGGCATCAACGCCCTGGGCGATGTCCGCGGACTGGCCGTGAAGCAGCACTTCGATCTTGGCGTTTTCCCAATGGAATCCATCCTGCTCGTAGCCAATATCGCGAATGGCCAGCCGAGCCAAATGGGCAATCAGGTCATGCGTGATGGTGCGCGGGCCGCGGGTTTCGCCGGCGATTACCACCCGATTGGTGGTGGCCAGCGTTTCGCACGCCACTCGTACCTGACTCGCTTCCAATCCGGCCACTGCCGCTTCGCGAAAGAAACAATCAACGACCTCGTCGGAAATCCGGTCGCAAACTTTATCCGGGTGTCCTTCGGACACCGATTCACTGGTGAAGAGATACGACGAACGCACGCTGCGATTCCTCCGATGGGGGTTAACAGATCCCGCCTGAGTGGCGGGTATCTGCGGGATTATGCGGGTCTACGGTTTAAAAAAGAACCTGATGCGGTGCTCAGGGGATCAGAACGATTTTGCCCATATGCTCGCTCGCTTCCATCAAGGTATGGGCGGCAGCCGCTTCGGCGAGGGGAAACACCTTGAAAACGGGTGTCTTGTAAGTGCCAGCCGCGATCACTGGCCAGACGTGCTCTTCCACGTCGCGCGCAATGGCAGCCTTCTGGCTGACCGACTGCGGCCGTAGCGTTGAGCCGGTCAAAGTCAGCCGCTTACCCAGCACATGGCCGAAATTGACCTCGGCCTTCGCGCCTAACAAAAAGGCAATCATCGCGTAGCGCCCATCTGGCGCTAAAGCGCGCAGATTTTTTTCAACATAGGGGCCAGCCACCATATCCAGCACTACATCCACCCCGCGCTTGTCGGTCGCGGCCATCACCTCGGCCAGCCAATCCTGCGTGCGGTAATTGATGGTGAGTGCAGCGCCAAGGGAGGTGCAAAAAGCGCGCTTCTCTTCGTTGCCGACGGTGGTGATCACCCGCGCGCCGTGTGCGCTGGCCAACTGAATGGCAGTGGCGCCGATGCCGCTGCTGCCGCCGTGGATGAGCACGGTTTCACCAGCCTGCAGTCGCGCCCGACCAAACAAATTGTGTTGGACCGTGAAACAGGTCTCCGGCAGGCCTGCAGCCTCGGTTGCCGACCAGCCCTCAGGCCAGGGCAAGCAGTGCGCAGCATGCGCACGGCAGAACTCGGCGTAACCGCCGCCATGCGTCAAGGCGACGACCCGGTCGCCGATCGCCCAGCGTGCGACGCCCTCGCCCACCGCCACCACTTCGCCGGCGATTTCGAGTCCAGGCAAGGGGCTCGCGTCTGGCGGCAGGGGATAAAGGCCAGCGCGCTGCAGGCAATCGGGTCGGTTAACGCCGGCCGCCGCCACTTTCACCAGCACCTCGCCTGAACCTGCGATGGGCACAGCGACCTGCGCGAGCTTAAGCACTTCAGGGCCGCCAAATGCGGTGATTTCGATACCGGTCATAAGCGACGGAATTGTCATGGGCAGGACTCCGATAGGGACAGCACAGAGGAAGCGGCGGGCGCCGTGTTGCAATTGCGAGTCCGGATCGTAGACTCGCGCCGGCAGTATCATGCAGCCCCGAACCCGGTTCAACGAGGGCCCCGACGCCCGCCCGACACAGGACATTTCGATGAGCGCTCAACATTCCCGTCTTCTGATTCTCGGCTCCGGTCCTGCCGGCTACACGGCGGCCGTCTACGCCGCCCGCGCTGCGCTCGAGCCGGTGCTGATTACCGGCATTGAGGTCGGCGGCCAGATGACCACCACCACCGAGGTCGACAACTGGCCCGGCGACGCGGCCGGGGTGATGGGGCCCGAGTTGATGGAGCGCATGAAAGCCCACGCCGAGCGTTTCGGCACCGTCATCATTCACGACCACATCCACACCGTTGAGCTGACCGAACGACCCTTTCGATTGGTCGGCGACGCCGGCACCTACACGGCAGACGCGCTGATTGTCGCCACCGGAGCCTCGGCCAAATATCTCGGCTTGCCCTCCGAAGAAGCCTTCAAAGGCAAAGGCGTTTCGGCCTGCGCGACCTGCGACGGATTTTTCTATCGCAACAAGCCAGTGGCCGTGATCGGCGGCGGCAACACGGCGGTGGAGGAAGCGCTGTATCTGTCCAACATTGCTTCTCACGTCACCGTGGTGCATCGGCGGGACAAATTCCGGGCGGAGCGCATCATGAGTCAGCGTCTGGAAGAAAAAGCCGCCCAGGGCAAAGTCACGCTCGCGTGGAACTCCGCAGTTGATGAAGTGCTGGGCGACGCCATGGGCGTTACCGGCCTTCGGATCCGCAACCTGCAGCAGGACACCACCAGCGACATCGACCTGCACGGCGTGTTCATCGCCATCGGACATCAGCCCAATACGGGCATTTTCGAAGGCCAACTCACGATGAACGGCGGCTATATTCAGGTCCAGAGCGGCACCAACGGTTTCGCAACCGCCACCAATATTCCGGGCGTCTTCGCCGCCGGCGATTGCGCGGACCCGATTTACCGACAGGCCGTGACGTCGGCCGGCTCGGGCTGTCAGGCGGCACTGGACGCGGATCGCTATCTGGAATCCCTGAAATAAGCGGCAAGGACTAACCCCACTTAACCGACTCGAAAGGACTCGCATGAAATTACCGTTCGAAGGTCAGTGCGCCTGCGGCGAGATTCGCTACCGGGCCACTGCGCAACCCGGCTTCTCGTGGATCTGTCACTGCCGTGACTGCCAGCGCGCCAGCGGCAGCGCCAATTGTTCCATCCTGTATGTGCCCAGAGACGCGATGGAAATTCAGGGCACCGCGCGCTACTACACGGTGTCGGCCGAGAGCGGGAATCAGGTAAGCCGCGGTTTCTGTGCGACCTGCGGGTCGCCGATGTTCATCCTGGCCGATCTGGTGCCGGACCTGCAGGGCGTGTGGGCCTCAAGCCTCGATGAGCCGGCGCAATTCAGTCCGGTCGTACAGGTCTGGTGCGCCAGCGGCCAGCCCTGGGGCACCCTGCATCCTGAACTGAATCGCATTGCGAAGGCGCCCAGTCCTGAGGAATTTGCAGAGATTCTTGCCGCAAGCGCGAGCGGTTAAACTTCCGGTCAAAGCGGCCAGGCCGCCGCTCAAGCGGCAGCGGCTATCGCCATTCCAGCAGGCTCTCGTCCCAGGCCGGGTGCGCTTCCAGCCCCAGCAAATTGGCAATCGTCGCGGCGAGATTCGACAAGCCTGCCGTCTCGGTCTGCCGCAGCGATAAGCCCGCGGCCGCTTTGCCGAACAGGATCAAGGGAACGGGATTCAGGGTGTGCGCGGTCTTGGCCTTGAATGATCCATCCTTGTGAGTGGCTGGCAGCCCCGTTTTTTTATCGAGTTCAAACATCTCGTCAGCATTTCCGTGGTCGGCGGTGATTAATGCCACACCGCCTGCGGCGTCGACGGCGCGCAACAATCGCCCCAGTGCCAGATCCAGCGCTTCGATGGCCATGGTCGCCGCCCTGAAGTCGCCGGTATGCCCCACCATATCGCCGTTCGCGAAGTTGCAGCGGAGGGTGCGGAAACGACCCGTTTGAAGCGCGGCGACCATCGCGTCGGTGATTTCGGCGGCCTTCATCCACGGGCGCTGTTCGAACGGCACCACGTCGCTAGGCACTTCCTGCCAGACCTCGCCTTCAAACTTGTTGGATCGATTGCCGTTCCAGAAATAGGTCACGTGGCCAAATTTTTGAGTCTCCGAGCAGGCGAACTGCGCGATGCCGCTGGCGGCAAACCATTCGCCCATCGTGTCCTGAATGGCCGGTGGCGCGACGAGGAACCGCTCGGGCAGGCGTAAATCACCGTCGTATTGCAGCATGCCGGCGTAGGTCACCTGCGGCCAACGCACGCGGTCGAACTGGTCGAAATGAGGCTCGACGAACGCGCGGGTGATTTCGATCGCGCGGTCGCCCCGGAAGTTGAAGAAGACTACCGAGTCGCCATTCTGGATGGTGCCGACGGCTTGCCCATCGCGGGCGATCACAAACGGTGGCAGGTCCTGATCGATAGTGCCCGGATGCAGCTCGCGCAGGCGCTTTACGGCCTCAATGGCGTCGTCAAACTGTGGCCCCTCACCCAACACATGGGTCTGCCAGCCTTTTGCCACCATCGGCCAGTTCGCGTCGTAGCGATCCATGGTGATGTGCTGGCGCCCGCCACCGGAAGCTATCCGCGCGTCGAAGCTGGCATCGTTAATCCCGGTCAGAAAAGCCTCGAAAGGTGCCAGATAATCCAGCGCGCTGGTTTCCGGCACGTCACGGCCATCGAGCAGCACGTGCAGTCGTAGCCTGTGCAGCCCTTCGGCCTTCGCGCGCTCGACCATGGCCCGCAGGTGATCGATGTGGCTGTGAACGTTGCCGTCTGAAAAGAGCCCGATTAAATGCAGCGTCCCGGCGCGCGCGCCTTCGACAATCTGCCGCCACGCCTCGCCCCGCCAGATGTCGCCGTTCGCGATGGCGGTTGCTACCAGCGCCGCGCCCTGCGCATATACCTGACCGGCGCCGATGGCGTTGTGGCCCACTTCAGAATTCCCCATATCGTCATCCGAGGGCATCCCAACCGCTTTACCGTGGGCGCGAAGCCGGATGTTGGGGCACTCTGCGAACAGGCGATCCAGCGTCGGTTTAACGGCGGCGGCGATCGCGCTGCCGACGGGCGTTTTGGGGAGGCCGTAACCATCCATCACGATGGTCACCACGGGCCCGGAAATCCCGGGGAATCCGGCGAGTTTTTTCAGCATGGGCGTTTCCTGCAAAGCATGGGGACGATCACCGGTAGGCCGGCGTTGGAGTGCCGGCGAGTATATCAACGGCACCCGCCAGATTTGGGCGGTCCGGCGCCAGACCGTTCAGCGCCGGGACGTCCGCCTGTTCACGCCCCAAAAATGTGGTGCTCAAAATGCACCATCCCACGTTCACCGTCCGGCCCTTCCAGCACACAGGGGAACTCGGTGGGCCCGAGTCGCCGCTCCGCCGGCAGGCGGGTAAGACCGGCGCGGCCCAAAGCGGCGCCTTGCGGGTAGCGGTCGACTTCCACTACCGGCCCAGTGCCGCGCCAGACGCCAGCGCTGCCGCCGTCGTTCCAGCCGCCGTAGTAGCCCAGGCCTTGCACGTCGGCCGGGGTGCCGGCGGCCTGAATGTGGTAGTCCCGCCAGCGGCCACTCCCATCCATCAACGAGAACTCGCCACCGACAACGTTCTTGGTGCCCGGCGCATAGACCAGCGAGTGGCGGACCGCCGTGAGTCGAACGCGCCGCCCGTCGGGAAAGTCGAGGCAGCCTTCGAAATCGAGCGTCGTCCCGTCACGGGCTTCATGTGTATTGAAAAATCCGGTGTAGGCGTCGGTCGCGAAAGGGGCCCAGATGCGAAAGTGCCGATGGTCTATTTCGTCCTCGTCGCGTTCAATCCCGCCGCTGGTGATTTTGGGCCCCATGCCAGCCCGGACGCCCCAGCTATGGTCGCGGATCGCGGTCCACCCTTCGGCGCTCACCGCCTCGCCGTCGCGCGTGATGTGGCCGCTGGCAGCACAAATCTGCGTGTAGCGCACCATGTCGTGAATCAGTTGACCGTAACGCCGAAACCGGTACGGCGCTTCCAGAAACGGCGCGGCGCGCGCCTCAAAGCGGAGGTCAAAGGTAAACCCAGCCCCGGCCTCCTCCAGATGCAGACGAATTTCCTGCAGCGGCCGGACGATCTCCAGACGCAGCGGCCCGACTTCCAGCGCGGTGCTGTGTGGGCGTAACACGCGCGAGGCGCGCAGCACGCGCTGCTCACCGGCCCGCGACAGCCCTGCAAAGCCGTCCATCACATTCATATTCGGATGGAGCCGAATCCCGGCGACCACGTACCAATCGTCAGCAAAGGCGGCGCAAAAATAGCCGTCGTTAAAGTGGACATCCGACGTGAAAGGGATCGCGAACGGCGTGGGATGCTGATGGAAAGGATAGTCGTCGAAATCGCCGATTTTCATGGGGTGAGCTCCTGCGTGACCAGCCTGCGGCAGCGGCCATGATAGCCGCACCGATGCAAGCCGGCCGCCGCCCCCGAAATCGGCGACAATCCAAGCCTCGCCGCATCGGCTTCCCTAGCAGTCTTCGCCATGTTCACTCCGCTCCTCACCCTGATCCAGCACGACGCCCTGCTGTCCGCCCGTGCCCAAGGCCTGACGAGCATCGACTGCACGCTGGATCTGGACCGCTCGCACACGACGGTGAGCATTGGCGCCTCGCACTGGTCGTGGCAGGGCAATGACTATCCCTACCTCGAGCGCTGCAAAGACCGCACGATTTACTACTGGACGGGAGAAGACTTCGCCCCGGTACAGCGTTACGGCACT
>Ga0255126_1001113_pt1 | contig 10951 bp, 8 predicted proteins | sample Law_Miss_RepA_8d_FD_188556 | JGI IMG/M metagenome (GOLD analysis project Ga0255126, IMG submission 188556) | Freshwater microbial communities from St. Lawrence River, New York, United States - Law_Miss_RepA_8d | ecosystem: Environmental > Aquatic > Freshwater > River | place: USA: New York... | reverse complement strand
CTCTCGCCCTATGTCCAGCAGCACGCAACGCCTCGGCGTCGGGATCATCGGCAGCGGTTTCATGACGCGTTTCCACCTGCAGTCGTGGGTGGCGGTGCGCGACGCCGACATCCTGGGCCTGTGGAGTCCCAACGCCGCGCACGCGGCCGATACCGCCGCCTACGCCCGCTCGCTCGGCGTGGGTCCGGCGCGCGCCTACGGCTCGATCACCGAGATGGTGGCCGATCCCGCGATCGATGCCCTCTGGATCTGCGGTCCTAACCACAAGCGCGTCGAGAACCTCGAGGAGATCGTGGCCGCGCTGGAGTCGGGCCGGGGTAAACTCAGGGCGGTTGCCTGCGAGAAGCCCCTGGCGCGCAACGTCGCGGAGGCGCGGCGCTGCGTGGAGCTGATCCGGCGCGCGGGCGTGCTGCACGGCTACCTGGAGGACCAGCTCTTCATTCCCGCCCTCGTGAAGGGTCGCGCGCTCGCCTGGGCACGCGGCGCCTCGATCAGCGGCCGGCCCTATCTCGCGCGTTCGGCGGAGGAGCACAGCGGTCCGCACATGCCGTGGTTCTGGCAGGGAAATCTCCAGGGCGGCGGCGTGCTCAACGACATGCTGTGCCACAGCGTGGAGGTCGCGCGCAGCCTGCTCACCGACCCGGCCAAGCCGCGCTCAAGCGTGCGGCCGGTGAAGGTCACGGGCCATATCCACAGCCTGAAGTGGTCGCGGCCCGAGTACGCCGAGCAGCTGCGGAAGACCATGGGCCCGGAGGTGGATTACACCCGCCGGCCGTCCGAGGACTTCGCGCGCGCCACCGTGGAGTTCGTCGATGACGAGGGCCGCCCGCTGATCGCGGAGGCCACCACCTCGTGGAGCTTCGTCGGCCCCGGCCTGCGGCTGAGCATGGAGCTGCTCGGACCGGAGTATTCCTTCTCCTATAACTCGCTGAACGCCGGCGCGCAGCTCTTCCTCAGCCGGCGGGTCACCGGCCGCGCGGGCGAGGACCTCGTCGAGAAACAGAACGCCGAGCAGGGTTCGATGCCGCTCGTCGGCAACGAGGCCGCCGAGTACGGCTACGAGGCCGAGAACCGCCACTTCGTGCGCTGCTTCCTCGAGGGTCGCCAACCGGAGCTCGGCTTCGAGGCCGGCCTCGAGGTCGTGGAGCTGCTGATGACGGCCTACATGAGCGCCGAGCAGGGCCGCACGCTTCCGTGGAAACCGGAGGGCTTGGAGACCTTCGTCCCCGCCGTCGCGCGGGGCGCGTGGAAACCCTGAGGTTCAGGGCCGTCGGGCAAGCCCCGACGCAGCCCGGAGGAGTGCGGTCGCGTTTGAAGCCTTGGAGATTCGAGCCGCGGGGAGGCGCGCCGCCTTGTCGGGCTGCACGCCGGCTTCCGGGCCGGTTGACGCCTACGCCCCGTACTTGGTGATCTTTGGAGAGTAGTACACGACGCTTCTCGCCCCTTGCGCGATCTGCTGGGTGGTCGGCAGCAAGTCCTCGATCCACTCGAACCGGTGGGTGACAAAGTGCTTCCACTCCGAAAGCGGGATATCGATCACGGAGCCCTTGAGTTGGACGAACTCCAAGCCGTCATCGCGGAGTTCGTGCCGCAGGCGCTCCACGGCGACCGGGGCCGATTTGGCGAAGAGGAACGCGTAGAAAATGTAGGTTTCCCGCGGGTTCTCCCCGCTTTCCGTTCGCTTCACCGCGGCGAGCGGCACCGCGAAGATGTGCTCCTCGGGTTGCGCGGAACGGGGCGGCTCAGCGGAGCGAAGGCGGAGGAAATCAAGCAGCCCCATGGACGGTGCGCATCATTGCTCGGGAGGATAGGTCAGCGTCCGTCCGGAGGAGAAGACCCGGCCCTTCAGGAAGCTCTCCGTGATTTTCACCGGGGAGTTCGGCAGCAGTAAAAATCTTCGTAGCCCCGAGGTGCGCCACGCGCTGATGTCGTGCTGGGTGGCGACATCCAGGGAGTGGGAGGCGTAGCCGGCCTTCACCAGCATATCGACCGTCACGAATTTTTTCCCGGCTCCATCCTCCATGAAGTAGCGCTCCTTGGCGTCGTAAAGCTGGCGGAGGGTGTTGAGGACGAGCGTCTCCTCCGACTTGCTTTTGATGTGCAGGAGGGCGGGCACGGCGATCGCGCTGAGGATGCCGATGATCAGCACGACGGTCATGATCTCGACCAGCGTGAAGCCGCCGAGGGTTCGGGCGGACGGTTTCAAGCGGCCTCCTTCTTCGGTCGGGCGGTGAAGGCGAGGTAGAGCCCGGCCGTGACCAGCACGATGGTGAGGATGCGCAGGGCGACCATCGGCAGGTTCACGGACCATTCCATCGGCACCTGCCAGGCGTAGTACAGGCTGTGCTCCAAGCGGCCGCGGGCGGTTTCCTGGTAAACCGGAGGGTGAATCCAGATCCAGGCGAGCGTGTTGCATCCCATGCAAAGGATGACGCGTTGGACGATAGTCATGGCGTGGATGATTGTTGCGACCAAATCGCGCGGATTCTCCACGCACGAGGATTTTCTCCGGGCGCCCCGGCGCGTTTTTGGGTTCGTGTCCGCCGACCGCCCCGTGCAGACGGGGAGCAATTACCACCAATCCCATGACCTCACCCCGGACCCCCCGCGGCTCGCTCTTCACGATGATGGCGCTCGAGTTTTTCATCTGGGGCGCGTGGCTGCCGCTCATCTTCGGCTACCTGCCGAGCCTCGGCTTCACGCCCGGCCAGCAGGCCTGGATCCTCAACGCCTTCCCGGTCGCCTCGATCGTCGGGATGTTCTTCAGCAACCAGTTCGCCGACCGTAATTTCTCCGCGGAGAAGTTCCTCGCGTTCTCCCACCTCGTCGGCGGGCTCGCGATCCTCGGCTGCGCCTTCACCCGCGACTTCTGGCCGTTCTTCCTGCTGATGCTCGTGCACTGCCTGCTCTACGTGCCGACCATCTCCATCACGAACTCGATCGCCTTTGCCAACATGCGCGATCCGGCGAACGAGTTCGGCCTCGTCCGCATGGGCGGCACCATCGGGTGGATCCTAGCCGCCTGGCCGTTCACCTTCATCCTTGTCGACTGGGCCAAGGTCGACGCCGCCAATGCGCAGGGCTTCGTCAACTGGCTCGGCACCGTCCTCAACTCGGGCCTCACCGGCGACGCGCTCAAGAACGCCACGCGCTACACGTTCATCGTGGCTGGGGTGGCCTCGCTGGTGCTCGCCGCCTTCAGCCTCACGCTTCCGCACACGCCGCCGCGCAAGCCCACCGAGGGCGGCGCCAAGCTCGCCTGGCTCGAGGCGTTCAGCCTGCTCAAGCATCCTTTCGTCCTCGTGCTCTGGCTGGTCACGCTCGTCGATTCCTTCGTCCACAACTGCTACTTCAACTGGACCGGGGTCTTCCTCGGCACCGCACCCTCGGCCGGCGGCGTGGGCATTCCCGGCAACTGGATCATGCCGGTGATGAGCATCGGGCAGATCGCGGAGATCCTCACCATGTTCGTCCTCGGCGCGACGCTCCGCCGCTTCGGCTGGCGCACCACCATGATCGTCGGCGTCCTCGGCCACGCCGCGCGCTTCGCGGTCTACGCGTTTGTGCCGCAGAGCGCCGCCGCTATCATCCTCATCCAGGTGCTCCACGGCATCTGCTACGCGTTCTTCTTCGCCACGGTCTACATCTTCGTCGACGCGTACTTCCCGAAGGACATCCGCACCAGCGCGCAGGGGCTGTTCAACGTCCAGATCCTCGGGATCGGCGCCCTCCTCGCCAACTCGATCTGCCCGTGGCTCATCCAAAGCGTTTACACGGTGAAGGACGTGACCGACTTCCGCGGGCTCTTCGTGGTGCCGCTGGTCATCGCCTCCGCGGCCGCCCTGGCCCTCGCGTTGTTCTTCCGCCCGCCGCCGACCCCCGCTTCCGGCGGGGCCGTCGCCGCGCCGCATTGAGTAAGTTGCCGTCGTGGTGACTCGCCTGTTCCTGCTGGCGCTCGCGCTCGCGGCCGGCGCGCGCGCCGGCCGCGTGGAGCTCGTCGCCGGCGGATCCGAGGACCGCACCGGCATCCCGGCGGTGCAGGCCGCGCTGCGCGAGCCGTTCGGCGTGGAGTTTGACGCCGTTGGCAACCTCTACCTCGCCGAGATGGTGAGCGGGAACCGCCTGCTGCGGATCGACCCGCGCGGCATCCTCACCCACCTGGCCGGGGATGGTACGGTTGGTGACGCCGGCGACGGCGGGCCCGCGCTCGCGGCCCGATTCAACGGACCGCACAACCTCGCCGTGCTGCCGGATGGCGACGTTCTGCTCGGCGACACTTGGAACGGTCGTGTGCGGCGCTTCCACGCCGGCTCCGGCACGGTGTCGTCGCTCCCCGGCTTCAACGTCCCGCCCCCCGCGGCCCGCACCAACGGGCCTTATTGCATCACCCTCACACCCGACGCCCGCGAACTGGTGATCGCCGACCTGCGGCGCGTGCAGGTGCTGAACCTCGCGACCAGTCGTTTGCGCGTGGTCGCCGGCAACGGGAAGAAAGGCGTGCCGGCCGACGGCGCCATGGCAGCGGACGCGCCTCTCGTCGATCCGCGCGCCGCGGCCTACGACCGGCGCGGCAACCTCTACATCCTCGAGCGCAACGGCCACGCGCTGCGCGTCGTCGGCCCCGACGGGCGCATCCGCACCGTGGTCAACGCCACCGGCGCCAAGGGGGCGACCGGCGACGGTGGGCCCGCGTTGGCGGCGACGCTCAACGGGCCGAAGCATCTCTGCATCGACCGGGATGACGCGGTGCTTATCGCCGACGCCGAGAATCATCTGGTGCGGCGGTACTCGCCATCGACCGGCTTGATCACGCGGGTTGCCGGCACCGGGAAAAAAGGCGCCGCCGGCGTCGGCGGACCACCGGAGGAATGCGAGCTCAACCGGCCGCACGGCGTGACCGTGCACCGCGACGGCGCGCTCTATATCACCGACAGTTACAACCATCGCGTGCTCCGTATCGTGCCGTAGGCGCGACCGATTGCGGCGCTGGCGGCGCGGGGATATTTTTCCCGTGCCATGATCGACATCATCAGGAAAACGCTGCTCGCCGGGGTCGGCGCGGCGGTGGTTACCCGGGAAAAAGTGGAGTCCGCGCTCGGGGAATTCGTACGGCAGGGAAAGGTCTCTTCCGCCGAGGCGCGTGAGATGGCCGGCCGGATCGCCGACGAGGGCCGGCAGGAGTTCGACCGGATGGCCGGGGAGCTGGATGCGACGCTGCGGTCGCGGTTGGACGGCGTGGACGGCCTTGCGCAGCGCCGGCTCGAGGCCTTGGAGGCGCGGGTGGCCGCGTTGGAGAACGCGGCGGCGGCCGTCGCAAACCGGGAGGCCGACGCGCTCGGGGAACCGCTTCGCGATTGACCGTGCCGGGAGCCCTGCAACGGGCGGTGCGCGCGAACGAGATCCTTGCGGTGCTGGCCCGGCACGGCTTCGCCGAGGCGTTCGGCCGGCTCGGGCTTACGCCGCGCCGGTGGGCCGGGTCGGCCGCGGCACCGGCACGTTCGACGGGCGAGCGTCTCCGGCTTGCCGCAGAGGAGCTCGGGCCGGCGTTTGTGAAGCTGGGACAACTTTTGTCGGCGCGGCCGGATATCGTGCCGCACGAGATTCTGCTGGAGTTGCGCCGGCTGCAGGACCACGTGCGGCCGTTGCCCTTCGCCGAGTTGCGGCCGGTGCTCGCCGCCGGGTTGGGCCGCGATCCGGGGGAGGTCTTCGCCGAGCTCGACGAACAGTCGGCGGCCGCCGCCTCGCTGGCGCAGGTCCACTTCGGCCGGCTGGTCTCGGGTGAGGCGGTGGCGGTGAAGGTGCGGAAACCCGGGATCCGCCGCCGGCTGGAAACGGATCTCGATCTTGCAGGGCGGTTCGCCGCACGGCTGCAGTCCCATGTGCCGGCGCTGCGCTCGATCGATCTCGCGGGCGCGTTGGCGGAGTTGCGCGCGGGTGTCCTGCGGGAGCTGGATTTCCGCCACGAGGCGCGGCACCAGGCGTTTTTCCACGCGCGGTTCCCGGGCGACGGGCCGGTCTTCGCGCCCCGCGTCTACGCGGAGCTCTCCTCCGAGCAGGTCCTCGTCATGGAGCGGGTCGACGGCCTGCCGGTCGCCGCGGCGGTGGCGCTACCGCTCGCCGCGCGCCGGCGGCTGGCCGCGGCGGGGGCGGACGCCCTGCTTCGGCAGGCTTTCCTCTTCGGGTTCTTCCACGGCGACCCGCACGCGGGAAATCTGCTCGTAACGCGTGACGAGCGGCTGTGTTTCCTCGATTGGGGACTCACCGGACATCTCACCCCTCGCCTGCGGGCGGCGCTGGCTGACTTCTGGACGGCCGCCGTGGCGCAGGATGCGGAGGCCCTGGTTCGTGTAGCCTCGGAGATCGCGCCCGAGGACTCGCGGCCCGACGCGCGCGGGCTGGAGCGCGAGGTCGCGCTGGTGTTGCGCGAGGAGCTCGACTTCGTGTCCGGGCGTCCGGCGCTCGGCCGGGCAATGGTGCGGCTGCTGTTCGTGTTCGGGCAGGGAGGTATCCCGCTATCGCGCGAATACGCGTTGCTGGCCAAGGCGCTGCTTTCGATCGAGGAGACCGGCCGACTGCTTGATCCCGGCTTCGATCTGCGTCCGCACGCCGCGCCGGTGCTGCGGGAGCTGCGGCGCGAGCGTACGGGCGCGCGGGCGATCGTGCGCCGGACACGCGACGCGGCGCGGCACCTTCTTCCGGGCCTCGGCGGGTTGCCCCTGGAGCTGGCTCGGCTGGTGCGCCGGCTCGGCCACGATAACCTCGCGATCAACCTCCATCACCGCGGGCTCGGCGAACATGACGACGCGATGAAGGTCGCCGCCAACCGCATCGCGCTCGGCGTGATCATCGGGTCGCTGATCATCGGGTCCTCGCTCGTTGTCACCACGGGCGCGACCCCCAGGTTGTTCGGCCTTCCCGCACTCGGGGTCGTCGGCTACCTGATCTCCGCTCTGCTCGGGCTGCGCGTGGTCTGGGATATCATCCGGCACGGACGGCACCAGTGAGGCGCTCCGGCCCTTGTGCCTGGGGCGTTTTTTTAGGGCTGACGCCACAACGGCCGCAAGGAGGCGAACAAGTCGCAAGAGGAGGGCCGGTGGTGGCTGTAGCCGAGGCTGTTTGCCTCGGATGAGTCGAGGGCTGTTGCCGAAAGCGGCGCGTGAATTCCCCGGAATTTTTAACCGCGGATGGCGCGGATGGCGGAAGAAGCGGCCGATGGCTTTCCGGGCTTCGCGACCGTTCTTTTTCAACTCCGACTCAGGGCGGCTTGCTGCTTGAAACCGCTTGCGCCGGATAGCGTGCGGCGTCCTCTTCGCGCCTCGCACACCATGTCTGAAATTCCCTCTTCCCCCGCGCCGGCGCGCAAGCGCTGCGGTTGCGGCAACACCAAGGATGCCGGCGGTTTTTGCGACGGCTCGCACGCGAAGCCCGCGCCGGCACCGGTTCGCAAGGCCTGCGGTTGCGGCCGCACGCAGGACGCGCAGGGCAATTGCGACGGCTCCCACGCCAAGCGGCCCTGAGGCCTTTGCCGGTGCTCACCCGTGGGTGGTGAGCGCGGCGGCTGGACGGGAAAGCCGCGCGACGGCGTCGACGACCAGCCCCGCCGCAGCCTCGAGGGACACTCGCTCAAGGTTGATCACGTAATCGTAGGCGGCGGGGTCGGCGATGTTCGCGCTGAAATTCGCCTTCACGTAGCGCCTGCGGGCGGCGTCGCGATGGGCGTTCCACGCGCTGGCCTCCGCCAGATCGACCCCGCGACGGCCGGCGGCGCGGGCATCCCGGTAAGCCTCCCGGGCGACCAACCTCACATGCACGCCGCCGGGTAGGTCGGCGGTGGCGAAGTTGGCGCCCCGACCCAGCAGGATGGCATGGCCGCCGCGGGCGATGCGACGGATCAGCTCGTTGGTTTTACTGACGAGCATCCAGAGGCTGGGGTGCAGGCCGACAATCTCCCCGATCGTGGCGTTGAACTCGGAGACCCGGTCCTCCGGGAGAAACCGGGCGAGGTGCGGGGGAAGCTGGTTGGTGCGCAACATCTCGTCGATAAGGTTGGCGCTGTAGACGCTCCACGAGTGGTCGTTCCCCGATGACAGCAAAGGCACGAGCATCTCCGCGAAGGCGTTCCCCCCGAGTCCTGATTCGCGTGAGATGGTGACGAACGGCCCGAGCGGAACGGGGTGAATCTCGTGGCCGGCGTGGGTGAGCTGGATGTTGAGGTAGGACGTGGCGTGCTGCAGGTGCGAGGAGGCGGGAATCATGGCGCGCCGGCGCGCCGCCCGGTTGATCCGGGGGGCGGCCGTGCTCCAATTTAACCCGTGCCCCACGCCCCGCTGGGCGGATCTTGCGATTTCCGGATCAGGTCCGGGTTTGGTCGGGCCGATCACGACAGGGATTGGCTCTGTGGGGTGCGTACTCCGGCCCCAAGCCGATTTTAATGGGTTCTTGGGACGCAGAGTAATGGAAAGTAAGAAAAACAGTCTATAAATTTGCGATAGCATCTTCTAACTCGGTTTAAGGCAGGGGCTTTTCGTCCCTCTCCGCTCTCCGCCAAACCGTCCAAGCTGCGCTCCCGAGGTAGCCGTCTGATTTCCCCGAAGAAATGCCCCAAAAAAGATTCCCGCTCAGTGCGCGGTCGAACGCCTGAATCCCATGCTGATCTTGGAAATTCCCGGGATCGTCGTTTCAGCGTTCATCGGGTTTTTCTGCATAACGTGGTTTTTTGACCGTAATTATGAGGATAAACACAAGGCCTTCTGTCCCCGGCGTTGCTCCCTTAAGGTTCTGGTCCTCATCTTTGGCGTAGGATCCCTGGGGCTCGCTGTGTATCTGTCGGTGCCCGACATGAAGGCCCGCATTGGGAGCGTGAAGTGGCCACCTCCTGAGTTCCCATTGTCATCGGAGGCAACACGCGTTTTTGCGCGCTGTTTGCCCGCTTGCCCGTCCGCAACGTCCCGGGAGCCGACTATTTCCCCCGGCCCGCCGGCAACCACTGCACGGCGTCGATCACCACATAGCCGTCGGTGCCGGCGTTGGCGATCTCGACGTGGCCGCCCCGGCCCGCCTCGAAGCGGAATTCGCCCACCGGCTCGAAGAGGTCCTCGAGGGCGGGTTTGCGCCGCTGGTTGAGCATGAGGCGGGTCTCGCCGTCGGCGTGGCGGATGACCACCGGCACGTTGGTCGCGCGGTTGGCGTTGTGGGGGTAAGCGATGCGCACCTGGTAGCGGCCGGCGGTGGGCAGATCCGGGGTGAAGCGTGCCGACTCCCCGCCCTTGTTGGCGTTGTTGTCGTGGTGGTAGCCGGCGTCGACGTAGACCGGGTGGGCCGAACTTCCGCGGTCGAAGCCGCGGCGCTCCGCGTCGAGGTCATCGACCACGATGCCCGGCAGGTTGCTGCGCGGCTTGCGTGTGACGGGCGTGATCGGCGGGCTCTCGAAGTCGAGCACCTGGCCGTCCGCGAGCAGGCGCGCCTGGAGGCGCGCGGGGTCGATGTCCTGCACGTTCACCCCCTGCTCAATCGCTTGCACGGCGGCGGTGGCGGCGCTTTGCCCGAGCACCATGAACACCGGCTCCATGCGGATGCTGCCGTAGGCGATGTGCGACGCGCTCAGGCAGACCGGCACGAGCAGGTTGACGCTCTCGGCCGCGCGGGGGCGGATGCTGCGGAAACTGATCGGGTAGGGGCGGACGCGCACCTGCACGTCGCCTTCGTTGCGGACGACCCCGTCCTTCGTGACGTAGCGCTGCACATGGTGGGAATCCATGTTGTACGCGCCCATGCCGACGCTGTCCGAAACGACCTCGGCGCGCACGCAGTTGCGCTCGGTCATGACGTGGTCGCCGATCATGCGGCGGGCCTCGCGCACGTAGAGCTGCCGCGGCCAGTGGTCATTGTCGGTGAACTCATCGCGGGCGAGGCCGATGCGCTGGAACTCGGCCCGCACTTTTTCCGGCACGCGGGGGTGGTTGGCCAGCGTCCACATCAGGCCTTTCTGCCAGTCGATGTGCGCTTGGCGGATGCGCTCGCGCTCGGCGTGGCTGGCCTCGGGGTAGGCCCAATTCTGGCCGATGAAGTCGGTGCTGATGGCGTAGTTGTTGTTCGTGTCGGTCTTGCGGTTGGGCATCCAGACCGGGTTCCACGGGACGCGAGAGTCTCCGGCCTCGAAGTTGCGCAGCAGCAGCTCATACCAACGCGGATCGTAGTTGGCGGGCTTCTCCCACGCGCGGCGGTTTTCCGGAACGTCGGTGGTGCAAAGGCGGAAGTTGTAGGCCTGCACTTTGCGGTCGCCGGAAAACTCCTCCCCCGGACCCTCCGCGTTGATGCCGGGCAGGAGCCCGCTGGAAGGATCGCCGGGCTTCACGTAAGGGTCGACCGGCCGGATGAACTGGTGGCTTACGGCGCGGCCCGCCTGCACGCCGTTCAGCGTCTCGCCGTAGGTGGCGTTCGCCTCGCGACCGACGTGGTAGCTCACGCCGGCCCGCGCCATCAGGTCACCCTCGTAAGTGGCGTCGATGAACATCCGTCCGGTGAAGGCGCGGCCGCTCTCCATCACGATGCGTTTGATGCGCGCGCCGTCCTTCAAGACCCCGCGGCCGGGGGCGAGGTCGAGGCGCTCGCCGAGGACGACCGTCACGCGGGGGCCCGCCTCGCGCAGCAGTTCGTCGTAGACCTTGAGCGCGACGTGCGGCTCGAACGTCCACATGGTCGTCTCGGCGGCGTCGTTTGCCGAGCCGCGGCGGTTCACGTACTCCTCGCGTTTCTGCCGGGGCCACGCGGCTGGCTGCTGGTAGTGTTTCCAGACGCGACCGTAGAACTCCCGCGAGAGGCCGCCGATGGCGCGCTTGTTGCCGATGTCGGTCGCGCCCAATCCGCCGGTGGTCAGGCCGCCGAGGAAGCGGGTGGGCTCGACGAGCACGGCGGTGCGCCCCATGCGTGCCGCCTGCAGCGCGGCGGCGAC
>Ga0255126_1001111_pt1 | contig 10966 bp, 6 predicted proteins | sample Law_Miss_RepA_8d_FD_188556 | JGI IMG/M metagenome (GOLD analysis project Ga0255126, IMG submission 188556) | Freshwater microbial communities from St. Lawrence River, New York, United States - Law_Miss_RepA_8d | ecosystem: Environmental > Aquatic > Freshwater > River | place: USA: New York... | reverse complement strand
TCGGCCCAGTAATTGGGTTGCCGCCAGTCGGTCCCCCTCAGAGGCTTTGCCATTCAACAAAAGTTTGCGCGATTGCCCCACCAGTTCCTTCAGTGCATCACTCACCTCGGGGCCCAGCTTGTCTAGTCGATTATTGGTGCCATCCAGTGCTGCCAGAAGTGGTCCGGCGCGGCCTACTGGATCACCGGAGGGGCCATTGGCAATCGGTAAAAGCACCGCCAGTGCCAGTTGTTTCAGGGCCAATTCGTTGGAGGCAACCGCTTCAGCCAACCTTCCAAAAAAAGCTGGTGAAGGAATGGGCTGCGCCTTAAGGGCCGCCTGGGCGAAAGCCCCAAGAGTTTCAGTATGCGTGCCGCTGAGTGCCGCGCTTACCAAAAAGGTGTCTTCCGAGCCTTTGCCTGCAGCCTGTCCCAAGGCTTGTGCCGCAGTGGCATCTTTCCATTCGCCCAGCGACAGCACCGCTTGCAGTCTGGTGCCGGCATCCTCATCGGTCGCTAGGGAGATTAATGCATCCCGCACAGAGGGAGAAGGTGCCAGGTTGCCAGCCAAACGTGCCGCCTGCCGACGCACCCCGGGGTGCGGGTCGGCCAAGGTTTTAATGACTAGCGATTCTTCCAAAGTGCCAAGTTGCGCAAGCGTGGCCAACGCCTGCAACCGCACCAAACCTTGTGGATGATTGAGAACCAATTTTCGCAAAGGCTGGTTAGCCCCGGCATCTTTGCGCCATAGCAACTGCTGCATGGCCCGGTCCCGTTCAGCAGCACTAGGGCTTGCCAGTTGATCCACCACGGTGGCCAGTGGGGCCACAGCCAGGTTGATTATGGGCCGGGGTGTTCCGTTTGCTGGCCGCAGTCGATAAATGCGGCCAAGATTTGAACCTGCCCGCGTGTCGATCTTTTCCAAATCCTCGCTCGGGATCCAGCGCGGGTGTTCAATCAAAAACCGGTACATGTCCACCACATAAAGGCACCCATCCGGACCGGCCTTTATCTGCACAGGCCGGGCCCACGGGTCACTCGATGCCATGAACGAATGATCAGCCTCAGAGCTTGGCCGGTACCCGCCAAAGCTGCTCCCCTCAGGCTTCAATTCCAACCTATGAACCAAGTGGTGCACAGGCTCACAGGTCAAAAGACTTGTGGCATATTCTGTGCCTAGTAGCGTGTCCTCATAGATGCCAATGCCACACGCCGAGGTGACAGCCCCCACCGGGCCCGAAAGCTTGAACATCTGCACCTTGCCTGAAGGGATGAGGCGATTTGCTGCATCGTTGGCAGCCACCGCCTTGGTCACCTGTGGGTGGCGGATGGTTGCGTTGCGGCGCAAATACTCATCGGGCAAGGCCAGGTGCCATGCCAATACCGAATTGTCGCAGCCAAACCAGTTGCCCACCGCATCGCGCAGGCGGCCTTGTTGGGTGCGCCCGGTCGCAGGTTCAATGGCACCCGTATCGGGCTGGATGCGGAAGTCGCGGTCGCCCAGGTCGAGAATTTTGCCCGTCTTGTGGCTTTTGATCTTGCCGCCAAACAGGCCGCAACTGCCATGTAGCCAACCGTCCAGGCCTGGAACCAGCGAATTCACCCGCGCCTGATAGTTGCCAGTGCCAAAGCCGCTGTAAAGTTTCTCAACCACATCGGCTTTGCCATCTTGGTTGGTGTCCCGCGCCAACAAAATATCAGGGGCGGCGCAGATCAGCACACCATCACGCCAGGCGGTCACGCCAGTGGGGAAGGCGATGTTGTCAACCAAGACTGTTGATTTGTCGTATTGTCCATCGCCATTGGTGTCTGTCAGCCGTCGAACCACGCCGCCTGGTTGGTAGTCGCCGTTCATGCCCAGTGGGTAGTCGCGCATTTCGGCAACCAGGAGGGCGCCATCAGGCGCGAAATCTATCGCCACCGGGCTTTGCACCAAAGGCTCGCTGGCCACCAATTCCAAACGGGTGCCTTTGGGCACACTCCAAGCCGCTAGCGCTTGCTTGGGTTCTTTGGCTTGTGTTCCCTGGGTTTTGCTTGTGTCTACCGTCTTTGCCTTGAAATCGGCCAATAAGGGCTTTTCCACTGAGGCAATGATTTTGTTTTCCAGGCCCGGGCGAAATGGGGCCGGTTGGTCATAGTAGGTCATCGCCCCGCCACCTTCGTATCCGCCTTCCTGGACAATGCGCTCCGAGGGAATGTAGCAGGGTGAGTCGTTCGTGTACGCGTTGATCCACAACCGCTTGGCATCCAGCTCTTTCTTCAGCCGAATCGAGTAATCAACCACCACTTCACCAGGCAAAAACACCATGGCCAGTTCGTTGCCAAAGTTCCAGGTTTGCACCATGTAATCAAGGGCCACGCGCAGTTTTTCGCCCTTGTCCAACCGGGCAAGTTGTGTGCGCGCATGATGGCCGATGTAGTCATGCTTTTGCGCCCGCACTTCAAAATCCGCCCGAGTGGGGTGGCTGGTGAAGTCGAGAGAAACGGTCTCCAGCCTGGCGGTAGTGGGCGGGCCCAGCGGGTCAAGCCCCACCCGAATCACCCGCTCCACTTCCTTGCCAATTTCCAGTCCCTGACGCGAAGCGACATCTACCTTGTCGCCAGTCACCCCTGAAGTTGGGTTGCTGTCAGCCCCGCAACCAATGCTCACAAGTGCCACCGCGCCGGGAAAAGCGTCCTCAATTGCCTGCTGTGCATGGCCGGGCCAGTCGCCCCCCACCCTGTTGTGTGACAAAGTCACAGCATGGCAGGCGTAGGTGGCCCAGATGCCGCGAATTTTGCCGGTAGCGGGATCCCTTGCCGCTAGCACAGGTAGATCATGGTCCACCGGCCCACCCTTGGTTCGTCGGTTCATGGCAAAGCCAACACTACCCACTGTCCAGCCGAGCTGACACTTGCGGCGATCTGCCAGCGCCGCCAGCACCACCTTTTCCAATTTGTCGGTGAACTCGATGGTGTATTGCCGGATGTGTTGCAAATGGTCGGGCGGGATCGGCTGGCCAAACAGAGTGGGACAAACACCTTCCAGCATGGGGGCGGTGTGGGTGTGCGACGCTGCGATAGCGAACCGCTCGCTGGTGATGCCGCTTCCCTTCAACCTCTCCAGTAAACGGTCGCGGATGGCCAAGGAGCAGCCCAAATTGTCAACAGTCACAACAACAAACGGCTGTTCATCACCCAGGGCCATGGCCTTGGCCCAGACACGCTGCTGCACCCCTTCCGATTCGGTCCGCCGGAAGCCAAACCCGCTCAAACGCACTGGATAAGCTGGGGTGATATCCTGTTTGGCAAATCCGGCAACAACCAGTGGTTGGTCTTTGGCAGTGGTGGCAAACGCCAGGCTCATCACAAGATGGGAAATGAGCACGCACGGCATGGTTGGCACCCGTATAAGGTAGATGAACTTAGTTTAAGTTTAATGCTTTTGGCTGCTTGGCTCAAGAAGCTTGCGCTGCTCGATATTCAACTCGATGGTCAGTGTGAAAACAGTTTGATGGAGGTGGCCCATGAATCTTTGGCTTTTGGCTTCAGTCATCCATGGTTTGGGTTATCCGCTCGCTGAAAACAAGGCTGCAGTCAGCCGTCCAAACATTCTTTGGGTGGTGGTGGATGACATGTCTGCCAACTTGGGCTGTTATGGCGAGAAAACCATCCAGACCCCCCATCTCGACCGCCTGGCCTTTGAGGGCACCCGGTTTGCCAACGCATATACCACCTGCCCGGTCTGCTCGCCCTGCCGCAGCGCCTTAATTACTGGCATGTACCAGACCACTTTGGGCGCACAGCATCACCGCAGTGGTAGGGGCATACCCATCGAGTTGCCCAAGGGTGTGCAGCCCGTTCCGGTTCTCTTTCGCCAAGCCGGGTACCACACCTGTATAGGCAATGGAGTTGCTGGCAACAAAGCATTGGGAAAAACCGATTACAACTTCGTCTGGGACAAAGCGATGTACGACTCAGCCGACTGGGCCGACCGCAAACCCGGCCAGCCTTTCTTCATGCAAGTACAACTCCCAGGCGGCAAACTGCGCGATGGCAACGGCTGGATGGGTTTGGAAAAACGCATGCAAAGTCGAAGGACAAAGCCAGAAACGGTCACACTGCCGCCCCACTATCCCGATGACCCGGCTATTCGACGCGACTGGGCGTTCTATTTGGATGCTGTGCGCGAAACAGATGCGGCTGTCGGCCGCCTGATGGCAAGATTGCAACAAGAAGGCCTGCTGGCAAACACGCTAGTTATCTTTGTTACCGACCACGGTATCAGCCACGCGCGTGGCAAACAGTTTCTCTACGACGAGGGGACCCATGTGCCAATGATCTTTCGCGGCCCAGAAGTGAAGGCTGGCGGAGTGCGGAAAGATTTGGTGGCCCTGATCGACTTAGCCCCCACCTCACTTGCCGCCGCTGGCATTCCCATTCCAGAATGCATGCAGGGGAAAAACATCTTGGCTGCAGGCCACACCCCGCGTTCCGAAATTTTTGCCGCACGGGACCGCTGCGATGAGACGGTGGACCGCATCCGCAGCGTGCGCAACGGCGAGTGGTTGTACATCCGCAACTTTTATCCCGGGCGGCCCATGCTGCAGCCCTGCCGCTACAAGGATCAGAAGCCGACGCTGACACGGTTGCGCGAGTTGCATGCCGCTGGCAGGTTGAGCCCCTTGCAGGAAAGGCTGCTGTTCTCACCTACCCGCCCGTCCGAGGAACTGTACCGCTGGCGCGAAGACCGTTGGCAAAACATCAATCTGGCCACCCAGCCCGACCATGCCGCCACGCTGGCCCGGCTGCGTGGTCGGCTCGATTCCTGGATGGAAGAAACCAACGACCAAGGCCGCCTACCCGAAAGTCCCGAGCGTTACGATGCCGAGATGGCTATCTACCTGCGCGACCTGAAGGGCCAATATGTGGAAGATTTGCAGGCTAACATCGCCACCATGAAGAGATGGTCGAAAGAGGGGAGATAAAAGTACAAGGCAGCTTCTCGGCCATAACCATATGTGCGCAACCAGGGTACTGACCGCATCGGCCGCCTGCCTACCCACCACATCGTACGAGTAGCTATGGACCGTCCCGTTACGGTCGGTCATCGTCAGCGGCTGACCTAGGGCGTTGACCGTCAGAACATCCTTGGAGGAGCTGCTGCTGGCCCCGGTGGAGGGGTCCGGGTAGCGCACCTCCTTGACCAGGTCGTTGGAATTCAGGCCGGAACCGCCCGCCGTGGTGACGCCATAAACCCATTCGGTGACCTGCTGGCCGCCGGAGGGCAGCACCACCCGCACCGTGTCGGACCGGCTGGGGACCGTGGAAGGCCGGGTGTAGCTGGTGCCACCGTTGGTAACGAAATCCACCACCCCGGTTAGCCGATCAGCGCCATCGAAGTAGCTAGCGGCGTAGCTGACCCGTGCCTTCACGCCGTTAGAAGCAGTGCCCAGCGCCCCGGTGCCGGTCTCATCGTGGAACCGCTGCTTCGCGGTGACCAGGCTCGCGTTGGAGTTGCTGTCTTAGGTGGTCTCCACCTGCTGCAGTACAGGATCACGATTTGTTATTTTTAAGGCAGATGATTTTTTCTTTTGCGTGAACAAAGACTTCAGCCCATTGCCTCCATCGCGAAGAGGGTCGCCGTCACCGGTGTGCCAAACACCCAGCTGAATCCGGCCGCCACACCGGCCATCAAAAAGACTTTTTGTCTGGGCTTTGTCCCATGCGGTACCACCGTGCCAGTGCGCTGGCGATACCACCCCGCATTTGAACGGCCGTTCCTTCGCGCCCAGCCGAGCCGACACCCAAATGGGTCAGCATGGTCCCGAAATACACCAGCGGCGCCATCCGCTCCTGTTTTCCGGTGGCGGCTTCATGGCTGGAATATATCACCAGATTGCTGCCAGCCTCCGCCTCGCGCCCTAGCCAAGCGGTACATCCAGGCTTCTAGGGCACCGAAAAGAAGCAGTCACCAAAACAACCAAGGGTGATTCACGCGTTGGTGTGTCACCGTATCCAACGACCATAGAAATCCCGCGCAAGCGGAACCCACTGCCCATCCCAGCGGAATCGCCCAGATCGCCCACTTCAGAAGGTAGCGGCCGAGGCGGGTCACATCGTCCAGAAAGTGGCCGTAACCAAAATCATTCAGGGTCGGAAACTATTGCTTCATGGTGCGCTGCCACTTCTGAAATCGGGCCGTTGTTGGCCCAGAAGCACAGCTTATCGACCCAACCGCAAGAATTATTAAACAAAACCTCCGCGAAAACAGTGGCATTGGCCCCGCCCTTCAGTTAGGTTAGACTAATTAATTAATTAGCTTAGGCTAAGTAAGGAGATTCACTTGTGATTATTCCTCGGTCCAGCCGATGGCTTGCTTTCACCCTGATCGAGTTGCTGGTAGTGATCGCGATCATCGCCATACTGGTTGGCCTCCTCCTCCCCGCAGTTCAAAAAGTGCGGGAAACAGCCAGTCGCATGGCCTGCAAAAACAACCTGCGGCAAATCGGCCTGGCTCTGCACAACCATGAGGGGGCCCAGGGTCATTTCCCTCCAGGATATCTCTCCAATCAAGCTTATTCGGATAGTGCTGGGCCCGGCTGGGGTTGGGCGGCCCACCTGTTGCCTTATCTGGAACAGGAAGCCCTGCATAAGCGCATCAACTTTCTGGTGCCCATCACTACGCCGGGCGAGCACGCCCTGATCCGGGCCACCCCGGTCCCCTTCCTGCGCTGCCCTTCGGACACCCGGCAGGATCCCATTCGATTGACGGATTTTTCCAACACCGGTGGCCTGGTCGGCGACTTGGCCCGGTCCAACTATGTCGCCAGCTACGGAAACACCCCATTCCTCGGACAAGACCCCGTGGTACTGACCCGGCACCTCATCGTTGACGGCATCAATGGCAGAGGCGTGTTCTATCGAAACAGCAAAACCCGTGGCCCGGATGTCACTGATGGGCTCAGCAACACCCTGATGGTGGCCGAAAGAAGCGCCGACCGTTCCATGGCCACCTGGGTGGGGGTGCTGCCCGGCGCCACCTGGCGGTCTGCCAATGACGGGACGGTGTACGGCGGTATCCCCTCTAATCTGGCCGCCGCGCTGGTTCTGGGCCACGCCTGCCGTGATCATCCGCCCAGTTCGGATCAGGGCGTGGCCGAGGATTTTTCCTCCCGGCACAGCCAGGGTATCAACGCCCTTTTCGGCGATGGTTCTGTCCGTACCATCCATTCCGGGGTGGATATGCGCATATACCCCTTCACCGCCAGTATCGCCGACGGACTGGCACTAAGTGCTGATTTTTAAGGCCGTGACCTGCCCACTCCCCAAAACAGTCCCACCGGATAGGTTGAGCTTAACCCTGTCCGAGTGAGGGTTGAAGCATAAAGAAACGGTTTTCAGATGAGCAGATCGTGGCGATCTTGCGTGAGGTGGACACGAAGGGAAAGTCCATCGAAGAAACTTGCAAGTGTCACAAGGTTTCAGTTCAGACTTTCTACCTTTGGCGCAGCCGTTTCGGCTCGCTGCAGGAGGACGAGGTCAAGAGACTCAGGGAGATGGAGAAGGAGAACGCCAGGCTCAAGCGTCTGCTCGCGGAGCGAGCCCTTGAGCTGGATGTGGTCAGGGAATTCCTGAAAAAAAGTAGCCTGTGCGGCCGAAAGACGGAAAGCGGTGGGATTTCTGACTGCCGGGGGCCTGTATGTCCGCAGATCGTGTGCCATCCAGCGGATCAGCCGAAGCTCCTTGGGATACCTTCCCCTCAAGGATGACTCCGCGCTGGTGCGGCAACTCAAGGAACTGGCGGGCAGAAACCCTTGTCGTAGTTAACGCATGTTGCAAGGGTTACGCACTAATCTGGAGATTGGCGTGCCCAGAAGGAGAATTTTTGCTATTCGTTTAAAGGTCGTTTTTGGTTTTTACCCAGGTGTGTTTGGTTTTTTGACTGTGCCAACGGCTTGGACTCTGCCGCATCCGGCTTGCCTGCAGTTAGGTCGCCGGATTTTGACGGGCCCACCCGTCTGGGGACGAGGGCTGGCCCCATGCAGACTCTAGGGCGAGGGTGTCGGGGCCTGTCTGTCTGTTAGTGATTCAGTTTCCGTTCTTTTTCCTGATCAGGAAAGCGCTGGTTTCGAGGATCACCACGAGCAGGGTGGCGGCCACGGACACACCGAAGGCGATCCATCCGTAGGGCACAAGGTCTTGGCGGTAGTCCGTGAGATTGATGGCCACCGGGATGATGATCACGCTGACAAAGCTGGCCAGTCCTGCAAAAGCATAGGGCCATCTCATCGCCAGGCTCCCGGGATGATAACTTTCATTAGACCGGGATGGAAGGAAGGTGCCCTTCCTGGGCGGGAAGGGCACCCTGCTGAAGCTGATGAGGGTTACCGGCCGCGCAGGCGGGCGATCAGCCGGCTGATGATGCCCGCACGGGCGCGGCGCTGGGCGGTTTCCTCGACCGGGGTTTGGATCACACTGGTCGGTGGGGTAGCGAGGCCGGGCTCGGGCTGGACCACCAGCCGTGGCACCTCTGCATTCCCAGTTCGGATCACCGGTGCGGGCACCGCCGCCGTTGTGGTCGGCACAAATTTGTAAATCCCTTTGCCCTCCGCGCTGACAATCGTGAGATAGGCCTCGCCCGCCTCATCCTCGCCGAAGGTGATCACAGGCAGCATCGGACTGGCAATGGCGTAGTTGCCTTTCACCTTTCCAGTCTGCTGGTCATAATCCAAGGCCCACACTTTGCCTGAGACATAGTCGGCATACAGGTATTTGCCCACCAGTTCTGGAATTGCCTTGCCCCGGTACACAAATCCTCCCGTGATCGATTTACCCACCTGATGGTCATATTCCCAAATCGGGTCAATCAAGGGTGTTACCGGAGGTTGGCGCTTGCTGTTGCCAAAGGGTTGGTTCGCCTCGCGTAGGTTCCAGCCGTAATTGCCACCCTTGGTGATCACATTGATCTCTTCCCACAGGTTCTGGCCCACATCAGCGCAAAACAGAACACCTGTCTTGCTATCGAATGCGATACGCCACGGGTTACGCAGGCCCAAGGCCCAAATCTCTCCCTTGGCTCCTTCGCGGCCGACAAACGGGTTATCTTTGGGTATCGCGTAGTTCAGTCCCGAATCCTTGCGATCCACATCCAGGCGCAAAATCTTTCCCAATACCGTGTCCAGCCGTTGACCAGCTTCGAACGGGTCGTTGGCGGCACCACCGTCACCTAGAGCGACATACAGCTTGCCATCAGGGCCGAAGGCAATCGTGCCACCGTTGTGGTTCCAGAATGGCTGCGCAATCTCCATCAGCACCTCCTCACTCTTCAAGTCTGCCAAGTCCTTTCTGCCGGCCTTTAGCTTGAAGCGCGAGACAATCGACTTCCGCGGCATCTCGCGATTGGTGAAATAGCAGAAAAACTCGCCGTTTTCACGGAAGCGTGGGTGGAAGGCCAAACCCAGGAAGCCTTCCTCGTTTTCCTTGTCGCTGTATCGCACCCGGCTGGTCAGATCGAGAAACACCTTGCTTTCGCCACTTCCAGACTGCGGTACGGTATGAATCACGCCGTGCTGGTCAGCCATAAACAGCCTGCCAGAGCCATCGCCAGCGTGGGTGATTATGATCGGGCGCAGCGGGTTGGGTTTGTCTTGGTCATCCACCGGCTTGTAACCAGACCATTTGACACCGGAATACACGGTTTCAAGCTTCACGGGCAGGTTGCCGTCAATTGGCTGGCGGGGGTTGCCGCGCGCGTCCACTTCGCGAATCTTGATGTTGCGAAAGGCTACCTCGTCGCCATGGTCTTGCAGGCAGATGTGGCCCTTGGCGGCTTTGGCAAAGCCTTCGAGCTTGGCGAACTTGCTCTTGGCAAGGCGCTCGTTCCAGTTCTTGTCGCCAATCTTGCAGGTCCAATAATGGCTTCCATTGACAAACAATTCAGCGCGGTCTTCGCATACCAGCAGCCTGAACTGGTTCCACTGGCCAGCTTGACGGGTGGTGTCTAACGGCTTTTGCGTGAAAGGGTTGTTGCCGGTCGAATAAAGCTGGTACAGCCAGCCCGCTTTTTGCGGGTCGTGCCCGTCCACATTGTCTTGGATCTGCACTTCGGGTCCGGTATGCCAAGGTTGGGCGGCATCCTCGGTTACTTTGAACATCAGGCCGCTGTTGCCACCTTTGGCAACCTTGAATTCAAGCAACAGCTCAAAGTTTCCAAATTGGTCCTTGGTGATGATGTCGCCGGCGCCTTTTTCCGAGCGCACCAACTCCCCGTTAGTCACCTTCCATTGAGGCCTAAGGGTGTCTTTCTTAAAATTGCGAAAGGCACTGGCTGATTTGCCGTCAAATAGCAACTTCCAGCCGGCTTTCTCCTCCGCCAAGCTAATCGTGTTTTCCCCAGCAATCACCCCACCACCTGCCGCCAGCAAGCAGCCTGAGGCAAAAATTCCCAAAATTCGTTGCATGTGCTGTACTCCTTACCAAAAAAACACCCGGCCTTCACACATGATAGCAGCGGATTCCAGCATTGTTTTGCCGCTTGTTCATGAGCCCAGGTCCGGTTAAACTCATGCACCCACCCATGGAGCCTCTCTCCCATGCCCGCAGCGCAATTTTCTTCGTTAGTTCTGGCCCTTGCGATTGCAGCCATTCAGACCGTGCCGGTTAGTGCCCAATCTGCTGGTGCCCGTTCGCGCTTTGTGGCAGATGCTGCGCCTTTTTTGAAAAGTTACTGCCTCCGCTGCCACAGCACCGACAAGCATGAGGGCGAGTTCGACTTGGAGCGTCTGGCCGCCGCCGAGAAAGTGGGCCTGGATGCATCCGCCTGGAGGCGGGTCGCCGAGCAGCTAGACACCAACGAGATGCCACCCGCAAGCTCGAAGCAACCCGACAAAAAGGCGAAGGAACAATTTCGCGCCTGGGTGGGCAATCTTCTCGATGATCTGGCCCGTGAGCGTGCCGGTGACCCGGGCCGTGTGATTCTTCGCCGCCTCGACAATGCCAGCTACACC
>Ga0255126_1001104_pt1 | contig 11031 bp, 11 predicted proteins | sample Law_Miss_RepA_8d_FD_188556 | JGI IMG/M metagenome (GOLD analysis project Ga0255126, IMG submission 188556) | Freshwater microbial communities from St. Lawrence River, New York, United States - Law_Miss_RepA_8d | ecosystem: Environmental > Aquatic > Freshwater > River | place: USA: New York... | reverse complement strand
ACGCAGGCATCACGGTGTTGAAGTGCTATTTGCACATCTCCAAATCCGAGCAAAAGAAACGCCTGCAAGCCCGGCTGGACGACCCTCGCAAACATTGGAAACTGCAGCCCTCGGACTTTGAAGACCGCGAATTGTGGCCCCAATTCACCCAAGCCTACGAAGAGGCTCTGAGCGCCACCAGCACACCCGAATCCCCTTGGTACGTGGTGCCCGCCGACAGCAAGCCCTACCGCGACAGCTTCGTGGCCGGGCTGATCGTGCAAACCCTGGACAACATGAAACTGAAAACGCCTAAACCCACATTTGACCTGTCCAAAGTCAAACTGAGTTGAGTCCCCCCTCAGGTCAACAGGCCCGTTGGGGTCGATTCATCGGGGACATGCCCCGGTGAGTTTCAAGAGCCGCGATAGGTCGAATAACTCCAGGGGCTGGCCAGCAAGGGCACATGGTAGTGCTGGTCTTCGTGCGCCACGCCAAAGTCCAAGCTCACTTTGTTCAAAAAGTTCGGCTCGGGCAGTTCTACGCCTTTGGCTTTGAAGTAGTCGCTCACATTAAAGACCAAACGGTACGTGCCTTTGCGCAGGCTGGCGTGGTCATAGAGCATGCCGTCGGGGTTGCGGCCGTCGTGGTTGAGGGTAAAGCTCTTGACCAAAGTGGCCTGATCGCCTTGTGTGGTGTACAGGGCCACCTGCATGCCCGCGGCGGGGCAGCCGTGCATGGTGTCCAAAACGTGTGTGCTCAATCCCATGGTGCGCTCGCTTGTCTTGAGTGGGGGTAAAAAAGGGTGGTTTTGACAAGGCTTTGAAAAGCCCCTTCAACCGGTCGACCGAAGTGTATACAATTTTGCTTTTGGTGGCTATGATTTGCGCCACCGACACAAAAACACCCGAAAAAGGGACCGCGAGACATGGAAACTTCCACCACGCACCACATCGTCGAATCGCTGACCCGCGCCATCGTGGAGCACCGGCTTTTGCCCGGCTCCAAACTGGCCGAGCAAAAGCTGGCTGACCACTTTGGCGTCTCGCGCACGCTGGTGCGCCAAGCGCTGTTTCAGTTGTCGCAGAACCGCTTGATCCGGCTGGAGCCCGCTCGCGGCGCGTTTGTGGCGGCCCCCTCGGTCGAAGAGGCGCAACAAGTCTTTGCCGTGCGCCGCATGCTCGAAGCCGAGATGACCCGCGCCTTTGTGCAGCAGGTCACCCCCGAACAAATCGTGGCCCTGAAAGACCACATCCGGCAAGAGCGCGAGGCCGTCACACAAGGCGACATCACGGGGCGCACCGAATTGCTGGGCGACTTTCATGTGCGCATGGCCGAACTCATGAACAACGATGTGCTGGCCCAGGTGCTGGGCGAGCTGATCTCGCGCTGCGCCTTGATCACGCTGATGTACCAGTCGCGCAACGAAGCTGAGCATTCCACCGACGAACATGTGGCCATCGTGGCCGCCCTCGAAGCGCAAGATGCGGACCTGGCCGTGCGCCTGATGCACGAGCACTTGCTGCATGTCGAAGCCAGCCTGACTTTTGACCGCAAAGTGCCCACGCACGACATTTCCCTGGCCCTGGCCTGAGTCCTGAGATACGACCATGAGCACCTACGACTCCACCCTCCCCTACCCCCGCGACTTGAAGGGCTACGGCCGCCATGTGCCACACGCACAGTGGCCCGGCGGCGCCCGCGTGGCGGTGCAATTTGTCTTGAACTACGAAGAAGGCGGCGAGAACTCGGTGCTGCACGGCGATGCGGGCTCCGAGCAATTTTTGTCTGAAATGTTCAACCCCGCGTCCTTTCCTGAGCGGCACATCAGCATGGAAGGCATTTACGAATACGGCTCGCGTGCGGGCGTGTGGCGCTTGTTGCGCGAGTTTGAAAAGCGCGGCCTGCCGCTCACAGTGTTTGGCGTGGCCACCGCGCTGCAAAAGCACGACGACGTGACCGCCGCGTTCAAAGAATTGGGCTACGACATCGCCTGCCACGGCCTCAAGTGGATCCATTACCAAAATGTTGACGAAGCCACCGAGCGTGCCCACATGGCCGAGGCGATGGAGATCATTCAGAAGTTGACAGGTGAACGCCCTCTGGGCTGGTACACCGGGCGCGACAGCCCCAATACCCGCCGCCTGGTGGCCGACTTTGGCGGCTTTGAATACGACAGTGACTACTACGGCGACGACCTGCCGTTTTGGATGAAGGTGCGCAAAAGCGACGGCACCGATGCACCGCAACTCATCGTGCCCTACACCCTCGACTGCAACGACATGCGCTTTGCGCTGCCACAGGGTTACTCGCACGCCGATCCGTTCTTCCAATACATGAAGGACACCTTTGACGCGCTCTATGCCGAAGGTGACCCGAGTGGCGACAACGCGCCCAAGATGATGAGCATCGGCATGCATTGCCGCCTGCTGGGCCGCCCGGGCCGCATCACCGCGCTGCAACGCTTTTTGGACCACATCCAGTCCCACGACAAAGTCTGGGTGGCGCGGCGCATCGACATTGCGCGGCACTGGAAAGCCACACACCCCTACCAGGATTGAACATGCCCTTGACATTGGAACAACTCAACAGCGCATCTCAAGCCGATGCCGCGCACATGCTCGACGGCCTGTACGAGCATTCGCCCTGGATCGCCGAGCAAGCGCTGGCTCAACGCCCCTTCACCTCGCTGGCCCATCTCAAGCACGCCATGTGCGAAGTGCTGGCGCACGCTGGGCGCGACGCGCAGCTGGGCCTGATCCGTGCCCACCCCGAATTGGCAGGCAAGGCCATGGTCAGCAAAACGCTGACGGCTGAATCAACCAACGAACAGTCCAAGGCGGGCTTGACAGACTGCACGCCCGAAGAGTTCACCAAGATCCAGAAGCTCAACGCCGACTACAACGCCAAATTTGGCTGGCCCTTCATCTTGGCCGTGCGTGGCCCGCGTGGCGTGGGCTTGAACAAAAAACAGATCATCGATGCCTTCGAGCGCCGCCTGTTTGGACACCCCGACTTTGAGTTGGCCGAGTGCCTGCGCAATATCCACCGAATCGTCGAGATCCGGCTAAACGACAAGTTTGGTGTGGAGCCCACGCTGGGCCACCAGGTCTGGGACTGGCAAGAACAACTCGCGCAACATTCCGACCCCGGCTTTGCCGAACTGGGCCAACTCACCGTCACCTACCTCACCGACGCACACCGCGCTTGCGCACAGCGCATCACCCAAAACATGCGCGACTGCGGCTTTGACGAGGTCTACACCGACGCCGTGGGCAACGTGGTGGGCCGCTACCACCCGGCCACTGCGGGTGGCAAATACCTGATGACGGGCAGCCACTACGACACCGTGCGCAACGGTGGCAAATACGATGGCCGCTTGGGCATCTTTGTGCCCATGGCCTGTGTGCAGCAGCTGCACCAACAAGGCAAACGTCTGCCGTTCGGCATCGAAGTCGTGGCCTTTGCCGAAGAAGAAGGCCAGCGCTACAAAGCCACCTTCTTGGGCTCGGGGGCCTTGATCGGTGACTTCAAACCTGAATGGCTGGACCAGCAAGACGCTGACGGCATCACCATGCGTGCGGCCATGCAGCACGCAGGTCTTTGCATCGAGGACATCCCCAAAATCCAGCGTGACCCGGCGCAATACTTGGGCTTTGTCGAAGTGCACATCGAGCAAGGTCCGGTGCTCAACGAAATGAACATCCCGCTGGGCGTGGTCACGTCGATCAACGGCAGCGTGCGCTACCTGTGCGAAGTCATGGGCACGGCCAGCCACGCGGGCACCACCCCCATGGACCGCCGCCGCGACGCGGCCTGCGCTGTGGCCGAACTGGCGCTGTACATGGAGCAACGCGCCGCCCAAGACGGCGACAGCGTGGCCACCATTGGCCAGCTGCAAGTGCCCAACGGCTCGATCAACGTGGTGCCCGGGCGCTGCCTGTTCAGCCTGGACATGCGTGCGCCCACCGATGCGCAGCGCGACGCGTTGGTGGCCGATGTGATGGCGCAATTGCAGGCCATTGCCGAGCGCCGTGGCGTGCGCGTCAAAGCTGAACTCACCATGAGCGCAGCCGCCGCGCCCAGCGCCCCAGAGTGGCAAGCCCGCTGGGAACGCGCCGTGAGCGCCTTGGGTGTGCCGCTGTTCAAACTGCCCAGCGGCGCAGGCCACGACGCCATGAAGCTGCACGAAGTCATGCCACAAGCCATGCTGTTTGTGCGCGGCGAAAACGGGGGCATCAGCCACAACCCACGCGAATCGACCACCAGCGACGACATGCAACTGTGTGTGGACGCTTTCACCCATGTTTTGAACCAACTCTCTCAGGAATTGTCATGAGCGCTACCGAAATTCAATACCAACAACTCGACGCTTGGATCGACGCGCACTTCGACGAACAGGTCAAGTTCCTGCAGGCGCTGGTGCAGGTGCCCACCGACACCCCACCGGGCAACAACGCCCCACACGCCGAGCGCACCGCCGAGCTGCTCGCGCCCATGGGCTTTGACGCAGAAAAGCACCCTGTGCCCGCCTCCGAAGTCAAGGCCTATGGTCTGGAGTCGATCACCAACCTGATCGTGCGCCGCAAATACGGCGAAGGCAAAACCATTGCCCTGAACGCCCACGGCGACGTGGTGCCCCCCGGCGAAGGCTGGACACACCCGCCCTACGGCGGCGAGATCCACAACGGCGCCATGTACGGCCGCGCCACCGCCGTGAGCAAGTGCGACTTTTCCACCTTCACCTTTGCCACGCGTGCGCTCGAATCACTCAAGGCTCCGCTCAAAGGCAGCGTGGAACTGCACTTCACCTACGACGAAGAATTTGGCGGTGAAATGGGCCCCGGCTGGCTGCTGGCCAAGGGCCTGACCAAGCCTGACCTGATGATCGCGGCAGGCTTTTCCTACCAGGTGGTCACCGCGCACAACGGCTGCCTGCAAATGGAAGTCACCGTGCAAGGCGAGATGTCGCACGCCGCCATTCCCGACAGCGGCACCGACGCGCTGCAAGGCGCGGTGCACATCCTGAGCGCCCTGCTCGCACTGAACACGCAATACCTGAAGGTCACGTCCAAGGTCGAAGGCATCACCCACCCTTACTTGAACGTGGGCCTGATCGAAGGCGGCACCAACACCAACGTGGTGCCCGGCAAAGTCAGCTTCAAGCTCGACCGCCGCATGATCCCCGAAGAGAACCCGGCCGAAGTGGAAGCCAGCATCCGACAAACCATTGCCGACGCTGCGGCCAGCTTCAAGCCCCCACGCGGTGGCCATGAGCTGAAAGTGGACGTGCGCCGCATGCTGCTGGCCAACGCCATGAAACCGCTGGCGGGCAACCAACCGCTGGTCAGCGCCATCCAGAAACACGGCGAACAAGTCTTCGGCGAAGCCATCCCTGCCTTGGGAACGCCGCTTTACACCGACGTGCGCCTGTACGTGGAGCGCGGCATCCCCGGCGTGATTTACGGCGCTGGTCCCCGCACCGTGCTTGAGTCCAACGCCAAACGTGCTGATGAGCATGTGGAGCTGGAAGACCTGCGCCGCGCGACCAAGGTGATTGCACGGACGTTGCTGGATTTGCTGGCTTGAACATGAGCGCGCCGCAGCTTGAAACCATGCGCCAGCGCGTGCAGGCCTGCACCACCGACCAAGACGTGGCCGATTACCAGCGCGATGGCGCGGTGTGCATCCGCAACTTGTTCACGCCCGAAGAGGTGGCCGTGCTGCGTGACGGCATCGAGGCCAACTTGGCCCAACCCAGCCCACGTGGCATGGTGGCCAGCAAGCCAGACGACCCGGGGCGCTTTTTTGAAGACTTTTGCAACTGGCAAGACATCCCGCATTTCAAGCGCTTCATCTTCGACACACCACTGGCCGCGCTGGCCCAGCGGTTGATGCAAAGCCAGACGGTGCGCCTGTACCACGACCACCTGCTGGTCAAAGAGCCCGGTACGCGCCAGCGCACGCCCTGGCACCAAGACCAGCCCTATTACAACGTGGACGGTCTGCAAAACATCAGCTTCTGGATTCCAGTGGACCCGGTGTCTCGCCCGTCCACGCTGGAGTTCGTCGCGGGCTCACACCGTGGCCCCTGGCTCATGCCGCGCACCTTCATGACGAACCAAGCCAAATGGTTCCCAGAAGGCTCGTTGGCTGAGTTGCCCGACATCGACAAGCACCGCGAAGACTTCCCCATCTTGGGCTGGGACTTGCAGCCAGGCGACTTGGTGTGTTTTCACATGCTCAGCATGCACGCTTCAGCAGGCGTGGACGGCACACATCGCAGGCGCGTGTACTCGGTGCGCTTTTTGGGCGACGACATGACCCATGCGCCGCGCCCTTGGGTGACCTCGCCGCCCTTCCCCGGGCTAGACCAGGAGCTACCCGCTGGAGCACCCATGGACCATGCGCTGTTTCCGCTAATGCCTGTGCTTTAACCCCGTTTCAAATACACCTTGACGAAACTGCTTTTGAGCTGATCGGCCTGCGCGGGCATTGCCCCAAGATTTCCGGCTTGCGCCAATGTCAGCAGCGCATCCAGATTTCCAGTTCCACAGGTTTGAACTTGTCGCTGAGCATGGGATGCAGTTGCTTGACTTTTTCCGCGTCCTTGGCGTTCGCAGCTTCCAAGATCAGCTCCATCGCGTCATGGAAATCCACCAGCGCCACGGCCAACATCGAAAACCCATTGCGCTTGAAGATGTCCTGAAACACGGGGCGGATTTTTTCCAGATCCAGGTGCGCCTGATGCAGGTCGCCATCGCGCACCAGGGGCTCAACGGCAGCCATGATCACAGCCACCTGCTGCAAATCGCTCACCAGTTGGCGGTCGTCCCTGAGGACATAGGGTTGATAAGCGCTGTATTTGCGTTGAAAAACCGCATAACCTGACACCATTTTTTCCCAATTCGCGACAGCCGAGTCGCGTTCATTTTTGCCCGTCAGAAACAGCGTTTGTTTGTAAAAGTGGTTCATCGCATTGAACTCTTCCAAAAAGAGTTTGCGACTGAAAAACGCACTCCCATAACTGCCACCGACAAGCAAGGCCAGCAAGGCCAGCAAGGCCAACCACCCCAACCAGCGCCAGACGGGGCTCACTTTGCCACCGGAAAGTTGGGCCTTGCCCACGCCCAGTAATCGGTACAGGGGGCAAAACTGCACACCCGCCGTCACCACCAGCACCACCGCCCCAGCGAAGGCGGCCCATTGCCAAGCCCCTGTCAGCCAGAAATAGCCCCCTTGCGCCAGAACGATGGCCACAACCAGACGACACCAACGGTCGATCGGATGGATGTTTTTCATTGAAATACCTTGTGTTGGATCACCCAAAGGTTTTTGGTGATGTCTGGTTTCAGTATCAACACACCTGCCCCTACTGGCATTGATCCTGATCACGGGGCGGTAATCTTTTTCAAGCCTGGCCGCCCCGGGGTATTCCCTGAGGTCAAGCGGGTATTTTTTGTATACAGTTTCGAACACAAAGAAGCACACATTTAGTTTCTTTGCAGTTTTCCCCCTCTGTTTACTTTTCAGGAGACCCCTCCATGAGTTCAACCATCCACCCCGTGGACGAGCATTTGCCCAATGGCAAGCTCGCCGCTTTGGGCCTGCAACATGTGCTGGTGATGTATGCCGGCGCGGTGGCCGTGCCCCTGATCGTCGGCCGCGCCCTCAAACTCAGCCCTGAACAAGTGGCGATGCTGATCTCGGCCGACCTGTTTTGCTGCGGTATCGTCACGCTGATCCAATCGCTCGGCGCCACACAGTGGTTTGGCATCAAGCTGCCCGTGATGATGGGCGTGACGTTTGCGTCTGTGGCCCCCATGGTGGCCATGGCCAACAACAACCCGGGCGTGCAAGGCGCGGGGCTGATCTTTGGCGCCATCATTGGCGCGGGGGTGATCTCGATCTTGATTGCGCCCATCGTGAGTCGCATGTTGCGGTTTTTCCCGCCTGTCGTCACCGGCACCATCATTGCCGTCATCGGCATCAGCTTGATGCGTGTGGGCATCAACTGGATTTTTGGCAACCCCTTCGGCCCCACAGCGCCCAGCATCCCTAACCCGGAACACCTGGCCTGGCTCGATGCCGCCAAACAAGCGGCCAGCACGGGTGCGGTGCCCCCGGTGCCTGCGGGCATGAACATCGTGGGCTCGGTGCCCAACCCCAAGTACGCGCAACTCTCGCACATCGGCATTGCCGCCATCGTGCTCGTGTCCATCTTGCTGATTGCCAAGTACGCCCGAGGTTTTGTGTCCAACATTTCGGTGCTGCTGGGCATCGTGATCGGTGGCGTGGTGGCCACGGCCGCTGGCCTCATGAACTTCGACAAAGTCAGCAAAGCTGGCTGGTTTGACCTGGTGCTGCCCTTTGAAATTGCCACCCCCGTCTTTGACCCCATCCTGATCCTGACCATGACCTTGGTGATGATCGTGGTGATGATCGAGTCGACCGGCATGTTCCTCGCACTGGGTGATCTGACCGGCAAAAAAGTCGATCAAAAAATGCTCACCGCCGGTCTGCGCACCGACGGTCTGGGCACCTTGATCGGCGGCATCTTCAACACCTTCCCTTACACCAGCTTCTCGCAAAACGTGGGCTTGGTGGGCGTGACGGGCGTGAAAAGCCGCTTCGTCTGCGTGGCAGGCGGCGTGATCTTGATCGTGCTGGGTCTACTGCCCAAAATGGCGGCCCTGGTCGAGTCGGTGGTGCGGGCTTGGTGATGTTCGGCATGGTGGCTGCCACCGGTATCCGCATCCTGGCCAACGTGGACTACAAGGGCAACCGCAACAACCTGTTCATCGTGGCGATTTCGATCGGCTTTGGCATGATCCCGCTGATCGCCCCGCGCTACCTGCAGTGGATGCCGCACAGCATCCACCCGCTGATCGAGTCGGGTATCTTGCTGGCCTCCATCAGCGCGGTGATCTTGAACCTGTATTTCAACGGCTCCAAGGGTGACAGCAGCGAAGCGATCGAAGCTGCCAAACAAGCCGACTCGCACTGAGTGCACCTGAAAACCCCAATTTGGTGCCCATTTCTGCCGAAAAGAGCACCAAAACAGGGGTTTTCTAGGGGATGAACCTGACATACACCGTCAGGTACTTGCTTGATAATGGCATCGATTTTGCTAGACAAGATTCACCGTTTATCAGTCTCTGGAGCCCCTCATGAACAAGCGTTTCTTACTCAAGGCCACGGCCGCACTGGCAGCAGCCGCCTCTTTTGGCCTGGCACAAGCCCAAAGCACCCCCATCAAGTTCCAGCTCGACTGGCGCTTTGAAGGCCCAGCGGCTTTCTTCTTGCAGCCTGCAGCCATTTCAAGGACGCGAAACTGGACGTGACGGTGGACTCGGGCAACGGCTCGGGTGGCGCAGTCACCCGCGTGGCTTCGGGCACTTATGACCTGGGCTTTGCCGACTTGGCGGCCCTGATGGAATTCCACGCCAACAACCCCGACGCCCCCAACAAGCCCGTGGCCATCATGATGGTCTACAACAACACCCCCGCATCGGTGATGGCGTTGAAGAAGTCCGGCATCAAGACCCCCGCCGACTTGGCTGGCAAGAAGCTGGGCGCACCCGTGTTTGACGCCGGTCGCCGTGCCTTCCCCATCTTCCAAAAAGCCAACGGCATCGGCAACGTGGCTTGGACCGCGATGGACCCACCTTTGCGCGAAACCATGCTGGTGCGTGGTGACGTGGACGCCATCACCGGCTTCACTTTCACCTCCTTGCTCAACATCGAAGCGCGTGGCGTGAAGGCCGAAGACGTGGTGGTCATGCAGTACCCCGATTTCGGCGTCAAGCTCTACGGCAACGCGATCATCGCTTCGCCCAAGATCCTGAAGGAAAACCCAGCCGCTGTGAAAGCATTCCTGTCTGCCTTCACCAAGGGTGCCAAAGACGTGATGGCCAACCCGGCCAAAGCCATTGAATCGGTCAAGGCCCGCGACGGCATCATCAACGTGGCACTCGAAACCCGCCGCTTGCAGCTGGCCATCGACACCGTGATCAACAGCCCATCGGCCCGCGCCGAAGGCTTTGGCCAGATCAACGGCCCCCGCATGACGCTGATGGCTTCGCAAGTGTCTGACGCCTTCAACACCAAGACCCGCGTAAAAGCCGAAGACATCTGGAACGGCTCGTTCTTACCCACCGCCAAAGAGCTGGACATCCTGCCCAAGGGCAAGAAGTAATCCAGCGCCAGCTTCGGGGCATGCCGCCCCGGCGCTCCGGGCCCACCGTCACCCTGCACGGGTCGGTGGGCTTTTACAGGGCGTAGCGTGTATACACTTTCGAACACCATTTTCGAGCTCTCACCATGACCCAAGAATCATTCGTTGATTTCCAGAATGTCTGGCTGGCCTACAACGACGAGTTGCTGGCGCAAAACCACTTCGCCGTCGAAGACATCAACCTGCAGGTCAAGCAAGGCGAGTTCATCGCCATCGTCGGCCCCTCGGGCTGCGGCAAGTCCACCTTCATGAAGCTGACCACCGGCCTGAAAATGCCCAGTAAAGGCCGCATCCTGGTGGATGGTCAGCCGGTGACCGGACCGCTGAAAATCAGCGGCATGGCGTTTCAGGCCTCGTCACTTTTGCCTTGGCGCACCACGCTTGACAACGTGCTGCTGCCCCTCGAAATCGTGGAGCCCTACCGCTCCAACTTCAAGCAAAAACGCGAAGAGTACGCAGAACGTGCTCGCAAGCTGCTCAATACTGTGGGCTTGGGTGGCTACGAAGACAAATTCCCCTGGCAACTGTCAGGCGGCATGCAGCAACGCGCCAGCATCTGCCGCGCTTTGATTCACGAGCCCAAGATGCTGCTGCTGGACGAGCCCTTTGGTGCGCTCGACGCGTTCACACGCGAAGAACTCTGGTGCATCTTGCGCGACCTGTGGACCGAGCAAAAGTTCAACGTGATTTTGGTGACACACGACCTGCGCGAATCGGTGTTTTTGGCCGACACGGTGTACGTGATGAGCAAGAGCCCCGGCCGTTTTGTGGTCAAACGCGAGATCGACCTGCCGCGCCCGCGCGACCTCGAGATC